>OLQF01000001.1_pt1 | contig 373517 bp, 314 predicted proteins | sample 1643171 | NCBI WGS metagenome assembly OLQF01 (sample SAMEA3136702, study PRJEB25190) | human gut metagenome | reverse complement strand
GGATAAACGCTGAAGGCATCTAAGCGTGAAGCCCCCCTCAAGATGAGATATCCCAATAAGTAAGACCCCTTAGAGAGTATGAGGTAGATAGGCTGGAGGTGGAAGTGCAGTAATGTATGCAGCTGACCAGTACTAATCGGTCGAGGGCTTATCCTGAAAGAAGCAGGTTTTGGAGAGAGAAGAGATTAGATTCAATGTTCGGTTTTGAGGGTATATTCAAAAGATGTATCCTATTGAAACGTAAGTTTCATTCGGCCTAGTGGCTCAGTTGGTTAGAGCGCCGCCCTGTCACGGCGGAGGTCGTCGGTTCGAGTCCGATCTGGGTCGTTTCTTTTTATTAGTGTAAAAAGGACGGAGGAAGAGGCATTGCCGGTTGGCGGTGCTTATCTTTTTTTAAAGTTTATTTGTATTATTGTATGTTATATATTCTGCGGGTATGGTGGAATAGGCAGACACAAGGGACTTAAAATCCCTTGAGGGAAATCTCTTCTTTTTCCCTGAAACTCTTGGTTTTACTGGGGTTCTGGCGAAGTGGCACAAGCCGGAATCGTCTGCATCCCTCCTTACATCCCTCCAAAAGTTTTGGAATGTAACGGAAAGGAATGGAAAAGAGTGCCAACTTAAAAATTTTGCTGGTATGGTGGAATAGGCAGACACAAAGGACTTAAAATCCTTCGGGAGTGATCCCGTGCCGGTTCAAGTCCGGCTACCAGCACTTGGGTGTTTGGGAATCTGACTCTAGTTTGCGGCTGGGTCAGATTCTTTTTTTACGGGTAGAAACAGCTCTTCAAATCCAGATAACTTTCCCAGGATAGTTCCCATAAGTATATTGGCTGAAGTAATTTTGGTTTTATAATTCAGATGAGTATAGATATTTGCGGTAGTGGATACACTGCTGTGCCCCATCCAGTCCTGAATTCCTTTGATGTCTACTCCTCCATCATATAACAGGCTTGCGCAGCTATGGCGGAGATCGTGAAAACGAATATGCTTCAGGCCATTTTTGTCACAGATCAGCCGGAAATGATGTGTATAGTAATCCGGTTTCAGCAAATTTCCGAGAGGATCTACAAAAATGTATTCCAGAAAGTCCTGATTATAGGAATCCGCAAATGTTTTATAGTTATGCTCCTGTTGCTTCAGCTTTTTTACAAGCAGGTCTTCAAAATATGGAATAAGAGGATACGTCCGATAACTGGATTTGGTTTTTGTACGATCTTTTTTTATTATTCTATATTTCCCTTTTACTTTTGCCTGTGTTACTACATGACCGACTGTGAGCGTTTTCCGTTCGAAATCAATGAATGTCCATTTTAAACCTGCTATCTCGCTCCTTCGCAGCCCGTAAAAACAGGCGAAAAGAATTGGCAGTTCCAGCGGATCTCCCTGAAATACTTTAAAAAGAACCGATAGCTCAGAAGCATTATAGGTAGTAGCCTTAAATGACGAAAGTATTTTAGGCTTGTCTATGCGGTCAGCCGGGTTGGAATCGATGATTCCTAATTTGAAAGTCAGCTGAAGGGCTTCTCTGATATTGGCATGATAATGATGGACAGTATTTGCGGAAACCTTTTTCTCCTTCATTTCATAATCGTAAAATGCCTGTATCAGATGAGGATGCTGAACGATCTGAGCAAGCGTATAGCCCTTTTCCTGAAAATAGGGATAAATGCGTCGTTTGACGACATATTCATATCCACAGAAAGTGTCCTCATCTACCCTTGTTTCCATGGAGTTCAGCCAATATATCATGTAGTCACAAAAAAGAATGTTTTCTGTTGGCAGCAGCAGCAGGGAATCCCCATATTCTATGTTATCCGTTTGTTCTTTCGCATCTGTGAGAGAAATTTCCACTGCAAGTGCACTATTAATATTATCTTCAGCATCAACTCCCTTCTGTTCTTTGGCAGACTCGTCAGGAGGAACAAAATCCATTCGTGCCTGTTGAAGCATTTCCTCAGCTTTTCTGGCGTTTCCTTTTACGCGAAGCCCGGTAGAAAAAGATTTTGTCCGGCGTTTTCCGGATACGTCCTTATAGTTGAGAATAATTTGATAGATACCGTTTTGTATTCGCAGATGTCCTGCTACCATAAGTATGTCCTCCTTGGTAATCAGTTCTCATCTGCCATGACGAGAACATTATAGCACGTATCACCATATTTGTGTGGTATCTACTCAGTAATCTGCAAATACTGTAAAAGATAAACTTTTGGTATCCTGTATGTTCTGCCTATGGTAATGGATTTGATTTTTTGCTCCTTCAGGAGTTTATAGGCTGTCTTTGTACTGATGCCAAGCATCCTGCTCAAATCCTCTACAGTCAGAACATCCGGATAATCAGAAAAAATTACCGGTGTATCTTTATTTTTCATATATGTATCCTTTCTTTTGATTAAATATCGCATACCTTCCACCACCGTTTCCTGCGCCCCTTCCGGCCGCGTATTTGACCTGACCTCAAACCAGCAGTATAGCTGGTATCCATGATGGTGTATGCTATTCAGTTTTCAAGGTGCTGGATTGCCAGAAATGGAATTATCTGGCAATCTATAAAGTAAATACTCAATGAACAGGGAAATACTTGAAAATTTTAGAACAAATATCTTGTATATTGAAATTGACACCATACAAGATATTGTGTTAGTATGAAGCTGTAATTGATTTTTATGCGAAAACGGCCGATAAAGAGAGCTGGAAGCATACGTGGTTTAGGATTGTAAGAAGACCGAAAATTGCTGATATTGTCTGAAATTTCAGATAATATGATGTGTTTTCGGTCTTTTTTGTTTTCAAGCGGAATGGGTATAAAAGAGTATCCATATGGCCCGGACTGTGGACAGATCAGGCCGAAAAATAGAGAAGATGTGGAAAACGTATACTGAGGGAATGGATTCAATGAAAAACCATTCCTTTTTCGTTTCCAGGAGAGCCAGAAATGTCCGTATGGACTTGTCCGCGTCAGCGGCTGGATAAATACTAATACCCTGCGGGGAAAGAAAGGAGAAATTATGAAAATCTACAACCTGATGTGTATCCATGAAAAACCATATGAGCAGGCAGAGGCATCGGCTATGCCATATGCTTCATTCGATCTGGCATCAGATCAGATGAAGAAGGAATATGGAGAAGTCATGCAGAAGCTGGAGAGTGAAGAAGTTGCGGTTGTCAAAAGCGGCGATTATGAAAGCTGTATTTTTAGTACGGGTGCGGTTCTAAATTACGAAACCAGAGATGGGATATCGACTATCCAATGGGAGATCATAGAATCTGTTATGTAATCCATGAACAATTGTCATAGGACAGAAAGAATGAAGCATCGCTGATCGCGGTGCTTTTTTAGCAGATCTGTTGGAAGCAAATCAAAGGAAGGAGAGAAAAAAATGAGTGGAACAAAGGTGTATGAGGATGGCTACTGTGCTGTGTTTCAGGATCAGGAAGATTTTCTGGACTGCATCAAAAGGATAGGGAAAAATTCCTTTTGGGATGTGAGAAGATCCAGAAGTCTCCGGCTGGCAGCGATCAGAGAAGGAAGTGAACTTGAGACAGAACTGAAGGAAGTGTATGAAAAGGAGGGGCTGGATCCGGAAATCATTACGGACACGGTTCTGAATACCGGGCTGCTTCTTAAAGTGAAGGGCAGATATTATCCGATACGGGCCTGTGCGGTTAAAAGTATTCTGGACCGGGCAGGAATCTCCGGTAACGGGTTGAAGCGGTTGGAAAAGCAGGTTTATGCCAGAATCCTGAATGAATGCCTGAAGACGGCACGGGGCGAAGCACTGATCCGGATATCGGAAGGAAAGATTTCTGCGGTGCTGGGCGGCGATGCTCATGATTATTCCATACTGGATATGGAACAGATCTTCCGGCATACTGCAGAGTATCTGGAGGACAACTATCAAGGCTGCCGGTATCTGGCAGGGTTTTATGAGCATGAGATGGCATCCGCCATGTGGGAATTATCCGGAAACGATGAACTGCTGGATGCCTATCGGCGGGAGATCCGTCAGGCCGGAAAAGTGCCGGAGGAGATGAAGGCCGTTGTCCGGGTTACCACGTCGGATACTGGAGCCGGGGGTGCGAATATCTTCCCCATGCTCCTTGCCGGGAAGGAAAACAGGACGATCAGTCTGGGCAGCCCTCTGAGACTGGGCCACAGGAATGGCAGCAGTCTTCGTGAATTTGATGAACAGCTTAAAATGCTGCATGGCAAGTATCAGCTCGCAGCGGGAAATCTGATCCGGCTTCTGAAGGTGGATATTCAGTATCCCGTCAGCTGCATGAAGCGTGTCCTTGACAGGGTTCAGATTCCCAGAAAATATGCTGCGGAAGCAGTGGAACTGTTTCTGGCACAGAACGGGGAAGAACCATGCACGGCCCACGACATTTATTATGCAATGGGAGAAATCCCGTTCCTTCTTGCCTGCGATGGAGAAGAGGGAAGCAGACTGGCCAGGGTGGAAGAAAATCTTGCCAGGGCGCTTGCATTGAACTGGAGCGATTATGATATTGCAGGAGATTACAGATGGTAAAGGAGAGCCAAGATGGAAGAGTTTGCGAATTGGATCATGGATGAGCTTGAAAAGTTACTTGGAGAAGACTACTGGATGAAATATATGGAAATGGAAAAAGGGAACGGGAAAATATACCACGGTATATTAATTGCAAAAGAGACAGACGATATTGGGCCTCTGGTATATATCGACTTCTACATGAAGAAGTATCAGGAAGGGAGTCTCACAATCCCGGAAATCGCTTCTGCTATTCTCTATCAGATCAAACAGCATCCGGCACCTGTTTCCGCCACGGAAAGAATCCAGAAACACTATGATGAAATAAGAGAAGAAATCAGAACCGCCGTATGTAATTATATGGCAAACGAAGAAGACCTGCGTTATATTCCTCACAGGAGATTACTTGATCTTGCTGCTTTTTATTATCTTCCCCTGCAGGGAGAAAATGGATGGGATGGAGTAATCCGGATCAATTACCAGCTTCTTGAGGATTGGAATATTACTGAGGATGAGCTGGTAAGACAGGCAGAATCAAATTTCAGCCGTCTGGAGGACTGCAGAGTTATTTCTGCCAGAAGATTTATGGAAAACATGCTGATTAAGCACTTGGGACCAGAGAAAACAGAAATGCTGAAGAAGCGGAAGCTCAGGCTGTTAGATGTGAAAGCTCAGATTGTCAGCAATAAAGAGCACTATTGGGGAGCCTGCTTCCTGGCAAATCATGCTGTTCTTCAATGTCTGGCAGACAGTCTCCAGGATGATCTGGTTATATTCCCGCTCAGTGTACATGAAATCGTTGTTGTAAAATTGCAGGATTACGGTGAATTTCCCATTACGCCGGATGATTTGGAAGAAATAAACAATGTCAAGGTTGCCAGAGAGGACCGCCTCTCAAATAACATCTATCTGTATTCCAGGGATAGAGAGAAATTAATGATATACATGGAAGGCGGCCTTTTATAAAGGGCTGGCAGAAGCGGGCGGTTATAACACCGCCTTTCTTACTGCCTGAAATCCCAGGAAAATAAAGATATAGCATATAGCAGAAAGGAAAAAGATATGAGTCTGAATCTGAATTACAAACCGGATGTCCTTGTAGACACGGAGAACCTGAGCCGTGAGGAATGGCTCCGTTACCGCCGGAAAGGAATCGGCGGAAGCGATGCAGCCGCAGTTCTGGGGTTATCCCCGTTCTGTACAAAGAGAGACCTGTATTATGATAAAACCGGAATCCAGGCTGTAGTGGACGAGGAAGAAGATAACTGGGTTGCCAAGGAAGTGGGACACCGGCTGGAGGATCTGGTCGTGGAAATCTACGCAAAGCAGACCGGCCTGACAGTTTTCCCTATTCGGAAGATGTTTTTCCATCCCCTGTATCCATTTATGCTTGCCGACGTGGATTTTTTCATTGAGTATCCTGACGGCAGTACAGGTATTCTGGAGTGCAAAACGACAGGATACCATGGAAAAGAGAAATGGGAGAATGACTCTGTACCGGTCAATTATGAATATCAGGGCCGGCACTATATGGCAGTCATGAACCTGAACAGGGTGGTCTTTGCCTGCCTTTACGGAAACAATGAAAATGATTTTATTGTCCGTGAGATGGAAAGAGATCCGGAAATCGAAGAGGATCTGATCCGGGAGGAAGAATATTTCTGGAAGGAAAATGTGCAGAGCAAACAGGAGCCTCCGTATACGGAGAAGACGGATCTGGTTCTGGAGAGTATCAGAAAGCATTGCGGACCGGCGGATAAGGATGCCAGTATTGTAAGGCTTGGCAGGTCCCATATCGCAGAGCTGGAGAAATTCCTGGCTCTGAAGGAAGAAAAAGCGACGCTGGAAAAGCAGGCGAGAAAGCTGGATGAACAGATGAAGGAATCCTGTCTGGGAATTGTGGAAGAGCTGGGCGTAAGCTGTAAAGGCATTATCCAGGACGGCCCCAGGGAATATGTTGTGACCTATAATCCTTTTTACCGGACCGGAATCGACAAAAACGGCCTGAAAAAGCTGGAGGCGCAGCATCCTGACATTTATGACGATTATGTAAAGGTCTCTGAGAGCAGAAGGTTTTCGGTAACGAAGAAGGAAGCTGCCTGATCAGCGTTTGCATGAAGAAAGGAAAAGAAGATGAGATGTAAATTGGTAAGGCCCATTTATCAGAATAAGGAGAATGGATACTGCGTGTTTTTGTATCAGACAGAGGAGGAAATCCCGAAGGAGGCAGAAAACGGAAAGGAAGAAGGAAGGACAGGATCATCCAGATTTGGCGCGGTTGGGAGTTATCTTCCGGACAATAACCATCTGGAGGTAGAACTGTATGGAAAATGGATTAAAGGAAAATACGGCCTGCAGTACCATGTGGACCGGTATGAGGAGATCCGCCCGCAGACCAAAGAAGGCATCCGTTCTTATCTGGCGTCCGGAATGGTGAAAGGGATTGGCCCTCGAACTGCGGAAATGATCACAGAGCGTTTTGGAACAAGAACCTTTGAAGTTCTGGAGCACTATCCGGACAGCCTGCTGGAGATCCGTGGCATTACCAGAAAGAAACTGGATGTCATATTGGAATCCTACCAGAGTGGAAGGGCTTTGAGGGATCTGGCAGCCTACCTGACCCCTTTTCAGGTTACTCCAGGAAAGGTACACAAAATTTATGAGATGTTCGGAAGCAATTCTCTGGAAATGGTAAAGAACCATCCATATAATCTGTGCCAGATTAAGGGGTTCGGTTTCCTGACGGCGGATGCGATTGCCAAAGCATGCAGGTGCAGCCCGGACGATCCGATGCGGATTGAATGCTGTATTCAATACTGTATGGAACTGGAACAGCAGGCTGGAAATCTCTATCAGGAGAATGAGACTTTCCGGAGAAAAATTTATGGCTGGCTGAACCATGGGTATCAGGAGGAAGCCGTTACGCAGAAACAGATATCTGCCGTATTGAACTGGCTGGTTGGACAGGGAAAGCTGCGTCTGGAAAGAGGCGCGTTTTACCCGGAAAAAATGTTCGGATATGAATGCCAGAGCGCAAAGAAACTGGCGGCCCTTCTGGAAGATACACGAAAGGAGAAGGTGGACATTGAACCGATTCTGGATCAGGCAGAAAAGGAGCTTTCCATCTGTTTGTCAGTAAAGCAGAAGGAGGCAGTGAGGAAAGCTTTTGCCTGTCCGGTCAGCATTATTACCGGAGGACCGGGAACAGGAAAAACCACCATCCAGAAGGTTCTGCTTTATATCAATGAGCATACAGAGAAACGGACGGTCCTGCTCACGGCCCCTACTGGCAGAGCAAGCAGAAGAATGGCAGAGAGTACAGGACATGACGGAAGCAGCACCATGCACAGCGCCCTTGGACTTGGAATGGAAGAGGAGGAGGGAGCCGGATTTGATTTTCTGGAGGCCGGATTCATCCTGGCAGACGAATTCAGTATGGTGGATATGAGGCTGGCTTATGAGTTTTTCAGCCGGATCCATTCAGGAACACGTCTGGTTCTGATAGGAGATGTGGATCAGCTGCCCAGCGTCGGCCCAGGGAGCGTTTTCCGGGAGTTGATAAACGGCGGTGCTATTCCGGTTACTGTACTGGATCTGGTATACCGCCAGAAGGAAGGCGGCAGAATTATCGAAAATGCCAAAAGAATCCGGGAGAACAGGGCTTCTCTGGATTATGGAGATGGGTTTCGGCTGTATTCTGCAGATACCGATGAGGAAGCAGCGGAAGCGGCAAAGGAATTGTACCGGAAAGCAGCGGAGCAATATGGAGCAGAAAATGTCCAGGTGCTTACCCCTTACCGGAAACGGGGTGCTGCCAGTGTGAATGCCCTGAATCCAATTTTACAGGAACTGGTGAATCCGGCCGGAGCGGGAAAGAAAGAGATCCGTTCCGGGAAATCCCTTTACCGCACCGGGGACCGGGTACTGCAGAACAGGAATAAGAATGAAATCAGCAACGGGGATATTGGCTATATCGAGGATATCCTGACTGATGAAGAAGGCGGATATCGGATCCGGATTGCTTTTTCTGATAACCGGATCGTAGAATATGGACCGGATGACCTGGAGCTGATCGAACACGCCTATGCCACAACGGTACATAAAAGCCAGGGCTCAGAGTATGCTGCGGTTATCCTGCTGTGGCTTCCTTCTTTCTACAAGATGCTGCGGCGGGATATCTTCTATACAGCCATAACCAGAGCCAAAGAACAGGTCTGGATTGTTGGAAATCAAAAGGCCGTGGCCATGGGAATCCATAATACGGAAAGCGAGCGGCGTAATACACGTCTGGGAGAGCGGATCCGGAAGGAGTATGAAAAGAAAAATGCGGCATGATTTTCAAGAAATGACAGTGTTGGAGGGTATTTATTTAATAGATACCCTCTTTCCTGAATGGAGGCAAAAATGAGCGAAGGCATTACGACAGGAATCTATGATACAGTAAACGCCGTAAAAGATCTAAACGACATAGAGGGGTTTGATCCGCGGAAATTTATGCGTGCAATTCCTTCAGAGGATGGAAAAATCAGGTATTACCTGGAGGTGGCATACCGGAAGCTGTGGTACAGGCTGAAATATCCGGAAGGAAAGATTGTAAAACGGATTCTGAAGCTGACCGACCAGGTGGCTGTAATAGAAGCGCGGGTTTACCTGAACAGAAATGATCCGGAAGAGAGTTATATTTCCAGTGCGCTGGCACAGAAATATTATTCCAACGAGCAGTTTGGCATGAAGTATGTGGAACTTGCAGAAACGGCAGCTGTCGGAAGGGCACTTTCGGATGCCGGGTTTGGGCTGCAGTTCGCGGACCTGGAAGGAGAAATCGATCCGGAAGTGGTGGATGCTCCCATAGACGAGGCGCAGCTGAAAGCGGCCGGGAGAAAAGAGACTGAAAAAGAAGCAGAAGCTGACCCGGATCAGGAAACAATGGATGATAATCTTCCAGGCCAGTATGATATCAGCTCCTATATTCCAATGCCTGATGAAACTCAGGATACTTCCGGAAACAATATGGAACGGAATGACTCTGAACGTGTGGAGAATGGAATTGAGGAGCAGAGAGGAAAAGAAAGCCAAGAAGAAAACCGGCCAGTACAGCAGAAAAGAGGAAGAAATAAAGAAAAGACGGATCCTGTCAGAGCGGGAAAAGAAGGAACAGAGCAAAGAACAGGAAAACCGGTGCAGCAGAAAAATCTCCTGCCGGAACTCAGAAAAGACATGCCGGTAGAAGAGATTTACTCCAGACTGGATCAGAAAGCAGCAGAGAATGTTGTAATCAGCATCCGGTTCGGACAGGGGAAGACACTGGGCCAGATGGCCAGGGAAAATCCCAAAGCGCTGGAATGGTACGCCACGCAATATGGCGGCCCGGATAATCTGCTCCGCGCCGCGTCCAGATTTCTTCTGGATCTGGCGTTGAAAAATGCAGGCTGATTGAAAAGCCTGGTCTGTCCCATCAGGGAAGAGTCACCAATATGCGGCCGGTGAAAAACTGGCCGCAGCCAAAAAGGAGGAGACCATGCTGCACGATTTTCCTTTTACCATCCGGGAGGTGGCAGAGCTGTGCGGACTGGGAAGCGGAATAGAGAGATATCCAAACAGAGTCAGTATAGATATCAACTGTCCTTTCTGTGGTGGGAAAAAGAAGATGAACCTGAATCTGAAGAAGGATGTGTTTGGCTGTAACCGCTGTGGGGAAAAGGGAGGAATGCTTGCCCTTTACGGAAAAATATTTGGCGTGGACAGCCAGACAGCTTATGCGGAGATCACCGGAAAACTTGGAAACGGAAACATAAGGAAGCCCGGAAGCTCCTGCATTGAGGCGAAGAATATAAAAGCAGAAAAGGAACAGGAACAGAGAGTTTCTGACTGGATCAAGGACCGGGCATATACTTCACTTTTGTCTTTGCTGCCGCTGTCAGATACCCATAAGGGGAAACTCCTTGAACGGGGGTTGACAGAGGATCAGATTGAACAGAATGGATACCGGAGCACGCCGGTTTTTGGTTTCCGTAAGATCACGGAAAAGATTCTGGAAAGCGGCTGCAGGGTAGAGGGTGTGCCTGGATTTCATGTTGATCCGGAAGGAAGATGGACCATTCATTTCAGTCAGAAGTCTTCCGGTATCCTGATACCGATCCGGAATACCCAGGGCCTGATTACGGGGATGCAGATCCGTCTGGACCGGCCTTACGACGGCAGGAAATATGTCTGGCTCTCCAGTGTGAATTTTCCTAAAGGAGCTTCCTCTGGCAGCCCTGTGCATCTGGCCGGAAAGGCCGGGGACCGGGTAGTGTATATCACGGAAGGCGCATTAAAGGGAGATATTGCCCATGCCGTTTCAGGGAAAACCTTCGTCTGCGTTCCGGGGGTGAATCAGTATGTAAATTTGGAACCTTTTTTACGGAGGATGAAGGAGTTGGGAAGCCGGCAGGTGTACGATGCCTATGATATGGATAAATTCCTGCGGCCTGTGTGCAGAGGTGACTACAACGATAAGTGCTGCTTCTGCGAACATTACAGGAAAAAACAGGAATATGGATCAATAGCCTGTGAGAAGAAACAGATAAAGCGGGAGAATATCCAGCGCGGCTGCCGGAAACTGGCTGAACTGTGCCGGAGACTGGAGTTGCCGGAGCGGATGCTTGTGTGGGATACGGATAAAAATGGAGAATGGGCCGAGAGAGTTAAGGGGGTGGATGATTATCTGGTCGGTCTGCAGAAAAGAGACAGGGAATGCTGGATATAGCGGGAGAAAATCCTGACTTGATTCTTATCAATGAAGATGAAGTGGTAAAGACGGAAATCTGATTGATGCATATGTAGCCTGGAATCCGGAGATCATCAAATAGTTTAATCCTGTAAAAAATAGCGGAATTTTTCTTTTAAAGAAGATTTCGCTATTTTTTTATTCCCTTTTGTTGGCTTTTACTTAATGTGAGCGTATATAAACGTATATAGAATAAAATCATGGAAAAGGAGCTGAAAAATGATGTATCAGAAACTTATGGTGGCAATGGATCATGGAAACAGGAATATGAAAACGGAAAATTGTATTTTCACGTCCGGGCTTGTGGAAAGCGACTGCAGGCCTGCTCTGGGGGACTATCTCAGGTATCAGGATAAATTTTATTCCCTGAGCGAACAGAGAATCCCTTATATGAGGGATAAAACCGCAGATGAAAGATTCTTCGCACTGACGCTGTTTGGAATTGCCATGGAAGCACAGCGGCAGGCGCTGCCTTTGGAGAGCAGCAGTCTGCAGGTGGAACTTGCAGTGGGGCTTCCGCCCAGACATTATGGTGCGCTGTATGAGAAATTTGAAGAATATTTTAGAAACAGGGGAAAGCAGCAGATCCTGTATTGCGGGAAAACGTATGAGATCGAAATCTGTGATGTGGCAGCTTATCCCCAGGATTATGCGGCAACAATGACGGTTTATTCTCAGATCGTGGATTATGACAGGGTTCTGACGGTTGATATTGGAGGATTTACACTGGATTATCTGCTCCTGAGAGGCGGAAGGCCGGATCTGTCTGTCTGCGAATCTCTGGAAAAAGGGGTGATCCGGCTATATAATGATGTGATTTCCCGGATTAATTCGGAAAAAGATATTTTGCTTGAGGAACAGGATGTGGACAGGATCATACAGGGGAAGAGAACAGATTACCCCCAAGATATTGTTGAAGTAGTGGAAAGCATGACAAGAACGTATGTGGAGGATATCATAGGGACGCTCAGAGAACGGGGGCTGGATCTGAAAACGGGATGTGTGGTCTGGATCGGCGGCGGAGCAATGCTGCTGAAAAAACATCTGGAGAGCTCCAGCAGGATTGGACGCAGCATTTTTGTGGAAGACATTCGTGCCAATGCAAAAGGCTATGGAATTTTATATCAGCTTCAGAAGAGAGGCAGGTAATGGGTATGGAGAAGAAAAATCCCTATGTGACGACGATTGGTTTTAACCGGAAGGATCCGAATCATGTGAAGGTGGCAGAAATTTTAAATGAGATGGGGAGGGGGAAGGCGCAGTATATTGTTAATGCGGTGATGGCTTACCAGAATGATGAAAAACAGCATGTTATAGGAGAAATAAAATATGAAGACATTCGAAAAATCGTGAAAGAATTATTGACAGAAAACAATGATTCAGCCATGTGTATGAAAGATGATGATAATAAAATATTAATTGAAAAAAAAGAAGAGAAGTGCCTGAAAGAAAAGGACATAAATAATATTTTGTATTCTGTAAGCTTATTTAAAAAGTAAATATATTAGAGCATCTACAAATGAAAAGATATTTACACAGGCACATCTTGCTGGAGCTTATCAGATGAATATATCAGTTTGAATACAGGAAAATGGTATAGGTGTCAGTTCTTATGCCATCACAAAGTTAAGGAGAGGATGTACTTCTTGGACAACTCATATGACGCTTTAATGATGGTTTAAATCACAAAGGGAGTTCCTTATATCTTTTTATCAAGAATGTGCCTGCATTCTCCCAACAGGAGCGGTCAGGAGCGGATGCTCCTGTTTGAGATGGAGGATGAGGACGGCCATCTGCGCATCCGCAACGAGCTGACCGGAAACTGGATGTACAATAAGTATACCCCGGACGGCGGGGATAAGTGGGCGCTGGAGGCGGAGACACCTTAGGAGGTGCCATTCCATCAGGAGAGGGGGTTCCCTGTTTGTGCAAAATATCAGCGGACAGAGGAATATCACATCATCCCGTCCTCCGGCAGACTTCCCATCCCCGGCTTCCACTGGCGGGGACTTACCCCAAAGCGGGAACGAAAGATTTTATGAAAATAAGAGGCCGAATGATAGCCAACCCTGGATGCCACATCCTCCAGAGAAAGCCCGGGCTGTTCGGTCAGAAGCCGGCATGCCGCCTGCAGACGTACATTGGTAAGGTACTGCAGGAAGGTGATGCCGGTTTCCTTTCGGAAGATATAGCTTAAGTAGCTGGGATTGGCGGAAACCGCTTCCGCCACCTGTTCCAGAGAAAGATCCTCCATATAATGCAGATCAATATACTGGCGGGCGGCGACAATTCTGGCAGAACAGTCAGCCTGTTCTGTGGGTGTAAAGGAGTCATACCAGAAGTTCAGCGTCCGTTCCAGAAAGCCGGAAAGGGAATGCTTGTCCCGGACGGATGGAAGCTGCGTCTGATAAAGCTGGAGAACGGTTCCATCCGGAAGGCGGATGCCTGCAATCAGGAGATAGGCGGCAAGCGCTTCGGTGAAAACGAGGAGGCCGATTTTCTCCGAGGGGATAAAACCGTTTTCGTATATGCCATTGATATAGTCCGATACAGCGAGATCAAAACGGATCACGCTGATGGCAGGCTGCAGCGTCCGGCGGACGATCAGGCCGCAGATTTCATCTCTGGTATCTTCAGAAACGGGAAGCACGGCGAGGACGCTGTGGCACAGGGCTTCCTGGTAATGAAGAAAGAGCCGGTCAGCCATTTCCGTGACGGAGTTTTCTGTAAATGCGGAGAAACCGAAGGAGGAGGGAAGGAGTCCCGCCAGGATGGAAAGGATGTCCGTGATGCGGATGGAAGCGGAATAGTTAAAAAGGAATACGGCCATGCTGTTCTGTGAAAACAGATGGACGGATTCAAAATATCCCGACAATCTGCCTTTTAACTGTTCAGCCTGCTGCGGATCAAGAGCCGCCGCGCACAGAAACAGGTGCGGGAACGGAAAAAACTGTTCCAGCTCCCCGGAAGAGAAGGCGGTCCGGGAATCGGATCCCCCGGAAAACAGCAGCATGCGAAGCTTCATCCAGGTATGGAAAAGCCGGTTTTTCTTTTCTTCAAAGATTTCCTTCAGCCGCTGGATCAGATAGTCCTTATCCACCGGCTTGGTCAGATAATCGGCCACATGGAGCCGCAGCGCCCGTTTCAGATATTCCTGATCTTCATATCCGCTGACAATGATGTATTTGCAGGCGCTGTCAGGAGAAAGCCGTTCCAGCATGCTGAGGCCGTCAATCTCCGGCATGTTGACATCAGCGATAATGACATCAGGGCGGAAAGAAGAAAGCCTGTCAAACGCATCAACCGCATCCATTGCGGTCATGATTTTTACGGGGAACTCGGTCTGCTCGCCGAGCATGATTTCCATTCCCTTTAAAACAAAATATTCGTCATCGACCAGAAGTATGTTTAATTCCATAACAGCCTCCCCGCTGGCCGGTCCGGTTGCCGGGCCGGCCTAAAAATTGATAAAACGTTTGTGAATCCTGACACTGCAGGTGGTGAATTTGTTTTCTTCGCTTTCCATGGTCAGCCGGTAGTCCTCTCCATAGAACAGCTTCAGCCTGTCGCTGATGTTGAAAATGCTCCGCCCGTTGCTCTCGCTGGTCATATCTCCCCGCTCCTCCGGATGTTCCATCAGACGTCGCAGCATCTGCAGTCTGTCTGGCGCGATGCCGGGACCGGTATTGGAAACCGTGATGGTCAGATCTTCCCCGTCCAGCTTCAGACTTATGTAAATATGGATAAACTGCCTGCATTTGCTCACATTGTGGGAAAAGGCGTTTTCCACCAGACTGTAGAGAATAAATTTGGGGCAACGCCATTTCTCATCCAGCTCACAGACCTCCCAGCTGATGTCAAAGCGTCCAGCCAGCCGTTTTTCCTGAATGGAAATATACTGCCTGGTCATTTCGATTTCCCGGCTTACGGGAACGAGATATTCCCGGGAAAGGCAGTAGCGCATCAGGTTTCCGAAGGCGTAGGTGATTTCGGAGATCAGCTTCTGGTGGCTGGCCTCTGCAATCATGCGGATGCTTTCCAGTGTTCCATAGAAAAAATGTGGGTTCAGCTGGGCCTGGAGCGCTTCCAGCTGTGCATTTTTCAGCTGAATCTCATTGCGAAGGAGACTGGAAGAGAGATCGTTGATCCGTTCCACCATGCGGTTGAAGGCCAAAATCAGATCCCCGGTCTCATCCTTTGATACCTTTCCTTCATAAGGGGTCAGGGTATGATTATTCTGCCGGTTCATGTGTTCGGAAAGCCGTATTACATTATTCAACGGCCGGAAAATGAGCAGGAACAGAATGATGCTGGCACACATGAGAACCAAGATGGAGATCAGAAGGCTCAGAAGGAAAGGTATATAAGAAAAAAGACTTCCTTTCTGCGGCGTAACCTTGATCACATCAAAAACATCGCCATCCAGTGAAATGGAACTGACCAGAAAACCGTCAGCAGCGTTTGGGATGACCTGAGGCTGATCCGGCACGGTGGATGTAAGAAGCTGTTTTTCATACCGCTTCAGACAGGCGGAGGCTTCTTCTGTATCGTTGCGTGAATAAACCTGGCTTCCATTCAGATAGAAATAGATGGAAGTATTTGGATCGGATTCCGCATAGGAATCAAAGATTCCGGTGTTATATTGAATCCTGGCAATCCCGGGGAAGACCGTCATGGGGGGATTGGAAAAACCGATATAGAAGGAAAAACTGAAGGAGCCTTCTTCTTCGTCCGCCTGCCACAGTCCGTCGATCAGAGAGGGCAGCTGGTCCTGGCTGATTCCGCAGTCAGCCATGGGCTCAAAATAGTGGAGAATTCGGGCTACATCATCATTATCCACATAGATGATGATATCCTTCAGGTTGGGATCATACAGGGTGATGCCGCTGAGCAGGGAATATATCTGACTTTTGTAGGAATATACGATCTCCCTTTCACTGCAGTAAAAACCCCGAAGCAGAAGCTCCAGTTCATAATTGGATTTCAGCTGGTTAAAGTAATTACGGGAGCTGGAAAGCTGATTTTCCAGGAAATTCTGTTCAATCAGAAGGGTATTTTTGCGTTCGTTGACATAATCCCGGATGCGTTGTCTGCTATGGTAATTATAGATCATGCTGCTCAGGAAAGTAATAGGAATGAAGACCGCCAAAAGGTAGCAGATAAAAAAGCGGTTTTGGAGTCTTGTGATTTTTGGAAACAAAATATGACCACCCTCTCATTTGACTGGACTGAAAGCTTCTTCTTTCCCCATTATCCCTGAATTGGAGTAAAAAAACAAGCGGACCCGGGAAAAGAAGATGTGTAAATTTTTTGGAATTATGCAATATCTTTGGGCAAAAAGATTACAGTAGACATTTTTTCTCTGATTTGAGATAAAAATCCGACATTATTTTCGAAAAAGAAAACATAAAAATGAAAAAAGAGCAAAAAGCCTTATTAAGACCAAAATATATCCCATTTAATGTACAATATATACAATGCTATAATGCAGATACAGACGAAAGGGAAAGGAGAAAACGGATGATATGAACAAAAAAACCAAAGGCTATATAATAAAAAGGGGAGCCATAAAATTCTGGAGACAAAAGGAAATCCAGCTCTTTGCGCTGGCAGGCGTGGTCTATCTTCTGATCTTTTCCGTCCTTCCCATGTTTGGAATTATTCTGGCGTTTAAGTCCTATAAAATCACATCGGGAGTGGCCGGAATCTTTACGAGTGAATGGGTGGGCCTGAAATATTTTAAGGAATTTTTCTCTGATTACAGATTTCCGGAGCTTCTGCGCAATACCATTGCCATCAGCACGTTGAAGATGATTTTTGCCTTTCCGTTTCCCATTCTTCTGGCGGTTTTGATTTCAGAGTGCAAAAACAAGGTTTTCAAGAGAGTGGTACAGACGGTAAGTTATCTTCCCAATTTTATTTCCTGGGTACTGGTATATGGTATCAGCAGTGCTTTGCTGGCTCAGAGCAGCGGCGTAATCAATGAAATTCTGGTGAAGCTCGGAATCGTATCCCAGGGAATTCCGTTCCTGACAGATCCTGATTATTTCTGGGGGATGGCGGTGGTATTATCCATCTGGAAGAGTTCCGGCTGGTGGGCGATCATCTTTCTGGCAGCCATAGCAGGAATTGACAGTACACTGTATGAAGCGGCCAGCATTGACGGCGCGGGAAGACTGAAGCGGATCTGGCATATCACACTGCCCGGCATCAAGGGTTCCATTGTGACGGTTCTGATTCTTTCCATCGGAAGCTTCCTGGGAGGCGGAATGGTGGGATCCAACTTTGAGCAGTCCTTCCTGATGGGAAATACGGTTAACAACGCGACCTCTGAAATCATTCAGACCTATGCGTTTAAGATGGGCATGGCGCAGGGAAGATTCTCCTACGCAACTGCTGTGGACCTGATCCAGTCCATGATTTCCATCATACTGGTCATCATCAGTAACTTCGTGGCTAAAAAGATTTCCGGAGAAGGATTGTTCTAAAGGAAGAAAGGCAGGTTGGGAGAATGAAAAAGAAAATCGCGGAAGACAGAGTTGTGGATATTGTGGTGTATATCCTGCTCGCTCTGATCGGAATCATAACGCTCTATCCCTTTTATTATACGGTGATCTGTTCCTTTAATGACGGTCTGGATCTGATGAAGGGCGGCGTATATCTGTGGCCGAGAAAATTCACCCTGGCAAATTTTGAACTGTTCCTGGGAGATGAAGAATGGCAGCATGCTTTCATGGTTTCCGTGGCAAGAACCGTAGTAGGAGCGGCTCTCCGGACAGGCTTTACCAGCATCTTCAGCTATGCGCTTTCCCGGAATAATCTGATGTTCCGGAAGGGTTACCGGTTTCTGGTAGTATTTACCATGTATTTTTCAGGCGGACTGATTCCTTTCTATGTGCTTCTGAAGAGTCTGGGACTGCTGAATACCTTCTGGGTATATGTCATTCCCGGTATGGTGGATGCGTTCTTCGTCATGACCGGAATCAACTTCTTTAACGGTATTCCCGAGTCCATGATCGAGGCGGCGAAGATCGACGGAGCCAGCGAGGGAAAGGTATTTGTGAAGATTGTCCTTCCGGTTTCCAAGCCGTTTCTGGCAACCCTGGCCCTGTTTGCAGCAGTAGGGCAGTGGAACAGCTGGCTGGACAGCGCATACTATGCGGTAAAAAATCCGGATCTGCAGACTCTTGCATATAAAATGATGACAACAATCAATCAGACAGTGGCGTCCTCCGCCAATACAGCGGCCGCAGGGCAGATTTCCCAGGCCAATACCGCAACCTCGTTTACCGTGCAGGCGACGGCTATGGTGGTTTCCATGCTTCCGATTATGTGCGTATATCCGTTCCTTCAGAAATATTTCGTACAGGGAATGATGATCGGAGCGGTGAAGGAATAACTGAGAATGTTCTGAAACTGAACATAGAAAAAAGACAGGAGGAAAAAAGTATGAAATTGAAAAAAGCAACAGCTTTACTGCTGGCAGGCGTGATGACTCTTTCTGTGGCCGGCTGCGGCGGGCAGAACACGTCAGGTGATTCATCAGGCGGCACGGCTTCCGCATCTTCGGAAGCGGCTGGGACAGAAGCAGCGGAAGAGTCGCCTGCTGCTTCAGACACAGCAGCGGCGGATTCCGGAGAGGTTCCCACACTGACCATGTTCATCGATGAAACATGGTGGCCTTACGATACCTGGGAAGGCGCCATTCCGGAGGAATTTGAGAACCGCCTTGGCGTAAACATCGAGGTGATCCGGGCGGCGGATAACAACCAGCTGTCTCTGATGGTGGCCTCCGGAGATATGCCGGATATCATCTGCTCTTACCGTTATCAGTATCTGGCGGATTCCCAGGTCTGCTACCCGCTGAATGAGCTGCAGGAACAGTATCCGGACGTGGAATTTGAGGTGGATCCGGTTTATCAGTTTGTCAATCAGGCAGCGGACGGCAATTTTTACACAATCGGCTGCGGATTCTCCCCTGCTTATGAGTATGATGAGTGGCCGGAAATCCTGACAGAGGGACCGGGCTTCATGTATCGTCAGGACATTGCGGACGAACTGGGGCTGGAGTTTAACACCCTGGAAGATCTGGATGCGGCATTTGAAGCAGTACATCAGGCATATCCGGATATGATAACCCTCTCCTTCAACAGCTCGCATAAATTCAACTGGCTGCTGCAGCAGATGGGACTGAAGGGGAACAGTTATTATGAAGCTGAAGATGGAACCCTGAAATGGTGGCTCCGTCAGGATGGACTGCTGGATTATTACAAAAAGGTCAATGAGTGGTATCGTAAGGGATATCTGACTGCTGAGAATTTCGCTTATCAGTCTGAGGATGATACCAAGGAAATCTGCGTGGGTGGACAGGTATTCGCAAACTTCGGATATGATAATCATGCGGATAACTACAATACAGCGATTGCAGCGAATGGAGATGACTTTTCCTTCAGTCTGGTAACCAATGAACTGGGAGAAAATGCTACGGCATTTGATACCACAAGCGGCGGCGGACGCGGTCTGTACATCACCCGTTCCTGCCAGAATGTGGAAGCAGCATATAGGATGCTGGCTTATGCTTACAGTGATGAAGGAATGAAGCTTCTGCTGTGGGGTATTGAGGGCGAGGATTACACTCTGAACGACGAAGGTTATCCGACGTTTAATTATGACTTCCAGGGCGATAATTCCGTGCTTCAGCCCAGAGGCCTGAAGTATTGGGGATGGATTTCCCATAACGGTATCGTGACCAGCATTGCGGAGGCAACCTCCGAGAGCCAGACTGCGGAAGACAGAAAGAATCTGACGGCCCATGTAAACAGAAATCCCGTGATCGGCATGATCCGTTTTGAAGTGGATTCCGATGAAGCTAATATTGATGCAAGATTGAGTGAAATGGTGAGTAACCAGCAGACCAACATCTTCATGGCAGAATCTGAAGAAGCCTGCGAGGAAGCGTTCAACACCATGATCGAGCAGGCGGAACAGATCGGCATGAGCACCCTTGAGGAATATGGCAACGCCAGCTATCCGGAACTGAAGGCACAGTATGATGAGCTGATTGCGGCGCATGCGGCGGAATAAGAATGCAAAGTAGCAGTACAGAATAAAGGTATAGTGATATAACGAAAAGCAGAGAATCTCTTCTGTGGGATTCCCTGCTTTTCTTAGAAATATATTGGGGCATTTTTGCTTGGAAGGAAAATGGAGAAATTGATGGTATCCTTAAAAAATGGAGTAATATTGTAAATCATCTCCTATAAAAATGAGGTTTATTTTAGATATGAAAATAAATAAAAAATGTATGAAACAATTTTTTTTAAATATTTCCTTCCTGTTCCGGTATTCCTGGAAAATCAGCAAAAGGATCTTCGCAGCCAGCCTGCTCTCAACGGTATTCAACACTGTCGAACCGTTTGTTCCGCTGCTTTTTTCAGGCATCATACTGGATGAACTGACGGTGCGGAGAAGATGGGATGTGGTGGTGCAGGAAATCCTTGCGCTGGTGGCAATAGAGCTGGTTCTGCGTCTGCTGCGCCTGGGACTGTCCGTCTTTATCAACATGTCAGTTAACCAGTGCGACATGATGAATGGAATCAATTATGCCGGACATTTTCTGGACATGGATTATGAAAAGCTTGAGGATGGGACGGTACGCGATCTTCAGCAGAAGGTCTCCCGGAATGTACGGGCCAATTCCTTCATCTATGAGGATATGGGAAAGGTGATGACTGGGCTGCTCCAGCTGGTCGGGTATTCCTGGCTGATTTTTTCCCTTCATCCTCTGATTCTGCTGCTCGTTGCCCTGGTCATTGTATCCAACTACTTTCTCAGCCTCAGAAGTGAAAAGAATAAATATTCCGTCCAGCCGCAGAAGGCTTCCATGGAAAGAAAAAGCGAATACCTGTTCCGCGTAATGACGGATTTTTCCTTTGCTAAGGAGGTGCGCATTAACCGTGCGTCCGTATGGCTGTCCGGCAAGGTGGAGGAGGTCCTGGGGAAATATTCCTCTGAAGTGAAGGGCTATTACAGAAAAGAAGCGGCTGTGAAGCTCCTTTCCGCTTTTGTGGACGCCGTTCAGCTGCTTCTCCTGTATGGTTATGCGGCATGGCAGGCGGTTATTGGACAGATTACGGTGGGAAATTTCAGCGTTTATGTGGGAGCGGTTTTAAATTTCTCAGGCGCATTTGCCTCCCTGGCGGAAGGCGCGGCCCATATCCGCTTCCTTTCAGATTATGTGGAGGAATACAGGGAGTACATAAAGCTGGCGGCACCGTCCGGCAGGGGAAAGCAGACGGTCCGGATCAGCGGGCGGGAGGAACGCCATGTGATCGAATTCAGGAATGTCAGCTTCCGTTACCCGAATACAGAGAGGATAGTGCTGAAGAATGTTTCCCTTACCATTTCCGATGGGGAGAAGCTGGCTGTGGTGGGAAGAAACGGGGCGGGAAAGTCCACCTTCATTAAGCTTCTCTGCAGGCTGTATGAACCGACGGAAGGGAAGATTCTGTATAACGGAACCGATATTTCCACCATATGTTATGCCGATTATGTCCGCCTGCTTTCCGTTGTTTTTCAGGACTACTGCCTGTTTGCGTTTTCCGTGAAGGACAACATGATCCTGAATCAGGAATATGATAAACAGAAAGCGGCGGAGGCAATCCGAAAAAGCGGCCTGCAGAAAAAAGTGGATGCCCTTCCGCTTGGAATCGATACTTCTGTGGGAAGGGAATTCGATGAAAACGGGATTGAATTCTCCGGGGGCGAGGGGCAGAAGCTGGTCATGGCGAGGGCCTGTTACAGGGACGCGCCTATTGTGATTCTGGACGAGCCCACAGCGGCGCTGGATGCGGCTTCGGAAAGTGAAATTTACATGCATTTTAAGGAGATTATGGGGGACAGGACAGCTATCTTTATTTCCCACCGTCTGGCCTCCGCCAGATTCTGCGACAAAGTAGCCGTGTTCGATGACGGCAGGATGGTGGAGTATGGAACGCATGAATCGCTGATGAAGCAGAACGGGTTATATGAGGAAATGTTCCGCAGGCAGGCGGAATATTACAGGGGGTAGGATATGAAACGGAAGAAGAGCCTGTTTTCAAACTGTATATTCATGGCGGTTCTTGCCTTCCGGCTGGATCCGGCCGTTATCTGGCTCCAGGCTGGGCTGACGGTTCTGAAAGCCCTGATGATTTATCTCCCGATCCTGATTGTGAGGGCGCTCCTGAATGAAATCACCGCAGGAAACCCTGCGGGCTGTCTGCAGAGCGTGCTCCTTCTGGCGTGCACTTCATTGGCCGGAAACGCCCTGGTGCGTGTCCTGGAGGTTTATTCGGAAAAGCACATGGAGACCGCTCTGAAGAAAATACAGGCCTATCTGGGAAAAGCCGTCATGAAAATGCCCTTTTCTGAGCTGGAGAAGCCGCAGATGCGGGATTTTATCCTGCTGGCACAGGAGAGTGGAAAGCTTACGGAGCTTTTTGAAGGATTCAGTGCGCTGGTTACCGGAACCATAACCCTGGCGGGCCTTACCGGGATCATTTTTACGGTACAGCCGGTCATCCTGCTGCTGGTTGCCGCTGTGGTGGCCGTGCGCGTATGGAGCGATGAGAGGAACAGAAAGCTCTGGGAGAAGTGGCGGCCGAAATATGCGCCGGTCATGCGGAGGATCAACTATTTTTTTCATATTATGAAAAGTGTGGACTACGGAAAGGAAATCCGCCTGTACCACCTTGGAAAGTGGGTTTATGACAAAATCGCAGGCATTTCTTCGGGCGAATATATGAAAACGGCGACAGAGCATAACACGGAGCTGCAGAGGAACCATGTGCCTTCGGAATTCGCCATGGTGCTGCAGGAGCTTGCGGTCTATCTGTTTCTGGGGTACAGAGTGGTATTCAGGGGCATGCCGATCGGGGATTTCTCCATGTATATGTCTTCCATACAGGCGTTTTCCGACGGAATGAGGGGGATCGTGGACAGCGTTGCGGCTTTGCTGGAATACGGACTGTTTCTGGAAAATTTCCGCTACTGCGTATGGATAGGAGAGCAGGAAAAAGGGGAAGAAAAAGATTTACCCGGAACGGGTGACGCTCTTTTTCAAAACAGCCGTTTCCGCCAGGCTGAAAAGGCGCCGCTCTGCCTGGAATTCAGCCATGTTTCCTTTTCCTATCCCAATACGGACCGCATGGTCCTGAAGGATATCAGTCTCACGATCAGGGAAGGGGAATCCCTTTCAATCGTAGGGGAGAACGGAGCCGGAAAAACCACGTTTGTAAAACTACTGTGCCGCCTTTATGAACCAACGGAGGGCAGAATCCTTTTAAACGGCGTGGACATTCAGAAAATCCCGCATGAAGCATACATGGCTGTCCTTGGAGTGGTATTTCAGGATTACAGGCTTTATGCGTTCAGCATGGAAGAAAATATCACCATGGGGGAGAAGGCTGAGGAAGGGCGTGTCCTGGAATGCGTGGAAAAAAGCGGACTGTCGGATAAGCTGGATTCTCTGCCGGAAGGGCTGAAAACCAATATTTCAAAGGAATTCGATGAAAACGGGATTGAATTCTCCGGGGGCGAGGGACAGAAGCTGGCGCTTGCCCGCATCCTTTATAAGAATCCCCGCCTGTTCGTGCTGGATGAGCCGACTTCCGCGCTTGACCCTCTGGCGGAATACGAGATGTTTCAGCGGTTCCATGAGCTGGTGAAGGGGAAATGCGCGGTTTATATTTCACACAGGCTGTCCTCGACCCGGTTTACAGACCGGATAGCCGTGCTGAATCAGGGCCGCCTTGCGGAATATGGGAGCCATCAGGAGCTGATGAATATTCCGGAAGGGATTTATGCGGGGATGTTCCGGGTGCAGGCGGAGTATTATATATGAAAATATCAGAGAAAGCGCAATTTAATATTTCCTCTGTTCGAAGTGGAACTGTATGAAAAGGGGGACAAAAGCGAATCATGAGGCTGAAGAAATTACTTCTGTGGAAAAACAGCGAAAGAAACACAACAAAACGCCTGATCGCCATTACATTGCAGCAGAACCTCTCCTGTGTTCTGCTCCTGTCAGCCAGTGTTATTCTTCTGGGACTGATCAACGGTGTGGCTTATACGGAAGCCCTGCGCCGCATGACACAGGCGGTATGGGAGCGGGAATGGGGCGGCTTCCTCCATGCCCTGTGCGGATTTGGAGCAGTGATCCTGTGCAGCCTTGCTCTGAATATCGGAAAGAGAAGGTCTGCCTTCCTGTTAAAAAAGAAGCTCACCTTTGCCTGTGAGAATGCGGTTTACAAAAGCTTTTCCGGAAAAGAATACTGGATGGACTCACAGGAGGAAACGGTGCTGGGACATATTCGGAAAAACGTTCCGGATACCATGGGCGATATCGTGGAACAGGGGATCAATACCCTCAGCCTCTGTGTCATTATCCTTGCGGGCTGCCTGTATGGAGTGGGTCTGAACGGCCCTGTGATGGCGGTTTCCATTGTGGTGACGGTGTGCATGGTATTCCTTACCCGGGAAACGGCAGGGCGTGTTCCGGAACTTTATCAGGAATTCGGAGAACGCAACAGCAGGCTGTACCAGCTTTTGTGGGAGCAGGTAAAAAACCGGGAAATCGCCCGTTTCCTGAATCGGGATAAGGTGCTTGACGGATATGAAACGGAAAGTGAAAACTATCTGAAGGTGCTTTTAAAGATAAAAAAGGCGACGAACGGAGCCGGACTCTTCGCGCAGTTCGGGAGTACCGTGCTGATTATGCTTGCGGCCTTTCTGGGAGGAACGCTGGCTTTGGGGCAGCGGCTGTCCTTTTCCGACCTGCTGGCCCTGATCATGCTGATTCCGACGGTTGCCTCCAACATGTTCTGCGTGCCTTCCCAGATCCAGCAGTGGAAAAAGCTGTCCGGCAGTTTCCGGGTGATCGATTCACTTCTGGAAGAGACGCCCCGTCCGGAAAGACGGGAAAAGGCGGGAGGGCCGGTCCGCAGTCTGGAAGTATCCGGGCTGTGCTTTTCCTATGAAGCGGGGCGGCAAATTCTGAAGGAAACCGCAGTGAAGCTGGAAGGGCCCGGCTTTTATGTGCTTGCCGGCAGTTCCGGCTGTGGGAAATCAACCCTGCTGAAATGTATCGCAGGTTTACTGCCTTATGAAGAAGGGGAGATTCTGCTGAACGGCCGAAAGCTGAAAAACCTGAACCGGGATGCGTACTGGGAGGGGATCAGCTGTATCGGGCAGAAGCCCTTTATCCTGGATGGGACGCTTCAGTATAATATTACCCTGCAGAAGGATGAAAGCGCGGTGGATGAAAAAAGGCTGGAAGAAGCCATCCGAACGGCGGATCTGGGAAGTTTGGTCAGACAGAAGCCGGAGGGCCTGCAGCGGAGGATATCGGCGGAGACTCTGTCCAAAGGGGAACGCCTGAAGATCAACATTGCAAGAGCTGTATACCGGAAGGCCGGGCTTCTGCTGCTGGATGAAATGACGGAAGGTCTTGACCCGCAGGCGGAGATCCGGATTCTGGAAGCCCTGAAAAGCTGTGGGAAGGAGAGGAGAATCCTCTGCCTGTGCATTTCCCATCATGTGGAGACACAGAAAAGCGCGGACCGGGTGCTGTTCATGAAGGACGGCAGGATAGAGGCGGAAGGTACATACGAAGAGCTGTGCGGAAGCTGCGAAGCCTACGCCCGGATGGCGGGGAGGGGGAAGGCATGAAGAATTTCGGAAAGAACATAATGCTTACAGGGAAAATACTGAAGCGCTACGCCGGCGCGTATATACCGGCGATGGCGGCCCAGATACTGGCTTACAGCTTTCTGGTCTGCTACAACGCGGTGATGGTGCCCGTGATCCTTTCGATGGTATACCAGGCGCTGGAAGAGCAGAACCAGCAGAGCCTGTACCTGGTCTGCGGCTGCGGCGCGTTGGTGATCGCACTTGCCTTTTTCCTGTGTTACTTGAACAATGTATATCTGGATATGAACAGCTTCCGGATCGAACTGGAGGCGAACCGGAATATCTGCCGCGAGCTGTTCTCCTTAAGCTTTGACGGGCTGAACAGCCGGTATGAAGAAGGGGATATTCAGAACCGGATCAATGAATGTACCGGATGCGTTTCGGGGATTTTCCCCCTGCTCGTTTCCGTGCTGGCAAATGTACTCAGCATGGCAGTGCTTCTGGCCCTTGGAGGCAGAATCTCCGCGGTACTGGCGGGAATCACGCTGGCCGTCATGTTGGTGAGCAGTCTGGCTGCCAGACAGGAGTCCCGGAAGCGGAGCAGCCAGGAAAAAAAGAAGCAGGAGGCGGAAGCAAAAGCAGGAGCGGTGCTGTATCAGACGATAGGGGAACAGGAAATCCTGAACATGTATGGTGTGGCCGGGGAACAGTGGAAGGAATACCAGAAGCTGAGGGAAGCCGCATGGGAATCCCGGTGGAAACAGGAGCAGGCGGGAATGATATCGGGAAGTGTGACGGAGACCTTTACGGGCCTGATGCGGGGTGTTCTCAGTGTTTTCCTGTTCCAGTTCTATCAGAATGGCTCCCTGGATTCCGGAAAGGTTGCGTCCTCATTTTCCATTTTTGACCAGCTCAAGTCAGTGGCGGGCGGTTTTTCCGATCCGGTCAGCAGGGCGGGTGCCTTCATGGTTTCCGTCAGACGGCTGGATGAGATGCTGCAGGACGGAAAAGTGGAGCCGGAAGAAAGGCTGGACGCCGGAAAGCCCCAAAATGACAACCCGCCTGTTCTTTCTCTGGAGCATGTATCCTATATGGCCGGAGAGCGCTGTATCCTGCGGGATGTGTCCCTGACGGTCCGGGAAGGGGAAAAGGTTGCCGTCATCGGAGAAAATGGCTGCGGGAAATCAACCCTGTTAAAGCTGGCAGGAGGACTGAACCATCCGAAGGCGGGGAAGATTGATCTTCTGGGAGTGAGACCGGGGGAGGCGTCCGGCGAAGAGCTGCGTCTCCGGGTCAGCTATATCCCCTCTGAGAGCCATCTGTATACGGGGGATGTGAGAAGCAACATCGGGATGAGCCTGGACGGGGAGAATGAGACCGCCATCGCGGAGGCCTGCATTGCAGCGGAGCTGTCCAGAGAGGGCGGAGAGGATCTGGCGGAAAGCAGCGCGTCGGAGCTGTCCGGCGGGCAGGCGCAGCGGGTCAATATTGCGCGCGGACTGGTGAATCATACTCCGCTCCTGCTGGCGGACGAGCCGGATGCGGGCCTGCCTCCCGCCCAGGGCAGAAGGATGATGGAAAAGCTGCTGCGCGCTTCGGATACCACCGTTGTGGTGACGCACCGCCATGAATACCTGGATCTGTTCGACAGGGTGGTTGTGGTGGAGAATGGTAAGATAAGGTAGGCCGGACAGGGAATATACTATGTTGACAATAATTTGGGGAAAATAGAAATGCGCCATAAAGACAGATTAAATATCATAGCCTGGGAAAATTTAAAATGGGTCTGTTTTGGAAATATCATCGTTAAGACTATCACAATCCCTGTTACATTAATTATGGCCTGGATTTTATCAGTCATCGTGAATCATGCTACATCCGGTGAAGTCAGGAAGGTTGTAGAATATTCTTTGTTTATGCTGGCCTTAATGTCAATTTTTATTGCTGTACGGACGGTATCCGATATTTTAATTGGCAGAAGACAGTCGAAAGCTGTGAATCAATGCAGAATTGATTTTCTTGAAAAACTTCTGTCTAACTCTCTTAATAAGTTATTCTATGCTGATTATGGGGAGCTTACGGAAAATCTTAACAGTGATCTGGAAACCATGACGAAAAAGTATATAGAACTGTATCCCAATATGATATCCGGCGCTTTGGAGTTATCAGCCTGTTTCTTATTTATATTATTGCAAAGTCCTGTTGCGGCTGTAACCTTACTGGGAATTTCATTTCTTCAATTTATTCCGCCCATCATAGTAAAGAAATACATGCAGATCAATTATGATCAGAGCCGTGATATTGAAGCTAAAATAACGAATCATGTTGTAGAAGCAGTAAATGGGTTTGAAATTATTAAATTATATGGTTTAAAACGATGGTGGCAGACAAGATTGGCAGATTACCATAAAGTATATCTTTCTGTGGGACGAAAAACGGATGCTGTTGCGGCTGCACAGCGTTCCATGTATCGATTATTGGATAATATTTTAAAATTTGGCACCTATGCTCTGATGGGTATTTATGCCATGTCGGGATATTGTACTTTGAGTGCGGCAGTACAGGTAATTTATCTTTCCTCCGGATTATTCAACTCTGTTAAGAACCTATTCTCCTCTATCCCGGAAATCGCAGTCACGAAAAACGCAGAAGCCCGAATAAGTAAATGGACGGCTCCGGAAGAGAAAGAGGAGAACGGTTTTTTATCCGGCGCTGTATGGCCCTCTGATATTCCCATTGTTATCCGGAATTTATCTTATCAATACGGAAAAGATACGATAATCAGCGGCTTAAACTATCGATTTGATCCCAATAAGAATTATATGATTCAGGGAAGTAACGGAGCTGGGAAAACCACCCTGATGAATTTACTGGCCGGACTTATTCTGCCGGATCAGGGTAATATATTCTTCGCTGACTTTCATACTCCGGTGGAAGATTCGTCCCTGTATCTGTTTATTCCACAGCATGATCCTGAATATAATTGTGATGTATATACGCTGTTTGCCATGTTTGGCAAAGAGAAACAGCCACTGCTTTTTTCTGCTTCGAAACGGTTTGGTCTGACAGAAAATATGATGAAGGGAAATTCTATCAGAGAGCTTTCCGGCGGAGAAAGAAAAAAAGTTTTTCTTTCCATTGGTTTTGCCATGCGGCCGAAGTGGCTGTTCTTAGATGAGCCTTCCAATAATCTGGATCGTCATGGAAAAGAAATATTGATTGAGTTGCTCCATGAACGAAAAGGAACCATCATCATCAGTCATGACGACTCATTAGTTCATAGTGTAGATTGTCGTATCAGATTAGAGAATGGACGGATATATGATGAAAATAAATGGATATCAACCAGGAAAACGGCAAACGGTATCTGAAGTCATAAAAGAATGCGCGGGCACATTACGGTTTCCCATATTTTTGAACACAGCGGCGGCAATTTTGACCGGAACATTAGGCAGTGTTACAGCGAATACGCTCGGAAATTTTGCTGACGCCGTTTTTGAGGGGAATATATCATCGGGCTTCCAAAATGTCATGATACTGGCAATCTGTATCATAGCCGTTGTGCTGATTGCTCCGGGTCTTGGGCTGCTTTCAGATTTTTTCATGCTGAAAGACGCTTTACGCCATGACAATATTGTTTACGGACACTATCTGGATAAGGATCCTGAAAAGGCAATGGCTTTTGACAGAGGAGAAATTCAATATCAGCTGGAAGACGCGCCAAATGATCTACGAATATACCTGGTAAATATACTCAGCAAAATATTATCTTTTCCGTTCTGCTTAGGATATTTATTATTTTGTTCGGGGAGGATCAGCTGGTTATTAACCGGTTTCATGTTTCTGTTAACAGTTATAAAATTAGTTACACCGTTGCTTTTCAAAGAGCCGTCAGCTAAATTCGATCGACAGGAAAAAGAATATCTTGCTGTGCGGAATGGTTACGAAGCGGATGTCATAACCGCGCCTCATATGATAAAGCTGTGGGGAATTAAAAATCCAGTATTAAATCGAATGGGAAAGCTGTTCCAAAAATATTATGAAGAAACAGCGGCCCGGAAAATTTCCTGTACAGTGTTTTTTGAGCAGGCAAAGGAATTTATGAATCATTTTACGTTGATTCTCCTGCTTTTATCCGGAGCGGTTATGGTTGCGCTGGGAACCGTTTCTCCTGGTGAGCTGGCAGCCATGCTTGTTTATCTTACGGTGGTACAGACTCTTTTGAATGATGTTGTAGATATTATACAGAAGTATCCGTTAATGATAAATGCCGCAAACAGAGTGGGCGAATTTTATGACAGCCCCGAGATAATATCCGGTCACTCTGTTAAACCCTTTTCAAATATAAAAGGAGAAAATCTTTCATTCGCTTATTCGGACAAAGTTGTATTTGAAAATTTGAATTTTTCTATTTGCTGTGGCGACAAAATCGCTGTCCGCGGCGAAAATGGTCACGGTAAGTCAACCCTGGTCAAAATGATTTGTGGATTGCTTAAAAGTTACAATGGCAGCCTGAAAACAGGCGATGAAGATTTTAAATCTGTTAATATAGAAGACTGGCGTAAGCTCATTGCTTTTGCTCCACAGGTTCCATTTCTGTTCAGTACAACTGTCAGAGAAAATGTTATGATGTCAAACGCTGATATTGATAAAGATACTGCGGATGCCCTTATGGATGAGTTTGGGATTCTCAATCTTGCAGACAGATACATTGATTCGGATTCTAAACTTTCGGGTGGCGAAAAGCAGAAAATCTCTGTTATCAGAGCGCTTTTAAAAGAATCGGAGGTGTTAATTCTGGATGAGCCATCGAATCATTTGGATCAAAACAGTATTAATATTTTAAAAGAATATATATCCCGAACGCCTAAAACTGTTATTTTGATCTCCCATGATCCTTCTTTATTGGATATAGCAGATCGAACGGTTCAAGTCTGAAGGAGTAATATTTTAATGCAGGAGAAGCCAATGATATCGTCAAAGAAAAATATGGTGTATTTGAAATTTTCCGTTACATTTTTGGCTCTGTTCCATGGCATGTATCCGGTATCTTCATTCTCATGTTGCTGAATGCCCTTCTTACGGCCATTCAAACGCTGGTAATAGCAGGATTCGTGGATCAGGTGACCGCTTATATGCAAGGGAAAACGGCAGACATTATGAACAGAATTCTGCTTATCCTTTTTTGTCAGTTCTGTATGATCCTGTTCCCATCAGTGAGCAGGATGCTGGAAGAAACAGGAAAAACAGGATGGATCTGAAGCTTCGGCCGGAACTGGTACATAAAAGAGCATGCCTGGAATATCGATATGTGGAGGATAGTGAAAGCTGGGATCTGACGGAACGGGTGATGGAGGAAGCGGCAGCACAGTTTATGAAGTTTTTTCTTGTTTCCATGAATCTTCTCAATTTGTCTATTACAGTGTGTTCCGTATTATTGATTATCATGCGGACAGTTCCTGCCGCCGGGGCGGCTGTTATTGCGGTGAGTGTCCCCTTTTGCTGGTTGTCCACACGTTCTGGGAAAACTAATTATGATCTGTCAAGAAATGAGCAGAAGATACAGCGCCGCTACCGGTATTTGGGAGATATCCTGATTGAAAAGGAAACTGTAGAAGAGCGGAATCTTTTTTCTTATTCCGATGTAATTGGAAAAGAATACGACCGGCTCTGTAGTCTGGCTTATCAGATAGAGGGAAAAAGAGGAAAAGTTTCGTGAATCTGAAAAGCGGCTCTGTCATTTCGCTGATGCTGGCAGTATTGATAATAGCCGCATTTCTTCCTCCTTTTTTAAAGGAAGCTTGTCGCTGGGACTGCTGACAGGCCTGGTAACAGCTATATGGGATCTGGTTCAGAGTATGTCGTGGAGATTATCAGAAGCGATGTTTGAACTCGCCCGTTCCAAAGAATTCTGCAGAGACTTTACTGCATTTATGGCGATGGGAGAAAAGGAAGGCGTATACCGGCCTCCCGTTGCCCGCAGCGGAAAATGTGTTGACTGCATAGATCCGGAACGTTCCTGTGGGAAGAGGGCTGCTTTATGCCGTGGGATATGTGGATGGAAGGGAAATGGCGGAGGATCTGCTGATCCCGGACGGCGCGGTCCTGACGGAAAACGGAAGGAAATATTTTCAGCCGGAAGAAAAACTGACCGTTCCGGAAGAAGGAGAATATCTCTACCGGGTCAACTGCGGGGGAAAAGAATACCGGGATTCTCATGGTAACCTCTGGATGGCGGATCGGGAATGGGATGGAACCGGATTCGGGTGGACCTCCTGGGCTGAGGAATATGATAACCTGGAAAACCGCTTTGCCAGCGAAAGCCGCTGCGGGTATCCAATCCAGAACACCATGGATCAGGAACTGTTTCGTACCTGTCGTTACGGCAGGGAAAAGCTTCAGTACTATTTCCGGGTGGAGCCGGGAGAATATACGGTGGAGCTGTATTTTGCGGAACCATGGTATGCGGAGAATGCAGGAGACTGCCGGGGATGTCGGATTTTTGATGTGGCTCTGAATGGAACGACAATCTGGGAGAATCTGGACATTCTGGCGGAGGCCGGGAGCAGAAGAGGGCTTAGGAAAAAGATGAAGATCCGCGCGAACAAAGAAATCTGCCTGTCTTTTCCCAGAGTGAAAAGCGGACAGGCGGTCGTTTGTGCGGTTGCCATATCAAGATCAAAAAAGATGAAAAGGGCGGATGTGTAATTTTTTTGGAACCATATAATTATTTTGGGGTACATATATCAGGTAAAAATGAATTTGCCGGATAGAAGGAAAAAACTGACATTATTATCCAAAAAATGAACAGGGGAGCAGAAAATGGAATAAAAAATTTTGAAAGGCAAAAATATGTATTGTTTTATGTACAATTTGTACAATGTTATAATTTAAAACAGATAAAAGAGAATTGCTGTAATCAGTGCAGTTGCATATCAAAAAAGGAGAGGAAAACAAAATGAAACAGAAAGCAATAGAAACCAGACTGATTGTGCGCCCCTTAGTGGGCTGCCTGACCCACACCCATTTCTGGGAAGGCCCATGCCGGGCGGGCAATCCCGCCGACATGACTAGCGAGAAGGAAAAAGAGGCGGCGGACAGGGCCTTTGCAGCGGCAAAGGAAACACTGAAGAAGGCAACGGATAAAATCTCCTTCCTTCCCGCCATCGATGTCCGGTATACGGAAAACTTCGTGGTTCCGGAGGAAACATTTTCAAAAATCGAAGAAAACCTGGAGCAGGTAGACTTTTTCCTGTGCATGAACTGGAGGATCCCCAAGCTGGAACGCTATAGAAAGCCGGTGGTGATTCTGCAGAACGGAAATGAGGGGATCGATTTTGCCGCCTACTGCAGATCCATCGGAATCGAAGCCTATGTGGCGCTGGACCTGGCGGATCTGAACGAGATCGCGGAGGCTCTCCGGGTGAGAAAAGCCGTGGCGGAAACCAGGGCGCTGGTACTGACCGCAGGCGGACTTCCCACCTTCGGCATGCAGAGCCTGATCAGAGATCCGGAGCTCATCCGGCAGAAATATGGCATGGAGATCATTAAGCTTCCTTTTTACGATATTTTCAAATACATGGACGCTGTCACAGATGAAGAGGCGCGGCCGATCGCGGAAAAGATCATCGCCGGTGCAACAGATGTGAAGGTGAACACGGACTGGTTTCTGAACGATATCAAATACTATCTGGCAGCGAAGAAGATGATGGACGTCTACCAGTGCAACGCCTTTTCCACAGCCTGCCATGAGCTGTGTACCTCTGAAATTCCGCAGAATCGTAAGTTCACGCCCTGCATCTGCCATTCTCTGCTGAAGGGAGAAGGTATCCCCAGCGGGTGTGAGGAAGACCTGAACGCCCTGCTTGCCATGACGATCCTGCAGTATACGGCGTTCCGGCCCGCGTTCATGGGAAATCCCAGCATGGAGTCTGATGAAATGCTTCTTCTCCATCATGCCGTTCCCGCACTCTGCATGAACGGCTACGGCAGCAAACCGCTCACCTACAGGCTCTGGGCGTTTACCGGACAGGGATTCGGCGGAAAGCTGCAGGTGGACTTTACGGAAAATGAGGAGGATGAGGTGACGCTTGGCAGGTTTAATCCGCAGGGGGATACCATGTGCGTGAAAACGGGAAAGGTGATCCGTTCGGAATACAGGGAGGTATACTGTAGCCCTTATTACTATGTCCAGATGGACGACGCCAGAAAATTTATGCACACCCTGGCGGGCTTCGGCCATCATCAGGTGCTGATCTTCGGCAATTATAAAAAGCAGCTTGAGCTGGTCGCCAGAGTCATGCATTTCAATCTTCTGGAAGGATAACGATATGATCTATCTGAACAATGCGGCCACCTCCTGGCCGAAACCGCAGTGTGTGATCGATACGCTCGTCCGATATGCACAGGGCATGCCGGACGGGCAGATGAGAAGCAGTCTGGAGACGGAAGAAGAAAACATTATGGAAGCCTGCCGGAGGAGTCTGAGCAGGCTTCTTGGAGTGAAGCGATGGGATCGGATCTTTTTCACCTCCGGGGCGACGGAGAGCGCCAATCTGTTTCTTCGGGGAATGGACTGGACGGACTGTCGGATCTATGTGGCTCAGACCGAGCATAACTGTTTTCTGCGGCCTCTGTGGAATTTTCCCGGCCTGCGGGAACGGACCGGGATCCTGCCCTGCGACAGGAAGGGATATGTGAAAATGTCTGCACTGTCGGAGCTGCCATCCGGAAAAGGAGCAGTGATCATAAGCCACTGCTCCAACGTGACCGGAGCAGTTCAGCCCATGGGGGAGATCGCGGATATCGTGAAGAAAAAGGGATATCTTCTGGTGGTGGATGTGTCCCAAAGCGCCGGCTGTATGCCGGTGGAAGGGGATGCCTGGAAGGCAGATGTGCTGATCTTTACGGGACACAAAAGCCTTCTGGGGCCACAGGGGACAGGAGGCATTTACATCCGGGAAGGGCTGCCTGTTCGCCCGTTAAAATACGGCGGCACCGGACGGGAGAGCGGGAAGCTTCTCTATGCGCCGGGTGAATACGACTATGAACCTGGCACGCAGAACCTTCCGGGGATCGCGGCTCTGAAGGCAGGGTCAGATTACATATGTGAGACTGGTGTGGACCGGATTTTTCGGAAAGAACGGGAGGATATCACCTACTTGCTTTCTGAGCTGGAAAGGGTTAAGGGATTTCATCTGTTCGGGCCGGAAAGCTCAGAACCAAGGGGGCCTGTCTTGAGTTTCGGTATAAACGGATTAATTCCAGCGGATATTTCTTATATACTAAAAGACGGTTATGGGATTATTGTCCGGGAAGGGCTCCAGTGCGCTCCTTTGATTCATGAATGTATCGGAAGCGGGAAAGAGGGAACTGTACGTGTGAGCATTTCATATACAACGAAACGGAAAGAGATGGATGCTCTGATCGAAGCTGTTCAGGAGATTGGAGGTGCGATGTCTGGTGCGGATAAAAGAGATTAGACCTTCTGTAGAGGTATGTAATGAGGCCGGCTGGTTTGCATTTGATTTTATTTTGGAGGAACCGCTCTCCGATGCCGACATTTTGAGATTCAGACTGATAGGAAGTTTTTTGTACTTGTCCTCTTTGAAAAAACCTTTTTTCAAATCAGAAGGGGATTATTTCCACATCAGAGGAATGAAGGGTGAGGCACGCTTTCGGATGGCGGTTCATGGAGAACACAGGGATCTTTTGGGAAACATCCGAGAAAGATTGGAAAGTCAGGAGGAAGAATGATATGTTACAGGCATCCGGAAGAAAAAGCAGAGTGATAACCGGTGTATCAAAAGAGGGGAATGCCCTGTTTCTTACATCAGAAGCCGGGATCATCCGTCTGATCCCGCAGACGGAAGGTGTGATTCGTGTTTCCTGGACAGAAAACGGGAGCTTTGCAAAGGAGCAGGGGGTGGAATATGCGGATCTGTCAGACTCTTTTACTTATATAGATATTCGTGCAAGAATAGATACTCATGGCTGGAAATGGAAAGAAAATGACCGGGAGATTCGGTTGGAGACGACAAGGCTTCGTCTGATCGTGGCACGTTCTACCGGTTCCATCCGCTATGAGAAGCTGGACGGGACGTTGCTTTTGGCAGAGCGGGCATGGGAAAGCAAAAATACAGAGGAATATGATTCTTTCCACACGGTGATCAATGAAAATACCCGCGTGGAAGAAGTGGTTACGCCGGACGGGGTCAAGAAAAGGATCAGGGAGGCGGACCGGGCATTTGACCGAAGGCTGTGCCGTACCAGACTGTATCTGGATTTTGCGCCGGGGGAGCGGCTGTACGGACTGGGGCAGGCCGAGGAAGGTGTCTGGGATCTGAGGCACACCGTCCAGTATCTGCATCAGGCCAACATGAAGATTGCCATCCCTCTGCTCCTTTCCGGAAACGGTTACGGCATTCTGCTGTCAACCCAGGGAACGGCGGTATTTGACGATACGCAGTACGGCTCTTATCTTTATACGGAGGCGGACGAATATCTGGATTATTATTTTATGGCAGGAAGCCCGGACGAGGTGGTGGGGCAGTTCCGCGCCCTGACGGGACGTGCTGTCATGCTTCCGAAGTGGATGTTTGGCTATATCCAGTCCCGGGAACGCTATGAGTCCGCGCAGGAGCTTCTGGAAACGGCGGAGGAATTCCGCAGGCGCGGCATTGGGTTGGATGCGCTGGTGCTGGACTGGATGTCCTGGACGGGAAACCTGTGGGGCCAGAAAACCTTTGATCCGGAACGCTTTCCTGATCCGGCAGCCATGACGGGCGCATTGCATGAGAAGAATGTGCATTTCATGATCTCCATCTGGCCAAACATGAACACGGAATGCGATAATTATCGGGAGTTTCAGGAGGCGGGACTGTTGCTGCCTGGTAGCGAAATCTATGACGCTTTCCGGGAAGAAGGGCGAAAGTTGTATTGGAAACAGGTGGAAGAAGGGCTGTATCGATCTGGGATCGACGCCTGGTGGTGTGATTCCTGCGAGCCGGTGACACCGGAGTGGAGCCGGAAGCTGAAGCCGGAGCCAGGAGAGATGTATCATGAATATCTGGAGGCAGCGTCGGAGATCATGCCACGCCAGAAGGCGAACGTTTATGGGCTCTATCATGCCCGCGCAATCTATGAAGGCCAGAGAGACTGCGACTCGAAACATCAGGCTGTCTCCAGAGGCATGCAGAAGCGCGTGGTTAACCTCACTCGGAGCGGTTGGGCGGGGAGCCAGAGGTATGGAACGATCCTCTGGTCGGGGGATATCTATGCAAGTTGGGAGACGTTGCGCCGTCAGGTCGCGGCGGGCCTTCATTTCTGCGCCAGCGGGATGCCCTACTGGACGCTGGATATCGGTGCTTTTTTCGTGAAGAAAGGAAATAACTGGTTTTGGAACGGAGAATATGAAGAAGGATGTCAGGATCCGGCATACAAAGAGCTGTACGTGAGATGGTTCCAGTATGGGGCGTTTCTTCCCGTATTCCGCAGCCATGGGACGGACTGCAGAAGGGAGCCATGGCAGTTTGGAAATCCAGGAGAGCCATACTATGAGGCAATTCTTTCCGCCATTCGGGGAAGATACCGTCTGCTTCCCTATATTTATTCTCTTGCCGGAGAAGTGTGGAGAGAAAACGGCACCATGATGCGACCTCTGGTCTTTGATTTCTCAGAGGATAAAAAGGCGGCAGGGATCATGGATGAGTATATGTTCGGGCCATCTCTCCTGGTCTGCCCCGTGACGGAGCCTATGGAAGGAGAGCTGTCTGTCCGCAGGGTCTATCTTCCGGTAGGAACAGACTGGTATGATCTATACACGGAAGAACGATTTACAGGTGGACAGGAGATTGAAGTCCGCGTAGGTATCGAACATATTCCGGTCTATGTGAAGGCAGGTTCTATCCTGCCCGTTATGGAACCTGGAGAGAGTACAGAGGAAATGGAAGGCAGGGATATCCTGCTACAGGCTTACGCTGGTACAGACGGAAACTTTACCTTGTATGAGGATGCGGAGGACGGCTATGGATACGAAAATGGAGAATATTGCGTGACAAAAATCCGCTTCTGTGACAAAGATCATTCGGTGCAGTGGGAATCAGAAGGCAGGAAGGAGTTCCGAAAAGGAAATCTCTTGGTCCGTGTGATTGGATGAGTATAAATTTTACAATTTGTGAAATTGGAAGAAAACAAAATCAGTAATATAGTCTTTTTGATAGTTGAGGGAAAGATTACCGTTGCGGTATTGAAAAATGCTGAAGCTGCAACGGTTTTCTTTTCGTTTTATAAGCAAAAGCAATCTGATACCTTAGAATATTTTGAGTAATTAGTAGATTTTTTGAAGATGCGCTATAAATTAAGAATAATTTGCTATAAAAAAGCTTTATTTAGAGAGTATAAATTCACATCTCACAGTATTATATCGAATGATTTTCGTTTTCTTTCTTCTGAATCTCAACTAATGCTTCAGCAGTTGCGGCCAATACCTGGAGACTATCTTCATTGCACCTGGAAAGTAGTCGAGTTAGTCTGAAAAATTGGGAATCTGTTTTGTTGCTGTTCTGAAAAATACAGTCATCTGCAGATATATTAAGAACTCTGCAGATCTCAAAAAATCCTTCCAGACTTACGGAACAACGTCCTCTCTCCAGATCTTTTTGAAAAGACAGAGAATGACCTAAAAGCTCCGCACATTTGGCTTGTGTAAGTCCCATCTTTTTTCGACCTTTTTTCAACGTAGCAGCAAATATTTCAGAATCATGAATTGACAAAGACATAAAGTTACCTCCAAAAGGTAGTGTAGTATCAATCTTATTAAAAGTAAAAATGGCATGAAACTACCCAAAAGGATGGTAAAAACATACTTTTTGCAAATGAATATACAAAATAATAACAATTTGCATATTAAAATTAATGCATATCGTATTCATAATATACGGAAAAGCATTGATAATAAATTGACGCAAAAAAAGTTGTTCCTATAATGGCTTAACGACGATCTATAAAAGTAGTGTTATAAACTACTTTTTATGGACAAAACAGCAGTTTTACAAAAGAAGTGTAGATTCAGGCACGATTCTGAATTATATTTCTTTTTTGTTACTTTATCGAATTAGAGGTCCTCCTTTTTTATTGGATTTATGATCTGACAGAAAAAAGGAGGAAAAGATGAAAAGAGATAATAATGATAATCTCCAAAATTATTTCACCGCATACCTTGTGCATGCTCTGGATAACAGGGTTGTAAGCTATTTATCCAAACTGGATCGCCAGAAAAAGCAGGAATATGTTAATGCGGACTTGGTAGATACCGGATATACAGATTTTGATATCCAATATCATCTCCATAAATATGAACAGTATGCGGATAATTTCCAAATGGAGAATGGATTGAAGCTGATCATGGAATCTTTGGGTGAAAATAAGCTTGCGAATGCGCTTTCCGATTTGAAAGACAGGGATAAAGGAATCCTCATTGCAAGGATTTTTGGAGAATTGTCTTTTGATGAAATAGGAGCCATTTTTAACATGAAACCCAAACAGGCGGAGATGGCATACTACTACATTATCCGTAAGCTGCGGAAGAAACTTGGAGGCTGAGGTATGGAATTTACAGAATTATTTTTAAAAGCCCGGCAGGGGAATCAAGAAGCGACCGAAGCGATCTTTCGAATGTACCGCCCGCTTCTGGTCAGACGTTCCATAATAAGTGGAGTTTTTGATGAGGATCTATATCAGGAATTGTCAATTACTTTGCTCAGGTGCATCAGAAAATTTCCCATATAGGAAGTTTTTTATTCCAGGCTGTTGGCTTCAGAAGTAACGTAACGTATATAGAGGTATATCGCAAAACGTATACCTTCTGAGACGGGAAAAATAAGGCAAAATCAGGCCTTCATAATGTCGCTAAAGGCAGGAAACATATTTTGCGATATCGCAGAATATGTTTCTGCCTTTAGCGATATGCCGGGCAGAAGATAAGGTTGATGGAGGACAGAAATGCCAGCTAGAAAAATAGGTTATGCGCGGGTTTCAACGAAGGATCAGAATCTGGATCGCCAGATCGAAATCCTGAAAGCGGAAGGAATTGATGAACGGGATATTTATGTGGAGAAGGAGAGCGGGAAATCCTTTGAACGCCCAGTCTACAGGACAATCGTGGATCATATCCTCAGAGAAGGCGATCTGCTGGTCGTTACGGAGCTGAAACGCTTTGGGCGAAACTATGTAGAAATCTATGAGGAATGGTTTAAGATTACCAAAATAGTAAAGGCATACATTAAGGTGACTTCCATCCCGATTCTGAATACCGCACAGTCACAGGAGCTGATCGGACAGGTGATAGCCGATGTGGTACTGGCTTTATTTGCCTATATTGCGCAGGAGGATCTGGAGGAACGTCATGAACTGCAGCGGCAGGGGATTGAGGCAGCCAGGAAGGCAGGAAAGCATCTCGGTCGGCCGAAAATTCAATATCCGGAAGAATGGGATCTGTGGTTCGGAAAATGGCAGGATGGAGAAATTACTGCGACAGAGGCTATGAAGCAGCTTAACCTGAAAAAAGATACTTTCTATCGTTTGATAAAAAAATGGACGGATCTTTCAAGGAAATAGACCAGGACGTGGTATTTATTATTATCGGATGAAAACGGCAACGTGAACTGCTGCTCAATATGAAGGAAGTGGAGGGATCATGATTATGAAAATTTCAGAGAATGAGATGGAACTGTTTGCTCTATTTGCTGTTAATAATAAAGCAGGAACGATGAAAAATCTGGAAATGGCAGAGCCCTTTATCGGCAGCGCTCTGGCAAAAGATATACTTCAAAGTATTTACGGAAAGCTGGAGAGAGTTTCAGAAGAGGAGTATAGAGTATTATGGGCTAAATCCAAAAGTTATTTTGTACGAAAGAATAGTCAGTGGTTCAGGAGACAGAAGGATATAAAAATGTGAAAGAGCATGAGAGGAATGGAGAAATCGGTATCTATTATCATGCTGCTGTGTCTGGCGGTAAATTATATCCGGATAAATAACAGGAAACATAATGGAAGAGGAATTATGCTTAAAGAGGAGTTTATCGGACGGCTGTATGAAATGGGTGTTTCCTTCAGCACCGGGGATATGCGTGCGCTTGCAGGATATGATCTTATTTACTTTTCAAAACTGCCGTTCATCTGTTTATTGGCATATTTATAGAAAAATGCTATACTGAATTTAATTTATAAAAGTTTTCTGGTCCATCTACAATTCGTTTGAAAATTTTTCTAATACCAAAAGTTTTACCCGAATTTCCTTGAAAGATTTCTGTTTTCATCAGGCGTATTTGATTATAATTGTTTCAGAATGCTCACATCAATAAAAAGGAAAACAGAAGGAAATGCCGAAACAGACGGCGAAGGAGGAAATATGAATACGATATTCATGGACAGGAATGGAGAACCGCTCTACGTTCTGGGACTTCAGACGCATAATTCCAGCGATGGCTGCTGGGAAATGATTGACAGAAGTATTTCCGCAGTAAAACAGTATCACGGAAATACATTGGAGGTTCCTGTTTATTGGTATCAGATCGAACCGGAGGAAGGACGATTTGATCTTGATATGGTGAAAACCCTGATCAAAAAAGTAAGGGAAAACGGGTTGCACCTTATCATTTTGTGGTTTGGCTTCAGCAAAAATGCAGACTCGACATACATGCCGGAATGGGCCAAGCTGGATACTGCCCGCTTCCGCCTGGCGGTGGGACCGGATGGAAGTGTTGTACCGATGATGTCCGCACATTGTGAAGAAACCATTGAGGCCGACAAAAAAGCATTCACGGAACTGATCCGTTGTATCAGGTCGGAAGATGAAGGAGAAAGAACTGTGATCGCCGTTCAGGTAGAAAATGAGGTCGGATATTATCCCATTGACCGTTGCTATTCCAGAAAAGCTCAGGAAGATTTTGACAGGGGAGTACCGGAAGAATTGGATGGAGTAATGTTGGAAGGCTCCGATGCGTCCATGAATGGCAATACCTGGTATGACCGGTTTGGCCGTTATGCTCATGAGGCATTTTCCGCATGGTATTTTGCCAAAGCGATCGAAAAGATTGCAGCTGCCGGAAAAAAGATTTACCCTACTCTTCCATTTTGTACTAATACTGTGGTGGGAGAAGTACGCCAGCAGATCGGGGGTCAGAGCTATTCTTCCGGTGCTCCTGTGGGAAGGGTGCTTGAGATCTGGCAGAAGGGCGCGCCCAGTATTTCAGCCTTTGGAGCAGATATCTATCAGCCGTATAAGAGCGGTTATCTTGCTACCTGTAAGGCTCATGCGAGGCTGGGAAATCCTTTGTTTATCCCGGAAACCGGTACAGGAGGAGACGGTTTTGCAGTGAATCATATTCATGCGGCTGTGGATTACGGAGCGATCGGAATCTGTGGATTTGGTGCTGAGAGTACGCTGGATAGTAATGGGAAGCTGACTGAAAATTCACAGAAAGTTGCGGATACGATGGAAATTATAGGAGCCATGGCTCCGATGCTGCTAAGATATGGTGGGACGGATAAAATCTTCTGCGTGACCCAGGAGGAATTTCAGAATCTGGCTTATATAAAGAGGGAGCTTTATCACATTACATTTTATTTTACCACGCTGAACGAGAAAGGCAGACCATTAGGGAGAAATCTAAGGGTCGGAGAAAAACTTGCCGAAAATCCGAATATTTTCAACCAGAGGGGAAGGGCGATCATTTATGAAGCGTCTTCCAGTGAGTATTATATTTCCGGAGTGGGATTTACGGCACGCTTTCTGAAAAGGACGGCGCCCGATGATCATTATCCCATGAGAACGCTCTACAGCAGGGCTGCGACAGAACTGACGGCGTTGACAGTAGAAGAAGGACATTTTACCTGTGACGGGGAATGGGTATGCGAATTTGTACGCCGTGGCGATGAGATAGACTGTGGAGCGTTCGTGTATCCGGGTATTGTACTGCGCGTTAAGCTGAATCCAAACGTAACAGTTCCTGTCGAATGGTAGGCGTCAGGTTACGCGATGAAAATTTACAGCGGATAACACCCAGTCGGAGTATACCTCTCAGGCTGGGTGTTTCTGTAAAGAAGTCTGAGGGAAAACGGGTGTTTTACAGGGGGAAAATGATGAAGAAGAGAACATTGATATGGCTGAGCGGACTGTTTCTGCTTATGATCCTTATTGCAGGATGCGGCGAGAAAAGCGGTAAAGGGCTGGCAGGCGACAGGGAGGGAACGGAAGGTGAACCGGTTACAATACGTTTTGCCTGGTGGGGAGACCAGGTTCGTAATGACAGAACGGTAGAAGCGGTAAAACTTTTTATGGAAAAAAATCCGGATATTCTGGTGCAGACGGTCAGCTTCCCCTTTGAAACCTATAGTGAAAATATGGATATCTTTATCCAGACAGGTTATATGCCGGACGTCTGGCAGGGGTATGTGGGTGCTGACAATGATTATATGCAAAAGGGGCTTGTGGAACCGCTTGATGAATATGTGGATATTGGAATCATCAAGATTGATGACATCTCATCCGATCTGCTTGATACAGGAAAGATAAACGGCAGGCTGTACGGGCTTTCTTTAGGATGCAATGTGAAATGCATGGTGGTGATTCCGGAATATTTTGAAAATGCGGGTCTCATGATCCCGGAGAACGGATATCGATCTCTGGAGGAACTGGAGGAAGCTCTGCTCAAAGTAAAAGGAAATGGGGAAGGCCCGGTTGCGGGGAATATCTTTAACAGGGATTTCATGTTTGAATATTTTTGCCTGCAGAGAGGGGAACGTAAGTTTCAGGAGGGAGAGATGCCAGCGATCGGGTTCTCGAAAAAAACCTATGTGGATTATTACCGGATGTGGCTACGCTGGGAAGAAGAAGGGCTTGTTCCCTCTTATACGGAAACATATCTTGCAAGACTGGAACCGGCAGCCGGAGAGGATCAGACAGAATATGCGGCAGATATTCTTTATTCCAATCAATTTGAAGAACGGACGGAAAAAAGCGAAAAGCAGATGAGGCTTCTGCCGCTGCCCGGTATGGAGAAGGTAGGAGGCATGGAAATCAGGCCAGGGACCCATGTGTGTATGTCAGCTCTTTCTGAGCACAAAGAAGCCGCGGCGAGGCTGATCGATTTTTTGATCAATGATCTGGATGCCAATCGTATCCTGAATGCAGAAAGAGGGATGCCGGCTTCCAGAGTGGTGCGGGAAGAACTGTTTGACGGATTTAATGATGCGCAGAAGGAAATGGCGAAGATGATACAGTTTGCGGAGCAGCACAGTATATCCACAGGTCCGGTCAACACCGGCGATCAAAAAGCAATAGATGACGGAGCGAATGGAGGCTTGATGGAGGAACTGGAGCAGCAGATCATGCTGAGACAGATAGACCCGGAAAAAGCATATGAGATTCTTGCTGATAGATTCGGAGGAAAATAATGCAGTATAGGAAAAAGAGTGAAAATATGAAACGGTTTTGCTGTATCTATCTCCTTGTGCTGCTGCTTTTCCTGACCGGATGTCAGGACGAAGAATATCGCATTCAGAAACCAGAAGCGGATACGGAAAGTCTGGTTACGCTTGAGGTATTTGCATGGGAAGATGAGGAGGAAAATCTGAAGGCTCTCGCGGAAGCGTTTATGGCGACGCGAGAAGGCGTTTCGGTCAATCTGAATATTATTCCTGCAACCGAATATGCGCAGCAGATGATGGGGATCAAAAACGGCGTTCAGACAGGGGACGTGGTGCTGTTTTCCAATATCGCGGAGCCCGCTGTCTGGGTGGAGAAGGGTGTTCTTCAGAGTCTTGCTCCCTGGCTTAAGGAAGCGGAGGAAAACTATGAGGACTGGTATCGGGAAGAAGACGCCGGATATTGCGAATATATGCGTCCTTATCGGAAAAGCAAGTGGGCTGTTTATTATAATAAGGATCTATTCGATATGATGGGCGTCCCTTACCCGGAGGAAGACTGGACATGGGATGATTATGCGCAGACAGCTGTAGAGCTTACCGGCCAGATTGGCATGAGAAAAATTTACGGTTCTTTAAGCTATGCGCCGGACAATAAATGGTGGAGAGTACCGGCCAGAACAGCCGGGGCAAACAATCCCTTGAATGAGGAAGAGCTCGCACTGTTTATGGAGTCTGCGGAGTGGTGCTATGAGCTGACATATGAAAAAGGCGCCCAGGTTCCCTATCAGGAGCGGGTTGGAAATGTCGGAATTGGCGGCGAAGATATTTTCCTGGAAGGAAATACCGGGATGTTTTTTTCCGGGGACTGGTCTGCCGCTGTATTGAATCAGGCGATCGCAGAAAATAATTTGGATATTTCCTATGACATAGCGCCGATGCCTCGATGGGAAGGAAAACCCAGGTATAGTATTTCCGATGCGGCGGTGGTAGCGATGACGACGACTACTCTGTATGAGGAAGAAGTGTGGGATTTCATACAATTTTTATCGGGACCGGAAGGAGCTTCTATTCTGGCTCAGCGAAGCTATATCCCGGCATGGGATTCGGATGAAATACGGCAGATCTATCTGGATTCCATGGAGCAGCCGGAGCACATGGAGTATTTCTTCGTGGAAGGCAGAGCGAGCAGTGTGCCGTCCAATGTCGTTTATGCAGAGGCGATCGATATCGTGGAGGATGAGGTTGCCCACTATCTCCTTCAGGAACAGGATATGGAAACGTGTATGGAACGTATCAGAGAGATGCTGGAGACACTTGATGCACAGGAGAGTCTAAATGAAGAATAAGACAATCATTTACCGATTTATGCAATACCTGATATGTGTGGTCATCGTTTCCAACTGCCTGATCTTTTTCTGTCAGTTTTTTATTGTACTGCGTAATGTGAAAAAACAGTCTTTCGAAATGGGATTGAATATGATGGAATCTAATCTGTCCATGATCGAACAGTATTTCAGTGATGTGGATAACATTGCGTATTCTCTGATCTATAATAAGGATATCATCCGATTTCTAAAGACAGACGTAGACAGAGCAGACGACTTGAGATGGTTGGAAAGTATCGAAAGCCTGTATTTCAATTCAAGGCCGGATCTTCGTCTCAGCTTCTATAAAGAAGGAGAATATCAGAATATTTATTCCCTGATGAGCGAAAGGGATGTGTCGGATTATCGTTATGAAAAATGGTATCAGGAAATGTTGTGGACCGGCAAGGAACGGCTTATTATCTCAAAGGCGGCAACGAAAGAAGAACCGAACTTTGTGCATTCCGTGATCTATCGGGTCAATGATCTGTACGGAGACGGGCTGGTGGGATATCTTAAGATCGACATGGACCTTATGTATCTGAAGGAGAAGTTCCTGCATGATTACAGCCGTGTGGCCGGGACAACGATAACGGATGAAGAAGGAGAGGTTTTATTCTGGGACAAGCTGATAATCGAACTCGGGGATGATATTTATAAAAAGCAGGAGCATGGAGGGATTGAGACAAAGGAATATCTTCTGGCATATGGAACTTCCCAGAATACAGGATGGCATATCTGTATGGCTTTATCGAAAAAAGAATTATTTCAGAGCTATTACAGGATGTTCCCTGTTCTGTTTGTGCTCCTTCTGTTGATACTCCTGGCCGCGGTGTGGCTTTCTAGGTATTTCCTGAATGTTATCACTGTAAATTACAGAAGATTGTCGGATGGGATGGAGCAGGTAAAAAGAGGGAAACTAGATATAACGCTTGAACCGGCGATACCCGATGAGATCAGCGTTCTGATCCGGGAATTCAATGAAATGATGCAAAAGGTCAAAAGCCTGATGGAGGCGGTGGAAGCCAAACAGATCCTTTTGAAAGAAGCGGAGATCAAGGCTCTTCAGCAGCAGATCAATCCACATTTCATGCATAATATCATGGAAACCATAATCGGCCTTGCCAGCGAAGGGATGGACGAGGAAGTCATACAGATGAGCGAATGCATGAGCGATATGCTCAGATACAATACGCAGATGAATGAGATCACCACACTTCGGGAGGAGATGGAACAGGTCAGAAATTATGTGCAGGTACTGAAAATGAGGTTTCAGGACCGGTTTGAAGTATATTATGATGTGGATGAAAACTGTATGGAATGCATCATTGTCAAATTCATGATCCAGCCTCTGGTGGAAAATTCTCTGACCCATGGATTGGCCGAAACATGGAAGGATGGTATGCTGCGGATCCGGATTGTGAAGGAAGATGACCTGATCTCGATCATGATTTTTGACAACGGCGTGGGATTTTCTCCGGAACGTCTGGAGGAAATGCGGCGTCAGCTTGAAATCACTACAGAAAGGCCCCTGGAATATATCAATCAGTATAAATCGCTGGGAATCATGAATGTCCATCTGCGTCTGCGGTTGTATTATGGGGAAAAGTACAGCATAGAGATCTTCAGCAAGCCGGGACACGGGACCTGTATTTCAATAAAAATCCCCTATTTAACCAAACAGGCAGAGGTGACTGAAAATGTACAAAGTAATGCTGGTCGATGACGAAAAATTTATCCGGAAAAGTCTGCTGAACCGGATCCATTGGGACAGGTGGGGACTTCAGGTGGAAGCGGAAGCCGAGAACGGTGTGGAAGCACTTCAAATGATAGAGCAGTTCAGACCGCAGATCATATTTGTGGATATCCGTATGCCGTTGATGGATGGCCTTGAATTTATACAGGAAGCCAGGAAACGATATTCAAACATTCATTATATCATTACCAGCGCCTATGATGATTTTGACTATGCCAGGCAGGCGATCAGCCTGGGGGTTGACGATTATATCCTGAAACCGGTCAAAGTGCCGGAGGTGGAAAGATTACTGGAAAGAATCGTACATAAGCTGACGGAAGAAGAACTGGGCAGACATTTGAAGGAAAAATCCGGCAAAGAAGAGATCCATGCACATATTTTTGGAGATAAAGTGACTGCACTCGCTTTCTTCATGGAAGTAACAGAGCTGATCATTCATTCTGAACTCCAGAGCTCTCTGGGTCATCTGAAAGGGGTGTACCTCTACCGTATTCCGGATTATCCCTATGTAGACTGTTATATGTATCTGCTGAGTGGAAACGATCTTGAGGAACAGGAGATATTTGAGGCGGTAACACGGGTCTGGGCTGTCCTGAAAGAAAAGGAAGGAAATACAGCATGGTCCGGGATGCATCCGCAGTCGGAGATAAAAGAGGCCGTGCGGGAGTGTGTCGGACTCCTTAAGAGCAAGATATTTTATCCGGAAAGAAAGATACTCAGAAGGGATATCTTGGAAAAGGAGCACCAAAAGATAGAAGAAGATCAACTGAGTCAGATCCATCATATTTTTGAGTCGGTTTACAGACAGATACCGAATGGAAATTATGCGGCGATCCGTGGAGAACTGATGTTGCTTCCTGGACTGATCGTGAACAAAAATAATCGTATTGTTGTGATCGAAAACTGTATTATGGATTTTATTCTCTTATTAAAGCGTATGGCGCGGCGGGAGATGGATGAACTGGAAGCGGATATTCTGTTCCGGCATGTGCGGGAGAAAGACTATCTTTTGGGATATCGGACGGAAAAAGAACTGAAGGATACGCTGAAGAAACTGATCTGTTATATCTGCGAGACAAGAGAAAAAGAGGAGCGGAAGGAACTGATCACTGAGATCAAAGACTACATCAGGAACAATTATTCCGAAAACCTAAGCGCAGCTGAGATAGCGGGTGTATTTTTCCTGAACACGAGTTATCTTTCCACTCTGTTTCGGGAAAAAACCGGGATGACGATGAAAACCTATATTGAAGCGGTCCGTATGGAGAAAGCGAAACAGATGATGCCGAATAAAGAACTCAGCATTACAGAGATCGCAGCATATACCGGGTATTCTGATCCCAATTATTTTTCAAAGGTATTCAGAAAATACACCGGCGTGTCACCAAGAGGATACAGGGATGAAATAGAAGTGGAGAAGCTTTAAGGCAGGCCTTCTGACCGATAGTAACAGATTCATCGGTCAGAAGGTTTTTGCGTCGGGGAAAAGTAAAACTTAAAGGGAACCGGATCAGGAGGATAAAAATTTTACTTATATTATCTTGAAAAATTTCTATCGTTAAAAAGAGATATCCATTAAGATTAATAGCAGCAAACGAAGAAAGGAAGGGGATAGAAGTTGAGCAAGGTTTTTTCAGTGAGGACATCCGGTCCTCTGACAGATGCCATCAGGAAAAAAAAGAATGGCATAAAAATATTTCTTTACGCACTGCCGATGATCGTGATCGTTTTTATCTTTAGTTATCTGCCTCTTTGGGGATGGTCTTTCGCATTTTTCCAATATAAGCCCGGAAAGAGTGTCTGGGATTGTACCTTTGTCGGACTGGATAATTTTACTGCGTTGTTCGGCAATGTAGTCATGCGCCGTAATCTGATAAGAGTGCTGACCAATACGTTCGGCATTCATTTTCTGGGGTATCTGTTTACTCCTCTGCCGCTTTTATTCGCGGTGTTTCTCAGCGAGATGCGAAGCAAGAAGTATCAGAAATTTGTCCAGTCAGTTACGACGCTTCCTAACTTTGTCGGCTGGGTGGTTATCTATTCCCTGGTAAACAGTTTTTTATCTTCTGGAGGGCTTGTAAACAACGTCCTGCTGGATGCAGGATTGATTACGGAACCTACCAACTATATGGTTTCCAGTGATCACGTCTGGATCAAAATGGTCTTGCTCCAACAGTGGAAAAGTCTTGGATGGAGCGCTATCGTATATTTTGCTTCAATAGCAGGAATTGATCAGGAAATGTATGAAGCCGCGATGGTGGACGGGGCCAGCAGGATGCAGCGGATACGTTATATTTCCATTCCCATGCTGATCCCGACATTTTTTGTGCTATTGATCATGAGTATTGGTAATTTCCTTAATACGGGAGTTGACCAGTATCTGGCATTCAGCAACGCATTGAATAAAGAGAGCATAGAGGTGCTGGATCTGTATGTTTATAATCTTGGAATCAAAGGAGGGCAGATTTCTTTCTCCGTTGCAGTTGGAATTATGAAATCTGTAGTTGCGCTGACTTTATTCGGCATAGCCAATATTACATCCAAAAAGGTCAGAGGAACGAGTGTATTTTAGTCAGTATCAGATTAAAAGCTTTCAGAATGCGAGGAAATAATGAAAAAAGAAGTACAGGTAAAAAAGAAAATGCCAAGGGCTGATATCGCTTATAATGCGATATGCGGAATTTTGTTCATGATAGCGGTGCTGGTGTGTATTTTTCCGTTTTATTATCTTTTTATCTGCACCATCAGTAATCCGAGGCTGGTGGAGGTGGGTCAGATCGTGCTGTATCCGAGGGGGCTGACGTTACAGAATTACAGGGAGGTTCTGAAAGTTCAGAATCTGGGAAATGCCACCATGATTACAGTAGCGCGTACTGTGATCGGGACGGGGCTCAGTATGTTCGCAACCTCTTATCTCGCTTATTTTTTTACCAAACAGGAAATGTGGGGAAGAAAGTTCTGGTATCGTGCGGTGGTGGCTACGATGTATTTTTCGGCGGGAATGATCCCGGTATATCTGAATAACAAAATGCTGGGTCTGCTCAACACTTTCTGGATCTATATTCTTCCCGGACTGGTGGGTGTTTATAACATGATTCTGGTCAAGACTTCCATCGAAGCGATGCCGGCGGAGCTGGAAGAATCAGCAGTACTTGATGGGGCCGGCTATATGACACGCTTTATCCGGATCGTACTTCCGCTTCAGAAACCGATCCTGGCTACAGTAGGGCTTTTCAGCGCAGTCGGTCATTGGAATGATTTCTTTACCACACAGTTGTATGTAACTAAACCGCAACTGTATACACTGCAATTTTTACTGTTTGAATTCCAGAATCAGATCAGAAATGCTGCGCAGCAGATCAACAGTGAGGCCGAAGCACTGGGGGTGGCTTCTACCATCCAGCCGACAAGTACACGGCTGACATTGACTGCTATCGTTATTATCCCGATTATGCTGGTTTATCCGTTTATCCAGAAATATTATGTTAAAGGCGTAATGATCGGAGCGGTAAAGGGATGATCCACAGGGCGGGAGAAAATCAGATAGTTAAAAAATGTACATATCTAAAGGCAGAAGGAATCTTAGGATTCTGATAAGTCATAAAAAAGTAAACAGGAGGGAAGTAACATGAAAAAAAAGGTACTGCAAAAAATGTTGGCGGTTGTCCTGGCGGCTGGTATGCTGATGGCAGCAGGCTGCGGAAACAGTGAGACTATGTCCGAAAGTGCTGTCTCTACGGAAAGCGTAGCTGCGGAAGGGACATCGTCAGAAGGATCGTCCACAGTCGCGGCAGAGGATACAGCGACAGGGGGGCTGGATAAGGTAACGATCTATCCGTCTGACGGATCCACGGCGAGTGGACTGGTCTCCGGTTATAAATCGGACGTTCTGGCAAAACGTGGTTTAGAGGTAGAGATTTGGGCGTGGTCAGAGGAAAAGACCAATGCGATCCTGGCAAGCGGAGATCTGCCTGATATCATGTTCGTAAACAGTGAGAATCTGGCTACTCTGATAGAAGCGGGCCTGGTGTTGAACCTGGATGATTATCTGACAGAAGAACAGCTCCCGCATGTGGTAGCGGATACGCCTTTGATGACAGCGATAAACTACTCCAGACAGTATCGCAGCGCGGATACGGGGGTATTGTATGGAATTCCCACGCAGGTGGGCGTATTTGAACTGCCGAAAGATAATGGCATCTGGGCGGATTCAGGAAGGGATGCGATCAAGGTCAACTGGGATGTTTATTATGCGGCGGGATGCCCGGAAATCAACTCTGTGGATGATCTGATCCCGATAATGAAGCAGATGATGGAGATAAAGCCCACCGCGGATGACGGGACCAAGACATGGGGGACCATGCTGAATGCCGGAAGTGATGCCACTTATTGGGGAAATATTCAGCTCTGGAACAAGTGGTTTGGTTATGAAAGTGATAACCTTCCTTATCTGATCGAGACCGATATGGTAAATGGGAAATACTATAATCTCCTGGAGACCAACCGGGACAGCTTATACTATCAGGGCCTGAAATGGTACAATGAATGCTACAGGGAAGGTGTGATGGATCCTGACAGCATAAACAATGACAGAGAGACGCAGAAAGCAAAGGTGGAAAAGAGCCTTGCTTGCATGATCCCCAGCGGCACCGCAGCAGGATGGGCAGGATATCTTCCCGTATATATGAAGGGACAGCAGATCTATCCTGAGAAATGGCTTCAGTCCTACGGAACCGATAATTACCTGGTTGTAAACGCAAATTGTTCAAATCTGGATGCAACGCTGCGTGCAGTTGATATGCTTGCCGATCCTGATGCCTATTTTGAAATCTACTGCGGACCGGAAGGAGTCCTTTGGGAATATGATGACGACGGACTGGTAGTGCCGACAGAGTATGGCCTTGACTGTGCACTGAACGGGATCGACGCGGAGATTAACGGAGAGAAGATCGTACTGTGGCTGGATAAAGACCGTCTTACCTCTGCTGCCTATGCGAATTCCTATATAGGACCGGACGGACCAAGAGAATACAAGGGTATCGCAAACTGGTATGAGGTATTGGCCGAGAAAAACAATGATGAAGACTATGTGCAGTGGAGAGAGACCTTTGGTTATGACAGATATTACGACCAGTTGGTTGACAACGACGCTTTCACTGCGGAGAGCCCTCTGGACAACGTTGTAAACTTCTGCCCTCAGCCGGACGATATGATGCAGCTGACCATTGACGCCATCAAGGAGATCGTGGTAGAAGCGAGCTGGAAGATGGTGTATTCGGAAAGCGATGAAGAATTTGAAGGATACTGGGACCAGATGATTCAGGATTGTCAGGACCTGGGCGCGCAGGATATCGTGGACTGGCGTATGACCGAACTTGAAAAAGCCCAGCAGGTCAAAGATTCTCTGGAAGCGCAATAAACAGCAGCAAAAGATATATAGAACCTTGAGACAGAGCCAGCTGTCCTGCCGGATCAGGCGGGCAGCTGGCTCGTTTTATAGACTTTTGTGTATTTATTTCGCTTCATGCTGAGAAAAATACTGCGGCAGAGCTCAGATGGAGATGTGAGAAAAGGAGATTTACAGGAATATGAAAAAGATTGATTTCAGAAAATCTAAAGCCAGAGGAGCAGATTTATCTCAGGTTGGAGAGAATAAAATAGAAATCTGTTATAGCAGTCGAGGAGGAGGCATAACTCTGGAAGGAGCGGCTGACGATCCTGAAAAGAGGTATCTGATCGGTTACATCGAGATCCTGGAGGAGCATTCACTGCCTTTGATGCTCAGATTTTTCACGGAGAAAAATGAGGACACGGAAAAGGTATATATCAGGTTTGTATTATTGCCGGGCCTGAAAACAAAAGTATGTTTCGAGTTGAACTGCGTAGACTGCAGAGAAGGGACATTAGATCGTCCGGCGGGAATGTTGAAACAGGTCGTATATGGCGTAAGGACAAGACGAGAGGATGTAAAAAAGATAGAACTCGGCATTAAGGAGGCCTATCATGATGTCCGTATACGACTTGAGGATTTTTATGTAAGCGATGAAAAGCCCTCCGAATTCTCGCTTCCACCCAAGAAGCTTGTGGATCGATATGGCCAGTGGAAGCCGAAAGAATGGCCGGGGAAGATCAGAGGGGATGAAGAACTTGCATCTGCGATGAAGGCAAATGAAGGAGAGGCGATCTATCCGTTTGCAGGGTGGGATCGATTTGGAGGTGATACTTCCCGTAAATTGACTGGGGGTACAGGATTTTTCGATTCGGTCAAGACGAAGGATGGCCGATGGCATCTTGTCGACCCGGATGGGTATGATTATTTTTCCATGGGTGTCTGCTGTGTCCGTCCGGGACAGGAAGGGGATATTACAGGCTTTACAGGGAATTTGGAGACAGTACCTGAAAAAGGAAATGAATTTCTGGAAGAGAAGAAACATCCATGGTTTGACCATTCGATACGTCTGTATGATTACGGGAGAGCAAATCTGAAGCGGGTATATGGGGAAAAATGGAAAGAAAAATGGCTCAAGATAACCGGTCATATTTTAAAAAGTCATGGGATCAATTCCATGGGAAACGGTTCTGAACCTGCTTTTTTTCAGGAAGATATTAAGATGCCATATACAAGGCAACTGTCTGGTTTCCCTGTTACGGATATCAATATTTTCCGTGATTTTCCCGATGTGCTTTCACCGCAGTATGCAGAAAATAGTCGGAAATTTGCAGAACAACTCAGAGAATGGAAAGAAGATAAATGGCTGATCGGCTATTTTCTGCGCAACGAACCAGGATTTGGTTTTATTGCAGATATAGCGGTCGCCAATGAGGTACTGCATAATCCTGAAATGACTTACTGCAGGAGAGGATTGATCTCATTTCTGACAAAACGTTACAAGATCATTGAGAAGATGAATATGGCCTGGGATTCTGCTTTTTCTTCGTTTAGTGACCTGGAAAAGCCGATTGATGATTGTATGGGCGCGTATCCGGCTTCGGAAGCTGATCTACGGGAATTTTCCAGATTTCTGGTCAGAGAATACTGCAGGATCCCGTCGGAAGCCTGCAGGGCAGTGGATCCTAACCACATGAATCTTGGCATGCGCTGGGCCAAGATGAACAACAAAGATATGCTGGCAGGCTGGGAATATTTTGATGTGTTCTCCTTTAACTGTTATTCGATCGATCCGGAGCCGGATATGGATTTTATCATTTCTGCCGGTATTGACAGGCCGCTTTTAATAGGAGAATATCACTGCGGTGCCCTGGACAGGGGACTTCCTGCAACAGGCCTGAAAGGTGTAAAGGACCAGACAGAACGAGGGGTGATGTGGCGCATGTTTGTGGAAAAAACAGCGGCAAATCCCTGCGGTGTAGGCGCTCACTGGTTTCAATATCAGGATGAGTTCTGTCTGGGAAGATTCGATGGAGAGAACTATCAGATCGGGCTGATCGATATATGCATGCAGCCATATCGGGAGATGTTGGATGCCATTCGAACAACCGCGGGAGATCTTTATGATGTGAAAAATGGAGATAAAGCACCATTTTTAAAAATGCCGGCAACTATTCCGATGATAGGTTAATGATGATCATTAGTTTTTGAAGTTTTAATGAAAGTAGTGGGAGGAATGTGAAATGAACTGGGAAAACAGACGGCCTGAGCCACGTCTTAATCCTCTGCCAGAAAAGACAGAGTATCTGGATCATCCACAGATGAGCCTGAATGGAGAAGAATGGAAACTGAACCGGGACCCGCCGAAAGATCTGAGGATTCTCAATCAGGATAGTGCAGGCTGGGAAGAAGTAAGTGTCCCTTCACAAGTGGAAGGAGAAGATGGATCGTACGCCTACATGAGAACTATTTTTATCCCGGAAGAATGGGAGGGCAACAGAATTTTCCTGCGCTTTGATGGGGCGAATTGTTATGCAAGGGTCTTCCTGGATGGAAAATATGCAGGAGATCATTATGGAGGTTTTGTGAGCTGGGACTGTGAACTCACCGGACTGGTCATTCCAGGAAAAAGTCATCTGCTTGTTGTGGGGACGGAAGATAGGCCGGACGAGGTGAATCCGTTTCACCGTGGAGGGCTGATAAGAGATGTCATTTTGTATGCCCTTCCCCGTATCTGTCTGTCACGGCTCCATGTAGAAACAAAGTTTGATGAATGGTATGAAGATGCGGAACTCATCGTGTCAGGAATGATATCCGGCGGGAAAGGCATGATAGAGTTGTCCCTTGTCGATCCGGAAGGCAGAAAAATAAAGCTGGGAAGCATCAGCGGGCAGCCGGACTGCTGTTTGAGACAGGAGTACATGGTGAGCATGCCGAAAAAGTGGGACAGTGAGCATCCGAGTCTGTATACTCTACATGCAGTGCTTACTGCTGAAGACGGAAGCCGGGAAGAAGTGGTACGGCGGTTTGGATTCCGGCAGATCGAGCGAAGGGGGAATGAAGTATACATCAATGGCAACCGGTTGAAATTGCGCGGCATTAACAGGCATGATATTCATCCTCTCACCGGGAGGGCACTGACGCACGAGCTGGTGGAAAGGGATGTTCAGCTGCTGAAAGAAGCAAATATCAATTTTGTCCGTACAAGCCATTATCCGCCCAGGCCTGATTTTCTGGATCTGTGCGATCAGTACGGAATTTATGTTGAAGATGAGATTGCGGTATCTTTTGTTCATGGTGGAATTGAGAACGATCCCGCCTGTGAGCCGTATTTTATGGGACAGTTTGCGGAAATGATTGAAAGAGACCGCTCTCATCCATGTGTTGTGATCTGGTCACTGGCAAATGAAAGCCACTGGGGAGAAAATCATGCAAAGATGAACGCCTATGCGCATAAGGAGGACCCATCCAGACTGACCATATTCAGTTTTCCCATGACACAGATGGATGACGACGATCCGGTGGATATCTGGAGCACGCATTACGATCGCTGGGATCGGAATCTGTCGGAGCTTTCGGAATGCTTTCGCAGAAGTTTTCGGGAACCGGGGCCGTTTCCTGTGTTCCATGATGAATCTATTCATATCCCATGCTATGATATCAGAGAATTGAGGAGAGATCCGGGAGTCAGGGACTTTTGGGGTGAAACGATCAGCCGTTTCTGGAGCCGCATATGGGATACAAAGGGGGTCTTGGGCTGTGCGGTATGGGCGGGAATTGACGATATCCGAGTGCAAGATGGAAGGCAAAGCGGCTTGGAATGGGGGATTATAGACGGGTGGAGACGATTAAAGCCGGAATACTGGCATATACGAAAGGGATATTCTCCTATCCATATTATTGGGGAACCTTATGTTGCCTCTACAGGTGAGATCGGAATTCAGTTGGAAAACCGTTTTAACCACACAAAGTTAAGCGAGGTTCTGATCAGATGGAGGCTGGGAAAAAAATACGGAGAATGTAACGGTCCGGATATCGGACCGGGGAAGAAAGGACAGCTTTTGATTCCGGTCTTACTTACAGAGAAACAAACTTTGGAGTTGGATTTTATAGATCCGCAGGGTTATCATGTGGAAGAAGCCTGTTATCCTCTTGAAAAAAAAGAGATAGAAGTTCTTTCGCTCTCAAAAGGGATACCGCCCGAAATAATCCGGGAAAATGAAAAGATAAAAATTTGTGGAAAAGATTTCTTGCTGATGTTTTCGGAAAAGACAGGACTGATAGAGGAGGGACGTTATCAGGGACGGCTGGTTTTAACCGGCGGACCTTATCTTAATTTGAATGGTCTTTGCCTTGGCCCATGGGAATTGGAAAATATGGATGTCATGCAGGAAGAAAGCTGCGCGAGGATAACCCTCAGCGGAGGATACGACAACGTAAAGGTGCGTTTCCTTATTCGTGTAGACACGAAAGGGTTAATGGAGACAGAGTGCAGGATTATGGATATGCCGTATCCCAGCCCGAGACAGGTGGCAATATCGGCGAGCATAACCAGCCATGCAGGAGGCTATAGTGAGGTGGGGATCACTTATCGTGTGGTGAAAGAAATGGAAGAACTGTCATGGAAACGTCAGGGGGTGTGGAATGTATATCCGGATTGGCATATCGGACGTCTGAGAGGAACCGCTGAGAAGCATAATAGAGAAGGTCGCAATCCGGTGGATCGTGATCCCGGCTGGGATTGGAAGATGGATGAGATGGATTGGGGAGTGTTTGGAAAATATGAAATTGGACACAGGGGGACTAGGGACTTTTCCAGCACCAAAGCTTCCGTGTATCAGGCCAGACTCGGTGGGGAAAAAGCAGGGTTTACTGCTGTATCGGACGGAACGGCTGCCGTACGGATGGAAATCAGCCATAATCCGGAAAATATTGTTTCAGACAGAGATGCGAGAGTACAGTATTTCGGGAAATATCTGATCCGCCGAAACAGATTTCATAGTCTGAATGGAACAGAAACCTGGTTGACGAAGACGGGAGATATATGTGAATATACTTTTATTGGAACGGGAATTGTCTGGATTACAAGTCGGGATAATATTTGTGGTGTGGCGAAGGTGTTCATTGACGGTCGGCTTGCAGATACGATCGATCTTGGTCTTTCCAAGACTGAGAAAAATCCGAGGGAGTATCAGAGACTGTATAGAGAACTGGTTTTTTCTGTGGAAGGCCTGACCTTTGGGGAACATTGTATCCGGATAGAAGCAACTGGTGAAAAGGCGGAAGGTTCCAGTGCCTGTTATGTCCCGATCGACTATTTTCTGGTGCTGAACGGAGAGGAGGAGGGAGATACGTTATTTCATATCAACTGCGAATTTAACTATCCGGAACTGGCATGGGGGGATTATATTAAACCACCGATAAAAGTGCAGACTGGTTACGTCTGCCGAGTATATACGAAACTGACAGATTAAAGTGAAAGGGAAAGGAAGCAGCAGGTATGGCTATACATATTCAGGTTAATCCATACAGAATTTTTGGTAAAAGGGATCCAATGATCTACGGGCAGTTCATCGAACATTTTCACAGACAGATATACGGAGGAATTTATGATCCGGAAAACGTAAGATCAGATGAGGATGGATTTCGGACTGATATCCTGGAAGCAATGAAAAAGATCAGAGTGCCAGTGCTCCGCTGGCCGGGAGGCTGCTTTGTATCATCCTATCACTGGAAGGATGCAGTAGGCAGAAATCGTACCCCTTTTTTTGACAAGGCGTGGAGAGTAGAGGACCCTAATACCTTTGGTACAGACGAATATATAAAACTTTGCCGGAAAATCGGATGCAGGCCATATATCTGTACCAATGCAGGAACGGGTACGCCCGAAGAGATGAGCGATTGGGTGGAATACTGTAACCTGGAAACGGAAGGAAAATATGCGAAATGGAGAATTGAAAACGGTCACAGGGAGCCTTATCAGGTTAAATACTGGAGTATCGGAAATGAAAATTACGGACACTGGGAAATCGGAGCTAAATCATCTGAAGAATGGGGCAGGCTCGTAAGAGAGTCAGCAAAAATGATGAAGCATGTTTCTCCCACAGTAGAGCTGTCCGCTGCCGCGCTTTCAGATATTAACTGGAATCTCAGCCTGTTGAAAAACTGCGGGCCCTGGCTGGACTGGATTTCCATCCACGAATACTGGGATATGATGCCGGAGAAGAATGATCCTGCCTCCTATGAGGAATGTATGGCTTATACAGATCACATCGACCATGCGGTGGATGAGGTAAGAGGGATGCTTGCCGCTATGAAACTGGACAACAGCATACGGATCGCTTTTGATGAATGGAATCTGAGAAGCTGGCATCATCCAAATGTACATACGATCCGGCAGGGAGAGGAAAAAGAATCCTATCTTACACCGCGGGATCTGAATGATGATAATGCGACCTATACCATGGCAGATGCAGTGTTTTCCGCCTGTTTTCTGAATGCGATGAACCGGAACTGTGATATTGTGGGAATGGCAAATTTTGCTCCCGTTCTGAATACCAGAGGATGTATTTACAGCTATCCGGATGGAATTGTGCTTAGAAGTACCTACCATGTGTTCGATCTGTATGTAAACGAACTGGGTGATACGGTGGTGGATCTGTGGGAGAGAGAAAAGCCGCCTGTCATGGTGGTGCCCCATAAAGCAGGAGGAACACGGACAATTAAAATCGTTGATCTTCTTGCGACATGCTGGTCAGATCGGAAAGGAATTGCGGTTGCCGCTGTGAACAAGCATCCTTCAGAGAGTCAGGAACTGGTATTGGAAACAGGAAAAGAAGGCAAGGTCGTAATTTTCCGACTGAATGGAGATTCAAGAGATGCTTATAACGATGTGGGCAGGACAGAGGTGAAAATCCGAAAAGAGGAGACAGTGATCTGTGAAAAAACGTTTTCAGTAATGCTGGAACCCCATTCTGTCAATATTATTCAAATGCTCTGAATATCAGAATACTGCATTATAAGACGAAAGAAGGCAGAACTATTAAAAACAGGTTCTGCTCTCTTTCGTTTAGCTTTTCAGAGACGTAAAATGTTGATTCTGATAACGTTTAATGAGTCGGGCAAAATCCTGAAGCTGTTCAGGTACCAGATCCTGCATTCTTTCTGTTATGACAAAGTTAAAAACTGGTAGCAACTGAAAAGAGCCGGGGTTAATAGTTCCTGCTATGTGACACTCTGTCATTCGTGGATTGGCTGCCTATAAGCTAATGGTTTTCCGGGAGTTCTGTGATCTAAAAGTGTGTATCATGGATTTCTTGCGCAGTAAGGGCATCGCAAATAACTCGAACCTTAAAGTGATCACAGCTTTTTTCAGATAGTGTCAGATATTTACTTTGCCACAAGAGATTGTATTGAAAAGTATCATTTTTCTGTATTTTTAGGTTTTAGTTAAAAAAAGGAAGAGTGATCGTTCCATCTTCCAGTTCGATCTGATCCCATTTCAACCGGGCAAATTTCTCCCATGAAATATTCAGATCGTTTTTCAGATCCTTAAATTTCCTGTAAATATCTTCCTGCCCGGCGCCAAAGACCCGCAGAAATTCCCGATAATCAGATGTATCATAAGTTGCTTCCATAGTACCCTCCTGACAGGTTATACAGTTATGGTTTCGTCCTTTTGAAGCTGTAAAAGATCCTCTTCTGTGAGGCCGGTGATCTTCATAATCTTTATGATATCAATTCCTTCCTCCAGCATTTTTGCAGCCATTTCTTTTGTCTTCTGATTCGCATATTCGATTTTTTCTTTTTCATATAAACGTCCTAATTGTGTCATATTAATCCTCCTTCTAAGCTGCTCCAGATAGTCTCTGTTGATAAATTTGTCGCTGGCCACGATCACGCCGGACAGGGTAAAGACCCGCTGTTCTTCATTGGGGATCTGCTCCGCCAGTTCCACGACCCTTTCCAGCATATGCTGTTTTCCTGTGGGCCCGGAAACCGTCAGGGGCAGGATAACCAGCTTCATCAGATCGTCATCGTCAAGCGCTGTGCCGGACCTGATTTTTCCCCGGATCGTCTGAAATGCGCCTTCTCCATCGATGAGAGAGAGAAAGGCCTGTTCGGTATGAAAAAAGAGGCATCCTGTTTCAAAGTCAGGTTCCGCACTCTGGACATCCCCGGTGTAGATGACTACCAGGCGAAGGTTAAAATTACTGTTTTCTTTATAGTATTTTTCCAATACCCGTGTTATGTAATTCAAATATTTGATTTTGTTTGATTTTTTGTATTCCGACTCATAATCGACGATCACATAGGTGTTATCCTCCAGCAGAAACAGGCTGTCAATACTCCGTTCGTTTGCTGAGATCTTTGGCAGCTCTGTCGGGAGAAACTCCCGGATCGGTGCGAGGTCAATTCCGTATGAGGCGAAACTTTTTTCCTTGTAGGTCTGGCCAAGGATTTTAAACAGGATATCCTTGTTCTGCCAGGCAATTCCTTCTGCCATAATTACCTCCTTCTTAGGGGAAAACGGCTGTATATTCCGGGCTTTAGAAAAGGTATCCTTTTTCTTCATTCTATCACGATACCATGAGTTTGTCATTTTCAAAGTGAAACAGAATATACAGCAACAATGCCTTCTATTATAAAATACGCAGGTGGGATGTGATTCCTTGAAAATTTTTGAAAATATATAGAAGCTATGAAGTGTCAGCAGCTGATGAAATGCGGGATGCCGGAATCCACTTATTGTTTTCATAATAGCATCCAATCACCGGGCTGTAAAGCTGCGGCAGGATCTGCGGGTTCTCCAAGCATTCCTCTGTCAGGATCAGAACGATGTGCTGGAGGCAGAAGATCTCCAGCTCATCAAGGATCTTCTGCCGGAGCTGTTCTGCGAGCCGGTCACATTCCTCCAGGTCCTGTTTTTCAAAGATGGCATGCGAAATCTGCTGAAGAAAACGGGATTGCTCTGTGGTACGGTTAATGAGCTGCATGACGGGTTCCTGAAAATCAATGTGAATCTGGACATCATGCAGTACCTTCAGCAGGATGTAGCCGGAAACCGTCCGGGATAAATCCTTTGATAAAGCATCGTATCCCTTCTTATATTTTGTTTTGAGGACTTCCAGAGGGACGTTCTCACGGTTCCGTTTCAAAGTATCTGTCAGCTTTTCCAGTCTGGCGCGTATCGTCAGGATATCCTGATCCATGTCGGCGGTCTCCTTTCCTTTGATTTCATACATGCCCGCCAATAAGACGGGCATGTATCCAGTATTTCCTGTTATGGTATCATGCAGCGATCTGTCCTTCCGCAGGAAGCAGGTCATACGAAATGGTATAAATACTGTTCTGCGTTTCGAACTGGACATAAGAAGGCGAAGCCTCCAGGATAGCCTGAACAGCAGTAGTACGGATCAGGTGCCCATGGTACAGATAAGTGGCCGGGGCACCAGGCTTCAGGATACCCGCAAGGTAGCCGGTGACATGAATGAACTGCTTGTGTGTTGGTTTCTTATGAACATTTCCCGAACGAGATAATCTTTTCCCAAAAAACATGGATATATCCTCCTTTGTATGCTGTATGAAATGTTATTTTCCGGATCAGGCCGCCCGGTCAAAGCGGAAGGCCATGGCTGACAGCCGGAGCCGCATCCGGTAGAGCCGGTCACTGATACCGTGCGCTGTGGTATGAAAATGCGCTGCAATCTCCCGGTGGGTGAAGCCCTCAGATTTCATCTGTACGATCCTCTGCTCGGTTTCCGTCAGACAGGAGATGATCTCCAGTGCCAGCATCCTGTCAGCCGTCTGTGTCTGCAGATCTTTTTTTCGATCCGGGAGCAGTTGATCCAGTTCATCCAGCGGTAAATGCAGAGAAACGGTATGGGGTTTGCTCTTTGCCAGGTTTTCAGAATAAAAATGGTCATTCAGGGTTGTCTGCATACGCTGCCACGCAATAGTGGAAAAGGAATAATCTGCCAGGCAGGGATTCTCATCGTATTCCTGAACAGCCTGAAGATATCCAAAGATGAGGATGTCATAATAGTCATCTTCCTTCAGATGGTTGTGCTGAAGGAAGCGGTAAACCAGACCGACATGTTTTTCAGCCAGAAGTGCCTGCGGAGGCGTTAATTCATGTATTTTTTTCATGGGTTATACTCCTTTGTATTCATTAAAGTCAAAATTTCAGCAATCAGCTTCGCGCAGATTTGCTCTTTTTCCTGAGACGGCCGATGATGCAGAAGCAACACAGCGCCTGCAGGGTTTTCCTGGGTTCCTACTGGAAACAGGCTGTCTACAGCGGGGGAATCGCCCTCAAATAAAGGCAGAAGTGATTCCGGGCTGTAATGGTAGGCTGTCTGCGTCATGATATGCTGACAGACAGCTGCAGAAAGCTGTTCTTTTCCGGAATACGAAAACCCTTTTGCCGCCAGAATGGAGCGGGTATCTGTGATGAGAATGCAGCCACCGCAACTTTTTGCATATGCCTGCAGAAGCTGCTGGGAGCGCCTTTGGAGCTTTTGAATTTCAGAATATCTTTCAATGATGATCTGTTCTTCACCCTGATTCAGGGTAAGTTCCAACGGTTCTCCCTCTTTGATATGGAGCTGTCTGCGGATTTCCGCTGGAATGACGATCCTGCCCAGGGAATCGCAGGCACGGATAAATCCAGTTCTCTTCATGCGGCATGCCTCCTTTCCTCCAGCGCTTTTTTGGCCTGTCTGATAAGGGGAGGGGCAATGGCAGCTTCCCATCCGGAAATGTAGGAGGATACTCTGTTTAAAAGCCGGAAAAGATCCTGATCCGTCAGATTGGCACTTACCCTGCCAGTACTGATAAAGGAGCCGGACTTCATATAGGTTCCGCCGTTTGCGTTGGCCTGGGGGATACCCTTTCCATTTTCCACTTCCACATACCAGGGGATCTTTCTTGGCGTACCGTTTTTGTCCTTTGTGGCTCGTAAAAAGCGTACTTTCGTGACCGTGCAGTATCCGTCCTGATCCTTCTGGCCGAAGATTTTTTCCTGCTGGAAACTGAATTCCGGGAAGCCGGATGAGAGACGGCTTAATAGATATCTGGCATCATCCGGGGAAATATTGGCTGTGACGGTGACCGCCTTGTCGCCGGTTCCCCTGGAGTAATCTTTCATGAGGATTCCGATCAGGGAGCGGCGCTTTCTGCCGCCGGCATCCGTCTCCCCGTCCGCATGGATATGGCCATAATTGGGAAGGGAGGCCACCTGAAGTTTGTCCTGAAATTCGAGAAGCACCTTGCTGTTCTTGTAAACGGCTATCTGGTTGGAAATGTATGGTTCTGCCATATAAGTTTCCTTTCTTAACTCTAAAAACTGAGTTTTTCTGTGTCAGGTTTTTGGTTATGCAATCATTTTGTCCCTGATATGCTGGATCATCAGCTTTCCCAGGTGCAGCGGCAGCTTTTCCGGATTTGTGATATCCAGAAAACCGTCGCCGTAGATCCGCTGGATGTTGGGTTTGTCGTCACCAATGGCGGCAGCGAACATGCGGATCCCCTTATTGCTGTATTCTTTCTTGATGCCGCGCAGGTCTGCTTCTGCCTCCGTACCATGATAACCATAGGCTGCGGGCTGGCCGTCTGAAATCAGAATAAGCAGCTTTACTGCTTCCGGACGTGTGAGCAGGCGCTCGGCCACGTAACGGAGAGCAGCGCCGTCCCGGTTACTGCCCCTGGCACTCATATCCATCAGTCGGAATGCATCCTTGTCGTCTATGGAATCATATTCCGCATAGGCATAAAGCTCCACATCCTCTCCGGATGTGGTATGTCCATAGATAGCAACCGGGATATCCAGCTTCCGGCAGAAGTCCAAAAGAATGATGGATGCAGCCCTGGCGCAGGTAATCCGGTTGTCAGAAGCCATGGAGCCGCTTTCATCGTTCAGAATGGCTACCGCGATATCTGTCTGGTCATTGGGGAGTTTCATTTTATAGAAGATCCGGCCGTCATTGTGGATGGCGTTTCGGACATTGATCCGCTTTCCCCAAGGAAGGTTGTCCAGCCTGCCGCCGCTCTTATAGTCCCTGAGCAACTGGGATACCTGCCTCTGCAGCTGTCTGGAGATCAGCAGGAGCTGCGGTGATACCTGTTGATAGGCCGTCATGTAGGATGGATCAACATAGGACATCCGGTTGATGGTGACGTGAATTCCTTTATGGGCGTTTCCATAACGGATCTTATCCGCTTCTTTCTGCAGCTCTTCCGTCAGTTCCTCCTCATAGCGGGGATATACGATATCCTCGGCCAGTCTGGTCATCAGGCGGTCCATATCTTCCGCTGCCTGGGAGACGTATCCCGCGCCGGAATAATCATTGGTCCGGCTGATGCCGCCGTTTCCGTTATCGGAGATGGTATCCGTTTTCTGAAGAGCCAGTCTGCCATTTTCATAGTCCAGCACCCGTTCCAGATGATTCAGTTCATCACCGGGAAGAGGGGAGGCGGGAAGTTTTCCCGCATTTGGAACCGGCCTTCCCGTAAGCTGCGGGAGAGGCAGACCGGCGGCAAGCTGTTTTTCCATTTCCTCTTTTGCATTGGAAGTATGATTTATCTGGTCTTTGCGGATCTGTTTGATGTAGCTGTCCATAAAGGGCCACAGGATAAGCAGTATATGATTTGCTGCATCATAACGGGTCCTGGAGTCATCATCGTAAGCTGCGTCGTCCAGATAAGGGATGCATTGGTACAGGGCATCCAGGTAAGGCCCTTTATAGTTGTTCAGGTTCAGGATATCCCCGGTCTTTGCATACTGGATCAGCAGATTAATGATGATGAAAACGCCATGATGCTGCTGATCGATTTCCTGCTGGATAGGTGTGATCTCTTCCGCGAAGCGGAGGTTATTGAGAAGAATTCCGGTTTTTACCGTTCCTGAAAAAGCGCTGCACATTTTGGCTTCGATGTAAACGTCCTCCATGATATTGACCAGAGTATGACAGACTGATGTAACAGCCTGATTTACCGCCTTATCGTTATCAGCAAAAGCGTTAAGGATCTCTTCCAGGCTGTCCTGCTGAAGCTCCGACAGATCTTCCGGTTCATGGGGATAAAAGCGTCCGTCCTGGATGGCCTGATGAAAAGTATCAAGCATGGTAAAATCTGAAAAAAGGATATGGCCGCATTCGTGTCCGATGATTCCAAGCAGGCTGTCTGCCTTCAGACTTTTGGTTGGAAAGCTCATGGAGAGCCGGTTGCCGCAGTTGAGATTGATGATACGGTTATTGGTATCTGCAACAGGGGCGTTTTCCGAGGTATCCCAGAAGGTGATAACCTTGCTGTTTCTTTTATATCGTTTTGTGATACTCTCTGCGATATCAGTCAGGTAGGCAGCATATCGTGCCGAGGCAAAAACCTGTTCATCGGTCAGCTTATTTTTTTCATTCCGGATCATCCGCCGGATGGCGGTGTGAGAGGTTCTCATGGTATTTTTTTCTTCCTTTCTGCAGCCTGTAGGCTGCCTGATTGTGAATCTTTCAGAAGCGCATCCACTGGCAGGCCGAAATAATCAGCCAGGGCGGTGAGGATATGAACAGGGGGAAGACAGATCCCCTGCTCATAACGAGAAATGCTTTTCTGAGAAGTACCAATTTTTTCTGCAAGTGTTTGTTGGGAAATTTTGGGATTCCGCGAATAGCGGAGAGAATGAAGATTATCCGCAAGATTTTTTTTGAACTTTTCTTCCGGCAGCAACGCTGCATCACCGCCTTTCTACGCGGCAAATATCTGCTCCAGACAGGATGAAATGTCCGCCCGGTTTTCCGGATCGCCGGATACAGAGGATAATACTGTATAGGAGGCGGCCTCCAGAATATTGCCGCAGATCATATAGGACTGTACCCAGCTGATCAGCTCTCTTACCCCGCAGCAGCCATCGTTAATCATGTGCTCCCTGCAGTGTTCACTGATTGTGGTTACTGCAGCAGCCATGTCCATAACGGCGGTTCTGTCCGTACATCCGGTGACCTTCATGGCCCGTTTGGCGAGCGTTTCCACGTCCGGCGCTTCCATGTCGATGATAAGATTCATTCTGGAGAGCACGGACTGGTTCATATCCCGGCATCCGGAATAATTGTTATTTGTGGTAATGACGATGACGGTATCCGGATGGCGCGTAACAACTTCCCCGGTTACGAGTGTGACGCTCGCACAGCGGTCCAGCAGCGCATTCAGTCCGACCAGTACGCCGGGATTGGCGATGACAGTCGGTTCCTGAATCTCAATCAGGTATCCATTCCGGATCGCGGTGATGAGGGGCGTTTCCACATATCGGAAGTGCTGGCCGGAAGCGTTCTTGCTGGCCAGTGCTTTTGCGTCCTGTTCCATGACCTCCAGCAGCTTCTCATAGACCTGCTCTTCGGTTATGGATTCATCATATATTCCGGTCAGCTTTTTATAGGCCGTAGCCGGATCCATCTGGATATCCGTCAGGGAGGGATATTCTGTAACGTTGCTGTGCTGCCTGTCGGTATCCGGTAGCATCTGGCCGAGAAAATCATAAACTTCGGTGTTGGCAGAGCAGGTATAGTACAGATAGGGCAGGCCAAGCCCGGCGGCAATGGCTTTCGCACCTTCTGTTTTTCCGGTTCCGGCCGGCCCACGCAGCATGAAATTCCGCATGGGCTGGAAGCCCCCTGTGGTATCCTTTGCGTGTCTGCAGACAGTGACGACTTCCGGCGGGATTACATACCAGTCCGCAAGCCTTGGAATCATCAGTTCTTCTTTTGGAGAAAAGGTCCTTGCTGACAGCGGGTAATGGCCGATAAAGTCGGCTTTATTCACAACCGTTCCGACGGATGCGCCAGCAGGTGCCTTCAGGATCTGAAATGTTCCAAACAGGACGCTGCTGGGAGAGTATGCTCCCTTCTGAAGATTCAGAGCAGTAAGCTGAGGAATATTGCCTGTGTTGGGAATGCTCAGCCGGATCTGTGCTGCTCCAAGCATTTCTCCTGCGTAGATCCTGCGGTAAAGGTTGTCGCACACCACAAAAGCGGCTTTCTGGGCTTTATCCATATCAGGATATCCGTCATTTTTGCATTTCCCCAGGATATCATAATTCTCACGGAACTCATCATCCGTAAGAGCAGTCGGGATCAGAGCAAAAAACAGGGCAGATCCTGTGTTCCCGGCCTCCTTTAAAGAATAGACCTTGGGATTGGATGTGGGATCCTCGTACCGGCCGGCATAAATCTTTCCGTTTTTGGCGTTATAGCATACGGCATGGATTTCGCCGCTGTGGCTTTGATATTCCACCACCGTTTTATCTCCCTGAGTACCGACTGCGTTGTCCGAAACGGTACCGGAAGTTACTGTGGTATCCGTATCCAGATAGGCCAGGATGGCATTCAGCATGGCGGAATGCAGGGTAGCTTTTCTGGCGGAAGCAGTGTTGTAGATGGAATAATGGGCGGTGCTGACATTTGAAATGACGCTGTCGAAAGGGGACGGAAGCGGAAGCTTCCAGGTCCAGTTTGCAAGTAAGGGTGTTCGTGGCATTGTATGGGTTCCTCCTTATATCCATGAGATCTGCAGTTGATTTCCGGAAATTTTACCTTTCAGTTCATTTTCATTGAGAACATTAAGCAGCTCCGGCCAGTATGATTTTGGTGGAAAAGCTTCCAGATGGGTGCGGAATACTTCTTTTTTCTGCCGTGTAATAACGATATCTCCGTTTTCCTTGACGGTAAGCCTGCTGTGGCCGTTGGCATTCAGATCGGTGATCTGTTCCTCCAGAATTTGCTGGCCGATCAGTTCGTACCAGACCCTGACATCAACCACTGGAGGCTCCGCAGCCGTTTCTTCCGCAGCAGAGCTGTCCGGTTTTTCTTCCGGGATAAATTCTCCAATGACCATCGGTTCGATACGGATCCGGCCGAAGCGGTCAAAGGAAATATCCGCATGGGTATATTGAGCCATGTTTTCCACGCAGATCCGTACTATATCTCCGGCCAGGACAGAAGACAGAGCGGGCTTTTCCCGCCACTGCCATACGGCCTGCGGATAGGCAGATTTGAGTTTATCCGTTATGCGCAGGGCGATATGCCGGAGCATAAGATCATTTTCTTTTTCCAGCCTGTCAGGATCTTTCTGTGGGATAGAAAATGATTCCTGGAAAGCCATGCCTTCCTGAATATTCTGGGGATCTTGTCCGGATTCAGCTGGCTGTCCGCTGTTTTTTGCCTGCAGGGGCAGCCCGGCCGGTGTTTGTTCATTTGTTTCCACGGAAGCTTCCGGAGGATTGAACCCGCGGAAAAAGCATCCAATCCGCTTCCCTGCAGGAAGAAGAAACCTGCAATAGAAGCGGGACAGAGGGCGGCTTTTGAAAACAGATAGAATCCATTTGGAGAAGCCGCCGGCCAGAAGAACCAGAAACCATACCAGAACGGCGGCAATCATGAGCCTCTGCGACAGATCTCTCGGAATAAGAACTGCCAGCAGAAGCAGGGCAATAATTAAAACCTTCAGACTTTTTGTAAATACCTTGTTCATTGTTCCTCCATTTCTGAAAATAAAAAAGAGGAATTGCAGGCAGAATCAGATATCTGTCAGCAATTCCTCAAAAGGCCATCTCCTGAAATTTTCAGTTAAATGGCAGTCCATTCTCTCCACAGTCCTCAACAGGAGGAAGATCGGAGCCTTCCTCGGTGTCTTCTTCCTTTGGACGGTTTGTAGGCGCATAGGACCAGCTCAAAATCGTTACTCTGGCCGCCCATCCTGGGCTTCCATCCCTGCGGGTAAACTCAGCCAGGTCCAGATCCCCAATGACCTGAATCAGGCTGCCTTTTTTTACCTTTGCCTTACCCATACGGATTGCATCCTCTCCGTACAGGATACATTGGTAGAAGTTTGGGTGGCTTTTTTCGCCATAGCCTTTGTTGACCGCAAGGCCAAACTGGACAAATGGAGTATTCTTTCCATTTTGGCTGGTTTTCAGCTCCAGATCGGCGGTGACGCGGCCTGTTGTGATGATGGTTACCGGTGTGTTCATTTGCTGTCTCCTTTCTTTTGGGCATGAAAAAAGTGCCAAAAGACTGCCATTTCTCATGGCGGCACTTCTGACACTGCTTTCAATCTTAAACAACGTGTGCGTACACAAGGCACAAAAATCAATTACAACTGTATCATACCACAATATATAGTGGTGGTCAAATGAAATAAATACCATAGATGCGAATAAAATCCTGTAATTCTATTCTTTCTGACTGTCATCCGTCTTTTTATATAATCCGATCAGCCAGTCATGCAGCTCCTGTGTTTCTTCCAGGGCCTTTTCCACGTGATATTCCTCAATGAACAATTCCTGTGGATATCGGATTTTAACCCCATACGGGGTCAGATCATCACACATCTCCAGATATTTTTCATCCACATCTGTATAATCCTGCAACATCTCTGCAAGCAACCCCAGATCATGCGTCTTTCTGAGTGTTACATCTTTGGAAATCAGAACACCTTTTAAAAGCTTTTCAATACACTGCTGGCAGTGATAGCAGATAATTTCCAGCGGTTTAGGATACATGTGTTCGTACAGATGCTTTGCCGTAAGAAAATCCATTTCGGCAAAATCCATCCATTCTTTGATCAGCTGCTCATTTTTCATACAGCAGCACTCCTTCCTGTTTCACAATCTTTTCAAGGGTGTTTTCCTTCGCTCTTTCATTGAAAGATGATTCGTATCCCACCACAATGTCAACCGGCCGTTTCCGGATCCCCCGAAGGGATTTGTACGCTTTTTGAGACAGTTCGATTTTATTTCCGGCATCATCCGGGACAACAACATAAAAATCATAATCACTGTCCTCATTATAGGAATCCTTCGCAAAGGAACCGAACAGATAGATCCGTTTCGGCATTACAGTAATTCGGATTCTTTCTTTAATTGCATCAATTTCCTGATTGATCATCCTGCTCATCCTCCCATAGCAATTTTCTCCGTTTTTTTCAGTATAACATGGGAATCCTTGCATAATAAACAGTTTTCCCAATCAATCTGAAGAAAATCACATTTCCTTTTTACAAAATTTTTCTGCCATGAGCAGATACTTATTCAGATTTGTTTTCAGTTCCGCAGCAATAATCGACATTGCCGGTATTTTCTCCCTATTATTATATTGTATGCAAATTGTATGAGTTATTCAAGGATTTCGGGTGAAGCATCCACCAGTTCTTCCATTCCAAGAAAGGCATCAGAGGAGGAGAAGCGGCTCAGAAATCTGTTTTCCGTGGAAAAATCTGATTTTTTCAGATAGATACGATATGCCAGGCCTGTTTTAGGCGCTGATTTCCTTGGAAGCATTATTTCCGAGACATTCCCTTCCTTATCCAGCAGAGTGATACGGAAGCTGCGGGAAAAAGGGCAGGATGTGACTCCTGTACAGACTCCTTCCAAAACCCGGTATTCCATTTTCAGAAGAGAATGGTAAAAGGCAAGGCCTTTTATTATGGAAAAAAACAGAAGCAGAATGCTCAGACAGAGAAGGATCCTATCCTGATTCAGAACAAATAGCAGAAGTCCGATGAAAAAGGAGCCGGTTCCGATCAGAAAGATCAGAACCAGCCGGAAAAAAAGTGGACGTGGCAGCATGATGGTATCCTCCTATGGCTGAAATGTCAAAAGTTGCTTTAAATACAGATTGGAAATGGTTACAAGAACTGGATCCCGGTTGGCAAAAAGGAAAGTGGTATCCAGACAGTTTTTTCTGTCTTCCTCTGATGCAGTGGAATGGATCAGCTCTTTTATGGAGCAGGTCCGGCCGCGCAGAAGAGAAAGCATTTTCTTTTCCTTACGGGACAGCTTTTCCGAATAGAAGGCCGATACTGCCATGCGAAAAGGCAGCTTTCTTACAACCCAGAGATGAAGGAAACAGAGAAAGTTTGTGGCCGGATCTCTGGGAACTGGCTGTGGCTGTAGATGCTCCAGCAGAAGATAGAGAGCATCAATTCCGGTTTCGCTGCAGCCGGATGCGGCAAGTCCCCTGTAAAGAAGACGGTTCAGGTAATCGTCAAATTCCGCTTCTCCCAGAATATGAAGCTCCCGTTCCTTTTCATAAAATTCATCCCGAAGTTCCTGATAGGTCAGAATTCGAAAAGCAAGGATAGACCAGATCAGGAATTCCTGAGCGCCAAGCCCATACTCCTTTCCTCCGGCAATGACGTCCGGAAATCTCCGTTCAGTTATTTTACAGGTTCCGATTGCGGTATACAGTGTGATCATTTCTTTTCCCCTCTTTCTTTAGTGTTGCAGACTGGAAAAACGTTTGTCTGTCCGGAGCCGTTTTTCAGCGCGGGAGATCCAGGCAGATACATGGTTGGGTTTTACTCCATAGTGTCCAGCGATTTCCCTACAGGTGTGGCCCATGAAGCGAAAGCGCAACGCCGCGATCCCTTTCCGGCAGACTCCGGTATAGTCTTGTTCCGTTTCCGCCAGCAGCGCAATCGCTTCCTCATCAGAAAGTCCGTCCTCCTGCGTCTGCAGGCGGTCCTCCAGAAGCTCCAGACCGGTAAGCCTGTTATTGCTGCCAACAGGAGCATCCAGGTATTGTAATCCGGACTGGTTCCTGACGACGCTGCGGCAGTGGGAGATGAGCCAGTTGCGTATAACCGTTGTGGCATAGACTGCAAAGGGTGTATTATGCGAGTCATCATAGGTCATCGCAGCATGACAGAGACCTTCGCAGCCCACCTGATAGAGATCATCATATCCCAGTCCCTGGATGGATTCGTTCAATCCGATGTTTTTCAACACGATATGCCGGACCAGGTAAAGATGGTCTTCCGACAGCTTCCGGCTGTGCTCATCCATAATCCTGATGTCTGTCTTTCCGCTGCCTGAAACAGCGGGAGTAGTATTGTATCTCATAATACGACCTCACATTCTGCCGCATGGCAGCATTTACAACCAGAAAGATACAACGCATTGCTATGGACTCCGGAATCACATTTTTTCTACATGCAGATTACGTAACGTATAAGTAAAGTTTAGAGGAAAAGATGGATCATGCATATAGGTTCAGAGCAGATTTTTAAGTAGTTTGCGAGTATTTTTTCAATTATTTCCAATTTTGTGGCAGGGAGGAGAGGTTGATGTCTTTTCTTCGGTTAAATAAACAGAGCAGCTGCTGGATGGGACAATCCTCCCCGGATGTGGTATGCAATTCGATATAGCGTTGGTACAGGCGGACAAACTGGGAAGTTCGGATCATGCCAAGACATTCGGTTTTATCGATTGGGGATCCAAGAAAGGCTTCTGCATCTGCGCAGGGAAGAAGGACAGGAATACAGTCATAACCGGGGATAAACAGATAAGCTCCACATCCTTCTTCTCGGCAATATCTGCAGACATCACAGTACATGTAAAAGGCATTTCGGTGGTTCCCGCCTGCAGCTTCAAAGAAGCGGGCCAGGGTATCATAGCTGACGCTTAATGGCTTTTCATCTTTCAAAAAATTCCTCCTTCCACGAAAAGACAGCCCAAAGGGATCTCAATGCGGTATCCCTTTGGGCTGGATAACAGGTGTTTTTGGTGCTGGTTACTGTACAGCCGAAAACGCTTTTTTCACATTTTCAGCTGACGCCTCAGTTGTTTTACTGGATTTTGCTGATTTGGCAGCTGATGAACCAGCCGTTGTTTCAGCAGAGCTGGTGGCACTTTCAGATACTTTGGAAACAGAGGAAACCGCAGACTCTGAATGGACTTCTGCGGATGTTTCCTGCATATTTTCAGATTCAGAAGAAGCTTCAGCCGGAGCTTTTTCTGCAGGATGTGCCGCAGGTTCGTCTACAGGTTCTTGAGTGGATTGTTCCGAAGGCTGTTCCGAAGGCTCTTCCTTAGATGCTGTCTCAGATTCGGTTTCTGATTCAGAATCAGATTCCGTTTCAGCTTCTTCTTTGGAAGGTTCTTCCGGTTCGGACATTGTTTCATCTGTGGTTTCGGAAGGCATCTCGGATTCGGTCTCTTTCTCCCCGGTTTCTTCTATCGGTTCGGAAGCAGGTTCGGTTTCTGACTCGGTTTCATCCGGCAGAGTGCCCTGTATGCTGCTTTCATCCATTACCATATTATCGGACTGGACAGAATCCAGATATTCCTGAAGGTCAAAGATGGCATTGACCTGTGCCTGCTGACGATACTCTGCGGCAGCCGCAGATACGGCATTCGCATCATAGACGATATGGGCCCCGATGATCTGGCCCTCTTGAAGTCCGCAGCCGGTTGTCCAGCCGTAGTGCTGGCCTTCCGTTTTCCCGCAGACCAGGATCGCATGGGTGCTGGAACCGCCGTCCCGATGGCCCGACGCACTGCCGCCCCCATTATAATGATCGTAAGTCTTATACATTGTCTGACCGCCATTGCAAATACTGTGGGTTTCCCGGTAAGGACAGTGGGAGATGCTGTTACCGTCCGTCCACCCGGTGCTTCCTTCGCACCCGGTCCAGCTATAATTACAGAGCTGATAACAGCTTGCATTGTGGTGATGGACATCTTCTACTGTATAGCAGCCGCCTCCATTTTGCGAATCGCCGGTATGGTGATGATATTCATATTCGATGGTTCCTGGAATCTGATCCACGCCGATCACGATCTCCTGGTCAATGCTCAGGATCGCATCATGAATTTGCTGGAACGTTGCATCCTCGTCGATTACGACGTCCTTCGTGAGCAATGCGGATGCAAGGAGAGCCTTACCATTACTCACACGCTGAAAAACCGACTGTATGTCGCCGGACAGTCCGGACAGACGATTGTTTGTATTTTCTTCCATCTGATTGATCCGGTTGAGGATCGCTTCCTGGCTGACGCTGGTCCCTGAGCCGATATTGTTTACGGTGCTGCTGATGTTGGTTTCCATGGATTCCAGTTTCTGAAGCATTTCCGTTTTGCTGTCGGTCACATTCTGGTTGATCCCTGAGACGTTATTGGCCAGGGATTCATTGAGCTGGTCAAACTGGTTCTTCATGCTGTCCGCCTGGGACTGAAGGGATTCCAGAAGATTGGAAAAGCCTTCCGTATTTGCCTGAGAGAAGGAGGAGTCCATGTTGTTTAATGCAGTAAGCAGCTCAGACTGGTTCTCATCTGCCGTATTCTGCAGGTTGGTCTGTACCTCCGTAATCAGGCTCCGGATTTCTTCGTGAGCGGTGTCCATGTCTGTATTGATCATGGCCAGATCGGCAGTGACCTCATAGAATTTCTCCAGGATCTGTTCCATCCGGCTGGCATCTGCGGATGACATATTCACCAGCATCTGTTTGATATCCAGCTGGCTTGAGGTGATATTGTTATGGATGGAATCCAGGTTGTTCATGAGCTGTGTCACTTTGGTATCCAGGTTACCGTTGGTATCGGAATACCATTCTTCTCCAAGAGACTCCAGCTCAGACAGCATGGTACGGATGCTTTCGCCGGATGCCTGAACCGCATCCAGGATGGCATTGCTCTGAGCCTCTCCTGTCTCCTGCATCTGTGCCAGGGTATTTGTTATGGTATCACCGGCTGTCTGCAGCTGATCGGACAGGCTGGAAAGGGCCTGATCCAGCGCTTCAAAGCGGGCGGTGTTGGCGTTATCCATATCTGTCAGGGCGGCTGTAATGCTGTCGTGGCCTGACTGCATGGACTGCAGCAGAGTCTGCGTATTGGAATCCGCATCAGCTTTCAGCTCTTCCATTTTGGATACCAGTTCTGCGTTAACGTTCTGCAGATCGGTTGAAAGCCGGCTGATGGACTGATCGAGGGCGGAGTAGTGCTCTGCGCTGTCTGCCTCCAGTTCCGCAAGGATGCCTGTGATTTCCGTCTTCACGTTTTCAAGGGACTGAAGCGTGGTATCCAGCATGGAGCTGTGTTCCGCAGAGTTGGCTTCCTGCATGGAAGACAGGGTGCTGCTGATCGAGCTGTTCATGTTTGTCAGGGTTTCTGACAGAGCCTCATAATAGGCTGCGTTCTCTGCGCTGAGATTGGACAGCACGGTATTCAGTTCCTCATGAGAGTTCTGCAGGGCCTCCATCAGAGCGGTATTCTGTGTGGTATTTTCCTCCTGCATCTTCTCCAGTGCCGCAGTGATGCTGGTGTTGACCTCATTCAGAGTCTGGGTCAGGGCCTCATAGCGTGCAGCACTATTCTGTTCGGCCTGCTCAAACTGCAGGCTGCTGCCTTCTTCCACTTCCGAGATCAAAGTGGTCAGTGTTTCCCTGGAAGACTGAAGTTCTTTGATAAAGGCGGCCTGCTGTTCATCATTATCTGCCATAAGGTCATCAAGAACGCTTGACAGATGATCGTCGATCTCCTCTAATGTCTGATTGAGAGAGACAGTCAGATCCCCAAGGCGGTTATTGATGGTTTCATATTTTTCAGTGTTGTCAAGATCTGAATTAGCCAGCTCTACCAGAATCTCATTCTGTGTGTTTGCGATACTTTCGTAGAGCGTACCAAGCAGGCTGCTGATATTGGATATTCCGGTATTGACCGTTTCACTGATGGATTCTCCGATGGAGCCATCGGTCTCATAGCTGGAAAACTCCTGGTGCAGTTCGGAAACCGTGGTCTCCAGGTTCTGAAGATACTCCTGGATGGTGTTGTATGAATCATTCTGGTTACTGGTAAGGTTCAGAAGCTCCTCTCTGTTCTGGACAACGGAGGCATCCAGCTGCTCCAGATAATCGGCCATGTTCTGCAGGTCAGATGTAAGCTGTGCTACAAGGGTGCTGTCCGGTTCTACCGTCAGCCCGGTATTTTCCGTTACATTCTGTTGCTCCAGATAAAGATCCACAAGCCATTGTGCCAGATCCTGTGCTTCCTCTTCGGAAAGTCCCAGATTCATTCCAAGAAGGGATTCCTTTAATGTCTGAATCATTCCTTCCCGGTCTGTTCCGGTTTCCGAAAGCCGGTTCAGGACATCAGCCGTGGTATCGGCAATTTTATCAAGCTGGGACGTTTCAGATGGCAGATAGTCCAGATCTGCAGTGGAAAGTTCTTCCGCTATCAGGCTGGAGATGTCCGCTGAAGAGGATCCGGATGGCCGCCGCCAGATCAGAATGCAGAGTACGATAATTACGATAATGGCCGTTATCGCACCGCCGATCAGATAGATTTTTTTCTCTTTTGTAATCGGTATGTTGTCATCTTTTTTCATTATTACCTCCAAAACCCGGCAGGAAGCTGGAGAGCCTGGCTGCCGGGAAACTTTTTAAGCAAATAATCCTTCGATTTCCGCAGTGATCCTTGGGGTCACAGTGTCGTTGAAAATAGCGGTGAGGGCGCCGAGAAGCAGCGCGCCGAGCACCACCGCGATAATGATTTTAACGCCGTCTGAGATATAAAAATCGCCGCTCTCGTTTCTGAGGGCGGCGTTCATGTGGGCGCAGGTCTGTATGGCTGCCATTTTAAGCATAGCTGGCTGATCTCCTTTTTCTGATGTACATTGTCAGGGTCGTCACAACTGCTGTCACTGTTAATAACAGCAGAACCACAGCAGGTTTTTTCATTCCGGCGGATCACCTCCTTTCGCTGAAATATTTTGGCCATCCTTATATGGGCATCACCTCCTTCAAACAAAACAGATTAGAAGAAGGAACCCAGGGACTGGATGACTTCTACGGAAAGAACGACTACATAAATCAAAAGGATGCACAAAAGCATCAGCATGGAATATTTCTGCATCTGCTTTGGCCGTTTGGCAGCCTCTTTTTTCAAATTATTCTGTTCTACCTGCCGCAGATCGAATGCGAGCATTTTAAAGTACATCTGCTGGTCATCGCCCCGCAGAGTCCCGATCAGACCGCGGACGATGTCCGACAGCATGGTGCTGCCAATCCGGTTTTGAAAGCGCAGCAGCGCCTGTTCGTAGTTTCCTGTTTTCATATCGGCGATGGTGGTATCCAGTTCTGTACCCAGTTCCGGCCCCGCGATACGCCTGTAAGAAATCAGGAGCTTCAGAACATCTCTGTCTGTGGCCAGGCTTTGCTGGATACTGACCGCAAAACGGGCAAGTTCCGCTTCGATGGCCTTTTTGCGCTTTTTTACAATGTCAAAGACCTTATAGTAGGTGGCAAACCACATCAGTACGGCAAGACCAGGCATCAGCAGGCCCATCAGTGGAAACAGAAAGAGAAAAAATACGGCGCAGGCCGCCACCAGAAAAGCAGAAAGCAGGGCTTTCATGGTATAGGTTTCCGGCGTAATGGAAAGGCCCGCAATGGAAAGCGCCTGGGAGAGCTTCCCTTTCCGGACAGGATCCAGGTGGAGAAGAATGGAGCATTTTTCCGCAACTCTGGTCAGATATACATCAAAAAGATTTTCCTTTCCATTTCCGGTTTGTTTCCTGGAGAGCAGCATCATGCGGGAAGTCCTTGAGGTCGGCACATCCGCAATGGCACAGGATAAGTAGTAGCAGCCGGTTCCAGTCAGGATACAGGCTGCCAGAATCAAAAGTTCGGTCATGGCAATCTCCTTTATAAATATTCATAAATTTTCTGGCAGTCAGGTCTGATATTCCACCGGTTTGGAAAGCTGCATGATCCGGGTAAAAGAGTACAGGATCAGAGCGGCGCAGACCGCAAGCGTAATTTTGCCAGGTACCGTGAACATGAGAGTATGAAACCATGCTTCGTTGAGCACATAAAGGAGAGGAATATTGCCCAGGACCAGAAACATCATGGTAATTGCTTCTTTCCGGGGCTCACTGATAATGGCTTCCAACTCAGATTGGACAATCCGGACATCTGAAAATTTCTGTACCGTAAAGGTCAGGGTATGCTTCATGCTCCGGTCACTCTGGCATTGAATTAAAGTATTGCACCACTCATGGAAAATCCGGTTGGGAAGCCGCATTTTCAGGGAATTCAGATTGGAGATCATGTTTGCATTCAGCATTTCAGATTCCAAAAGGAAAGCCTCAAAGTGAGCCTTCACCGGAGGATTCAGGTAAGGCAGATTCTCACGGACAGCCATGAGCAGGTCTTCGCTTCGAAGGTAACTGGTGGTAATGACGGATATCGCGGTCTCCAGCTCTTCGTTCAGGTTCTTCTGGTAGACAGCGGCGGTGGAACGCAGATACCAGATCGGGATGAACGCAAATCCGGCTCCCAGCACTGGAAGCAGAAATGGATTATCCAGGAGCAGGGCCAATACTGCGCCGAGAGCAAACAGAAACAGGGAAAGACGTTTCAACAGAAGAAAACGTCCTTCCCTGCCGGTGGCTTTCAGCAGCTGGTCGATTTCCATGGTTTCCCGGTTAAGGAAGCCTTTGGCCGGTTTCCCCAGAATGGTATCCACGTCATCCTGCAGTGTGCTTTTCCCGGAAAAGGTAAACACCTGCAGGAAGTCATTGATACGGACCTGAAATAGAGAAAGCAGCCCATTAGCGATCAGAAGAAACAGGATAACCTGAATCCATTGCATGTGATGAACCTCCTTTCCTGGCAGCACCGGATTGGTTTGGAAGGAAGGGCTGAAGCAGATCAGCCGGAATACCATGGTCCAGCATCCTGCGCTGCAACGTTTCTGAGATACCCTGCAAACGTCTGTGCTTTCCGAAAATGGTGGTAAGTCCATCAGGTCCAACCCGGTTATCCGTAACATCATAACAGTAAAGGGAACGAAAATGCAGCTGGCCGGATATATAATCCTCGCCTTCAATGATTTCCGTGATTTTTCTGGTTCCATCCTCCATCTGGCGGGTATACACCACAATGGGATAGGCTTCCACCATGATCTGCATCATGATTTCATCCTCTATGCTGTAACGGCGTTTGGCAAGAGTCATCATACGCCGATAGGTGGATGCGGCGGAGTTGCTGTGTATGGTGGTAACGACTGTGTGGCCGGTCCGGGAGCTTTCTGCGACAGAAAATGCTTCCTTTGCGGACCGCATTTCTCCCACGCCGATTACATCGGGGTGTTTCCGCAGTACTCTTTCCAACAGGGTATCCTGATCAATGTCCAGAGCCGGATTCTCGTGGGGCCTTGTAAGCAGATGGACTACACTGTTGACAGCCCGGCCGTTTTGGTCCCGTTTGATGAGGTCAAACTCACGGGATCCCTCCTCGATGGTAATCAGCCTTCGGTTATCCGGAATCATGGATAAAAGCCAGGCCATAATGGTGGTCTTTCCGGAACCTGTATTGCCCGAGATGCAGACGGAAACGCCATAGCGGATGCAGCAGGTAAGAAAATCCAGCATTTCCTCCGTAGCGGAACCGGAGCGAAGCAGCTTCTGTCTGGAGACGGTCTGCTGATTGACAATCCGGATAGAGGCATTAATCCCGACATCCTCGTCAACAATGGGGGCCTTGTCCACGGATATCCGGATATTTTTCCCAAGATAGCCGATGACAGACGGCATGGTGTCGTCGATGACCATGCCGCAGGTATTCAGCAGACGCCTGGCCACATCAAGGGCATGCTGGGGGGAAAGAAAGCGGTCCGGGATTTTCTCCGAGCGGCCGCCGCTTCGGATTACCTCTATGTCATCATAGGCATTGATGTTGATCTCTTCGATACCGGGCATGTCGAGCCATTTGCGCAGAAAGGAGATACCAGCCATATCCTCATACAGGGTGCTGCAGAGTTCCTCTGTACTCATATCTTCGATATGGTAAGAGCGGTTCTGAACATACCTGAAAATGAATTCCTGCAGAAGTTTTTGCGCCGCTTTCTGGTCACCTTCCGTAGACAGCTTATCTGCATGGTGCAGAGTGCAGTAGCGCTGGACATCCGCAAGGATCTGCTCATAGGTTATTGATTCCTTTTCTGCAGAAGAAAAGAACATTTCATTTAAGGATTCCATGCTGTTTTTTCTCCTTCCTTTGGACAGCTGAACCGGTTCCATCAGACTGCGTTTTTAAATCAGGCTCGTCCGAAATGTCTTCAGCTGGTATTTCCATCTCATCTTCCGGTTCAGAATATGTATCTGTACCGGGCGGTTCCTGTTCCTGCTTTTGGCCGTCAGTTACCTTTTTCTGAACGAGCTTCAGAGCATTGATATAACGCTGGTTGCAGTAACCAAGCACATGAAAAAGCCGTCCTTCCGTACCACAGCGCTCGATCTCTTTGGCATAGGGCAGCAGGCCGTCAAATCCGCCAATGAGATGATCCAGTTCATCGAGCGCATGAAAAGGCCGTGCCAGTCCCGCAAAGGTAAGATGATCCTCGTAGTGGAATTTCGCGTCTGTCAGAAGCGGCTGGTGCGCCCGAAGGTAGCTGAGGCCTCTCAGATCCGGGGTAATAATTCTGACCGCCAGATCGGCGGCCTCGATTGCTGTTGGTGTAAAAAAATTGAGCATGTTGGAGCTGCAGTCCAGGATCAGGTAGTCCACCAAGCGCGAAGCTTCTGCCAGAAACAGACGGATCCTGTCATATTTCAGTTCCGGATATGAGTATGGGTTCTCTCCTGGGGCATATCCCATCAGTCCGATGAAGGGATAATCCTTCAGGACTGCAACGCGGGCTGCTATAACGGCGGTGTTGATCTCCAGGCTGGAGAGTACGGTCCCGATTGAAGATGAGGTCTCCAGGAGACGGTCCGGCATCCAGACAGGAAGCATGGGTGTAGCAGAGTCTGCGCTGATAATGATCGCCTTATCCTTTCCTGCCGTCAGAGTTTTGGCAAGGCAGCAACAGAAGACCGATTTCCCGGATCCGGGATTTCCCCAGACAGTAATGATTTTTGCCATTCTTCCCTTGCCTCCCTATTCTTCTGCATATTCCGTTTCGGTATCTGTCCGGCCGGAGTTTTCCTGCGCTTCAGTTTCGGAGTCTGTCTGAGCTTCGGACATACCATTTTCATCCGAAAGAGAAGCGTTCAGAAATCCATCGGAGGAGGAACCGGAGCCATACAGTCCGGTTAATATGTCGCTCTGGCGGTCCAGAAGCTCCTGTGCAAGCGATTCGTTTCCACGGCTGACAAGAGCAACGTGGAGAATCCCCTGGTTTTCGTATTGGGTCAGCAGCATTGCCTGCTCAGGCGTGACCTGCACGGTGATAGAGGCTGTCTGCTGTTTCTCCTCGTCTTCAGCCGGAGGGGTGGTATAGTCAATATCAAGACCATCCGCATCCGTGACAGAGAGTACCTCTACAAAGCGCAGTTCCGGGATATCGGTGACCGGTTCCAGAGCATTGGTATCATCATAATGGTACAGGCGGATGATGTCGCCGCTCTGCAGCTTATCTGAGAGGCCGGAGGCGAGCGTCTGCGTTGTAATGGATATGGCAACCATACCGTCTGGAATGGTATTCAGGGTCTGGTCAGAGGAGATGGGCTGGCTGCTTACCATTTCAGGCAGGATATAGCTGCCGGGATACAGGTCAGTGGCAGCGTAGGTGCCGATCACGTCGCCAGTGTGTCTGGCTGTGTCGGCAGGCAGATTGAAGCTTCCGACCTCAACAAGCTCCACATCCGAGGCGCTGATGATCGAGCCACGGGAAAGTGTGGAGGTGACGCGGACAATTTCACAGGTGGCGCGTGCCTTCCCAGTGACAGCGGGGATGGCGATGAATGCAATGAGGGCAGCGAGCACAATGCTCAGGATGCCGTACAGGAACCGGTGATTCATTTTCATCTTCAATTTTCTCCTATCTGTAGTCTAAAAAGAGGCATGCTTTCTGCAGCAGCGCCGCAGAGAGAATAAAGAGAATAAAAATGGCCAGAAGTGCGAAAACACCTCCGGCCAGGAGCAGCAATATTATTTTCATAAAGTTTTTCCTTTCTTCCGGCTTTCCGGTCAGAGCATGAGCGGAAACAGGACAAGGCCCAGATATCCTGCAAACAGGTAGGGCGCAAAGGGGATGCTGGCAGGGGTGCTGCCCTTTACCATGTCCAGGAGTGCCACATGCAGAAGGGCAAGCAGGCAGGACAGAAGCAGAAGCAGCAGGATGCCGGACAGTCCAAGGGGAATCCCCAGGAGTGCGACCAGCTTGATATCCCCGCCGCCGATTCCCCCATTCGTAACCAGGCAGATCATAAGCAGCAGGGCCCCTCCTGCCAGAAAACCCAGTAAGGATTCGCAGATGATTCCGACAGGGAGGCGGCCGCTTAACAGAGAAACCGGAAAATACAGCAGACACCAGGGCAGAAACGCAAGCAGGGCGGCATTGCGGATCAGGTGGTGTCTGTGATCATACAGGGCAAAGAGAAAGAGGGGAATGAGTGTGGCCAGCCGGTAGGCGGCGGTCAGGCTATTCACGTTTGCTGTACCAATCATCATACAGGCTGCCCTGAATCTGTATGGAGTCACTGACATTAAGCGACAGCATTCCCACAGGAGTCCATGCATCAATAATATAGGTATAAACGGTATAGGGAACGCCATCCGGATACCATACCGGCGAAAAATGTACATTCCGATTGTATGTGGAATATTCATTCGGCTGGAAAATAAAGTCTGTTGTCAGGCCGTTTCCGGAGGAGGGCTGCAGCAGCCGCCAGTAATCCTCATAGGAGAACTCCGAAAAATAGGATACGGCAGTCTGAACCGGGGTATAATGGGTTTCCGGCGCATTGACGGACAGGCTGGCTGTCGCGTTCTCTTTTACGCCATAGCCGCTTTTCATGACATCGCCTTCCGCAGTGGGAACAATATCGTCCGGATGTATTTCCATGGATCCGGTAAGAGAGGCGGAATAGGAGTTGGATTCAAACACATATTTTCCAAAGTCCTTCCACTCCCCATTATCCACCCAGGAACCATGTGTTTTGTCACAGTCCGGCGGACAGTCGGAATCGTGGCCGGAGGGCACCCATTCCCAGTTTTCTATCCATCTCCAGTCAGGTTCCCAGTGTGCGGTCCAGACATTCCAGGAAGCCGTCCGTTTTTCCGGGTTATCTGGCAGTGACGGCAGGGAAAAACGTGGGTTGGTATCGGTAGCCAGGGGATCCGGCGGCGGGTTCTCATCCAGGGAGACGATTCTCGCGTTGAAGCTGGTCTGTGGAGTGGATGCGCCGTCCACGGAAACCGTGATGGTCAGTTCTGTCGGTTCCGCAGGTGTATGCCATTTCGTCCATACTATCTGGGAGCCGCCTGCGGGGATCACGATGTTGGTTACGGTATAGTCGCGTCCATCAATATGGAATGTCACCTCTGCGGGATCGTCCGGGTTGATCTCGACAGGAGTGGTCAGGGTAACGCTGGTGATTACATCCGTATCCACCCGGTAGGTATAGTCCACGGCTTCCAGGTCTGGGGGCGCTTCCGGCAGTTCCCGGTAGCTGACAATACCGATCCCAAGGGCGGAGAGGATCTCCTCATCAGAAACCTTTCCGCTGATGGTCCCGGTCCAGGCCGGATATCCCAGGTCAGGCTCTTCCAGAAAGATGGACAGAGGGAGGTTCTGGTGGGTGAGGCTGGGCATCTTTCTGCGGAGTGTCCCGCCGGACTTCTGATTATATAGAGCTGCTTCCGTTGCAGTCATGGCATAATTCCGGCCGCCGTGGATGAAATAGGCAATCGGTTCGACCACCAGCTTATAGGCTCCGGAAATCAGCTCATCATAGGCGATTCCGGTTTTGGAAGAAACCAGCTGAGCCGCATACTCTGAACAGAAATATCGTCGGATCGCTTCCAGATTCGCCCTGGAGCTGGTACCGCTGATAATACGTGGGAGAGCGATACCAGGCTTGGAACAGCTGTAAGCTCCGGCAGGAGCAAGCGCTGTGCCGGAAGAGTAGGACAGCTTGCAAACCTTTCCGAAGTTGATGATCTGGTCAGAGATATTGGAATTGGAAAGATCAAACGGAGTGGATACAATGGCCCCATCACTGGTCACAACGGTTACCCGCACTCCATCCTGGCCACGCCAGACATCTGTGGATGTCCCGGACCCCATGCTGCCGCCGCCTCCATCCATGTTTCCATCTCCGGCTGCAGCAGCAGGCAGAACAGTGGAAAGGAAGAGGATGGCACATAGGAAAAGTGGAAAAATCGCTTTTTTTATTCGATTCATGTGGATAACGATCCTCCTGTAAAAAAAGATGGCCTGCCATGCAGACCATCCGGTTTATAATCTTATTCAATTTTTTAAGATTCAGCCGCCTCCCATAGTGCCGACCTGCTTATTGATATCTCCAGAACTGTCAATGGTGTCCTGGTTGGTTGGCCCAACGGTGATCCAGCCAAAGACAGGATCATATACCTGACCCGCATGGTCGGAATCTGTACTCGGAACAGATTCGGCCGGATTTTCGGCAGGAGCAGAAGGGGTGGACGGCTGGGCTGCTTCAGAGGCCGGAGCTTCATATTCCGGATGAGTTTCCGGATCAGCAGGATCACCGATGGCTGAAGGCTTTTCAGCCGGAGCCTCCATTGCATTTTCTTCCTGCTGGGTGCTTCCTGACAGATCTGAGGTTGCTCCAGAATCGTCTTCTGAAAGGATGGTCTGTGTCTGGCTGGAGGAGCTTTCCTTCTCCGCAGATTCGGAAGAAACGGTGACCGGCTCTTCCGTGATGTTAGACTTCGATGAGGGCATTTCCGAAGCAGGAACTTCATTTTCTGTCCAGGATTCGGCAGTATCACTGTTTTGTGCAGAAGCGGGGATGAAATCATTTTCCGGTTCCCTGGTCAGAAACCAGGCTCCGGCCAGGACAACCAGGCATAAAGCAGCCAGCCCCGCAGCGGTAAAAACAACTTTTTTTGACGGTGGTTTCTTTTTCATAAGCGTTTCCTTTCCCTTTCAACAAATCTCTTTTTCTTTTATACGATAAACAGGATTAAAAGCCAACAAATTTTTTAATATTTGGTATGATGTGATCCGGTCAGTACGATATGCTGGGTAATGGGCGGCAGGAGATCACCGAACATCCGGATTTGAAACGTAGCGTCGCAGGTGGCTTCATATTCAATCCGGTCATCGTGCTGATAAAACTGAAGGTCAATATTTTCCACGGAATAATCTTCGCTTGTGAGCCGTACCCTTTCTTCCATACCATTGATGAAGCTGGCCCGGAGAGCATCCTGATAGGCGCTGCTGATGTGCAGATCTGCCATGTAGGAATCCAGGTTTGCCTCCCGTTGGGAGTGATAAGTATCCGCATAGATCCTTGCACTGACATTATTTAATTCCATCTTTGCCGCATTCCGGATATTGATACAGTTAATCTGGACAGAAAAAAACAGCAGCAGGAAGGAGAGCAGCATGTTGACAGCAAGGATGATGAAAACAGTAAAAAAGGAAAGATCGCCGCGCTCATTATGTAAAAGGTTATGTTTCATCTGCAGAGTCTCCTATTTCCAATAATGTTCGCTCACCCCGGCTCCCTGCGCAACAATCCGGATGGGAACCAGGTTGAAGTTCCAGAAGCCGCCCAGATAGCATTGTCCGGACACGGTAACATAAAAGGGTGTTCCAATCTGTATTTGATCGGTGGAGACTGGGCTGTCCACCTGCCATGTGAGCTCCTCTACCCCGTCCATCTGGCTGGAGAGAAAGGAAAAAAGGGAGGCTGTATCGTCGTTGACGCCGCCGTTCAGCTGGATCTGCTTGGTCAGCTGGTCAGCGCAGTGATCCATTTCCTGTTTGACGGAAACAATGTGAAATACATTCAATATGAAAGCGATCAGGATGACAGCTATCAGAATATATATGAAGCTGCTGATATAAGAAGCCTCGCCTTTTTCGGATCGGATCAGCTGAAGTCTGTGTTTCAAGGGTTCACCTCTTTCTGACGGAGAAAAAGGGCGCAGGAGGAAGTAGAGAAACTTCCTGGCTGCGCCCTGTGTATGGGGGACATACTTATGATTTATCACGATACAGATTGTAGCATATGGAAATGACGGTGTAAATTGCAGAAGGGTATCAGTTTGTGACAATTTTGTGCCATGGTGATTCTGGAGGTGCAAAATAGAAAAAGTATTTCGCGCTAGAGAATATTAGATTTGATCTGGAGATTACGGTCATAGGATCCTTCAGAAGAGGATTTCTGCAGATATCAAAGCTGAGAGCAGAAAACTGATTCTCACCAATCTCATATCTGAATGCGATACAGAAAGCAACCAAAGCTGCTGAAGCTTTATATGCACTGGATAAAAAATTCAGAAGGAAAAGTATTATGAACTCTTCAAATCAGGGCCAACCTGCAGCGTAACAATGATTGAAGGCGGTGAAACAACGAATATGCATCCAGCTCACTGCACAATCATGGTTGACCGTCGTCTTTTCCCGGGAGAAACTGTTGAGGGCGCAGAGCTGGAACTTCGGTCTGTGCTTGACAGATTGAAAAAAGAAGATCCGGAAATGGAATATGACTATGAGAGGGTAAACCAGAGACCAGTCTATACTCTGAATCGTGAAAATGCAACAGTACAGGAAGCGCTGAAGGCATATAAGGAGATCAGCGGAAAAGAAACGTTTGTCTCAGGAAGACCTGGAGGAGCGGATGCCAGCAAGATTGAGGATAGATACCATTATGGCATGATAATCTTCGGAACAGCTGATGGATTTAACGAAATGTGTATGCCGGATGAGAAGTATCTGATTTCAGATTATCTGCTTTCAATCAAAGTATATATGAAAATGGTAATGGATTTACTGCAGTAAACTCGATTTAAATATGATTAAAGTGTCAGTAGTTCTTGTAAAACTTCTGACACTTTCCATATTCCGACTATAAAATTCCTGTTATGGCTTAAAAAGTTAGTTTAGATAAGAATTATTATCAATTCACCAGCTTTTATGCTAGCAGTTTTTATCGTGACTGCCACAATTTTCGTGATGATCTCCATCGTGTTTTTTACACGCCGCATCAGGGGCATATGCAAGACTGCCATTAAGAAAAGCTTTCACTGCATCATCAGCATTCCCTGAAACACCCCGTACTGCTTGATTCCCGTTTCGGCAAGAGCATTCTGAGCACCGCCTCCAATTCCTCCACAGATCAAAACATCAATTCCATGATCTTTTAATAATCTGGCGAGAGCACTATGTCCACTTCCGGTCGTATTTAGCATTTCAGATGAGACAATCTGATTATCATTTATCTTATAAATTTTGAAATTTTTCGTATGCCCAAAATGCTGGAATATCATACCATTTTCATATGCTACAGCAATTTCCATGCGATCCGCTTCCTCTCTTATATATTTTACCAAAGAATATTTCCTGAGAAGGCCTTCCTTTTTTAGTAAATTATTAAATGCAATTTATTGATTTATTGTAACAATAGGATTTCTGTTTTGTGTCACATCATTAAAGTACTCATAGGAGCAGATTCCGAGAAAGCCGCCTGAGATGTTATATACATTTTGAAATCCGTTACCCTGCAATGCCCTGACTGCATTATAGCTGGTCTGTCCAATCTGGCAGTGTACATAAACCGGGCGGTCTTTTGGAATTTCATCTAGCCGCCGGCGAAGCTGCGTAATAGGGATATTAACTGCATTCTTCAGATGCCCCTTCTCATACATGGACTCTGGACGAACATCGAGGATGTATGCGCCGGATTCCACGAGATTTCTTACCTGATCGACATGCACCTGCCGGAAGGCTCCATGCAGCAGGTTCTCTGCCACCAGGCCAGCCACATTTCCGGCATCCTTCGGCGTGGAGAAAGGGGGCGCATAGCAAAGTTCCAGATCTCTCAGGTCATCAACGGTTCCGCCGAATTTAATCAAAGTCGCTGCAATATCGATCCTCTTGGCGGCATCTCCTTTGGAAATAGCCTGTGCCCCCAGTACTCTGCCGGTAGGTACTTCATAGATTAATTTATAATGGAGAATCTGGCTGTCAGGCATCAGGGAGACTTTATCCATTGGCAGCACATAAACATAATCGTATGGGATCCCTTTCTGTGCGCACTGTGCTGCAGTCAGACCGGTGCTCGCTGCATTATAATCAAATACTTTGATGCAGCTGGAACCGATATAGCCGGTATTCCTAATCAGGCGTCCATATATATGATCTGCTGCCTGTCGCGCCTGTTTTTGGGCGGGTCCTGCAAGTTGCAGCATCATTGGCTCATGTGTCAGGGCATTATATATTTCTATGGCGTCGCCTACCGCATAAATGTCCGGATCACTGGTGCGGTAATTAGCGTCTACTTTAATGGCTCCCCGCTGGTTCAGTTCCAGGCCGGCATCTTTTGCAAGAGAAGTCTCCGGTCTGACTCCGACAGACATGACTACTGCATCTCCCTTTATTTTCCTGCCTGATTTCAAAATCAGGTCGGACTTTTCAAATGCCATCACTGAATCGTCTACGATAAGGTCAACTCTTTTATCCAGCATTTCTTTTTGCAGGATTTGAACCATATCATAATCGAAAGTTCTGAGGATCTGGGGCATGGCTTCTACCATGGTTACCTGATAGCCTGCTTCTTTCAGATTTACAGCTACTTCCACACCAATAAACCCACCGCCGACTACGGAGATATTATTTATATTTTTTTCTTTGATGAAAGAATAAAACCGGCTGACATCCTCAACATTTCTGATCGTAAAAAGATTGGCCTCTTCTATACCATTTATGGAAGGAACCACTGGCTCAGCCCCCGGGGACAGGAGCAGTTTGTCATAGGACTCATCGTATTCACGGCCATTTTGCAGGTCTTTGACGTGGACTCTTTTCGTTTCACGGTCAATGGAAATCACCTGGCTTGACACCCGTACTTCAATATTGTAAATGCCTAAAAACGACTGAGGCGTATTCAGAATCAGCTTCTCTGTCTGATCCACTGTCTCGCTTAACCGATAAGGGATACTGCAGTTTGAATAGGATACATAAGGTCCCTTTTCAAAGATGATAATCTCTGCTTTCTCATCCAGTCTCCTTAATCTGGCGGCTGTACCTGCTCCACCGGTCACGCCTCCAACAATTACATATTTCATAGTTTTCTTCCTCCTGTATGGCTTGATTTATTTCCCATGAGTTTTTCTATACTCAGTGGGTAGCATCTGTGTGACATTCCTAAAGGCTGTGCTGAATTTTCCGGGAGTTTCATACCCCATCTTTTTGGCAATGTTTTTTATTGATTCATCCGTATTTCTTAAAAGCTTCATCGCTTCATGTACCCGGTATTCCCTCATATAAGTCGCAATGGGAAGGCCGTAAACTTTTCGAAACACGTCCTTTAACAAAGTGGTATTCATCAGATAATGTCGGGAAAGATCTTCGATGGTATATCGCTGTTCTGGATGTTCCGTCAGGAGATCATGGATCTCCCTGATTCGTTCTGTCTGCTCTGCAGCATACTGGCTTAATTCTTTTCCCTCAAACTGATGGCTGTCCAGATACAAAAGCAGTTCTTGTACTTTCAGTTTTAAATAGGAAAGTCTCTGCTTGGAATTTGCGGAAAACAATGGTACAAAGATTCTCTCCAGTTCCGGATTTGCCGGGATCGAAACAGGCTTTTTTCCGCAATATCTCGCCTGAAACTGGGTTAAATCAAGACCGGCGTCTTTTAAAATCTCCGGACATTCTTTCCTCAGCATGGAAAAATCGACAGAAACAGAAAATCCTTCTGAATATCCCAACGGAAATATCATATCAGATTCAGAGCAGCATGCCGTACTGTGCACGGTCATATCCCCGTTACCCAGATAAATGGAAATCCCATGGCGCATATTCCAGCCGATCCTTCCACTTCTGCAGTAATAAATTTCCATGATATTGTCAGATGCCTCATGGTGAAATTCTGATTTGGAAGCCTGAAAAATGTTATAAGAGGCCTCAATACCAGGATATAAAAAATATGCTTCGATCTTTCCACGTCCAATGGATTTTACCTGAAAATGCTCTGCCAATAGACTGCGCTCCTGCTTCGAACTGGAATATCGGGTAATAGAAATCGTATTTTCCGGGACCTTATTTATTTGTCTCTTTACGTTCTTTCTATCTTCTGGACCCATATAAAGCCTCCTGCTCAATCAGTTTAAGCAACTTCGTCCTTACAGCATTGCCATTACGCTTGCTTTTGGCTGAGCACCTACTCGTTTTTCTATGGGCCTTCCATTTTTAAATACGATCAAAGTCGGGATACTCATAACGCCATACTGCTGTGCAAGCGTTGGTTGTTCATCTACATTAAGTTTACACACCTTGATATCCTGACGTTCTCCTGCAATTTCCTCTACTACAGGGGACATCATGCGGCAGGGGCCGCACCAATCTGCATAAAAATCTACAAGTACCGGTGTGTTGGATTGAAGAACCTCATGATTAAAATTTTGATTTGTTAATTTTATCACTGACATATGATAGCCTTCTTTCTAATAATAAATTTTTATACCCTATGTATAGATCTTCTAACGCATACTATAATACAAAAATATTATTTCTGGTTATCCATTAGGAAGAATTTATTGTCCAAATGGAAATATATAAATTTTTTAATTACCCGTCCAAATTAAAGGATTTTCTCTGTGTCTTCCCGTCCACGCCGAATATCCCTGGGGTGTTGCATCCTGGGCAATGGGGAGTTATCTTCTCGGGGAGGTAAAGGTTTTGGAAGGTTCCTGGAATGAGTGTCGTTAAAAACCAGATTTTTCATTGTCTCCATGATTGACTTTATGTCATTGTATAGTGGGCTTACCCATGTGAGATTCTTCTATATGCTCACAGCCTTGAGCTATAATGCTTCGCACATGGTCATCTTTAATTTGATAAAAGATATTTTTTCCTTCCCTGTGTCGCCGAACCAGGCCATTCATACGCAGGATATGAAGATGATGAGAAACAGCAGACTCGGATATATTGAGTTTATCTGCGACATCACTGACGCAAGCCTCGGAAATCCCAATTTGGAACAAAATTTTAACCCGGGAAGGATCGCCCAAGGCTTTGAAAAGTTGTGTCAGATCTTCCAGCTCTTGTCCCTGTGGTTCATGGGGCCAGATTTGATTCATAAGTGATCCTCCCCTCATATAGTTTTATAAATTCTTAAAGATTTTTAACAAACAGCGCACGGATTGCATTGAAAACTGCGATAATCATAACACCCACATCCGCAAAGACGGCCAGCCACATACTGGCGAATCCCAGGGCCACCAACACCAGGCAGATCAGTTTAATGCCGATTGCCACAACGATGTTTTGGTAGACAATGCGCAGGCACTTGCGGGAAATTTTGATGGCCGTGGAAATCTTCATGGGATCATCGTCCATCAGCACCACGTCGGCAGCTTCAATGGCTGCATCGGATCCCATGGCTCCCATGGCAATGCCGATGTCCGCCCGGCGGAGTACCGGGGCATCATTGATACCGTCGCCCACGAAGGCCAGTTTCGCTTTTTCCGGCTTGAGCCGAATGAGTTCCTCCACCTTTTCCACCTTGTCAGCTGGAAGCAGTTCACTGTAGACTTCATCTAATCCCAGCGCAGAGGCCACCTGATCTGCCACCTTCTTAGCGTCGCCAGTAAGCATCACCGTCTTGTGGATGCCTGCCTCCTTCAGAGCATGGATAGCTTCCTGGGAATGGGGCTTTATAATATCGGAAATTACAATATGACCGGCATATTTTCCGTCAATGGCCATGTGAATAATAGTTCCAACACTATGACACGGAATGGCCTCGACGCCCAGGCGATTCATGAGCTTATCATTGCCCGCTGCTACCTGGTGTCCGTCCACCGTAGCAATAACGCCATTACCACTGAGTTCCTGAATATTCGTCACTCGACTGCGGTCGATTTCCATACCGTAGGCTTTCTGAAGACTCTTGCTGATAGGGTGGCTGGAGGCGCTTTCTGCCAGGGCAGCATATTCCACCAGTTTGCGCTCATCAATCTCGTTATGATGGATGGCATTGACCTCGAACACGCCCCGGGTCAGAGTTCCGGTCTTGTCAAAGACCACGATGTTGGTTTGAGACAATGTTTCCAGATAGTTGGATCCCTTCACCAGTACGCCGGCCTTACTTGCCCCGCCAATGCCGGCAAAGAAGCTCAAGGGGATGCTGATAACCAGCGCGCAGGGGCAGCTCGCTACCAGGAAGGTCAATGCGCGGTAGATCCAGGTTTCCCATCCGGCATTAAGGCCAAGAGCAAATATCCGAACCAGCGGCGGCAGGACAGCCAGCGCCAATGCAGCATAACAGACAGCGGGGGTATAAATTTTGGCAAAACGGGAGATGAAATCTTCCGACTTGGACTTCCTGGAGGAAGCGTTCTCCACCAGATCCAGAATTTTGGAAACTGTGGATTCGCCGAATTCCTTGGTAGTCTGGATATGGAGTAAACCTGTCATGTTGATGCAGCCAGAGATGATCTCATCGCCGGTCTTGACCTCGCGGGGCAGGCTTTCGCCAGTAAGGGCAGCGGTGTTCAAAGTAGACTCACCCTGAACTACGGTGCCGTCAATCGGCACCTTCTCGCCAGGCTGGACCACGATGATGGTTCCTATACCCACTTCGTCCGGGTCCACCTGCACCAGTTTGCCGTCCCGCTCGATATTGGCGTAGTCGGGGCGGATGTCCATCAGATCGCTGATGTTCCGGCGGCTTCTGCCCACTGCGTAGCTCTGAAACCATTCTCCCACCTGGTAGAACAGCATAACTGCAATGGATTCCAGATAATCACCGTTTTCGTAGACGGCCAGAGCCAAAGCGCCAATGGTGGCTACCGCCATCAGGAAGTTTTCGTCAAAAACCTGGCCGTTGCGGATACCTTTGAATGCCTTTCGCAGAATATCATAGCCAATGATGAGATAGTCTACCAAATAAAGCGCTAAACGCACCCAGCGTCCGGCAATTCCTAACTGGTCAAAAACACTTGCCCCCATGGTTTGCAGCACCAACAGTAATATCGTGGCAATCAGAATCCTTTCCAACATGATTTTCTGTTTTTTTGTCATGCCGCTGCTGGCCCGTTGACCAATCAGGAGAAGGATAACTGATAATACGGCAACTACGATCAGTAAGCCGCTTTCAATCATTTCCTGCATATCAATCTTTCCTTTCTATGATTGCTTAATTGTTTATTTGCTTGTTGGAAAAAATGCCCCTTCCGCCCGTAGCGTCCGGGGCATCTGTGGGAGATGAATTCTTACAGGAAGATCTCGCAGTCAGGCTCCACCTTTTTGCAGGCCTTCTGCACATTGGCCATCACGCTGGCCGGATCCTGCCCATCGGCGAATTCTACGATCATCTTCTGGGTCATGAAGTTTACGGTAGCGTTCTGCACGCCGCTGGTCTTGCGGGCGGCATCCTCCATCAGGTTGGCACAGTTGGCGCAGTCTACTTCGATTTTGTAAGTCTTTTTCATTTTGAAAAACTCCTCTCTAATTTGAATCATATTATCAAAACGATTAAATAATCGTTTAATTGTATTTCCATCATATACAGGCAATGCCCTGGAAGGGAATCCTTCCGTTTGGGCAAAAACTTCTGCTATTTGGGTAAGCGCGGTTTTTATCGACACATTCCAGTGCCTTGATAAGGGCAGCCGCTACATTTTCTACGATTTTCTCTGTGCCGTTTTATTATGTGCTGCAGTGACCAGATACAATACGCTGCCAATACGATCAGCAAAATCAAAGATGCCATACAAACCTCCTGTCTTAATTTGATACACTTCATAAGATCGGCTTACTTAGAGCAATACAAGGGATCCAATCTGATAAACTCCAAAGGTGACAATCCATGCCACCGCCAGCTGGAAGAGGGCGGTGGAGCCCACCCATGCCCAACTGCCCGACTCCTTGCGGATAGTAGTCAGAGCCGCCGCACATGGGATGTAGAGCAGACAGAACACCATCAGGCAGAAGGCGTTGAGAGGGCCGAAGACGATGGGGGCAAAGAATGGAACCAGCTACTTTCCCAGTATGGCCCCAAAACTTTGGGCCATATCCGGAGAATAGCCCTGGGGGCCGAAGTTCAGCAGGAGCCAGATGGCCAGTGTGGCAATAAAAATCGTGGTGCCAGCCTTTTCCAGATAATCCTTGACTTTCTCCCAGACATAGATGGCCACCGTCCGGGAATCGGGCAGTTTATACTCCGGCAGCTCAATCATCAGGTAGTTGACGCTCTTTTTTCGGTCCAACAGGTGGATGACAGCAGACATCACAATGGCGACCACGATGCCGATCAGGTACATGGAATAGGCCATCACCATGGCATTATCCCCGAAAAACATCTCGGAAAACAGGATATAAATGGTCAGCCGGGCATTGCAACTCATGAAGGGTGTCACCAACATGACCTTGAAACGGTCCCGTTTGTTTTCCAACGCGCGGGAGGCCATAATAGCAGGGACGGTACAGCCAAAGCCCAGAAGCATAGGGATGAAGGCTTTGCCGAAAAGCCCCAGCTTGCCAATGGTAAATACTTGCATCTATGCAAAAAGGTTCTGACATTAAAACAAAGCTTAATGTCAGAACCTTTCCTATTAAATAAATGATTCATGCCGGTTGCGTTGTCCGGTGTTCTCCGAACCGCGTACTTCTTCATGGTAAAAGTAATCCACGATGACCGGATGCCCGGGCTCTGCACGTCCGTATGGCAGTTCATTATCTATAAAGGGACAGCTGTATTCTTTTGCCAGCTCCTCTGCCTTTTTCTCCAGTGCATGAAAATAGCTGCGGTTACCCTTGTTATAGATTGCGTCATACAGCGGATAAAGATTAGTGTATTTCTTTTGAATATAATCTAAAATTTCTTTTTTGAAACCGCCGCGTAAGTTCAGATTCTCCAGCCACACCAGGTCACATTGATTTCTCGTCCGATGAAAGATGGCCTCAAAGTCTGTGATACCTGGAAAGACAGGAGCAATAAAACAGACTGTTCGGATACCTGCGTCATAGATCTGCTTCATGGCATCCAGACGCCGCTTAATACTGACGGCGTTGTCCATGTCATTTTTGAAATCCTCATCAAGCGTGTTGATCGACCAGGAAACCGTGACCTTTCCCATTTCCTTCAGCAAGTCAATGTCCCGTAGAACCAGATCAGATTTTGTGCAGATCAAAAGCTCCGCGCCGCTGTCCTTTAACTGCTCCAGCAACCGCCGGGTATTGCGAAACTGCTCCTCTTGGGGCAGATAGCCATCGGTCACAGAACCGATGACTATACGCTGTCCCTGATATTTTTGCGAATTTTTGATTGCCGGCCAGTGCTTCACATCCAGAAATGTGCCCCAAGGTTCGGTGTGCCCGGTAAACCGCTTCATAAAAGAGGCGTAGCAGTATCTGCAGCCATGGGTACAGCCCACATAAGGATTGACGGAGTAGCCGCCCACCGGTAGGGCAGATTTTGTCATAATATTTTTGGTTTCAATATTCCGAATCAGGATTTCATTTTCCCTTATTTCTGCCATGTATCCTGTTCCTCCAATACCCGCCGAAAAGCTGGCGGCAGCTCCTGCACCATCTGTGTCTCACCCATGATGGGGAGCAGATCCTCCTTCATAAAGACAGGGATGCCCAGGGCGTGGGCCTGGTCCGTCAGATTCCATACCCACTCTGGTTTGGATATGGATTTTCCCTTTCTGCGTCCAGTTTCAGTGCCGATGACGACCCACTCAATACCAGAGAAGTCTACCTCGCCAATATCATCAAACATGGGCTCAAATGTCACATGGTAATGTCCCCCACGGACATTTTCACGTAGAGCCTGGATGCGGTTCTTCTCTTCACGGGATGTAACAGTCACCCCAAACCAGGCATTATCCAGCGGTGTGGAGAAGCGAATAACTTCCGGCCGCTTGGTCAGGAAGAGATACTGGTGCTGCGGGTTCTGGGCCATTTTTGCAAATACTTCGTCCCGCCATTCTGGTTTCCAGAGGGCGAAATCGCTCATTCCAGTCAGAAGAAAATTGTGAGGACGCTGATTGTCCATTAACCGCAACTTGCCTGGGAAAAATTCCGGCTTCTCGAAATCATCGATCATATGGAACCGCCGGACATTGTTCCTTGCGTAACAGTAGCTGCACCCGATGGTACAGCCGATGACCAGATTCATATTCTGAATCAGGGATTTGATGCAGACCGCCATTGATTCCGCCCCCTTTCAGTGCATCAGAAGCAATCAGCCTTCTACGGCCGGGGCCACCTTGCCGAAACCATTCCAGGCGTACAGGCCTTTCCTGTTCTCGTCCCCCAGGAACTTGTCCACCTGGCAGATATGCAGGATATGGTCGCCAACTTCCACCGACTGCTGCAGGGTGGCCACCATCGCCAGCCTGGTGTCTGCTGGAATCTGGATGTCACTGCCTTCCACAGCCATCATCTCGATGTTGTTGGCTGCCACTTTGTCAGTCCTGGCGCCGGTGGACGCTCCACAGGCCATCACCGTCTGGGCCAGGCTCTCGCCAGGAATGGTGACGATCACCTTGCCAGTCTCCCGTACCTGCTTGCCGGTGTGGGACTGTTTGCCGGTGGCGAAGCCCACCATCGGCGGATTGAAGGAGAGGTAGGATACAAAGCAGATGGGAGCCAAGTTCGTGGTGCCGTCCTCCTTTTTGGAGCAGATCAGCGTCAGAGGATTGGGGGAGGTCAGAACAGTGGCCTCCATAATGTTCAGTTCTTTCATGTCATTCAGACCTTTCTAAGAAATTTCAGTCGTTGACTGCATGGCCAACTGATGATATATTTATTATACCTGATAAAACTATTCGATCAAGTACGCAAATTGTTTATACCTGGTATTAAAAAAGATACTACTTGCAGAATGGAGTAAAATATCATTATGACCTATGAGGAATTTACTGAGAAAGTGAGCAGTGTGATCCTTACTGAGAGTGGAAACTGTCCGGTCACGCCGGTGATCCAGATGCTTCAGGGAAAATGGAAGCTGCAAATTCTCTACGAATTGTGCATCAAATCCCCGATGCGGTTTGGGGAGCTGAAGAAGATGCTAACCCCCATTACCAACGCTGCCCTGACCAATGCACTGAAGGAGCTGGAGACTAACGAGCTGGTCCAGCGCATTCAATACAACGAAATGCCGCTGCGGGTAGAATACTCCTTAACGGAGAAGGGGAGGGATCTGCTGCCTGTCTTTTACGCTATTTCCCAGTGGGGTATGAAATATATCCCTTGAGTGAACTATCTTTGAGGATTCCATCCAGAATATAAAAGACGTCAACAACTCCCTATGGAATGTCTTTCCTGCCAAATGCAATGTAGTTTTTATTCTTCCGCTTCCAGTAAGAAGATGACCGGACGCACACCATCCGGGCAGGCAAATACGCCGATAGAATCATCTTTCAACCAGGTGCCCGACGGCTGGAGCAGTCCTCCTTCAGATAACTGGCGCACCCACGGTTCAAGGTCACGCCAGGCCACGCCGCACATCCCTGCCGGCGGGTTGATGCCATCACTGTAGAGCACCTGCCCTTTCTGGTGGAAAGGACACATTCCAAGATCTGGAATTGCATACCGCGCTGCCAGGTCTTGATAGTATTCTGTGCGAAGTACTGTTATTTTTACATTTTTACGCATATTAATGCCCTCTTTCTTTATCAATTCATGTGACTCTCAAGCGGATAAGAAGCTTTGCAGCTTTTCTTTCTGAACGGCAAAATCCCGCAGGCCCAGATCATATAACGCCCGTTCCGCCTCCTCTTTCATGGAGTAAGTGTTTACGTGAAGCGGCTCGCTGGGAGCCATAACGAAGGCTGTCCCGTCCCGTTCCAGCGCAAAAACTTCCTTGAGGTTTTCGTTGTACGCAATATGCCGATGTTCAATCGCATTCACGACTTTGGGATATTTGCGGCAGGCCCACCGATATAAAGGACGCATTCCCTGGGGCTTTTTCACATAATCCCGGTTTTTGGAGAGGATTACCACCAGTCGGTCACATCCTCTTTCCAGCGCCCGGCGGACGGGGATGGCATCGCTGAGACCGCCGTCAAAGTAGGGTACCCCATTCAGTTCTACCGGATGACAGACCACCGGAATCGAGCTGGACGCCATAATCAGCCGATAATCGTCCTGCTGCATGGCATCTTTTCCAAAATATTCCGGCTTTCCCGTCAGAGCGTTGGTGACCACTGCCTCGTATTCTGCGGGATTTTTCAGAAATTCCGGGAAGTCCAGCGGGTCTTTTCCGTTCGCCCGTGTCAGGTCCCCATAAATATGTTGGATGCCGAACAGGTTGCCGGTTTTCAGCAGGCTTTTCAGTCCGAAATATTCCGGATCATGAATGTGTTCGGTAAAAAAGCGCAGATTGCGTCCCCGCTGTCCGGCCAGATAGGATACAAGATTCCCGGAGCCTGCCGAGACACCGATGCAATAGTCAAAGGTAATTTTCTCATCCAGAAACAGGTCCAAAATAGCGGCGTTGTATGCGCACTTCATACCGCCGCCCTCCACAACCAGACCGATTTTTTTATGTTTTTTCATATATGACATCTCCTTCTTTGTCTGCATGGAGCATTGGGCGTTCCAGCTTCTGGTAATACCGGGCCAATATCTCCGCCAAGGTAATCTCCTGCATCTTTTCTTCGGCGCTCTGCTGTACTTCCTGGTAGCAGTCCGCCAGAACCAGCTGGATGTTGACCCCCACGCCGCAGGCCGGATTAGTATGGGTATCCTGATGGAGGATGGGCTTGTCGCCCTCCACGGCCCGGTAGGCATCCAGAAGGGTGATGGCCTCCGGCTCCCGGGCCAGCGCAGGCCTGGGATGTCCCTTTACGCTGGTGAGCAGCCCTCCCTTGCGCAGAGCCGACATCAGCTGGCGGACATAGGCAGGGTTTGTCTGCACACTCTCTGCAATGCGCTCGCTGGTCAGGTTGGCTCCCGGATGCAGAGCAAGGAAGGCCAGAATATGGACCGCGTCGCTTAATTTGGTTGGATATTTCATACAGCTGTCCTTTCTTAATTGATGTTAAAAATATTATAACAGCACATTGACAGAGATGCAAGCGGATGGTATGATAAATGTGTTGTTAAAGAAAAAATAACATCAGATAGAAAGGTTGAACACCATGAGTTTTTACGAAGATTTAGTCACCCAGACACAGAGGAATTATTCCCGCTATTACACTGTCTACGCCTCCGGGCGAACTCCCTATGATCTGACGGACAGGCCCGCTCTGCCCTATGACCGGCAGATCGCCCGGCTGATTCAGGAAATCCGGGAAGCCGATTGTGTTGTTGTTGGAGGAGCCTCCGGCCTTTCGGCGGCAGGCGGCGGGGACTTTTATTACGAGGACAATGCCTCCTACCGAAAGTACTTCGGCAAGTATGCGGAAAAGTATCACTTCAATGGGGCTTTCGCAGGCATGATGCACCATTGGGCCACGCGGGAAGAATACTGGGGCTATCTTGCCACCTTCCTGCATACCACGCAGACAGCGCCGGTTCGCCTGCCCTATCTGGATCTGGATGCGCTGCTGAAAGGTAAAGATTTCTTTGTGCTGACAACCAATCAGGACACTCAGTTTGTCAAACTCTACCCGGAGGAAAAAGTGGCAGAGATCCAGGGAGATCATCGGTTTTTCCAGTGTGCCTCCTGCTGCACCGACGACACATGGGATGCAGTGGGACCGGTAGCCGAAATGGTACAGGCGATGGGCGAAAATACTGCCATTCCTGCCGATCTGATCCCCAGGTGCCCCCACTGTGGAGAAGAGGCCTTTCCCTGGGTGCGGGGCTATGGCAACTTCCTGCAGGGGAAAAAGTATGAGGAACAATACAATAAGATTTCCCGCTATGTTCTGGAGCACAAAGACAGCAAAATTCTGTTTCTGGAACTGGGTGTAGGACGCCTTACTCCTATGTTTATCCAGGAACCGTTCTGGAACCTGACCTTCAGCTTTCCTCACGCCCGGTATATCGCCGTGAACGATCAATATAACTTCCTGCCCAGGCAGCTGGAAGACAAGGGCATGGTCATCGTGGAGGACATTGCCAAAGTGTTGCGGGATGCCCGCGCATCAGCCAGTCAGGAGTCGATGCAATGACAGAACAAATATTAGATCAGCTGGCCGAAAAAATCGAGATTGCGGATGCAATACTGATCGGTGCCGGGTCTGGGGTGTCCAGTGCAGCGGGCTACGATCATTATCACTGGTCCCCGGTCCTGATGAAGGCATTGGCACCATTTCAGGAGTATTATAGGTTTTCCTCTCCCTTTGCCGGGTTCTACCACTGTTTTTCTTCCTACGGCGCACAATGGGCTTATTACAGCCAATATATCCGTTTCATGTGGGAAACTCCCATTGGACGGCCGTATCTTGATTTGAAGAAAATCGTTTGCAGTAAGCCTGCTTTTATCCTGACCACTAATGTGGACAGGCAGGTACCCCGCGCGTTTCCCAAAGACCAGATCTGTATTTTTCAAGGGGACTTTGGATTCTGTCAATGTTGTCAGCCGTGTCAAGACCAGATTTGGGAAAACCACAGTCTGGTCCAACGGTTAACACAAGCCATGGATGGTGTGAATCTGCCGGAGGAAATGGTGCCCCGGTGCCCGTATTGCGGGCGTGTTCTGATCCCCTGGGTACGGGATGATACCTTTTTAGAAGGAACCGTCTGGAAGGAAAATGTCGCGCGTTACCACGCGTTCCTTCGGCATTGGTTGATAGAGCAGTTCGGGAAGAAACTCCTGCTGCTGGAGCTGGGCGTGGGAGAGATGACGCCGAGCATTATCAAGCTGCCCTTTTGGCAGTTAACCATACAAAACGAAAATGTATTTTACGCATGCCTGAATCAAAAAGATTCGCACGCGCCGGAGCATCTCAAAGGGAAAAGTCTCTATTTGAGGGGGGACTTGGCAGAAACCCTGTCACGGCTACGGCAAAAATTATGCAAAAGCGACTGTGTACCGGGATAAGAGAAAGGAGAGTTTGTATGGAAAATCTGAAACCTGTAGCGGAAGCTATCCATACAGCAGATGCTATTTTAATTGGGGCCAGCAATGGACTTTCAATCACAGAAGGTCTGCATCTCTTTGCTGATAACCAGGCTTTCGAGGAATTGTTTGGTGATTTAAAACGAAAATATGGTCTGCGGTGCATCCTGCAGGGCATGGGGGCCCGGTGGCCGTCCGAGGAGGAAAAGTGGGGTTTCTGGTCCCGTCTGATCCATCACTACTGCGGTGAATACAAGCCCACGCCGGTCATGCAGGATCTGAGAGCCATCGTGGGAAACAAGGACTATTTCATTATTACCTCCAACGGGGAGTGCCACTTTGAGATGAGCGGTTTCGCCCAGGAGAAGATTTATGAGGTAGAGGGAAACTGGCTGACCATGCAATGTGCTCATCCATGCCACGATACCCTGTATCCCACACTGGAACTGGCCGAGAAGATGACCGCTGCGGAGCAGGATGGACGAATCCCCTTCGAACTTGTCCCTCATTGCCCCAAGTGTGGTGGACCGATGGAGATTCACATGGAAAGCGGTCCACACTTTCTTCCTGATACCGTAGCCCAGAAACAGATGCAGACTTTTCTACAGCAGTATCATGAAAAAAAATTAGTGGTGTTAGAACTGGGTATCGGATGGCGTAACCAGCTCATCAAGGCCCCACTCATGCGTCTGGTGGCACAGGAACCTAATGCCGTCTATGTGACCATCAACCTGGGAGAGGTTTATATCCCTGACTACATTCAAAACAAGTCTTTTGGCATTGATGGCCCACTTAGGGAAATACTGGCCGCCCTTCGGACGTTGTGTGAAGATAGTCAATAAAGACCTTCAATAAGAAGTATGCCGCAGGGAAAAGAATGTTTCCGCTGCGGCAACTCCGCTCGTGGATCTCTTATCCTTAAACGCAAAAATTATTTGCTGAGATAGTTCTGTACTTTTCCCCAGAGAGAAGTTTCTCAATTCCCCTGTCACATTCCGTTCCCGGTCGATTTTCGTCACAACAAAGTTGACCTCATCCCGTATCCCCGGCCGGTAGCTGCCATAGCAACTGTGGGCGACCGTATTGACACCGAGATGGAACCGCAGAAAAGCCATGCTTGTCTGGTAGATTATATACAGGTGAGATAAGGAACCGAAAACATTTTTCATTATTTCAAGAGCCAGTCCAGTACATAAATCTGTTTAATTCCATTATGTGAAATCAATGGTCCATAATCCATTGTCAGAAGATACTTTGGATTATGGTCATTTATGGAGTTTAAAGGGGTGAGCTCGCGTTTCAGAGTTTTTCCGTCTGCATCAATAACCGTATAGGCCACCTGATAATATTCTTCCCCTTCCTCTCCAATGGCAATAAAATCCACTTCGGCGGGACCGACTTTCCCAATATGGACCTCATAGCCGCGGCGCAGCAGTTCCAGATACACGATATTTTCCAGGATATGTCCCATGTCAGCCCTTTTGGATCCCAGAACAGTGTATCGCAATCCTATATCGGCAGCATAATATTTGTCTCCGGTTTTCAGATACTGTTTTCCCTTAATATCATAACGGCCTGTTTTATAAAAGATAAAGCTTTCGGTAAGGGCATCCAGATAATTTTCCACAGTATGGACAGAAATTTTTCTTCCGGCTGAAGTCATGGTATCAGCGATTTTTTTGCTGGATACCATGTTACCGATATTATCAAATAGAAAACTGGCAACACTTTTCAGCATTTCAACATCGGCAATCCGTCTGCGGGTAATAATATCCTTTACGAGGATAGAATTATAGATTCCATCCAGGTACTGCCGGATATCCTTGGGACGATTCAGCTCCAGGGCATAAGGGAAAGAACTGTTATAGATGTAGTCCTGGTAAAGCTTTTCAGCAGAACTGCCTTCAGCATGGGCCGATACATATTCTTTAAAGGACAATGGAAGCATTTTTATCTCGATATACCGTCCGGACAGAAGTGTCGCAAGCTCCCCGGACAGAAGGTACGCATTAGAGCCTGTAATATATACATCACAGTTCTTTTTAATATGGAGAGCATCCACTGCTTTTTGAAAATCCCTGACCCGTTGAACCTCATCAAGAAAAATATAGTTCATCTGATCCGGAATAAGCCGGATATTGACAAAATCGAAAAGAGTTTTGCTGTCATCAATATCCATATATTCGCCGTCTTCCAGGTTGATCGAGATAATTTGCTCTTTTGTTACGCCATTTTGCAAAAGATAATCCTGATACAGTTCGAACAATGTGGATTTCCCGCACCGCCGAATTCCGGTAACTACTTTGATAAGGCGCTTATCTTTAAAACTGATTAAATTTTCTAAATATTCTTTTCTTGGTATCATATCATCACTCCTGTTTGCAGTTATTATATAATAGAAATGCGAAAAAGAAAAGTTTTTGCAGTAAAATGCAAAAAATATTTATTTCGCATTACTTTTTGCATTCTCTTATAATATATTGTATACAGGAGATACAGCAATATGTATGCTTTCCCAAATTTTGATATAAAGTTTTTCCTATGTTCATTATGCTTTTCTGGTTCTGTTATGTTTAGTTTTATATCCATCATATAAAAGAAACTTCTTCCGCTTATTTTTCTCGTTATAAGCAATCAAATAAATACGGCTATCATAAATATCATCATTATGATAGTTGACTTTAAATGTAAATTCATGAAGGGTGCGGGGCATTATGAGTTGTCGAGGAAGAGCAAGTTCTGCTCCTATTTTAATGCCGTTTATTTCTGTATAAGAAATTTCAGGAAGTAGAATGGGTGCGCTAATGGGATTGGAGTGACGGTCGGTTAATAGTTCAATATGAAAATTTTTCAAAATAACAGGGATTTGTTTACTATTATAGGCAACACATTCAAATAAATATTTTTGGGATGATGTGCTTTCACAAGTTGTTGTATCGTCACCCATTTGTACTGGAATAGTTATAGACTTAATAAGTGTTGCATATATTTTTGTTTTTCCCAGTTTATATGACTGTGAATTTAAGAACCAGCCTAATAAGGTTCCCGATAAAGTTCCTATGATACCTACTAAAGTAGTAATCAGCCCATCCATGGTATTATCCTCCAATAGCTTTATAATTTTAGAAATGATACCATATTTTTGCGACCTGTACCACATTTGTATAAGCTGTTTCATCAGAGGCGAATCTGTTTGATTAGCCCCTGATGAAAAGTAAAGATGATATGTACCCCTGTTTCTTTGTCATTTATCCTTGCCGAATAATCCTCGAAATCAATCCTACCGCCATATTCCGTTCACGGTCGATTTTCGTCACCACAAAACTGACTTCATCCCGTCTCCCCGGCTGGCGGCTGTCATAGCAGCTGTGGGCGACCGCGTTGACACCTATATGGAGCCGGATAAAAACTGTTCCTTTATGGATGTCCGTCACAATCCCGGCATATTTCCCCTGCACTTTACACTTGGCCAGATTTGCCACGGATGTATTGGGCAGGGTGCTTTTAACGTCAGCCTTTACGGAGATATTTTCCAGGGAGTCTCCCTTCACCTCCTGGATACGCACAAGGGCGGTTTCTCCTACATGGAAATGTTCGGAAGCATCACCCAGCCAGTCCCAGGAAAGATCCCGGGCAGGAATGGAACATTCTACGCCAAAGATCTCGGTTCTTACCACCTTTTCAGCAACAGCGATTATGCGGGCCTGTACAACCCGGTCCGGATAGATGCGGGAATGGCCGGTGGCATCCGGAAGATAAAAAATCAGACGTTTCTTATACATTGCTTCCTTTCTGCTTGCCACCACGCTGCGGGTTGTCTTATCCAGACCTCTGACAATGAAATCGATTTCGGCTCCGAGCATATTGCCGAGGATCTTACGCTGCCTCAGAACCATCTCTCCATAATCATGTTCCTGATCATCCGGCAGATCGATCATCATCTCCGACAGAGGGATGACAACCCGCATTTCCTGATAGTAGACGACTGCGATGGTGCCGCCGCCCTCCAGCTGCTCCATACCGCTCAGGTGCCCGGTCAGGATTTTTCGGGTACGGTAGGCATTCTGCAGCTCATGCCATAGGGTGTCTTCGCGGCTTTGAGGAGTCTCAATTTCGCCGTCTGCTGACAAGGTCAGGACAGGAGCAGAATCTTTCTTTTCCTGGGATGAAAGCGGTGAAAAGTCAGAAGGCAGGGATGCGTTTTCTGCTGTCGGGGTGAGGATATTGTCTGTTGTCATGGTGTAGGTCTCCTTTCTTTTCTTTCAGTTTGAAATCAGGATAGAATGGATTTCTTATCCGTCTGGATAATCCGGCTTTTAGTTTTTGAATGGTTTCCAGGTGGTCTTTGGAGAGAAGGATATAAATCGTCCCTCCTCGAAGGGGAGGTTTCTGCTCCACCTGCAGAATCAGGTGATGATGCCCTGGATGTCGTTGGTTTCCTGGAGTGGCCGGAAGGTTTGGTTGCAGAAGCGCAGTCAGGCTTTGAGGAATCAGACACTTTGGACTGTTCCCCGTCCCTCCATTTTGGCACATGATCGGTGGCACGGCAGGAAACCAGCTTTTGGCTCTCCGGATGGAGTGTGTAATCGAACTTTTCTACTTTCAGGATCTTTTGCCCTCTCAGGATGATAAGCGCCTGATCCAGAGGAAGGCGCAGTACCTCATCCGGTGTCATCAGTTTCCGCCTGCCGGTGGATCGGGTCTCCCGGTATTCCGGCGTATAGTCTGACAGCCGGATGGAATTCAGATGCTGCGACTGGCTGGCCACGCTGATGCTGACATCTCCGCTGCGGTCGCTGATGTAGCGGGCCGTCGTATCGTCAGTACAGCCCAGAAAGAGCTGGGTATCGCAGTTCCCGATGATCTCGGCCCATTGATTGTTGGGATAGCGATTCTGCATCTGTGGCAGGTTCTGAAAAATACAGCTGATGGAAAGCTGCCTGGAGCGGATGGTGCTGATCTTTTTCGTCAGATCTGCTATGGTGCAGCCTCCGTTTGCCAGCTCGTCCGCCAGGATATGAACCGGAATCGGCAGTTTTCCATTCTCCCCGTGGCTGTCCGCATAGCGAACCAGCTTGATGAAGATGAAGCTCATGAACAGGGAAGAGAGAAAGTCAAAGGTGGAATCCTGGTCGGAGGTAATGCAGAAGTAGGCGCATTTTTTTCGTCCCGGCAGGGTCAGGTCAATTTCGTTATGGCTGGTCATCTGACGGATCAGCGTGCTCTGAAAAACCTGAAGCCTGGTTCCCAGACCGGTGATTACGCCGCTTCGTACATCACTGGATGCGCGGAGAAACAGGTTGTAGGGAGCTTTGGCTGGGTGAGTGACGGGCAGCATTTCAAACATGCCGTTAATCTCCGTTTCCGTACACAGGGTCAGCAGCTTATAGACTTCCCCGATGTTCCGGCCTTCTGGGGGATAACCCAGGGCGACATACAGAACCAGAGCCTTCAGCAGATTCATCTCAGAGTCGTCCCAGAAACGGTTTCCCTTGTCGGTCTGCGTATTCTTCAGGATAACATCACAGAAAAGCTGTGCCATGATCTCTGTATCCTTCACACTGCTCAGCTCATCCGAATCACTGGCCTCCATTCCTGTAACCTCAGCCAGACAGTTCCAGCTGTCAGAATTTTCCGGATGTATCAGGTTAAATACCCGGACAAGATATCCATTCTGCTCCAGATAAACACGCAGATCTCCATAGAGTTCAGATTTGGGGTCTGTAATAATCAGGCTTTCCCCGCGCCTTACGCTTTGAAAGACTGCATTACGGGCATAAGCCCGGCTCTTCATGGAGCCGCTTGCGCCGAATACGGCAACATTTCTGTTCAGACGTGTGTTTTCTGGAAGGCAGACCGCCTTTCCATTCAGCTTTCCCAGAAGGATACCTCTGTTATGGGAAAGGTCTGTCACCAGTTCCAGAACCTGTTTTCTTTCGGCATCTGTCATGTAGCCGGATGTGCCATAGGTTCCCTGGTCGGAATATGTAATATTCCGCTCTTTATCATGAGTTCCGTGCTGGTCCCATTTCATCCGGTAAAGCAGGACTGCGAGATAAAGCAGCACTCCGGCAGTCAGGATGAAGACATACAGACAAAATGGAAAACGGATCAGGATCTGCAGGCAGTCCTGTATGGCAGGGGAGGGCAGTGATGGGGAGGTGCCATCTCCCGGAGTTCCTCCGGCTGCAGTCCATACCTGGTAATTATCCAGGAGCTGGGAGATAAAACCGCCGGCATAGAGCAGGGCGGCCAGCAGAAAAGGCAGGGGAAGGAACGCAAAAAGCAGCCTGAGCCTGGGATTTAAGGGCTGGGGCATAAAAACCTCCTTTCAAATTTTTGCAGGTCAATGGTTGTGATATGGACAGATTTTCCGAAATACTTCGTTAGTGTCTCTGCCTGAAAATCAAAGCAGATCAGCCAGCCGGTAAGGTCCCGCAGGGACAATGCCGTATGGAAGCGGGACAGCTGCAGCATATCCAGGTCATAAGCCAGCAGAACCGGCTCTCCATTGGTTATGCCATCGTGGGGAAAACCCATCCGGGGATCCGGCGGTTCCAGATCGGATAACAGGATGGAATCCAGCTGCGCACGGATATCATGAGAGCATAAGATCCGAATGAGAGTTACGCCTGCAGAGGAGTCCGGCACAAAGTGAAAAAAATCAAAGCTGGAATCCAGACGGAAACAGGTTTTGCGGAAGCCGCCGTCGCTGCCGAGCAGCTTCAGACAGGTATCCATATGATTCCCGATAAACAGGGCTTTGACAGGGGTATTGTAGGAGTATCCTGCTGTCAGGTATTCGTTGGAAAAGATTCCCTGGCTGACATGGTAACGGAGCAGCGCTTTCAGCCTCAGCTCTGTCCGGTATTCCCATTTCATGGGGGCGTCGCCGGTGTGATAAAGGATATAAATGCAGTCCTCTGCCAGCAGGATTCCCATGGCCCTGGAGCTGCTGATTTTTATGGCTTCGTCTCCCAGCTCCTTTATCTCCCTGGAATGATAAAAGGCCGGCAGGACAGGGCGGCGGCCGGGAACCGGATTCCCAAACAGATCCTGTTTCTGATCTCGGAAGAAAGGAATCCCGCAGTTCAAAAGTATGGCATATACCAGAGATGCCTGCTGGAGCCGCAGTCTTCTTGGCAGTTCGCTTCGAGGACGGTTGGTTTCGCTGTTGCCGGATAAGAAGAAGGCAAAACGTTCCGGGTTCCCGGATAGAAGCAGCCTTTTCCCTTTTACGGTCAGACGGTAGCCGCGCAGCTTATTTTTATAATGTGTTTTGATATATCCCTCTTTTTTCAGACCGGTTATCAGTTTGGCTCCATAGCTCTGGCTGATGCCGAGATGGGAGAGAAGCAGAGGGCTGCTCTCTCCGGCAATGGCTGTGAGGGACAGAAAGTGACAGGCAGTAGTAGTCAGATGCAAAGTGAATCATCCTCTTTTTTACCATATACGCCTGAAACTCCGGTAAAAGATGCTGGAGTTTCGATGCGGACCGTCGGTAACAGGGCGGCCGGTGGCATTTTACAGGTTGTCGGGTTTCTTTTCCGGATTTTTTTCAAAAATCCGATATAGTTTCATTCGCATTTTCAAGTTCTTTTCGGCCTTCCAGCCATGTCGGGAAATGGTTCTTGTTCATGATGATAAGCAAGGTATAGTCTTCGCTGCCAGACAGGGTAGTATGATACAGGTCGCACAGCAGGCCGCTGTCATCCGTCATCAGGAAGGCAGCGGCGGTATCCAGAAGCTGTTTGCATTCCAGGTTGTCATAATCCCTCACCCGCCGGGAGGAGAGAGCGTGGTCATAAATATGCAGAAAACAGACCACACAGCTGTGGTAACGGGGAAGAGCATGTTCTTTTTCATACTCCTCCAGACAGGCATACAGCGGCTCCGTGAGAAAGGCTGTATTGACCCGGCTGCTCCTTTTGGGGAGCAGGCCGGGCAGACGGATGGTTACAATCCCGTCGGAATGGGAAACCTGAATTCCCTGTGCATGCGCTGACTGAAGCAGAAACTTTTGTCTGGGCAGCAGATCAGCATCAAAAACCAGATTCCGGATGGAGCAGGCAGTCCGTTCCGCCAGACGAGCGGTATCCAGAATCAATTTTTGGTATTCAGTTCCCTGGATCGGTAAGCCCCTGGTCTGCAGAGTTTCCAGCTTTCGCTCCAGTCTGCCGACATTGTTCCTGATTCCCGCAAGCCGCTCAAAAATCATCTGTTTTTCCATTGGCGTTCTCTCCTTCATTCTCAAGCCGATAATAGTTTACAGTTCCATCCGGATGCACCTGGCAGTAAGCAGACAGATTGGGGATGGTGAGCAGAGATATCTGCTCCAGGTCTGTTATGATCGCCAGACGGCGCGGCGCTTCCGGCTGCGGGTTTGCCAGGATATGATTGAGCAGCATTTCCTGGCCTGGTGGTATGTAAAGCACATCATAAGCTTCCGCAAATGTGTAGAAGGTCAGAAGAAAAGGATAGGAGCTTACGGTGTGATAGGTTACTGTTGGAAGGAAATCCAGAAGTACCCAGACAGCCTGCTGCATTCCGGAAGGCGGGGAAATATCTCTGGAGTATTGCACCACAGCAGTTTCCGCATCGTATAGAAGCTGGTCTCTTTTCGCCTGCCGACGGATCAGAGACAGCAGCCGCCGCTCCGATAGATCCGGGAAAAAGCGCAGGAGCTGGCTTATGGATAGTTGCTGATACATAGCAAGCAGGTGGCGGATTTCTGCCTGCTGAACAGGGTAAAGCTGATTCATTGCCATAAATGTCTCCTTATATTTATAGAAGAAACTGATTTTATGTACTGGTTACATATTGATTACGTAAGGCTGCGGTAAGCGACTGTATGACCCATATATGTATGTAATAAATACATAATCTTTACGGAAACGAAGGTTTATACCGCTTTTGCCTTCTCTCTCCGCAGGATCCGCTGCAGCTCTTCCCGGTCAGTGGTGATCAGATCCCGTTCCAGGTCGGAGGCACGGAACTCCACGGTAACGTTATTGTTATTGGTGGAGATCAGACCGTTTCCACGTTCAAAGTGTGTAATGGCCATGGTTTCGGCTTCTGATAAATGGAGGATAGACTGAACGCGCTGAGCCTCTTCATCTTCCAGATTTAGTACGATTTTTGTTTTGCTGTTATTGATAATGCCTTTGCCGTATTTACCGTCCTCAAGCGCAAAGAAATCATTGAGATCCTGCGTGGCGCAGATGGCGGCACCTCCATATCCCCTGATGATTTTAAAAATTTCAAGGACAAATTCTGCTGCAAGGTGGTTGGATGATGCGCCGATGAGCTGCCAGGTCTCGTCGATGAAAATGGCTTTTTCCACGGTTCGGTCTTCCTTCGCCTTGTCCCACACAAAGTCAAGTGCCACATACATGCCAACGGTCAGAAGATCGCCCGTCAGTTCCGAGATATCCAGGACTGTATATTTGTTGCTCAGATCCACATTAGTCTGTTGATTAAATGTAGAAGCGGAGCCGTTGACAAGCCGGGAAAGGATGTTAGCAAGCCTCTTTGTTTCGGGATTCGCTTTCAGAATGTCGTATACGTCGCCAAGGACCGGCATTTCCCTGTATCTTTCCGGATGCTCCGGATCAATGAGACTTTCGTTGTTATGAGTGATCCCTTTTCGGTTATAGGTCAGTATCAGCGCTTCATCCAGCAGCTGCCTTTCTTCGTAGCTCATATCCGGAATCAGGAGAGAAAAGAAAATGTGCAGACTCTGGATTTTGGCAGCCAGCAGGGATTTTTCATTCTGTGGTCCGTCCAGCAGGTCATTAGCTCGGGTATCCGTCTTCCGGATCTCCATGATATTGATACAGCTTTTGGCTGCAGGTGAGACCTGGATAAAAGCGCCGCCAATATTGCGGCATGCCCTTCTGAATTCATGCCCTTTGAGGGGAGCAATGATAAAAACCTGGATATTCTTCCGGCGCATCCGAAGGGCCATGAGCTGAAGCGTGAAGGTTTTCCCTGCCCCGGAAGTCCCCAGGATTGCCATGTTCGCGTTTTTGTAGACATGAGAGTTGAAGATGTCTACAATTACAAGAGAATTGTTATGCTTATTAACTCCCAGGAGGATCCCATTATCATCGCACATCTCAAAGGAGACAAAAGGATAGCAGCTTGCCGCTCCACTGGTCAGTACGTTGCGTTTGGAGCGTTCCAACAGTTTTTTGTCTAACGAGGCAAGAGGCAGCGAGGATAAAAACGCTGCCTCTTCGCGGAAATGGCAGGTGGCTGCCTCCAGATCCTGAGACAGAAGCAGCTTTTTCATCTCTCCGGACCGCCACTCCAGTTCATCAAGGCTTCCGGCAGTAACGGTAATGAGGATATTCATATAATAGAAATCCTCATTGGAGGCCAGACCTTCCTTGAGGTAGTAGCTGGATGTGATGGCGCTGTCCAGATCATCAAAATCCGAGTTGGTATCAGAGGTATCCTTGATCTTTGAGCGGTTGATCCTAAGCTGCTGTCCCAGCTTTTGCTGGATCCGGTCTTTGGGCTGCCTGAAGAGAAATAAATCCATATCTATGCCCTCTCCCGCATTGACAATCAGGGAGGTCCAGCCTGCGTAGACCTGAGACCGGTAGCCGCCGGAGGATATCAGCAGGTAAGTATGGTATACTCCATCCATTACGATGTAATTGCCGTGGGTGAAATCAATGGACTCCGGGGCTATAAATTCGGTAACCGGAATGTGATCCAGGTCATCTCTGCGGTCTGTATTGAGATACTGGCCGATCACTTCATTGATCCGTACCTGCAGGGATTTTGTTACGCTGGTCCGGCGGTTCAGGACACTGTAAAATATCTCGGCTGCCATTTCATCCGGATGATCCGGAGTAAGCAGCTCATTTCCACATTGGCGGAGATAGGTCTGGGCCGTTTGTACCGCCGTTTCGAGGGCGGCGATGGCATGCCCTTCGTCATTGTTCCGGTTGGCTGTGAGCGGCTCATACTCGAAGATCAGAAAAAAACGCCGGGTGATTGCCTCTCTGGATCCGATCTGCCGGATCAGATTCTCATAATCCCTCTGCAGAGCCAGACAGCGTTCATCCGTTTCGCTTTCCATTTCCCGGTGCAGCGTTTCCAGATGGCGGTTGATATCCGCCCGTCTGGTCAAAACCTTGAACTGGAGTTTGACCGGGCTGATCTTCAGGAAGCTTACGAAGGAGTAGATAATATTCTGCTGTTCCCTGGCGCTTCGGAGCAGAAAGTTGATGGGAGATATTTCAACAATTTTGACATAGCGGTGGTCTTTTGTATAAACAATGCCATTTTTGATCTCCCGGATGGGAAGACAGGAAGCGGCCGGATTGAGCGGCGGCTTTTCCAAATCTGTCTGCGTTTCGGAAGCTTCTGCAGCAGATTTTTGGAAAAGCCTTTTTCCATTTTTTTCCAGATGGGATCCGGCTGCTTTTTTAAAAGAAGCCTTCCGTTCCTTCAGCTGTCCAAACTCTTCCGGAAAATCTTCCTTTTTGGGTTTCACACGGGCTTCTCGTCGGCGTTTTTTAGAAGGAGAAGATATTTTCTGCGCTTTGGTTCCGGCTGAGGATTCCTTTGGCGTAGTCTGACTGGAAGCCTCCTCGCCGCCAACAACCCGGCGTTTCTTCAGATAAAGAAGGAAGCTGAAGAGAAACCCGGTCAGGCTGTCTCCATTGATTCCGATGACAGCCAGAAGGGCGGCCGGAAGAACGGTCAGGCAGCAGATGATGATCTTTGTAGTCAGCTTAAACGGTAGCTGAAAAACTGGAATACCAATCAGCAGAGAAAGGGCAACAGCTTCCGCTGCATTACGGAGTTTTATTGTCCCACCGAATACGGTTCCAGTATCCATATAGTTCGGAGGGATGATATAGGCATTATTTTCTTCTGGTTTCACGTATAATTCCTCATAAAAAAAGAACAGATTTCTCTGTTCCCAAATCAATCAGGTTACTGTATAAGGGCGGCCGCACAGAACGATGCTGCCCTGCCCGTATATGGGGCGGTACACCACTTTACCCCGGCTGGAGGAAGCGTCTACCACATATCCGTTTCCGGCATAAATAGCAATATGGCTGATGTTCATATATCTGCCATTCGTCTCAAAGGAATAGAAGATCAGATCGCCCGGAGCCAGATCATTGTAGGAAACGGCCAGATGATTCTCAGTAATATACTGTCCCTGGGCGGCAGCTGTATTGGAACCGACATACTGAAGACGGATGCCAAGCTGGCTGTATACCCAGTAAGTGAAGGAGCTGCAGTCGAAATATCCTTCCTGATTCCGAAATTCCTGGCTGTAAGGGGTTCCCAGCTTTGTCAGGGCCAGATCTACCGCTGCATTTCCGGTTTCTCCGGGAACAAGATCCGGGTTGGTATCCACCGGAACCTGATAGTCGGTATCCATCAGGAAGAGATTCAGGTTGGAGGCGTATTCCTCTGCAAGGTCTGCCTGTTCTTCCGAGAGCTTGAAAACAGTATCTGCAAAGTAGGTGTCACCGGCATACTGGACCGTGTAGGCATAATGTTCCACCGTGCGGGTGTTGTCAGTTTCTTTATCGTAGATTTCCTGTTCTGTTATCTCCAGAGAATAGGAAAAGATGCCGTTGGTATTCCGATCCAGCAGTTTTTCCAGCTCATCCAGGCTTATCTTACGGTAATCCTGCCGGGATGCGCAGAATTGAGAAATAATCAGCGCACTTTTAAAGCTGATACCAGCAGCAAAATCATCCCGGATACTGTACTCACAGTCCGGGGAAAGAGACTGGATTTCCTGCTCTATCTGAGCCAGAACTTCATCATGGCGTTTCATCAGAATCTCCTCTATGACTCCCTCTGTTTCGGAAATCGTCTCCAGGATGATCTGATTATCATTCCATACCCCGCCATCTGCATGATCCAGCCCTTTGCCGCTGAAGATCAGGGATGGAAGCATCAGCAGGAACAGGACCGGAAGCAGCAGGAGAAAGGAGACTGCGGCGAGGACTTTGGCCAGAAACTGTCTGTTTTCCCAGAGTCCGGCAGCAAGCATGCCGTAAGGGCCGGCAGCAGCCCCCTTCGAGACACCTGCGATCTGCTTTCCGGTTTTCAGTGCAGCCTGCAGATGGCCTGCTGCGGAAGCGGTATGGGAGAGGGCGTTGCGTTCCCTTTCATTCTTTTGATCCGGCATTTACACCTTATCCTTTCTTTTGGGTACAGGCGGCAGTTTCTGGACGATATTTTCGTGGTAAGCAATTTTCCCCGTTTCGGTCATATAGGGCGTCCGTTCGACCGTATCGGTGGCATATTGTCTGTACCAGGTAGTCTGGTCGGCCGTTGTGATGGTATCGTAATTTCCTTCCGGCGGCAGATACTGCTCCGTACTGTAGAGGCCGAAGGAAGTACCATTGGGGTAGGACACGGAGGTTTCCGTTCCCATGATCCGGCCGCCGCCAATCTCCACATCGCTGTATTTGGGAGCATCCGGCGCATTTGTCTGCCCCATATAAGAGGTAAGGGCTGCAGCAGCCTGCGGCCCCGTCATGGTTCCCACATGGCTGATGCTTCCTTTGGCAACAGCGGCGGTGACATTATTGGCAAATTCTCCCCCTTTCTTCACTGACGACTCAAAGGCCATTCTGCTGACCGGATTGCTGGACTGGCCGGTTACTGTATTCATGGCGCTCTGGGAAAACTGTCTGCTGACGGCCCCAGCCAGCCCGCCGGAGAGGAAAGAGGCGCTGTGAAAGTTATTGGAACTTCCGCCTGCGCGGAAAGAACCGCCAAGGAAGCTCCCGCCTTTGGAAAAGTTTTTGCCTCCGGCAATCCCCTTGGCTGCAATCATGACCTCTTCCAGCATGGAACCGCCAGTATTGCCGACGTTGATCCCCAGACTGGAGAGAAAGCTGTCGATTTTCTGGCTGATTTTCAAAAAAGCAATCGCGCAAAGGAACCAGATAAAAACGTTTCCGGCGGCGGTTTCCTTTCCGACAGCTTCTACTTCAGCTTCTGTGACTGCCAGAATCGTGAGTGGCTGGGTAAAGCCCCATAGGAAGAGTGGGGCAGCTATTAGTATTCTTTTTTTCATAAGGTTCTCCTTCAGTTAGAGAGAAAGCGGATTGGACAGGAAATTGCCGACCATGCTGGTAAAAAGGCGCAGGCACCAGGCATTCATTATCAGGAGGAAAATCTGCCCCGCGAACATCCGACACCAGGCCCGGAAAATATTAGAGGTGCTCTGGCTGGCTCCTGTGGAAAAAGCCACTGGCGCAGTATAGACGATCACACCGAGGAGGATATACCGCTCGGCCGCCTCAAACAATAATTTGACATAGTTCCAGGCAAGGATCAGAACCAGGATCAGCGCGATCAGGGCAACGGAACCATTGGCACAGACCCCTAAAATAGTCAGCAGGACCGAATTGAAATCTGCAAAATTCAGGGCAGGCAGGTTGGAGTCCAGAATCCAGGAATACGGGGTTCCTCCAATGGAGAGCACAAGATCGGTAATCTGGTCAGAGAAAAAGATCAAACCGATGAACAGGATTGAACGGATGCTCAGTTTTACCGGATCTTCCGCTTCAAGTCCTGCGACCAGGCCAAAATTTTTAAAGATCTGCCAGACCCAGTTTAAGAGAACAAGGCCGATGGCAAGAGCGACAAAGACCCGGTACATGCTCTCCGCTGCAGGAAAATACCGCAGGAAGGTGTTCATGTCGCATCCGAGAGCTCCCAGCACAGATGTGGTGATCAGATCCAGCAGATTCATCACCTGCTCGGCTATCCATTCCACCACACCGTCAAGTATTCCCATAGGCAGCTCCTTCCTGGGGGCATTCAGCCAGGTAATAGATATCCCTGCTCAGAAAAACATCATAAATATATCGGTTATGACGGATCTGGAGACAGGGGCACCGGGATTTCTTCAGAAGGCGTTGTGGGAAAGAAAGCCGGAATTCTCTGCTGTATGCTGACGTTATGCAGCGGTGCGGAATGCGCACCATCCAGCCGCAGGAGGTTTTCCGGACAGGTGCTTTTCCAAGGCGGATGCTGATGCCATTGATTACCTGATAGACATCGGCTGTTTTTTGTGTTTGAAATAGTCTCATGATTTTCTCCTCAAATAAAAAAGACAGCCGGAAGCTGTCCAATGAATATCTGTCTTCAGGTTATCCATTCCACTGGCCATTGTTGAAGAATGGAGTCACATAAGCCATAATGAAGCCCATGCTGTTTAGGATCACCCAGGATATGATGATTCGTTTGAGCCAGGCACGGGACTCATCGACTGTACGGCCGGACTTTGAAAAGTTCATGAGCAGCAAAGCTACGGAAGCCGTTACAATGGCCGCAATCGTAGAGATACCGAGAATCTGGTTGTAGACATCCTTCATGATGGTTTCTGCCTGTGTCCATATATTCGCAGCGTAGGCGTGCGATGACAACAGACAAAAGAAGTAGGCAAAGACAGGGATGCCGGGAAGAAGACCCCGGAGTACAGGGAGGACGTTTTTTAAATAGAGACGGGACGTCCTGGGGGGCTGTTTCTTTTTCATTTTCACAAATACCTCCTGAAAAAAAAGACCGGCAATCTATCGGAAGATTACCGGCCATATGATGATAGGAAAAGGCAGAGTACAATTAAACCTGAAAAAAGCATCTGTACAGGACAGATGCCGAAAAGAAAAAACTGTAATCTGCGGTCAAAGTTATGAGCATAGCCATTATAGCATGGGGAAAATATCGTGTAAATTGCATCCCGGTATCACTTTACGACTTATCTATGCCATTTCCCTGATGCAGATCAGGGACTTCCGGGAAAAAACGATCCAGGACATCAAGGCAGTCTCTTGAAGTATATCCCCAAAGAACAGCGCTCAGAGCCTGAACCGCTTCCGGACGTTTCCTGTAGTAGGTACGATACGAAATATTGGTAATATGTGGGCGGAGGCTCTCAATAATTTCTTCTGTATTCTGCGGCTGCTGTGGAGAAAGATAGCTGTAATACAGAATCCAGTAATACTGTTCCCCATGCTTATGCTTACTGCGCAGAAGATTGACGGCAGAGTTCAGAAGCTTCAGCATCTTATTGCTTCGTTCGATGCTCCTTGCATAGCTTTCCAGTTTTGTCCCTCCGAGCTCCGCACCGGCAAGGTACATGGAATCCAGGAAATCATCAATCGTGCTGTTATACTCCAATTCAAAGGTATTTTTTACCTGCTGAACAGCAAGCTCCAGATTCCATACGGCATCCCGGTAGTTCTTTAGCAGTTTCCAGGTATTATGGAACAGGGGATTTTCCTGTTCCGTCGGTATATTTTTATTTTGTCTGTTATTAGGCATAGTAGTTTTCCTCCTCTTTGTCCGGATAATCTTCTGGCATGGCATAATCAGATGGTATTTCGTGATCGGCTGCTTTCAGAGTCAGCTCAAAATGGTAACCTGCTTCAGCATTCGGACACTGTATATAGAGAGAATATTTCATAATATCTTTCCCGCAGTCGGATAAAGGGGATAACTTATATTGAGTTTGAGGACATTCACAGCAGGAAAGCCCTTGTGCAGCAAGGATTTGAACCACTTTACGCATGATTCTGTAAATGTGTGATTTTGAAACGCGGGGAACCTGATCTGAAACGCTTTGATCAATATGAATCTGTTCTTCCTGGAGAATACTTTTCTCTGATTCTTGAATTTCAGACAAAAGTGCCTCTGTATCTGGAAGCTGTACAGGAATTTGAAAAGTCATGGAAACCTCCTCCTTATCGATCATGACATCGCTGATATTGAACATGGTGGAAAGATAACTGCGCAAATAGATGATGCTGCCGTGTCTGCCGGTAAAGGAAATCAGAGACAGATATTCCATATCCTGCAGCTTATTTAGTATGCGGCTGACCGATGACCTGGAGATCCCCCAGCGCAGGGAAAGGTCACTGTAGCTTACCATTGGATTTCCGGTACAGTTGCGGAAATATACCACAGGGCCTATATCGGATCCCTGAACCTGATCATCGTTATATATGGCGTGAATCCACAGATCCAGAACAATATCCATTTCTGAGCACTTTCCCATACTGATCAACTCATGTACGGCAGCGACCGGGAAAAAGAAAAAGCCTGCATCCTTCTGACATGGATAATTGTAGTCGAGTGCGGTATTATGCTTTTTCCATCCGACAATAGAAAAGCGGATCAGTCGGCCGTGGCCCAGCCTGGTATATGAAATATAATTCTGCTGCTGCAAAGTATCCAGAATTGTAATGGCCTGATGCTGGAAGCGGACACGAAACCATTCCGCGAGCTCGGAAGGCCTGCAGATCCACTCGCCGGGGCCGACCAGATACGAGATCCCATCCAGCCTGCGGTATGAGGTACGGAAGTTGGCATAGGAGCACAATACCATAAAATAAAAAAGATAAGAGCTTCCGGTTGTCCGGATGCTCTTATCTTCCATGAGCGTCTGTAGAAATTCCCGGTAGATACGGCAGCGCGGGAAATCTACGATCTGTTTAATTTCCAGTTGATAATTCATAAGTCTCCTTTATATTGTCATGACAGAGAGAACCTTGTGTGATAAAATCAACAACGGTTACATTATGGCAGCTCTCGTCCATCCCTCCCGCATCCCTCCAAAGGGTCAATAAAAACGATTTTCCGATCAAAGCGGAAAAGGTGTATTTTAAAGGGATTTTTTTAAGTAAAGCCTTAAAACACGGAAAGTTACAGGGTAAAGAAGTCCAACAAATACAACTAAATTCCGTTAAGTTCGAAAAGGCATTAAGGACTTAAAATCCCTCGGTAGCGATACCGTGCCGGTTCAAGTCCGGCTACCCGCATTTCTTTATTTAAAAGGACTTTTTTTCAGTTTGCGCTGGGAAGAGTCCTTTTTTATATTAAAGGAAAGTTCTTTTCTACAGGCAGAATTCCTATAATTGCATTTGCGATGGAAACCTTGTTTGAAGCAAGGGTGGTGTGGAATAGTGGATTCACGTAGAGCATTCAGGTATGAATAAAATGCAGCAAATAGAAAAATGGATTATTATTTTTTACCAACATATAAATTTAAGTGCGGAAATTCAGGTTCTAAAAGCATAAAGCTCTTATGGAGGGCTTACATATAAATATTTTTCATCTTAACTCTAAAAATATACCATTTTAATTTAGTATAAATTCATTTACAATAAATATTAATACTATCCAAAAGAAAAATGGTAGGGGGTAACAGTGAAAGCAGAGCGCAGTATTAAGCAGAAAATGAAGAGTATTTTGGCCGTTATGGCAGTCGTATTGCTGTTACTCTGTTTTCTGATTAATGGAACTATCCAGGAGGTTCTGATTTCAAATGCCGGTGAACATACTAAAATAACAGCGCAGAAGCTGAAGAATCAACTGGACTACGTCTATGATAAAATGCAGACCTTCAGTATGAGCATTATTGGCGATGAGGATGTTATTCAGCTGATGGCGCTGCCTTTTTCGGAAAAAACCAGATATGTCAGTTCAATAGAAGAAATGATTGCGTATTATAAGATACTGGATCCCAGCATACTTGATGTGGCGTTGGTTAATGAAGATGTTCATTATTCAATGGTTTACGGATATGAAGAGCTGGATGCCATGCGGCTTCAGGCAGAAGAGGAGCTGTTTGCCTGGATTGGTGTAAGAAGGTCTGATTTTGCAGCAGCATTGCAGAAGCCGGCGATGCTGGTCTATGGGAGGAAGATAATAAGCGGTGGCAGAGATGTTGGAAGCGTGCTGATTTCCATAGATTCTTCCTATTTTCAGATGAATCAGGGCGATGAAATGAATTCCTACTATTTGCTGGCACAGAAGGATGGGGTTATTTTTCCGTTTAACTGTTCTGAGGAGATCTCAGAAGAAATATGGGAGTGCTGGAAAGCGCAGGAAGAGGAAAATGGCAGAGGCCTGAAATATGCAAAGGGCTCCCGCTACTACATACAATCTGCTTATTCACCGGAAATGGATTGTTATCAGCTCAGTGCCCTGGATGTCACGCAGACAAATCGGAATATGAAGACAATACAGCTGCTAATCTGGGGATGTGTCCTGTTGGCAGTATTTTTCCTGCTTTTCTTTTTCGGAGTGCTGAATAAGGATGTGGTTCAGCCATTAAATAATTTTTACAATATTATACGGCAGATCAGGACAAAGCGGCAGAGATGTCTGGAGGAGGAGCTGCAGTTGGGCGGATGCGCGGAGATTACGGAGATTGGAAAAGAGTTTACCGGTATGCTTTCCGACATCGCCCAGCTTAACAAACAGATTTTTGATACAGCAACAGATTTGTATGAGGTGAAGGTGCAGAAACAGCAGGCTGAGTTATCTTATCTGCGCAGCCAGATTGATCCGCATTTCCTTTATAATACCCTGGAGGTATTCCGGAAAGAGGCGCTGGAAAAGGATGCGCCGGAACTTGCGCAGATGGCGGTGGATATGGGAAATATTTTCCGTTATAGTACAAAAGGGGAGTCCATAGTCCCGCTTCGGGATGAGATATCCATTATTAAATCATACATTAGGATTCAGAAGAACAGATTTCAGGGGAAAATTGAGGTTTTTTATTTCCTGCCCGGAGAAACCCTGCAGATACCGGTTATGAAGATGCTTCTGCAGCCGGTAGTTGAAAATGCAATTTTTCATGGACTGGAGCCAAAAGACGGGAAAGGAAATCTGTATCTGGGAGCCAGGATTGAGAAGGGAACACTGATAATTACAGTTAAGGATGATGGTGTGGGAATCGATCCACAGACCCTTCGGGAGCTGGAGGAAGCTTTGGAAAATGGTACGAATGCCGGAGGACATATTGGAATTATAAATACACATTCCAGAATTCGGCTTCAGTATGGGAAACAATATGGAATCAGGATAGAAAGCAGGGAAGGGGATGGTACAACGGTTATCATTTCCGTTCCGGTGGAGGAAAAATAAGCATGTATCAGGTATTGCTCGCCGATGACGAGCCGTCGGTAATCGCATCACTGCAGAAATCCATAGATTGGAATGGACTGGGCCTGGAGCTTGCAGGCTGCGCGGGCAGCGGCAGGGAGGCCCTGGCGTTGTTTGGGCAAAAACGTATAGATATTGCCTTACTGGATATCCGTATGCCAGGTATGAGCGGGCTGGAACTTTGTGAAGAACTGCGCCGCAGAAATGAGAATATACAGCTGATTATAATCAGCGGTTATGCTGAATTTTCTTATGCGGAAAGAGCGATCCGTTATGGAGTTCTGGGATACTGTCTGAAGCCCCTGGAATATGAACAAATTACTAAGCTTCTGGTTAAGGCTGTTAAAAATCTGGAAAAAACGGCAGTACGTGTAACGGATGCGGACTTTCTGGATGCTTTGGAAAACAGGGATGAAGAAGCACTCCGGCGCATTATGGCATCCTTTGGAATGAATGATGCAAAATACTTCATTGCTGTTTCTGTGGGAGAGGGAAGGATTCCGGTACCGGTCAGTGAAGGCATGCTGGTGGAATTTGGCCGTGGTCAATGCGGGTATATTACCAGGGAAGCTTTGAAAATGCAAGCTTTTGAAGCGTTTCTGTCGGTTCCTGGAAATCAGGGAATTGGTTATATACCGGAGGCTGTGGATATGGTACAGATTCCTTCGGCAGTTCAAAACTGTATCGCTCAGGCATATCATTTTTTTATTCAGCAGGACTGCAGGATATGCAGGGAAACAGAAGAACGAAGGGCGGCACGGTGGTTGGGAGAGGTACAGAGGAATGTGCAGGATAACAAATGGGATATTGTTTGTGAGCAGCTTTCGGATATTGAAGAGAATCATATTCCTGATTTTACGGTCCGTTCTGCGGTAAAGCTGTGCAATATTATTTTTACGGGAAATCTGTTTCAGGAAGAAGAGACGGATTATTATATTTATGGAATTCGGCAGCTGGTAGCGGAATATGGCACGATGAAAGAAATGCTGGGAAGGCTGAGAACTGCAATTCTGGCGGCCCGAACGCCTGAAATGGAGGAAAGTGCTTATTCCAATACTGCTTTTATGGGGCTTATGGTTTATATTAAGGAAAATTATAAGAAGGATATCTCCTTGTCCACTGCCGGGCAGGCGCTTCATATGAATCCGAATTATATCAGCCAGCTTTTCAAAAAGGAAGCAGGAATAACCTTTATCCACTATATTACACAGCTTAGGATGGAGGATGCAGTAAATCTGCTTTCCATGACGAATAAACCAGTTATCGATATTGCCATGGAGGTCGGATTTAATGATTATTTTTACTTTCTGAAAACCTTCAAAAAATTTACGGGGAAAACGCCATCCCAGTACAGAGAGGAATTATAATCGTATAATAAGGAAAGAGCCTGGGCCATTTCGTAAAAGGAACAGGCTTTTTTATATGTCTTTTTTTAATAACAGGCATTGTACCGGACGGTATAATCTGTAAAAATTCCATCTATTTACGGACAAATTCTGTAAATAATCTATTGTTCCGGCTTTGGAACGCAGGCCGGTATGGATAATGGAAAATTTTTATAGGAAAATACTGTAACCATTCCATTTCCGATTTCCCTTAAAGAGTTTATATTGAAAAACGAAGGAGGGAACTACAGTGAAGAAAAATCAAGCAAACAGGATGGAGTGGAAAAAAATATCTAAAAAGATGCGTAATGACTGGCTGCTTTATCTTCTGATTGTCCCGGTCGTAGTCTGGTATCTGATATTCTGCTACCTGCCGATTGCAGGCGGACTGTCTTTATCAGTAAGAAATTTCCGGTTTGATGAAGGAATATGGACCAGTCCATTTGTAGGGCTGCAGCATTTCCAGAAGATGTTCGCAGATCGGGATTTTATGCGGGCTACAGGAAATACCATAATTATCAGCCTGGGCAGAATTGCATTCCAGATGCCCTGCGCCATACTGGCAGCCATTTTCTTAAATGAAATCCGGAATGCAAAGCTGAAACGGACTTTTCAGACAGTTATAACATTTCCCCATTTTATTTCATGGGTAGTACTTGCAGGAATACTAAGCAACATATTTGGCTCCAGCGGTATTATCAATCAGGTGCTGACCATGCTTGGGATAGAAAATATATCACCGATAACGACTGCGGCAACATTCCGGCCGTTTATCTGGCTGTCAAATATCTGGAAGGAGGTTGGCTGGGATTCCATTATCTATCTGGCGGCGATTACTTCCATTGATCCGGGGCTGTATGAAGCGGCAGAGGTAGACGGGGCAGGCAGGCTGCAGAGAATATGGCATATTACGCTGCCGGGAATTAAGGGAACAATAGCGATTATGCTGATACTGGCAATCGGCCAGGTGGTGACGAACGGTTCGTTCGATCAGATATTTAACCTGTATTCATCTCCGGTTTACCAGGTGGGAGATACGCTGGATACCTATATTTTCAGAGAATCCTTTATTACAGGCGGACTGAACTATGGATATTCTACAGCAATCGGTATGTTTAAATCAGTTATCGGGGTGATTATGATAACAGTCAGCAATAAAATAGTGACCGCGATAGGTGAGAACGGATTATATTAGGAAGGTGAACAACGGATATGAAGAAGAAAAAATTGAAGAAATACAGAATTACACTGTATGATGTGATAGTTGTTGCCGTGTTCTCTGTTTTGGCTTTGCTGACGCTGTATCCCTTTTATAATGTATTGATAATGTCATTATCAAATACGCTCTCAGTGGCAAAGCATACACCCTATTTGCTGCCCTATGCATTTGATTTAACCGGCTACAAAACAATTCTTCAGGATATGTATTTCCTGAAAGCGTTTATGGTATCCTTATTTGTTACTATTGTGGGAACTTCGGTAAATATGTTCCTGTCGGTGACAGGCGCTTATGTTTTATCCAAAAGGGACCTGATTGGCCGGAAATTCATCCTTACGATGATACTGTTTACCATGCTTTTCAGCGGCGGGCTTGTTCCGACCTATATGATAGTAAAAGGACTTGGCCTCATTAACAGCATTTGGGTGCTGGTGCTTCCTACGGCAATCAGTACATATTACCTCATCATTATGAAAAATTATTTCCTGAATCTGCCGGCCGGCCTGCTGGAGGCGGCGAGACTGGATGGGGCAAATGAATGGAAAATCCTGTGGAATGTGGCGATTCCCATATCCAAGCCTTTTATTGCTACCTTTGCATTATTTTACTCTGTGGAAAGATGGAATGAGTGGTATAATGCACTGTTGTATATTAATGAAAAAAATCTGGCGCCCCTGCAGATTTACCTGCGGGAAATCCTGGTCAGCCTGAACACTCAGCTATCCACCCAGGCACAGCAGATGATCAGCAGTACGCAGAAGGTATCCACAACTGCCGTACAGATGGCAACTATTATAATCACAGCTGTCCCCATTTTATGTGTATATCCATTTTTACAGAAATATTTTGTAAACGGTATCATGGTAGGCGGTTTAAAAGAATAAAAAAGGTATCTGTCAGCCGGCCGGCGCGGCCGCTGTGAAGGAAAGGAACAGTTAATAATAATCCATATTATATAAAAAAGGAGAGGAAAAATGAGGAAAAGTAAATTGTGGAAGAAGGCGGCAGCAATAGTCATGAGCATGATGCTGGCGGCGTCGCTGGCCGCATGCGGCAGCCAGTCCGACACGTCTGCCACAGCGCAGGAAAACGCAGGAACCGGAACTGAAACGGAGGGTGCGTCTGTGTCAGGGACAACAGAGGCCCCTACAGAAATCTCCATAGCAATCTGGAATGCAGATGAGGCCTTTGCAGGAGATGAGGTATTAAGTCAGATTGAGGAGAAACTGAATATTAAGATCAAACCCATGAATGTAACCTGGGATGATTATATGCAGAAAATACAGCTGTGGGCTTCTTCCGGAAGTCTTCCGGATGTGTTTGCCGGGGATTTCAGGAATAACAGCACCTATTCACAGTGGGCAAACCAGGGAGTAATTAGGGCGATTCCTGAAGACCTGAGCGCTTACCCGAATCTGGAGGCATATCTGCAGGGACAGGCGGCACAGGATGCAAAACTGGGCGGGACCCTGTACTGTATTCCCAGACAGACCTATCCTTCTCAGGAATGGACCTGCGTGGATCGTATTATCTGCTACCGCTGGGATTTGGCCCAGAAGGCGGGAATCACCAAGGAACCGGAAAACTGGCAGGAATTCCAGGATATGATGAAAGCAATTATTGCTGCGGATCCGGACGGAACCGGCGTGGGCGGTCTGACTGCTTCCGATAAAAACCTGGTGGGTGGTATTGTAATGCCCTATGCTTCCCCGATTGTGGAGGAAAACGGCGCAGCCTTCAAATGGGTGGAAACAGAGGACGGGACCTTTAAGCCCGCTTATTTTACGGAGGATGTAGTTGCAGGCTTCCAGCTTGCCAGGGATATGTATGAATCAGGCGTAATAGAAAAGGATATCGCGCTTACAGCAAACCAGTCTTCCGAGGAGAAATTCCTGCAGGGAAAAAGCGCAGCCATTGTAATTGCCGGAGGCTTTGGGAGCAGATACAGCAACACGGCAAGATATTGGAAGGATGTGCATGGTACGGAGTATTTGGATGATGTAAAGGCCCTGAACCTGATGCCCGATAAAAACGGGAAGAAATCCTATCCCATGTGGGGATATGCATGGAGTGAATCCTTTATTAATGCCAGTGTCTCCGATGAAAAACTGGACAAAATACTTCAGCTGTACGATTATCTTTTGTCTGACGAAGGAGCTTTACTGTCCACCTATGGTCCGGAAGGCGAACTGTATGATATGAAGGATGGGAAGGTAACGCTTCATAATCCGGATGCCATGGTTAAGGATACCTATCCGTCCACGGATGCCCTTGCAGTATTGGCAAGATGGAATCCTTCCTCCTATGACAGCAGATTTGTTGCCACAAGCCCCGAGGAATACTCAGCAGTGGACAGAAGTCTGGTGGAACAGGCGAAGGAAGTGAAAATTCCGGAATATAACCAGAGATGCACACAGCTGGTAATGGAACTGGGAATTGACTTCGGCATTAGTTTTAATGATGATTTCCTGAATATCATGACAGGTACCGAACCGGTGGAAGAAATGTGGGCTGAAATTGTGAAAGGCTATGAAGCGAATGGCCTTGAAGATATGATACAGCAGGTAAATGATGCGCTTGCGGCTGAACAGTAGAGCAAAAAATAAAAATCAGGACCGGGAGTCCCTGCAGGTATTGCGGGGATTCCTGTTTTCTTTAGTAAGAAAAGGATACCATTTCGTAAAATACCGGGATAGAAGATCCTTTTTTCCAATGTTAGTATAGGGGAAAGAAAACCCAAAACAGCGGGAAGGAGGAATCTGTCGGACTACGGCGGAGAAAAGAGTATGAATTTGGGGAAAGAGGGATTTCAACATTTGCTGCAGCCTGTAGATAGGGACAAGGCAGTCTTTAAAGAGGAGGGGTATAGAGTATGGTGTGGAACAGCAGTAAAAGGAAGGAATGGGAAATATTATCTGTTTTATTCCAGATGGCCCCAGGCATTAGGGCGTGATGCGTGGGTTACGCATTCCGAGGTGGCCTATGCAATATCAGACTCCCCTTATGGAGGATTTGTTCCCTGCGGGATTGCGCTGCCCGCAGGCAGTAAAGGCGCATGGGATGCAGGCGCAATACATAATCCGACAATAATTGAATACGATGGCAGATATTATTTATATTATATGGGGAACTATGGAAATGGAGAATACTGGGATCACCGGAATCATCAAAGAATAGGGGTGGCAGTAGCGGAGAATCCGGAAGGCCCCTGGACAAGGTTTGACAGGCCGGTTCTGGATGTGACAAAGGGCTCTTTTGATCATCTGGTAACGAGCAATCCAACAGTAACCAGGGGTGGCGACGGGAGGTTTTATATGATGTATAAGGCGGTATCCGACGGACCGCTTCCCAAGGGAGGGGCAGTGATATGCGGCATTGCAATTGCAGAGCATCCTGAGGGGCCATTTGTAAAACAGCCTCAGCCTATTATGGTTAATCCTGAAAATGAGTGGTCGGTGGAGGATCCATTTTTATGGTATCAGAAGGATAGATTTTATGCCCTGGTAAAAGATTTTCAAGGATATTTTACCGGGCATGAAGATGGAAGTGTTGCGCTGTTCGAGTCTGAAAATGGTGTGAACTGGAATCCGGCGGAACAACCCCTGGCCTTTGATAAGACCATAACATGGATTGGAAAAGGCAAAACAAAAATGCAGTCTCTGGAGCGTCCCCAGCTTCTGCTTGAAGATGGAAGGCCGGTGGTTTTGTATTGTGCCGCGGAGGAAGGCCCGGAGGCAGAGACTTCATTCAATGTGGCGATCCCTTTGCAAAGTGAGGGATAAAAAAACATACCGGATAATAAAAAAAGTTACCGGCTCCATCCGCAGAAAAAAGCAGCAGCTTTGAAATCATAAAATAGTGGAGGAAATAGCATAAGCTGTTGGATTGTGACCTCCCTGTCCTGTTCTTATAATAAAAATATAAGAAAACAGAAGAAACAAGGGGAGGGAAAACAGAAAAGTGAAGGGGAAAAAGCATCATGTAAAACGGTATTTCTGGCTGTATCTGTTCCTGCTTCCGGCATTGGTATACTTTGGTGTATTTCATTACGGGCCTATGTATGGTGTGCTCATGGCGTTTCAGGATTTTAATCCGGTACAGGGTATTGGCGGCAGCAGGTTTATCGGGCTGGATAATTTCAGAGTGCTGTTCCAGTCAGAGAGCTTTATCAGGGTATTCCGTAATTCTCTATGGATCAGTGTATTACGGCTGGTATGGGGGTTCCCGGTTCCGATTGCCATAGCAATTATGCTAAGTGAGATAAGGACAAAACGATTTGCCAAAGCATCCCAGACAGTAATGTATATGCCGCATTTTATATCCTGGGTGGTTCTTTCAGGAATACTGATAAACCTTTTATCTACTTCCAACGGCGCAGTGAATGAGGTGATTAAATTTTTCGGTGGGGAACCCATTCAATTTCTGCAGAGTGAGAAATTTTTCAGAAGCGTTATCGTAATCAGCGATATTTGGAAGGAAGCCGGCTGGGGAGCTATTGTATACATAGCGGCAATTTCCGGAATCGACAGGGAAATGTTTGAAGCGGCCAGAGTGGATGGCGTTAAGATGATGCAGAAGATTTGGTATATTACGCTTCCGTCCATTGCGCCGACGATAACGGTTCTTTTTATCCTCAGGCTGGGATCCATCCTGAAGAATGGATTTGAACAGATATTTATGCTGTACAGCCCGGTGGTATATGATGTGGCGGATGTTTTTGAGACTTACACATACCGGATAGGTATGCAGGAAGGTAAATACGGTTTTGCGTCTGCTGTCGGTTTATTCCAGTCGGTAGTAGGACTGATTCTGGTACTGGTGACAAATAAGATTTCCAGGAAAGTAGGTGATGGCGGGCTATGGTAAAGATGATTGGGAAAAAAGAAAGCGGACGGACGGCCAGATATATTTTCTTTTTTATTGTACTTCTTTTAGATTTGGCAGTGCTTTATCCGATCCTGAATGTCCTTGCGGTTTCGTTTTCATCCTATGCGGAATATTCGGCCAATCCCATGATGGTTATTCCCAGGGGGCTGAACCTGCATTCTTATATGAAAGTGTTCCAAAATAAAAGTATCTGGACCGGATACGCCAACACCCTTTGGATTACATTTGCAGGGACGGTCCTGGGGGTGACTGTGACTGTGCTGGCAGCCTATTCTCTGTCTAAAAAGAAGCTGAAAGGAAAAAATGTGGTGATGCCGGTAATCTTGTTTACCATGTTTTTCAGCGGAGGCATGATCCCCAGTTATTTCCTGATGAGAGGCCTGCATCTTCTGGATACCAGAACTGCGCTGATTATACCGGGATGTATCTCGGCTTATAATCTCATACTTGTTAAGAATTTTTTTGAGAGTCTTCCTGAAAGCCTGATGGAAGCAGCAGAAATGGATGGGGCCAGTGAGCCGCAGATTCTCGGCAGGGTAGTAGTGCCTCTGTCAAAGCCTATCATATCCGTCATTGTTCTGTTCACTGCGGTAGGCTACTGGAACAGCTATTTTAATGCAATATTATATACCAAATCTCAGAGCAAATGGACTCTGCAGCTTGTTCTCAGGGAAATTATTATGGCGGCCAATACTATGGCCAATGCAACAGGGGGTAACCTGGCGGAACAAAATGCGGAAGCGGTTCCTGCCGTAATGCTGCAGTATGCATCCATTGTTGTGGCAATGGTGCCGATCTTATGTGTTTATCCGTTCATACAGAAATATTTCCAGGAAGGCATTATGATGGGAGCAGTGAAAGGATAGCAAACAATAAAATTCAAGGAGGGTAACTATGAAAAGAAAGAATGTAAGTAAGGCAATTGCAATGGCAGCAGCGGTGGTTATGTTGTTCACAGGTTGCGGCGGCAGTAATGCGGCAGACGCGCCGGTATCCGGGACAACGGATACCAGGCAGGCAGCCCAGGCCGGCGGAGGGGAAAGCTCGGAGGCGGCGGAAAGCGATTCGGCAGTAGCTTCCGAGGAGGCAGCAGATAAGGGGGAACCAACGGAAATCAGGATATTCTATAGTTATGATCCCAATACGGAAACGGAAGCTTCCAAATTTCTTGTGAAGGAAATGGAAAAGGCGCTGAATATTAAGCTGATCCGGGATGAGGTTCCCAAATCCGCCTATAGTGAAAAATTACAGCTGGCCCTGGCAGATGGAGATTACCCGGATGTATTTGTATTTGACAGCCATGAGGATGCAGCCTTGATTTCGGCTGTGGATAACGGTCTGATTATACCGGTGAATCAGTATGTGGAAAATATGGAAAATATCCAGAAATATACGTACCCGCAGGCATTTGAGGCAGCCAAGATTAAGAATGATGAGAATATTTATCTGATTCCCAGAACTACCGTGGCGAGGGCGGATGGTTTTGCAGTACGCAGTGACTGGATGGAAAAGGTAGGAATTGATATAACTTCTGATAATTATTCCATGACACCGGACGAATTTCTTGATATGCTGGAAAAATTTACGACGCAGGATCCGGATGGGGATGGGAAGGATAATACGTATGGACTGCAGTATAGTGCTTCAAACGGAATGATGGATGTTTTTTATGGAGGGGCATTTGATTGTCTTGGATGGCAGAAAAGCGATGGCGAATTCAGCTTTATGGATCCCCAGTATGAAATCGGTAATGAAAATTACAGGGAAGCCTTGGAATACAGCCAGAAGGTATATAAATATGCACATCCTGACAGTGTGATATCCACAGAGGTAGGTATTAATGAGGTAGGAGTGTCAAGTTCTTTTGCGGGCCATGTATCCAGTCGGGAAAGAAAGGTGCAGGAGCTGGTTCCGGAAGCAGAACTGACGTATGTATCAGGTATTTCCAATAAAGATGGAGTAATACAGAGTGGAACCAGCGTTCCGGGAATTTGGGGAGGACTTGCAATAACAACAGCATGTGAACATCCGGAAAAGGTTGCTGAATTAGTAAACTGGCTGCTGAGTGATCAGGCATGGGAATATTCTTTATATGGTGAGCCTGGTGTTTCCTATAATAAAAATGACGACGGCACAATTGAAATTGTAGAAGAGGTATATAGAAAGAATAAGGAAATGGATGCCGGATGGGCAACTTCTATTGCAAGAAGAAAAGAATCTGTAGACTTTTTCCTGGATCTTTCGCTGCCGGAGGAAGAACTGGCAGAAGTGAGAGACTGGCTGAATGTGGCTGTTGACGGCGTTGTAATGTCCCTGAATAATGGGAAAAAACCGGAATGCGCTTCAGATACCATGTTTATTGAGGCAGATAATAAACTGAAAGAGGTAAGAACCAAGATTATCATGGGAGCCGCGGATATTTCAGAATACGATAAGGCATTGGCTGAATGGTATGAAAAGGGCGGAAGGGAATATGTGGAAGAAATGAATACAATTATTGAAAGCATGCAGTAAGGTATGCTTTCGCAAAGGCACTCAGTTTGTTGAGTGCTTTTGCGCGTTGATAAATAAAATGCTTCTTCTGCAGTATATCATTGATGTAAAACAGGCAGGTAAAAAGTTTCATGGTTCAGGGCAGAAGGTCCGGATGTACGGCATTGAAACGGAAATGGGGGAAAGATGGGATATAGACTGGCGATAGCGGATGATGAAAAGCTGATAAGGGAGAGCCTGGCACAGTTTATTGACTGGAAGGAACTTGGATTTGAAATAGTGCTTCTGGCAGAAGACGGCATTCCTGTTATTGAGGCACTCAGACAGGAAAAGCTGGATGCTGTATTATGTGATATCCAGATGCAGGAGAAAACAGGTTTGGATGTTGCGGAGTTCATTTACCGGAACAGTCTGGATTGTATTATTGTCCTGCTAAGCGGATATGAAGAGTTTGAGTATGCCAGGCAGGCTATCAGCTTTAATGTAACAGAATATCTACTTAAGCCAATTAATCTCTCCGGAATCAGGGAAACCTTTACACGGATAAAGACAGAACTGGATACGCGCGGGGCAGAAAGGGAAAAACAAAGACAGCTGCTGCAGAATGCGGGTTCTTTTTGGCATATCATCATTGAAAGAATGCTGGAACGAGGCCGGCTTGGGATTATTACAGATGGGAAGGGCTGCAGGGACTTCCTTCGGAGTTACCATATTGAAGAAACGGTTCTGTCACATACCGCTTATATAATACAGCTGCAGTTAGAGGGGCTGGAAGAATACAGTGGTCTGGAACAGAATATCATCACTAATATATTGGAGCTTCTGGAGGAAGGTAATCAGCTTGAAGGAAGCTTTATTCTGTTTGGTGAGGATGAGAAGCAATACCGGGTGCTGATTCTTAGAAATCAGCCGTTTGAGAAAGAACATGAAGAGAAATATCTTCGAGAAGTGGCGGAGGCGATTAAGGATATATGCAGAATCAAGGCGGAACTCCGCTTCCTGTTAAAAAATATAACTCTGGAAGAGGCGGCAGTAAAAATGAAGGAATGTTTTCCTTTGTTTGAACAGGTGCAGAAAACGGAGAACAACGGGGAGGGTTATCTGAATACGATTGCGAGACAGTATCTTTTAATCCTTAATATGTGCTCCGATTACAGAGAAATCGAAGAAAATATTGGCAGGATATATGATTTGAGGAACAAAAATCTGCAAAGCAGGGAAAATATAAGTGAAATTTTCCGGCGTATGAGGGCCATGCTGAACGAGCAGCATCCGGAAAAGATGGAGACATTTCCGGCAGAATGGGGAGCGGGAGAAAATCCAGAGACTTTTTTCAGAAATACAATGGAATTTTTCTACAGATATCTGCATGAAGATGGTGATTATCTGTCATTGCCGGACAGTATTAAAAAGCTGGTCGGAGATCATATCGGGGAAAGCATTTCTCTTACTGCAGCGGCGAGCCATGTTTTTTTAAGCCCTAACTATTTCAGCAGGCTGTTTAAAGAGCAGACCGGTGAAAATTACAGCGAGTATTGTATCCGCATCAAAATGGAACGGGCGGCGGAACTGCTATGTAATCCCAGAAAAAAAATTTATGAAATCAGCGAAGAGCTGGGATATAAGAATATCAAGTATTTTTATAAACTTTTTAAGAGAAATTATAACTGCACTCCTACGGAATACAGGGAAAGCTGTTGGCAAAAAAGCGCGCAGAAAAAGGACTGAGGAGGTATCTTTTGAAAAAATGGTCGCCCTTTTCATATATCCGAAACTATAAATTTAACAGCCTTTTTTTAAAAAATTTTATCTTAATAGATCTTGTGGTGTTTCTTCCCCTGATCCTGATGTGTGCTGCGGTCTATCTGTATTTTCAGGAGACCTATTTAAGAGAAATTGAAGCATCCTCACAAAATACGCTTTATCGGATTCAGGAAACAGTGGATACGGTTATGGATAATATCAGGCTTATGGGTATCAATCTGTGTCAGGAGGAAGGGTTGTTGGAGTTCCTGGATTATACCGGAGATGTGAAGTCTGATTATGAGGGAGCACAGCAGCTTGTAAAGCTTCGCAGGCTTTTGGCTAAAAATACAAATGAGTACGTACATTCCGTTTATGTATATTCGGAGGCCAATGGGTATGTGATCACAGGAACGGATTCAGAACGGGTCCAAACTATGAGCGACAGCTCCTGGATAGAGCACTATGAAAGAAATAAAATCCAACAGGGAAGCACGGTCTGGCCGAGGATGAGGCTGCAGAGAAAGGATGCAAACAAATATCCATGTATTTCCGTCGCATTTTATCTGCCCTATCAGCAGAATAAAGGAAAGAAAGGGGCGCTGATTCTGAATATGAACAACAGCTGGCTGGATAAGCTGATGGATATAAGTGACAGGAAATTATCGGATTTTTACGTTGTGGATCAGGAGGGCATTGTTGTATATAATCATGATCCGGAAAAACTGAATCATTATATTACGGAGTATCTTGAATGTTCCGGGGAGGAATTTATACGGGAAGAAGGATACATGGTAAATGGCAGGCCGTCTGCAAATGGGAAATGGAATTATGTGTATATTACGGATTTACAGCAGTATTATGAGCGTCTTAATCGGTTAAAAGGAATGATTTCTCTTGTTGGCCTTCTTCTTTTTATGGTATCCGTTGCAGTTTCATTTCTGATCTCCGTAAGGGTATTCCTTCCCGTAGAAAGGATTCTTCAGTTGTTGGAGGATCCGAAGGCTTTCTATGACACAAGCCGGATGGAAAAGGAACATAAGGACAGCAGGAATGAACTGAAATATATTACGAGTTCTTTTTTGGAATCGTACAGTAAACAGGAGCAGAACAGGAAAGAATTAACAAAATACGTAACTTCTTTAAAGGAGGCGCAGATTGCCCTGCTGCAGGCGCAGATCAATCCCCACTTTCTCTTCAATACACTGCAGAGCATTAATTTTATGGCAATCGCCGTTACCGGGACGGACAACGATCTTTGCGCTGCAATCGGGATGTTATCCACGATGATGCGTTACATGATGGAAGTGGATTATAACATGGTGACGCTTGAAAAAGAAATTGAGTACAGCAAAGCATATATCGGTTTGGAGCAACTCCGATACGGAGACAGTCTGCAGGTAAAGTGGGATATAGAACCGCAGCTGATGGAGTGCAGGACGGTAAAGGTAACGCTGCAGCCGATTTTAGAGAACTGCATCAGGCACGGGTTTAAAAATATGAAATGCGGCGGCAATATTGAGGTAAAAGGAAAACTGGAGAATGAAAAAATTCTTATCTTGGTCAGAGACGACGGTGTCAGTCAGGATGAGGAATGGATTTCTTCCATGAATCGGGAGCTGGAAGAATTCCAGCCTGTTATCAGCAGACATATCGGAATACGTAATGTTAATCAGCGGATTCGAATGCTGTTCGGAAATGAATATGGATTACATATTCTGAAGGTACAGACAGGCTTTACCGTAGTAATCTGGCTGCCTGTCCTGAGGGAAGAGGTATAAATTCATAAATAAGTATACCAAATGGATTGATTATGCGGATAGTATTCTTCCCGGGCTTCATTATAATCAGGGTATGAGCAATGTGGCGTTGCATAAAGGGAGGGAATTATGAAGCAGGGACAACAGGTTACGGGATTTGAAACTGTGGAGCATGAGGCGGATTTATGTATTGTAGGAGGCGGACTTGCGGGCTTTGCGGCGGCATTGGCAGCGGCACGCAGGGGGATACGGGTGTTCCTTATGCATGACCGGCCGGTATTGGGGGGCAACGCATCCAGCGAGATACGTATGTGCATCCGGGGAGCGCAGAAACGCAATGAACAGGAAACGGGGATTGTGGAGGAACTGGCGTTAACGAATATCTATTATAATCCACAGGTGAATTTTTCCGTATGGGACAGTATCTGGTTTGGCATGGTTCAGGCAGAGAAAAACATTACACTGGCATTGAACTGCTCCTGCATGGATGCAGAAATGGATGGAGATCATATTGTGTCGGTTACCGGCTGGCAGACAACGACTCAAACCTGGCAGAAGGTGCGTTCCGGTCTGTTTGCCGACTGCTCCGGGGACAGCGTTTTGGCTCCGCTGACAGGCGCCAAATGGCGAATGGGAAGAGAGGGAAGGGAGGAATTCGGTGAATCAATTGCCCCGGTAAAAAGCGACAGCCATACCATGGGGCTTACCTGCCTTATGCAGATCAGGGAAACAGACCGGCCGGTTATCTTCCGCAGGCCGGAGTGGGCGAACTGCTACACAAAAGAAGATTTTCAGGGACGTATGGATCTTTCCGGGCCGGAGAAGTGGAGGGACAGCAATTTCTGGTGGATGGAAATCGGCGGGACGGCAGATGCCATAAAAGACACGGAAACGCTAAGGGATGAACTGATTAAAATCGCATATGGAGTATGGGATTTTATTAAAAACAGCCATGAGGTTAAGGCTGATAACTGGGATTTGGAGTGGATGGGTTTTCTGCCTGGGAAGCGGGAAAGCCGCAGGTATGTGGGAGATTATATTTTAAAACAGAGTGATTTAAGTACAGCAGCGCCTTTCGGTGATGTGGTGGGCTACGGCGGCTGGAGCATGGATGATCACAATCCAAAGGGGTTTGAGACAAAAGAACCGCCTACCATTTATCATCCGGTGAAATCCCCTTACGGGATTCCCTTCAGGTGCCTGTATTCCGTTAATATCCAGAACCTGATGTTTGCCGGAAGAAATATCAGCGCCACCCATACTGCGATGGCATCCACCAGGGTAATGGCAACCTGCGGGGTTCTGGGGCAGGCAGTAGGGACGGCAGCTGCACTGGCAGTGAAGGAAAAGCTTACACCCCGCCAGGTGTACAGTCAGAGGATAACTTTGCTTCAACGGCAGCTGATGGAGGATGACTGCTATCTTCCCGGGCTTCTTTTGACAAAAAGCGAATTTATGGATACGGTTACGATCACAAGCGAAGACGGGAATACGGAATATCTGACAGATGGCTGTGAGAGAACGACTGATGGAGAGGAACATTTATGGAAAGCGCCTCTGGGAACAGAAATTACGGCGGTTCTGGACGAAGAAAAAAAGGTGGAGGCGGTTACTCTTATTTTCGACAGCGATATCAACCGGGATACCTGGGGGAAGGAACTGGATACATACAGAAGATATCCGATGAAATGCCACGTTTATCTGGAGCAGCAGCCGGTGGTTATGCCGGAAACCTTGATTAAGGCATACGAAATCTGGATTCTGGAGGAGGGAAGCTGGCAGCTTTTAAAGAAAGAGAAGGAAAATTACAGAAGACTTGTAAAGATACCTGTGGGAAGAAGGATAAAAGCGGTAAAAGTGGTTCCGCAGGCTTCCTGGGGAGCTGCGGAAGCCAGGATATATCGGCTGGATTTAGCAGGAACGGATAAAAATTAAGAAGTATAAAGCAGGGTGTGGAAATTATGCGGAAAAAGAAAAAAAATTCAAAGCAGTTCCTTCATCAAATAGTAATAGTGTTTACATTTACGGTCACTATTCTGTTGATCGCTTTTTCTTCGGGGATAACTTATCAAATCGAGAAAAGCTATAGGGAAAGCGAAAACGCAAACAATGAAAATATTCTTCTTCAGATTAAATATAACCTTGACTATATGCAGAATATTATCCGGGATATGGCGCAGGGGTATTTGTTTGATGACACTGTTGTTTCCTTGATGTATCTGCCGAAAGAAATCGATGTGTTTGAGTTGATACAGAAAATGCAGCGTATTGATACCTTTGTAAAATACAGCCAGTACATTTATTCTATTTCTATTTATAATAATAAACTTGGAACTGTATATTCCACCAGCCCGTCTCTGTACACCGATGAATTCGGTATCCTGGACTATATGCAAAGCCAGGAGAAGGTGCCCCGGAACCGGCTGGTGCCGATGGTTTCACAAATCACGGGGGAACGGGTTTTTTCTTTTTTTACTTATGAATCCATAGATGACGCGGGAATGCCGGATGGTGCAATAGCCATACATATCAAAGCGGACTGGCTTTTGAGCAATATCAGTGTATTTAATGAAGTGAGAGGGCAAAAGACAGACAGTATTGTTATTTTGGGCCAGAAAGGTGAGATAATTGCCGGGGAACTGGGAAACGCAGAATTTTTGCCCGTTATCCAGAATGAATTTGGTTCTATGGAAGATAACGGAGAGCAGGGGAAGGCGCCGGGAACGCAATACCGCATGACGCAGAGAAGGGTGGGAGCCGGACAATACATGATCTCCTGTATCCCTTTGTCCCAAAATGACTGGATGATGGTCCGTATACAGAATTGTTCGGATTTCTATGATTCCGTAAACCAGCTGAAAAAAACAATTTTTCTGTCTACGGCTGTTTTTGTGTTCCTTTCCGTACTTTTAACTATTCGGATTTGCCAGAAATTGTATGCGCCGGTAGGGGAGCTTGTAAAGGATATTGTGAAGGACTTTCCTGCGGAGGCCATAAAAGAGGAAAAGAATGAGCTTCGTATTCTGATGAATATTTATCAGGATTCAAGAGAACGTCTGAGCAGATTCCGGGATGAGGCCCAGAACAATCAGAATATTATAAGCGCCAGTTACCTGAGAAATGTGTTCGCAGATAGTAAAGCAGTCACTGCCGGGGAATGGGACTATATAGCAAAAGATAGTAAGCTGCAGGCCAGTCTGGATGAAGAGCTGATTCTGTGCCTGTTTTCAATTAATAATTACCAGAGATTTTGTTTGGATTACAGCAGCGGTGACCAAAAGCTGTATAAGTTTGCCGCATCTAATATGATTCATGAATTGCTGGAAGGACACTTCAGGAATATGGTACTTGATTTACGCAGGGATCAGCTGCTGGCGGTATTGAATACTGAAAATAAGGAAAATGCAGAAGAACTTGCGGCGGAGGCCCTGGTATGTTTCCAGCAGAATATGTGCAAATACTTCGGAGAGCTGTTTACAATAATTATAAGCGGAAGAGTCAAAAATAAATATGAGATTTCCGAGGCATATAACTGTCTGGAAAGGGATAGCGAATATCGGTATGTTTTCGGCAGCGGAGCTGTTATAACTGCGCAAATGCTGCAGCGCAGAAAGAACAATGAAAAAAGTATTTTCCATATAGGAAAAGATATGGCGAAAGAAATCGGAGAAGTGATAAAGCTGGGCAACACAGATGAGGTTTTAAAAATGCTTGACGGGCTTTATCAGGACATTGTCGGGCAGGAGCTTGCCGGTATTAAACCTGCTATAGCGGAATTGATGAATCTGATTTTCAGTGTGTCGGATGAACTGGAGGCATCACGGAATATACCGCTGCTGGAGGACAGAAAACGGGCGCAGCAGGAAATATGGCAGAGTGAAACTTCGGAGGAGGCTTATGAAATCATTAAAAGGTATCTGATAGAGCTATTGGGAAATATGGATTTGGGACTCAGCGAGAAGTACAATACAATTATGGAACGTATAAAAAAGATAGCGGAAGAAAGCTACTCCGACAGCAGCCTGTGTCTGCAGTCTATTGCGGACGAGATTGGTTTGAATGCTGCATACATAGGGAGGATTTTTAAAAAGGGCGCTGGGGTCAGTGTAAACGAATATCTGAATTTGACAAGAATGTATAAAGCGGCCGAATGGTTTGAAAAATCGGACTTAAGTGTGAATGAGGTTATGGAAAAAGTGGGGATAGAGAATCAGAGTTATTTTTATAAATTATTTAAAAAGCAGTTCGGGACAACGCCTAAAAATTATGCTTTTACAAAAAGAAACAGTTAATTATTTACAGGAAATTAGAGAAAAATATAAAAAGTACAGTCTCCGGGAATATAGAAAACCACTTTTTGCACTATAAACATATACCCTTTTTCGTTTATGATGATTTTGGAAGGAAGAGCCAGACTCATAAATGAAGGAGGGTAATTTTTTATGGGGGTATCAGACAGAAACAAAAAAATAAAGTTTAAAAGGAGGGGAAAGAATAAGATTAACTGGGAACTTTTATCCATGAATGTTCCAACACTGCTATTGATTTTCATTTTCTGCTATCTGCCCATGGGAGGACTGATTCTTGCATTTAAGGATTTCCGGTATGATTTGGGTATTTGGGGGAGCAAATGGGTAGGGCTGGATAATTTCAGATTCCTTTTTGAATCTGCGGATGCATGGAGAATCACCCGTAATACCATAGGAATGAATTTCATCTTTATTGTAACAGGGACTGTATTTGCGATACTGCTGGGGATATTTTTAAACGAGGTATCCCGCAGGAGCGTAAAGGTCTATCAGACGGTAATGTTTGTTCCTTATTATTTGTCATGGATTGTTGTAGGTTATATTTTTATTACCCTCTTTGATATGGACCTTGGGATTACCAATCAAATTATTAAGCTATTTGGCGGTGATCCGATCATGTGGTACAATGAGCCGTCTTACTGGCCGTTCTTGCTTACGATTGCAAACCTGTGGAAGACAGGGGGATATATGGCGGTTATCTATTATACTTCAATTCTGAGTATTGATCAGGAATATTATGATGCGGCAAAGGTTGACGGTGCTTCCAGGCTGCAACAGATATGGTATATTACGCTTCCTGCAATTAAGCCTACGATCATTATGCTGACACTGATTTCACTGGGGGGGATAATAAGGGCCGATTTTGGTATGTTTTTCTTCCTTCCAAATGAATCGGGCGCTTTATTTCCAACTACAGATGTAATTGATACCTATGTATTCCGGACCCTGCGTAAAATCGGAGATATTAACATGAGCTCGGCAGCCAGTTTTTATCAGTCAATTGTGGGATTTGTGCTGGTGGTGGTTTCCAATGGGGTTATCAGACGAATAGACAGGGAAAGCGCAATTTACTGATAATAATGGAGGGGCATATGAAAAAATACAGTTTTTTGGACGTGGTGATACATTTTATATTTATTGTATTTTGCATTATGTGTATTGTACCGTTTGTAATCGTAATTGCCACGTCTTTTTCCACGGAGGCAGAAGTAGTAACAAAAGGCTATGCATTGTTTCCAAGAAAATTTACAACGGATGCATATGATTATTTGTTTCGGGATTTAAGTGTTATGCTCAGGGCATATGCCGTTACTATCCTGACAACAGTCGGAGGGACACTGGCAGGAGTTTTGTTTATGGCAGCTACTGCTTATACATTATCCCGTAAAGATTTCAAGCAAAGAGGAACAATTGGTTTTTTTATTTATTTTACAATGATGTTTAACGGAGGAATGGTTGCCACATATATCTTGATTACAAATTACCTGCATTTGAATAATACAATCTGGGTACAGGTATTGCCCACACTTATTTCGCCTTATTATCTCTTTATTCTGCGCAGATTTATGTCGGATATTCCTGTTTCGATTATTGAATCTGCCAAGATAGACGGGGCGGGGGAGTACACAGTATTTTTCAAATTGGTAATTCCGCTGGCTAAATCGGGGATTGCGGCAGTATCGCTGCTGGTGGCGCTTACTTACTGGAACAGCTGGTGGCCCAGTCTGATGTATGTGGATGATGCGGATTTGGGAACGCTTCAGTACTTGCTCTACCGTATCATATCCAATGCACAGGCGCTTTCGGATCCCAGTAAGAATATGTTTTTATCCGGAGTAACGATTCCCACCTATTCAGTAAGGATGGCAGCCTGTGTAATGGCGGTGGGACCGATCATTGTGCTGTTCCCGTTCTTCCAGAAGCATTTTGTTAAGGGAATGACTGTAGGGGCGGTGAAAGGTTAGGTTCGCCTGTATGGTATTACAAAGCAGTATAGAAACAAAACAAACGAGATTGGGAGGTATGGTAAATGAAGAAAAAATGGGGTAAAAGAATAGTTGGTTTGGGTATGGCAGCAGTATTGCTTGTTGGTTCTCTGGCCGGGTGCGGTAAGGAGCCTGCCAGTATGGATGGCAGCAGTGCACAGACAGCAGCAGGGACAACAGTGGAGCCGGAAGAGCAGGGCTCCACGGAAGGAGCTGTACAGGAGAGTACACAGGCGGAGCTGGAACCTGTAACCCTGACCTGGTATGCTATCGGCAACGGGCCGGATCCGGATCATGAGAAGGTCATGGCGGAAGTAAATAAAATATTGCAGGAAAAGCTGAATGTTACATTAGAATGGACTATTTTCGACTGGGGTTCTTATGAGGATAAGATGAGGGTCAAGATAGCCAGCGGTGAAGAATTTGATATGTGTTATACCAGCGCAGGCTGGGTGGTAAAATATGCGGAAAATGTTGCAAAGGGAGCCTTTTTGCCGCTGACGGATCTTCTGCCTGAATATGCTCCTGAATATTATAAGGGAATTGACCAGAAATATTGGGATGTTACCAAGATTAACGGCGATATTTACGGAGCCATAAACTATCAGACTTTAGTTGAGCAAAGGGGGCTTGTATTCCAGAAAGATTTGCTGGATAAATACGGTTTTGATTGTACCAAGGTAAAGACTCCGAAGGATCTGGAACCTTTCCTGGAGCAGATCAGGGATAATGAACCAGGTATTACGCCGGTTGATTTCCACAAGAGCTATGAGTGGCCTATGGAATTTATGTCAGGGGCACAGGATGTAAGCGGATATGTGGATTTCCTTTATGAACCTCTGATAACCGTACCCTTTGGCATGGAAGATTATAAGATAGGTGATGCCTTGAAGGTATCAGATGTGGCTAGGAAGGCTTTTGAACAGACACATGAGTGGTATAAGGCAGGCTTTATTAAGAAAGATGCTGCAAGTGTGCAGGATACAACGGCAGATGTTAAGGCGGGAAAATACGCAGTATGGGCATGCCCCTATAAACCTGGCGTAGAAGCGGAGAATCAAAGCTTATATGATTTTCCTGTAGTAACGATTCCTGTTACGGAACCTACGGTACGTACCAGGTCCGTGCTTTCCGGTATGACAGCAATTAGCCGTACTTCGAAAAATCCGGAGCGTTGCATGATGGTACTGGAAGAATTATGGAAAAATAAGGATTTATATAATCTTATGGCGTTTGGCATTGAAGGAGTGCATTATAATAAGGTTTCCGATAATTCTATAGAACAGATAGCAGATTCAGGATATGCGCCCGGTATCTCCTGGGAGCTGGTGAACCAGTTTAATGCTTATTATCTCCCCGGGCAGGAAGAGGGAACCTGGGAAGCGACCATGGAAAATAATGAGGCGGCTGTTTCCAGCCCCATCGCCGGATTTTCATTTGATGTGGAACCTGTAAAAACTATAATAGCCAATATAAATTCCGTTTATGAAGAGATGTACTATGGGCTGTATACAGGGATGCTCGATCCAGAGACTGCAATACCGCAGTATGAGGAAAAGCTGAAGACAGCGGATCCGAATGGCGAACTGACGAAAGAGGCGCAAAAGCAGCTGGATGCATGGGCTAAAGTAAACGGTGCAAAATAAAACTTATATGTTTTCATTGTCTTAAAAAAGGTGATGCCAGGGCAGATAAACCCTTCTTGTATTAACCCACTGTAATAAGAGCTGGCAAAGGATAGATGTTATTTGTCCTGGCACAGTGAAACACCGGATTTACAATGCATGATACGGGAAATATATTTTGGGATTTAGAACCAATATATATTTCCCTTTTTATTCCCGCGAGCAACGAGCCAAGTATCCATGCTTGCATGGATATTTGATTTACTATAAATCCGAAGATTGCATAATGAGATAAAAATTGTAAAGATAAAAAAGGGGATTTTATCGTATATGACAATAAAAAAGCAGTTAATATCTACAATTATTTCAGCTACATTAATTCCTATGCTCATTATGCCCTGGCTGGGATATCTGTATATCGGGAATACCGTGAAGGAGCAGCTTCTGCTTCAGGGTAAAAGACAATTAGAAGAAAGCAGCAGAAATTTAGAAGAAATCATGGATGATGTATTGATGATATCTAATGTGGTATCCACAGATGAATATATGACAGGCGTTGTCCGTAAAACGGATGGGGATATGGGAGAACGGAAAGAAGTAATTAAGAGGCTGGAGGACTATAATGCAGTATATTTGTACCGTTATAATGCGGCTATGATTATATATGATTCTGATGGTAAAGTGTACAGTACATTAGGAGCCGGACAAAGTGAAAATGCGGAATTCCGCATAAAGTGGAAAGAGGATACCATAGCAAAGGATGGATATTTTTTATGGAAGACATTTCCCGGACGTTCTGAGGAAGAACCCATCCTGGGAATGTCCAGAAATCTCTTTGATAAGAATGGTATAAGAATTGGCGTACTTTGCATTGAGATATATCAGGATCTTTATATGGGAAAGCTTTTGCGTCATGATAGTGAATTAATGCATACGGAACGATATCTTGTGGATGAAAGCGGAAAATTTGTGCTATCTTATGCGAATGATAAAGGACAGACGCGGTTTACAGAAGAAATATATGCGGGCCAGATCAAGAAAGCCCGGACAAATAAAGGAAGCAATGAGATATTGATTGGTTCAGAACGGTATATTTTTCTTCAGGATTCTGTTGAAAAAACAGGTTGGAAAATGGTTCAGATAGTACCATATAATGAAATATATGCAAAATTAATTTACTACCGTAATTTTAACTATATAAGTAATGTGCTCTGTCTTTTACTGCTGATACTGACAGGCAGCTATATGTTTAGCAGAATCGGAACATCACTTACGCGGCTGGGAGAAGCAATGGAACAGGTCCGGAAGGGAGATTTTATTAATCTTGAAAATCATGAAAAAAATAAAGAAATACATAAGATTTACGATGATTTTAATAATATGAGCACGCGGCTGAGAAAATTGTTTGATGAAAACCTGAGGATAACGAAGGAAAAAGAGGAAGGCCGTCTTCTGGCACTTCAAACGCAGATCCAGCCGCATTTTTTATTTAATACATTAAACGGAATTAAATGGTTGTGTATAATTGAATCGGCTCCGACTGCAGAGAGAATGATTGAATCATTGGGACATATTCTGGAATATTCACTCGGAAAAGCGAAGGATTGTATTACTCTTGAAGAAGAGATTGTGTGTCTGAAGCATTATATAGAACTTCAGAAAATGAGATATGGAAATATTTTTGATGTTATATATCAGATAGATGAGCAGATGAATAACCTGGAAGTTCCCGTGTTGATTTTGCAGCCTTTGGTAGAGAATAGTATTATACATGGGGTGCGTGAAAAGAAAGAGCGGGGAAGCATTCTGGTTAGTGCAAAGATGGAAGGAATTCAGGCAGTGCTGGCTGTAGAGGATAACGGGGAGGGAATGAGTAATGAGAGAATTTCTGAGATTCTTAAGAAAACCCATACAGAGCGTAGTATCGGAGTAGCTAATGTAAAAGAGAGAATTGAACTATATTATAAGGATAGTAAATTTGAGATATCGTCTCAGCCAGGGAAAGGAACAAGGATACGGATGATATTGGGGAAAAGGAGGGAGCAGAGTGAAAATAGTAATTGCTGATGATGAGATTTTGGTTCGCAAGGGAATCAGTATGAGCATCGCGTGGAAGGAATTGGACATTGATGAGGTTTTTGAGGCTGCAGATGGTCAACAGGCTTTGGAAATCATATCTAAAAATCCTATTGATATATTGCTGACAGATATTAAAATGCCCAGGATGGATGGGCTGGAATTGTTGAAAAAGGTCAGAGTAATAAGTCCTGATACTGTAAATATTGTGTTGAGTTGTGTAAATGATATGGAGTGTGTACGGGAAGCAATGAAGTTTAATAAAGCTGTGGATTATATTCCGAAGCTGACTATGAACACAGACGAATTACAGTCTGTTATTCGCCGTGCAACCGCTTATGTTAAGGGAACCCGGGAAGAACTGGGAAAGCAGGAGGAAAAGCTTCCGCTTTTCTTTGGAGCAGAATACGAAACCAGGTTACGCCGTACTCTGGAGTATGGAACAGATAAGGAATTAGAGGATTTACTTGAGAAAATTTATGAGTCCTCCATGATTTTGGAAAAGTGCTGGCGGGAAAGCAGTGAATGGGAAGAAATCATTGGGGTGTTTGCAAGTGTAGGAAAGAAGTATGGAATTTATGAAAAGGATTATCTGACAGAAAAAACGATACGGGCATTAAAGGAAGCTTCCGCCAGGGAAGCTTTTGAAAAAGTAATATCTCAGGAAGCTTTATGGATGCATGAGAGGATTGAGGAAGAAAAAAGGAAAAGTTATGATGCCGGAATACGCGCATCTCTGGAATATATTAACAGGAATTACAGAAATAATGTGAAATTAGGTGAGGTAGCAGAGTATATTGGAATGAGTGAATCCTATTTTTCCAGATATTTTAAAAAAGTAATGGGAGAGGGATTCAGTGAATATTTGAATAAGGTCAGGGTAGAAAAAGCAAAAGAGGTTCTCCAGGACAAAAAGATAACAATGCAGGAGGTGGCGGAATTAGTTGGTTATTCCAACTCGGCATATTTTACACAGATATTTAAGAATCTTACCGGAATATCTCCTAAAATGTATCAGAAACAATTTTTTATGTCAGGATTGAAATAATAATTGCATATGACAGGTGAAAAAGCTCTTCGAACCAATGAATGGTTTGGGGAGCTTTTGTTGTCAGAGTTGCCAATATACCTGCTGTATTATATAGGAGTGAGCAGACTCAAAAATAGAAAGAACAAAATATTAATGAAATGCGACAAAATATATGAATCTATCAGAAAAGGAAAATAATTAATAAATGCAGACAATTTATTAGCTACTGCAAAATGAGGAGAGTATATATAATGAAATCACCAAAAGAAAGAGAAGGGAGAAAGTGTAATGAAAAAAAGAGTAATAAGTTTGCTATTGGCAGGAATGCTTGCAGTAACAGGGCTGGTTGGCTGTGCATCGTCAGAAGAACCATCGGCACAGGAACCATCAGCAGCTGCTCAGGTAAATGTAGAGGAAACCAAAGAAACTGAGCCAACTCCTTCGGCTGAACCTAAGAAACTTGTTATCTGGGGCGGTGTTCCGGGAGAAGATGGTCCGGATGCTTTAGTAGATGAATGGAACAGTCTGCATCCGGAAGCACCTGCAGAATATGTAAGATTTGTTAATGATGACACAGGTAATACAAAACTTGATACTGCACTGCTGTCAGGAGAACAAATTGACGTATTCTTCACATATTCACCGGCAATTATGTCACAGCGTGCAACCAGCGGAATGCTGGAGGATCTTGGCGCTTTTGACAAAGAAGGATTTATCGACAATAACATTAAAGGCGGTAAGGAGTCATTTGCAAAGGTAGATGGAAAAGTTTACGGAATACCTACTGTAACAGAACCTATCGGAATTATGATCAACAAAGATATGCTGGAGGCAAAGAATATTACAATTCCTGAAAACTGGACAATGAGTGAATTCGAAGAGGTTGCAAGACAACTTACCGATGAAGTAGATGGAAAGAAAATATATGGGTGCAATATTTACTATGCAGGTGAGCCTCTGATGATTCCGGAAACAATTCTTGGTGGAGATGCATTTTATAAATCTGATTCCGAGACCAATTTTGATGCACCTGAATTCCGTGTTAACACACAATTCAAATCGATGATGGATGAAGGAATTGCAATGCCATATGAAGAGGTATTTGCAAGAAAGCTTGATACATATTCTCAGTCTGCATTCCTCGCCGGTGAAATCGCTATGATGCCATTTTCCGCATGGATGCTCAGATATGTAAATGACCTGGAAAATTTCCCGCATGATTTCGTTACCACATTTGCTCCACTGCCGAGTACAGATGATGGAAAAGCAAACCCATATCAGTCTGAAAACAACAACTTCCTTTGTATGAACAGCCAGAGTGAAAACAAAGAGGCGGCATGGGAATTTATTAAATTCTGGATTACTGATGGTTCCAAGCATATCGGTAAAATGCCGGCATGGGCAGACGCAGATGAAGAAGCTATTGTAGCAAAGATTCTTGGTGAAAATCCGGAAGAAAGATTTGATGTGGAATCATACAAGAAAGTTATGCTTAGAGACGATTTCAAATACATTATTGTTACAAAGACAACTGCTATTGCGGAAATTACACAGATATATAAAGAGGAGAGCCAGAATTACTTCCTTGGTGTAATAGATGAGGAAACATATTATAAGAACCTGACGGAGCGGTCAGCCGAAGCAATTAAATCGGCACAGTAGCAGTATGTATGGCTGCATGACCAGGCAGTTTTCTGGTCATGCAGCTATTTTTGAGGAAATAAATATATGAGAAAGAAGAAAAAGAAAATCAACATTGTGCCATATCTATTTATTGCCCCTAATTTTATAGGATTTTTGGTTTTTATATTAATTCCTGTTTTAGCATCACTGATAGTTTCATTTACGGATTTTAATATTTATAAGGGATTTGACGGGACCCAATTTGTAGGCCTGAAAAATTTTGCTGATATGTTCAGGGATAAGTGGTTTCAAGCAGCGTTGACCAATAATGTGATATACACATTGGTGACAATTCCCGTACTTTTGGGAGGCAGTATTTTACTCGCCAATATTTTAAATGATAAAGTATATTGTAAGACTGCAATTCGGGTTATGGTATTTGTGCCTTATATTTCAAGTGTTGTTGCAATTTCTGCAATCTGGATGCTGATTTTGAACCCATCCCAGGGTATCCTGAATAATTTACTTCGTAATATTGGATTTACAGACCCGCCAGGATGGCTGGGTGATCCCCATTGGGCGCTGCCTGCAGTAATAATGATAGGAATCTGGATGGGACTGGGGTATAATACTATTATTTATATGTCGGGCCTCCAGTCGGTGTCCAAGGATTTGTATGAAGCCGCCCGGATAGACGGTGCATCTTCTGCACAGATGTTCTTCTATGTAACAGTCCCCATGCTGAGAAACACTACTTTTTTCTTATTAATTACGAATATTATCAGTTCCTTCCAGGTGTTCGGACAGATTAATATTATGACAGACGGAGGACCCGGAACATCAACAACGGTACTGGCACATTATATTTATCGCTCAGGTTTCCGATATAATAAAATGGGATATGCTTCTGCTATGGCGTGGTTTTTACTTATAATTATTTTCCTTGTCACAGTATTCCAGTGGAAAGTTCAGAGAAAGCATGAAGATGATATGTGAAGGAGACAAAATGAAAAGAAAACAAACAATAAAAAAAATTGTATTAACCATTTTGGTATTCCTATTTGCATTATTGATTTTGTTTCCGTTTATTTGGATGGTATTTTGCTCTTTTAAGCCATTGAATGAGATTCATGAATTCCCGCCAAAACTTATTTCAGAGAATATGTCTCTGAATAATTATAAAAAGGTGTTATTCCAAGGAGATCCTTCTTTCCTGACATATTTAAAGAATACTGTGATTACAACGGTATTGTCTGTAATAGGAACAGTCATTACATCATCGTTGGCGGGCTATGCATTTGCAAAAATGGAGTTTAAATTCAGAGATCAGTTGTTCATGCTATATCTGGTAACCATGATGGTTCCTTTTCAGGTGTTGATGGTACCGCAGTTTATCCTGTTCAAGAGTATGGGAATATTCAATACACTTTGGGCGTTGATTCTGCCAAGATTGTTTACGCCGCTGGGAACTTTCCTGATGAGGCAGTATTTTCTGGATGTGCCAAATGAAATTATTGAGGCAGGAAAAGTAGAAGGACTCGGAGAATTTTGTATTTTTCGGAAGTTGGTGCTTCCACTTGCTAAACCGGCAGTTTCAACAGTAGTCATTTTGAACTTTGTATGGAGATGGAATGATTACGAAGCACCGCTGATTTTTCTTACAAAAGATGAATTATACACATTGACGGTTGGGCTGACTAACTTTATTGATGATGCAGGATTTGCACAGGATAACCTGATTATGGCCGCTTCTACGATAGCATTGATCCCCATTATTTTAGTATTTATTGCGGGCCAGAAATATTTTATTGAAGGTCTTACCAGTGGAAGTGTAAAAGGATAAGATAGCCCCTCCGCAGAGCAGGCATTTTGGGGGGACAGTGTTTCCAACATGGCTGTTTTGTCATAAAACGGGTGGAGGGGGGCATCACAGGCAGATGTAAAGGAGCCGCCGGGGATGCTTAAGGCAGACGAAAAAAATTAATTGGAAAATCGGCAACAAAAACCGGAGTAAAGATTGAAAATTAACAGGGATAGGGGGAACACACAAAAATGATTAGAAAAAGCGAAAAAGAAGGATTTATGATAAAGGAGCATGAAGCAGACTTATGTGTAGTGGGCGGGGGACTTGCAGGGATGTGCGCTGCGATCTCTGCGGCAAGACGGGGAATAAAGGTCGTACTGATGCATGATAGGCCGGTACTTGGGGGGAACGCATCCAGTGAAATACGGATGTGGATTCGCGGAGCAAATGGAGAGGATGTAAGAGAAACAGGGTTGGTGGAGGAGATTGCCCTGGAAAACTGTTATCGGAATCCGAACATGAATTTTTCTATCTGGGACAGTGTACTTTATGAAAAAGTAAAGCAGGAAGAGAACATTGAGCTTCTTCTGAACTGCTCCTGCCTGGATGCACAGATGGAGGGGAAACATATCTGTTCCGTAACCGGATGGCAGCTTACCACACAGATGTTTCATCGTGTACATGCAGGAATTTTTGCGGACTGTTCCGGGGACAGTATTCTGGCACCGCTTACTGGAGCCTCCTGGCGGATGGGCAGAGAAAGCAGGGAGGAGTTCGGAGAGGATATAGCGCCCCAAATAGAGGATTCCTGTACTATGGGACTTTCCTGTCTCATGCAGGCCAGACAGACAAACAGGCCGGTCAGGTTTATTGCACCTAAATGGGCATATCATTATACAAAGGAAGATTTTCCATATCGCATGGAGCTGGATTCACCGGATAAATGGAGGGAGGATAATTTCTGGTGGATGGAAATCGGCGGAACGCAGGATACGATACACGATACGGAAGAGCTGCGTGATGAATTGCTCCGGATTGCCTATGGCGTATGGGATTTTATTAAAAACAGCGGAGTGGTGGATGCAAAGCATTGGGATTTAGAATGGATGGGATTTTTGCCGGGGAAAAGAGAAAGCAGAAGGTATGTGGGCGCACATATCCTGACGCAGAACGATGTTCGTCAGCAGGGGCGATTTGAGGATTTGATCGGATATGGCGGATGGACGATGGATGACCATGATCCCAGAGGTTTTCAGACCAGGGAAAAACCAAATATTTTCCATGCTGCACCATCCCCTTATGGAATTCCTTATCGCTGCCTGTATTCTGCAAATATTGATAATCTCATGTTTGCAGGACGCAATATCAGCGCTACCCACACCGCTAATTCCAGCACCCGTGTGATGGCAACCTGCGGTGTGCTGGGCCAGGCAGTTGGAACTGCTGCAGCGTTGGCTGTGCAAAAGGGAGTTCGGCCCGGACAGATTTATCCGAAATATATTTCTGTGCTGCAACAGGAACTGATAGAAGATGGCTGTTACCTTCCCTGGCACCGGAGAGAATTTTTCCCCATTATGGAGGAGGCAGAGATTTCCTGCGGCGGACACAGTGTTCCGGTTCTGCTGGATGGAATGGAGCGCAGGGCAGACGGAGTGGATCATGCATGGGAAGGCCAGTTGGGCAGCGAACTGCTGCTTACACTGCCCGAACCGAGACAAGCAGGCAGTCTGAGAATTGTTTTTGACAGTGATTTAAACCGTGTTACCTGGGAAAACCAGAAGTGGTATGTGAAGAGATATCCGATGAAATGCAATACCTGTCTTGATGACAGCCCGATCAACGTACCTGGTACGATTGTGAGAGTCTATGAAGTCTGGGTGGATGTGGGAAACGGACGCTGGGAAAAGGTCTGGGAGGAGAATGGAAATTATCAGCAGCAAAACCGTGTGCCTCTGAATAGGATGGTAAAGCAGCTAAAATTTATCCCCAAGGCTTCCTGGGGGAGCAAGACGGCCAGGGTGTATGCGTTGGAGCTGATAGAATAATAAAAACAGGAACCCGTCGGACTACAGCAGAGAAAAGTATATGATGAATTCTGCGCCTGTTCCGGAGGGGGAACTGGTTAGTAAAATACTGCTGAAAATGGAGGGAAAAATGAACAGACTTCAATTTACTTTAAACTCGGAAAGCCGTCTGTTGCTTCAGGCGGACTGGGAGGGCAGTAGCTGTGACTTGTCACTGCATAATCCCACCGGGGAGCCTGTAACGGCAGGCGAAATTACCGTATACAGCGGCAGAATGATGTTTCAGTCCGATACGCCCTGTTATGGGGAAGGCTACAGTAAGCTGGCACAGTATAAGGGAACCGTGGGCGATTTTACCATGTTTGGAAAACACGGTGATCATGAGCACTATAGACTTCCTGTGAAGGAGGGATGGAACCAGTGCTACAATATGCTCCTTTTTACTCCGGCGGTTGGGGAGGCGCTGCTTCTGGGATTTGCTTCCTGCCATCGATTTGGCGGGATTTTCAGATTTAATAAGGAACAGCTGCATATCCTTTTGAATTGTGAAGACATCGTATTGCAGCCGGGGGAAACCATTGCGTTGGAGCAGTTTTTTATGGAAAGCGGCGATAAGAACAAGGTGTTGGAGGCCTTTGGCGAAGCGATCTGTAGGAACCATCCTATGCTGGAAATTAAAGAAATTCCCACAGGCTGGTGCTCCTGGCTTGTGTATGGGCCGAATATTACAGAACAAAATATCTGTGCTAATATGATGGCAATCAAAGAACGGGGACTGGCGTTAAAGTATATTCAGATTGATGATGGATATCAGCCCCATATGGGCGACTGGCTGTCTGTTACCGATAAGTTTAACGGCGGAATCAGGAAAATATGTGCAGTCATCAAAAAGGCAGGCTTTGAACCGGCGATTTGGGTTGCTCCCTTTATTGCAGAGGAAGGATCAAAGCTGTTTGGGGAGCATCCGGACTGGTTTGTAACGGATGGGGAAGGAAAGCCGCTTGCTTCCGACAGGGTGTCCTTCGGCGGCTGGAGATGCGGTCCCTGGTATATGCTGGACGGAACTCATCCTGGGGCAAGGGCATATCTGACTCATGTTTTCAGAGTGATGAAGGAAGAATGGGGAATCCACTATTTCAAGCTGGATGCGAATATGTGGGGAGCGCTCCCCTTTGGTCGTCACCACGAGAAAAACAGAACCTGCATCGAGGCATACCGTATGGGCATGGAGGCGATTCTGGAGGGCGCTGGAAGAGACAGCTTTCTTTTGGGATGCAATGCGCCCATGTGGCCGTCCCTGGGTCTGGTTCACGGAATGAGAGTTACCAATGACAACAGCAGAAGCTATGAAAGATTTTACAGTCTGGCGCAGGAATGCTTTCACAGAAACTGGCAGCATAACCGACTCTGGATCAACGATCCGGATGCGTTTGTGCTGGAGAACCATGAAAAAGAGATGGTGGATCCTGCGGGCAGAAGAAGCCTTGTCAAAGGGAAGGTAACGGAGGATGAATTTCTCCTCTGTGCCGCCTATGTGCTGGCCTCAGGCGGCATGGCTCTGTCCGGGGATGATATCACGAAGCAGACAAGGGAGAACGATATCCGTACCAGTAAGCTGCTTCCTCCCACCGGTGTTGCAGCGCAGTTTGAGGATGAGGAATGCGAAGTGGGAAAGGCTGTGCTGTCAGAGGGCAGGGAGCTGCTGTTTTTCTTTAACTATGGAGAGGAAGAGAAGGATTATATGTTTCCAGTGAAAGAGGAATATCAGATCTCCGATTACTGGACGGAGGAAAGGCTGGAAGCATGCGGCGGAAGGCTTGTCCTGAAAAAGGTAAGACCTCATTCCGCCAGAGTTTTGGAGCTCGTCTGCCCCAATAAGCAGGAGCCTTTTAAATGTTAATCCCGGATAGGGGATATTTCATTTGTCGTATACCTCCAGCACTTCCATGATTTTATCCGTAACAATATTTTCCCCCGGAGATGCAAGGGGCGAAGAAAGCTTTTGATTTATAGGCTGAAAAACATAGCAAAAAAATGAACCTGAAACCACAGGAGATTTTGCGGATATCTGGAATATTTTGTGGAAAACCTGCTTTCCCTTGAGGAAGGACTGATGTCTTATTTTTCAGGCCACTTTTTATAGCTTTTGTGAAATTACAAATTTGCTCATTTATAGAACAGTAGAATACAATTAATAAAAGTGACGTTTGTGGCAAAAATATTTAGCGTGGCAGAGATATGGAAATAAAAGAGATGTGTAATTGGAGAGATTAATTAATCGAAAACACAATGGATTTGTTAAAATGATTACCGGTATTAGATAATGTGGGAGTTGTAGAATCCAGAGAACGAAATAAATACGGTAAGGAAGTAAGGAAACAGCTGGAAATTGATTTTATCGCCGCTATTTTACTTGGGAATTATATGATTCCTTCTAATAACGCATATACCGGCAAGTGTTCAGGTTCTCTTCATTACAACCGGGGGCTTATGAGGCTGCCATTACTGGAGAAGGCTCCTGTTATACCCGGGTCAGGGGTGTAGAGGAGCCGCTTTTTTGATATTTTGTGTCCTCCCCCCTGATTTCCTGCAAAGAATCATCATTCCTTTTAAAAATTGCCTTTGCTATACTGAATTTAACTGTCGGGAAGCATGCCCGGCGAAAAAGGAAGTATGCAAAGGAAGCATACGGATTGGGGGATATATATGAAAAACATGGATTGGTGGGAGCAGGCCAGATTCGGAATGTTTATTCATTTTGGAATCTATGCGGTAACGGAGGGCGCCTGGGAGGGCGAGGTAGTCCCCACGCTGGTGGAATGGATGCAGTTTCGGAAGCAGATCCCGCTGGAACGGTATAAACAGCTGGCGGAGGGACTGACGCTGGAGAAATTTGACGCCAGGGAATACGTCCGGCTTGCAAAAGCAGCCGGAATGAAATATGTGTGTATTACCGCGAAGCATCATGACGGATTTGCCATGTATGACAGTACATACAGTGATTATAATGTCGTAAAAATGACGCCGTCCCACAGGGATGTAGTAAGGGAACTGGCGGAGGAAGTGCGCAGGGCCGGACTGAAAATGTGTGTGTACTACAGCCATGCCCTGGACTGGGAGGATCCTGACGCCTTTGGAAATACTTGGGATTATCCGGAGGCGGGTAAGGTATTCAGACAGTTTTTGGATGGAAAGTGCAAGGCTCAGCTGAAGGAGCTGCTTACGGAATATGGTGAAATAGGCATGGTATGGTTCGACATGCCCAGGGGGATGACTGTAGAGGAAAGCCGGGAAATTAAGGCATGGGTGGAAAAATTCCAGCCCGACTGCCTGGTGAGCGGAAGAATCCACATGGATCAGACAGTTGGGGATTATGGCTGTATGGGGGATAATGAGTTCCCCTCAGGCAGGCTGCCCGGACGTTGGGAAACTCCGGCTACCCTGAATAATAAATGGGGTTACAGCGCCTATGACCAGAACTGGAAAAGCCCGGAGGAGCTGCTGCGCCTGCTGATTGAGCTGTTGAGCAAGGGAATGAACTACCTGCTGAATATTGGGCCAAAGCCTGATGGTTCGATCCCGAAAGAAAGCGTGGAAATCCTGGAGGAAATGGGAAAATGGGTGAGCAGGAATGCGGAAGCTGTGTACGGCACACAGGCCACACCCTATGATTTTGATTTTCCCTGGGGAAGAATCTCCCGGAAGGGGAACAGGCTGTACCTGTATCTGTTTGAGCATATGGACAACCTGGCGCTTCCTGGCCTGGAAAATGAAGTGAAAAACGCTTATTTGATTCAGGAGAATGGAAAAGTGGAGGTACCCTTTACCGTAACGGAGGAGGATAACGGAAAACTGGTGCAGCTGCGGATTCCATCCTCCACTAATCCATGCTATGATGTAATAGGCGTGGAACTGGACGGAGAACCTGGCGTGAAGCAGGGGCTGTTCGAACTTCCTGACGGCCAGGTTTCCCTCTTTTCCCATATGGCGGCGCTTCATAAGCTGACGGACGGGGGCCATGAAAGCTCCCTGGAGGGACAGGAAGCCTCGGCCGCGGCGGAGAAGAACAATATTCTCCTGGATACGGAATTCTGTGTGGATCCCAACGGAAATATCCTGAATTGGTTTGATACAGAGAATTTTGTTTCCTGGAATTTCGAAATGAACCATACGGGAATATACGAAGTATATGTGCAGACCAGATCTGCAAAATACCAGCCCTGGGTGGGCGGGCATGAGGCAGAGGCCATATGCGGGGCGCAGAGGATAACGTCTGTGTTAGCTTGCGGAGAAAAGGTAACCAATGCCCACAGCCGTTATTTTGACGAGAAATTATCTCTTCTGGGAAGGCTGGAGCTCCAAAAGGGAAGGAATCATCTGGAGCTTCATCTGTGCAAATGTAATCCGGAAGAGAAGGCTGGTTTCCTTGTAACCAGGGTGCTCTTAAAAAGGACGGTAAAGGAACAGTAGGATACAGGGCCGCGATGGGGCGGATGAGGGGTACAGCCATATGTTCACGAAAAAGAATACTTATTACACATCAAGGAAGATTCTCATTTCCTATTTTGTTTTTCTGGTGGTTATTCCTTATATTCTGTTGAGTGTGGCGCAGGTTTTCTTTTATATCAACAGCATTAAGAGAGAAATGGTCAATCCCGGTAAGGAAATCGTGGAGCTGGTGAACCGGTCGGTGGAAAAGCAGGTATATAATATCCAGAATTTTATGCTGACAATTGCTTCCAGCAATGAATACCGGGATCTGTTGATAAAAAGCAGTGTGGAGCAGTATGGCTTTGATCTGCATGAAAGCTATAAAAAAATGGGAGAGCTTATTACCTATAACACCATGTATAATTTGAATATCAGAGGCGTGGTGATTGTGAATGAGGAAAATAAGGTTCTGACTTATGGTGAGTCTGATTATCTGGATTTTGAAGATGTGGACAATTCCTTTTGGTTTCATGAAACCGTGGAAGCGGGCGGCAGGCTCTGCTGGTTTACCAGGCAGGAAACGGAAGAAGGTACATCCCGGACAAGCCTGATAGCCGCCCGGAAAATCTATGATATCCAGACTCTGGAGGAAATGGGTGTACTCTATGTGGAGGTGTTGAATGATTTCTTCGATATGTCCGTGGGGGATGGGGAGCAGGAGCTGATGTACCTTGCCGATGCTGCGGGGAAACCGTTGCTTACCTTGGTGCAGAATGATATTGCGCAGGACAGAGAGCTTCTGATGGAGCTGAACCGGAAGGTGATGGATGAGGGACGGAAGGAAAATGAACTCTGCAGGGTGGGGAATGAACTGTATTTTCCCGTAATATCTGAACAGAATGCACAGGGCTGGTATGTGGTAAAGATTATTCCTTCCAACCGGATAATAGCCAACATTGCCAAAAGCAGTATCCTGGGGGGCACCGTGCTGCTGTGCTGCTTCGCTTTTTTCCTGGCTATGTTCCTGGTTATTTACCGGAGGATTTCCAGGCCCCTGCAGTATCTGATCGGACTGGTGAACGAGATTAAGGCGGATCCGGAGACGGACATTGATTTGGGAAAATATCCCTGCTACGAGGCCATGCAGCTTAGTTCGGAAATTATCAATTTATCCAGGGAAAACGAGACGATCCACAATGAGCTGGAGGAAATTTCCGATGTGAAAACAAAGATAGAGCTGGACAAGCTCCAGGCGGAAATCAATCCCCATTTCATATTCAACACCCTGACGGCCCTTAAGTACATGGCACTTCAGAACCATCAGAAGGAGATTGGGGACATGATTACTGCCCTGGTGAAAATACTGCGCAGCACGGTGAACCGGGACGGCAGATTCATCACAGTGGCGGAGGAGCTGGATAATCTGAAGCAGTATATACATATCCAGAGTGTGCTGACAAAGGATAGAATCCGCTTCCTGGTGGAGGTGGATCCTGAAGTGATGGGATGCTATATGCCCAACTTCATTCTCCAGCCGCTTGTGGAGAACGCGGTAATACACGGGCTGAATCCCAGGGGCTGTGAGGGGACGGTGAGCATTGTCTTAAGGCAGCAGGAGGGAAGGATGCTCATAGAGATCACGGATGACGGCGTGGGCGTGGATCTGGAAAAAATCAGGACGGACAGCCCGGTGCATGTAAAGGGAAAGGGACTATCCAATATTGCCCTGCCCGGTGTGATTAAGAAGATAGAGCTGCTGTATGCAGGAGAGGGGAGCTTTTGTATCGCGCCTGTGGAAACAGGAGGGACGAGGGTGACTATTGTTTTGCCGATGAGGTTTGATAATTGGGAGATGGGATCAGATGATAAGGGTTATACTGGTGGATGATGAACCTTTCCTGCTACAGATGCTGGAGAGCTCCATCGCATGGGAACAATATGGCATGTCCGTTATTGGGACCTTCTACAACGGAAAGCAGGCGCTGGAATATATCCGGGAGAACGAGGTGGATGCGGTTATTTGCGACATCATGATGCCGGTGATGGACGGCATGGCATTGCTGCGGGAATTAAAGCGCATGGACTATCCGGCGGAATTTGTGGTGCTCAGCGCTTATCGGGATTTTGAGCTGGTGAGGGATTTCTTCCGGGTGGGGATTTTTGACTATCTGACGAAAATCGATATAGATTCCCCACAGACAGCGGAGGTATTGTCCCGGCTATCCCTCGAAATTAAAATGAAAAAAAGCGCCGGGAATACGGAGCAGCCCCTGGCTTCCCGTCTCCGGATGCTGTTGCAGGAGGAGGAGGGAAGGGAACAGGAGCGCGTCCGGCTGATGCTTTTGCGCATTGTAAACAAAAGCTATTTATCGGAATTTAATGCTTTTATCGGCCGCTTTTCCACGGAGAGAAAATACAATACCGGACAGGGGGAGGCCATATTTCTTTTTGCAGATCAGCAGGCATCCCAAAGGAAGATGGAGCAGATTGCAGATGAAATGAAACGGATGCCCTATCGTATTCTGGGAGGATCCAGCACGGCGGATTATCCGGAACGGATGGAGGTGCTTCTGGAGGAAGCGGAAAAGGCGGTGAACTATTCCTTCTATTCTGATGAACCAGTTATTTCCTATGTAGATATCCCGGCAAGGGAGAGTAATGTGCAGGCGTTGGAGCCGGTGGCCCTGGATATGTGCAGGCATTATATCAAAAACAATCTTTCCCAGGGTGACAGGAATAATGTCAGGGATAAGATCCTGGATGTCCTGGAGGCGTACCGTAAGTGGAATATGCCCTATTCCGAATTAAAGGAGGGGATCAGGGAGCTTCTGCTCTATCTGAATTACCAGCTCCGGGATGCGGGTATGCCTGAATCTGTGCTGGAGGAAAAGACGGAGAACGTCTTTGCGCTCCTGGAGGAAAACGACGAGTACAATAAACTGAAGTCCTTGCTAAGGGAGCATCTGCAGATGCTGTGTTCCATTGATCCCCAGAGTGGGACGGAGGGGCTGGTGGAGAGAATACGCCTATATATTGATGCCAATTACGACAAGGAGCTGGATTTGAAGAGTATTGCCAGGAAATTCGGCATCAGCGGCAATTACCTGAGCAGAATCTTCGTGAAGGAAAATGGTATTACCTTCAAACGTTACGTGAATGCCCTGAAAATAGATAAGGCCAAAGAATATCTGGGCGGGACAGCCCTGCGGATCGGCGAAATCTGTGAACGGCTGGGCTACCACAATGTGGAGCATTTTTCCAGGCTGTTCAAGGATGAAACGGGTTTTTCCCCATCAGAGTATCGTAATATGGGGAAAAATGAAAATATGGCAAAAGTGACAAAATGACAACTTAATATTTGGTAAAACAAACGGCATATGGAAATGTTTTCTAAAAGAAACATAAATATATGCCGTTTTATGTTGCGTGTATTGTTATATGGTACAAAAAAAGACACAAAACATCAAATTCATGCAATATTTTATCATTCAAATAAATAGGAAAATATTTATAATGGAACATGAAACAAAACGAACCTATCATTTGTAAAGGAGTAGTGGGGTATGAAAAAGAAAAAGGTATTGGCATTAGTACTTGCGGTTGCCACTCTGTTAGGCGGCTGCGGCAAAGCTCCTGCAGAAACTGCGGGAAATACGGCTGCGGAAAAGGAAAGCGGCGCGGCATCCACAACGGCAGCGGAAAGCACAGGATCTGAGGCAGCTGCGGGAGAAGAGGGCGGCGAGCCCATGGAGCTGGAGTGTATGGTGGATCTGTCCACCGATGATAAAGTATATGAAAACAGCCTCCTGATTAAGGAAATCGAGAAGGAACTGAATGTAAAGATAAAGCTCATTCCGGAGCCGACAGGGACCGCAGATGATATAAGGAAGGCAATGAACCTGCAGATTGCGTCCGGTGATTTCCCTGATTTTATCCCGAACGTAAAATTCCCTGATTATTATGCTTACGCACAGCAGGGGCTGCTGGCTGAAATCCCGGTGGATATGATTAAGAGTGAAGCACCCACAATCGCAAGCTGGATTGAGGACAACCTGTATGGTGAAAGCTCCTGGGATTATTATGCAATTGACGGTAAGAACTACATCGTTCCCAGTATCTGGACCATTGGGCCTGCCTTCAACACCATGGTTATCCGTCAGGATATGCTGGAGGAAGCCGGAGTAACCAAGCTTCCCGATACCCTGGAGGAGTGGGAGGCTGCGCTGCTGAAAATAAAAGAAACAAAGAATATTGCCCCTATGATGGGAGCAGCAGGCTTCAAGGGGATTTATGACTGTGTATTCGGCGCATTCGGCCTGTATCCCCAGATTTTCACAGAAAAAGACGGCAAGGTAGTCTACGGCGCTGTGGAACCGGAAGCAAAGCAGGCGCTGGAGGTATTGCACCGCTGGTATGAGGAAGGACTGATTGATCCTGAATTCGTAATCGATGACGAGACAAAGAAGCGTGAAAAATGGACCGCTGAAAAGGCTGCCGTAACCACAGGCGCATTCTACCATGCAATTACAGGAGAAGCCTATTGGGGCGGAGAATATTATGACCCTCTTATGGAGAAGAATCCCAATGCCAAGGTGGTTACCATTCTCCCTCCCGCAGGGCCTGACGGAGAAAGAGGCGTGGGACAGGACAGTCCGATCGTAAACGCAGGTGTTGTATTCAGTAAGGAACTGGAAAGCCAGCCTGAAAAGTTAAAGAAATACCTTCAGCTTTGCGATTATATGCTGAAGGAACAGAAGAAACTGACCGTTGGTACGGAAGGCGAGACTTACCAGCTGGATGCTAATGGAAATGTGGAATGGCTGCCTCCCTATGATGATATGGAGACAAGAAAAGAGTATGGGCTTTCTACCTCCGACGTGGTGGACGGATTCTGCGATTATGACATTGATTTCGAATTAAAGCCTGCCCAGTATGCGGATGTGAGAGAGGCAGCAATCAGCAATTGTGTTGGCAAATATGATGTTTTAGGCCCTGCGCCCAGACCGGTTTACCAGGAGAAGAAGGAAGCCCTGGAAAGAATCGTATCCAAGAATCTGATTGATTTCATCACAGGAGACAGGGATCTGGCCGAATTTGATGCTTTCGTGGAAGAATGGAATGCGGCAGGCGGTACGGAGGTTATGGAAGAGGCTCAGGTTTATTTTGAAAAGCTCGGCCTGAATAACGTAACATGGGGCGAAAAATAATTAGCAGAGCAGCCTGATATCGCGGGTTCCCGGCGGTAATTATGCAGCAGGCGATGGAATTGGAGGAAAGAAATTATGAAAGCGGCCATCCAGAAGCGTTCTTCGTTTCATGAAGTAATGAAACACAGACAGTTATACAGCTTGATGCTGCCGGGACTGGCGTTGTTAATAGTATTTATGTACATTCCCATGGTAGGTATAGTCATAGCCTTTAAGGACTATACCTTCGTGGGAGGGATCTTTGGCAGTGAGTGGGTCGGACTGAAGCATTTCCAGAAGACATTTACAGACCCCTATTTTTACCAGGTGTTGGGGAATACACTGATAATCAGCGCTTATAAGCTGCTTTTCAACTTTGTGACACCGGTGGTATTTGCGGTTCTGTTAAACGAAATAACAAACCAGAAGTTTAAAAAGCTGGTACAGACCACCTCTTATCTGCCGTACTTTATCTCATGGATTGTACTGTCGGGGATCGTTTCCTCCGTGCTGTCCATGGACGGAATTGTGAATACCATTTATAGCTTTTTTGGAGGGACGCCCAAGTCCTTCCTGACAGACGAAAGTATTTTCAGGGGAATCCTGATTATATCGGATGTGTGGAAAACCTTTGGCTGGAACGCTATCGTTTATTTGGCGGCGATTACGGGTATTGACCCGACGCTGTATGAAGCGGCCAGGGTGGACGGTGCGTCCCGTTTCCGGAGGATTGTCAGCATTACCATTCCCTCCATTATGCCTGTTATCTGCATCATGTTAATTCTTAATTCGGCAAGCATCCTGAATGCAGGTTTTGATCAAGTATTTAATATGTACAATACGAACGTTATGGATGTGGCGGACATTATTGATACCTATGTATATCGGAAGGGTATTGAGGACCTGCAGTACAGCTATTCCACTGCCATCGGATTGTTCAAATCCATCGTCTGTATGGTGCTGATGCTGGTAAGCAATACTGCTGTGAGAAAAATGGGAGGGGAGGACTACGCGTTATGGTGAGCAGAGAAAAGTCCGGAAGGCATCAGCCGAGGGCGCCAAAGCAGAAGTTTAAAAAGTCAATGGGCGATCGGCTGTTTGACGGATTCAATGTGTTATTTATGCTGTTTATCCTGTTCGTAACCCTGTATCCCTTCTGGGAGCAGCTGGTTATGTCCTTCAGCAGCGGTTATGCGGTATATGAGGGCGGAATCAAGCTTTGGCCCAAGCAGTTCTCGCTGGAGGCCTTCCAGGTGGCCTTTGATTATGATGCCATCTGGGTTGGCTACCGGAATACAATTTTCAGGGCAATTATCGGAACAGCCTTCAGCCTGATAGTATCGGCAATGCTGGCTTATCCTCTTTCCAAGAAGCATCTGCCGGCGCGCAGGTTTTTTACCACGATGTTGATTTTTACCATGATTTTTTCAGGAGGGCTGATTCCTTCTTACCTGTTGATTCAGCAGCTGCATCTGTTTGATACCTTCTGGGCGCTGATTCTGCCTACGGCGGTTGTTCCCTGGAATATTTTTGTACTGCGTAACTTCTTCATGTCCATTCCTACGGAGATTGAGGAATCGGTGCAGGTAGACGGCGGCGGCTGGTATACTATTTTCTTTAAATTTGTATTGCCTCTTTCCAAGCCGGTGCTGGCTACAGTGGGACTGTGGATTATGGTGAGCCACTGGAATGCATGGCTGGATGCGCTGCTGTATGTGCGTGATCCTGCAAAGCAGGTGCTGCAGATTATATTGAGAAACATTCTGGTGGTAAATGATATGACGGATATCAACAATGTAATGAACGAGGCCAGCAGGGGCGTTGATCTCACAGGGCCTACGCTGAAGGCGGCAGTGGTTATGATGAGTATCCTTCCGATGTTAATCATTTATCCGTTTATCCAAAAGTATTTTACAAAGGGTGTTATGGTTGGATCGGTAAAGGGATAGATTTTTTACCAATTGAACGGTATTTGTGGCTGGGGTATATTAATATAGTGAAAAATCCATGACAGAATCTTTTCGTGAGATTTGTCGTGGATTTTTTCATAAACAGGTGAAAAAATGCAGAAGAGTCAAATGTGGAAAGACCCTGAATAAAAAGGAGAAAACAGAGACAATGGATGAAAATAAGGTGACAGATACGATGGATGGGGAGAGTTTTTTTAAGGGACAGCCCAATATTTTATGGATTATGGCGGATCAGCATAAGGCGACGGCCTTATCCTGCCTGGGAGAGGAGGCGCTGAAAAAGGATCTGACCCCAAATCTGGATTCCCTGGCAGCAGACGGCATTCTTTTTCCCAATGCCTATTGCCCTTCTCCGGTTTGCGGACCAGCCAGGGCTGCCATGAAAACAGGGAAATATCCCCCGGCTACAGGGATGGTAAAGAATTTGCGGCCGCTTCGGGAAAACAACGCCTATTTGCCCGCGCTGTTGCGGGATTCCGGCTATGAAACCGGTATGGCCGGAAAGCTGCACCTGTTTCCTGCGGATAGGGATTATGGCTTTGAGGTACGTCATCTCAGTGATGCGCCTTATTCCGTTTACGGGAATGAGGATAAATATTCGGAGTATATCAAATGGCTGCGGGACAATTATTTTGATGCAAAGGGGATCGATCCGGTAAAGATTTTTGATGAGGATGAGGCTTCTTATGATGAGGACATCAAGCGCTTTATGATGGGCTCTTGCTTTCGGGAAGAGGAGGAGCATGAAACTGCGTGGACGACAAAGCGTACCCTGGAATTTCTGGAAAACCGGGATCAAAAGAGACCGTTTTTCTTCTACACTTCCTATTTCGGCCCGCATCAGCCCTACGGCGTCCCAAAGCCCTATGCGGATTATTATTCTCCGGAGGACATCACGCTGCCGGAATCATTTTACCAGGAATACAGAGAAAAATCACCGTTGTTTCAGGAGAATTGCGGCGTGCTGTACCATCATCTGCGGGACAGCTTAAGCGAGGCGGACTGCAGGGAGCTGATTGCTGCCTATTTGAACCAGGTACGGATGATTGATGCATATATTGGAAAACTTCTGCGTTGTCTGAAGGAAAAGGGGCTGTATGATAAGACCATGATCATATATTCCTCGGATCACGGGGAGAACCTGGGGGAGCATGGACTTTTTTTTAAGAGCCAGATGTATGATTCCTGTGCGAAGGTTCCTCTGATTATCAAGCCGGCGGCCTATGGAGACTGCGGGGCTGGAGTGCCGCCCTGCCAAAGACAGGAAATTGTGAATACTGTTGACCTTTTTGCCACGGTCCTGGAGACGGCGGGATTGGACTGGCAGTCCCTTGCGGCGGCGACTCCGGACATTGAGAGCCGGAGTATGAAGGAACTGCTTTACAGGGGGAAAGCCGGAGAAGCCGTGGGGAGAAAAAAAAACTGGGAGAACCGGACATATTCCATCGTGGGTTTTCAGCGGGATAAAGCGCTGTGTATGCTGCGGGAGGGCGACTGGAAGCTGATCCGGCTGGCCCATGGGCCACAGGAGGCTATTTACGAGCTGTACCATATGACGGAGGATCCTAAGGAAATGGAAGATCTGTATCCCGGACGGAAGGAGGATACGCTGGTGAAGCAGATGAAGGAAAGGCTGGATTGCTGGTTCAGGCGGCAGTATGCGAACTATCCGGTTACTGTTTAGCAGGCCTGCAGGTGCTCTCTCGGATGGACAAGGGAATTCCTGTTGGGCATTGTGTCTGCGCCAGGATGATATAATAGTACCTGCCTGATTCCAATTAATGATATTTATTTAATAAAATGAAATACATTTTTAATAGTTTCTGCTATTATAAATAAATAGGAATATGCATCGGGGATAACTTGGGATATGCAGGGGGGAAAAGTATGAAATACAGAACGCGGATGGCGCTTTATTTCTGTATCATAATTTTAATGATTGCAGTTGGACTGGGAACTATAAATTATTGGAACAGCAGACAGATGGTGATGCAGAATGCCAGGCTGCGGGCGGATGATACCCTGCTTCAGCTGAAAAATACAAATGACCTGCTGCTGGAAAATCTGGGTCAGTCATTAAAGGCGTTTTCCAGTTATCCGGAACTGGAACTGTTTGCTTCCAATTATAATATGATTACGGACTATAAGGCGAAGCAGGCAGTGTTTGACAGGGTTTCGGGGATTCTCAATATGAATCAGTATTTTACCTCCTGCTATGTATATTACCCATCGCAGAAAACAGTTATTGATGTAAATACATACACATCCAGCTATAAGCCGCTTAGTGCCTGCAGTAATTTCAGGCTCATTGAGATGGCGGCGGCAGAGTATGAAAAGGGAAAGGATGTTCCGGGAAATAATATGTTCTGCGTAACGCTGGCAGGCGGGGGAAAAGAGTGGGTTATGGTAGTGCCGGTACGTTATTCTTCCCAAATCGTAGAACCCCCGCTCCTTATTGTTACGGTAGACGGTTCCTATTTTTTTCAGAGCCTGAAAACTGTGGAAAATTCCCGCAAAGCTGAGGTTTATATTGCCAATAATGAACTTATCTGGATAGACAGACAGCCAGAGGAGGACATATTGTCCCGGTTTAAGGAGGAAAGCGCAGGCGCGGAATCGGGGAATTTTGTCTGCAGGAAAGAGGACGGAAATTATATGGCGGCCTATATGGTTTCCGGGGAATCCGGCTGGAGCTATATTTATATGGTGCCGCTGGACAGTGCTTATGAGAAGATTACTGTGCTGGCTTTTACATCCGGGGCGGCGGTTCTGCTGTGTGCACTGGCAGGGATTCTTGTATCCGGCTATCTGTCTGGCAGGCTTTATAAGCCGATCGATGCTCTGTTCAGACAGCTGAAGAATAATGAACAAATTGTCCGGAATTCTTTTCTTAAGCAGCTGCTGGAAAATGAACTTGAACTGTATGATTCTGTTTATGAAAATTTTAGCTTGTATCATATAGACTTCAAGGAAAATATGAGATACACGGTGGCGGTTCTCACAGCAGAATGGGAAGGGGAGAGGCTTCCGGCGCAGACGGCGCATCAGGAACAGCTGAGGCTGCTTGGAGGGATGGAACAGGCTGTCCGTGCTGCAATTTCGAAGCAGGAACCCGGGATTCATGTAGAAATCGTGAAAATGAATGAACGGGAACTGGCTCTTGTTATAGGGCTTGATGAAGAAAGGGCGGATAAGGATGCGATAGAGTTGCTGCTTGCCGGTATTCTTGATAGAACAGAGCATACAGGGAATTGTAATGCAGCTATCGGTTACAGTGTGTCGTCTCTGGATGCAGCAAAAATCCCGTTCCTTTATAAACAGGCAAAATCTGCCCTGGAATATCAGTTTATACTCACGGATTCCCGAATCATTGGATTTTCAGAGCTTCCGTCTAATGTTGCCGACAGCTGCAGATATCCATGGAATACGGAAAAAGTAATCTTGTCCGCATTAAGGCAGGGACTTTCTGAGGAAGTAAAAACAGGCCTGGAGGATTTTTCATCCTTCCTTTTGGAACATGTGAAAAATGTGGAGCAGATCAGGCTGATGTTCGCCCATTTATGTACAGATATTTTACAGGCGGCTGAAGAAATGCGTTGGGGAGATGCTCCGGAGGCGTTGCCGGCGGATCTGTATAATGAAATAATGACATCAGCCAGTATATCGGATATCGTAGCCTACCTGAAACATTTCTGCGAAGCTCTTTGCGAGGAAGCCAGGCTAAAGAAAACAGGCAGGGAAAATAAGATTGCCGCTGCCGCGGCTGCGTATCTGGATAAAAATTTTGCATCCAGCAATATGGATTTGGAGCAGCTTTCCGTGGAGGTTGGTTTCAGTGTTTCCTATATCAGCAAGATGTTTAAGGCTTATACAGGAATTCCTGTAAAAGAATATATTACCCAAAAAAGAATAGCAATGGCCAGTGAGCTTCTTTTGAATACCGGGAAAAAGGTCTGGGAGGTAGGAGAGGCAGTGGGATATGACCAGCAGCGTTCTTTTATTGAAATTTTTAAAAAGTACAGGGGCATGACGCCGTCGGAATACCGGAGAGAGGGGAAAAAAGCGGATGAAGCACAAAAATAAAAAAACTCTTTTGGCAGTGATAATTCTTCTGGCGGTTCTGGCGGCAGGTATGGCCGGTACCGGCTGCGGCGCTCCGGAACAGGAAAGAGAGAAGCAGCTGCAGGCAGGTGCTCAGGGCATACCGGATAGTATCTGGGAGGATCAGACGTTTGCTTATTTTCAGGAAAATCCGGTGAATAACGGGGAACCGGTAGAACTTACCATGTGGGTAAATGAGGATTGGAAGGAGAGTTATTCCTATCTGATTGAACAATATCGGAAGTACAGGCCGAATGTGGAAATAAAGCTTACATGCTTTCCCTGGAAAAGCTATTGGATAAAGCTGCGGCTGGCGATGGAAAATGGAAATGGTCCGGACATATTCCACATGCATAATGGTTATGGAAAGGACTTTAAGGAATATATGAGCGCTCTTCCGGCAGAAATTTTCGGAGAAGATGGTATGGAGAAGGCAATATCCCAGCCGCCGGGAATCCATATAGATGGGGAATTATATTTTGTGGGCCTGGGGAGCGCTACCGGCGGGATTTTCTATAACAAACAAATGTGGAGGAATGCTGGGCTGACAGAGGATGATATTCCGCTTACCTGGGACGGACTGAAGCAGACGGCGGGAAAACTGACAGAATATGACGCTTCCGGGAATATTATTGTGGACGGTTTTAATTTCAACGGAGAAACGCAGAGTCTTCTGTTTGCCATGCAGGCACAAAAGGGGATGTCCGTATTTTCCCAGGACGGACAGCAATTCCGGCTGAATAATCCGGAGAATATGGAAAATCTGGACTATATCAATTCTTTATGTAATGAGGAAAGGGTATGCAGGACTTTTGAAGCGCCTGCCAATGAATTGCTGGGGACGGGAGAGGCTGCCATGATTTATGGATGGTCGTGGGTGGCAAATTATCTGGAACAGAATTATCCGGAAGTGGAATATGGCTTTTTCAGGACTCCATCCTGGGAAGAAAATGTGCCACCTGCCTATGATTATAATAATTATGAAAGCAGCTTCGCGCTGAACCGTCAGGCAGGGCAGGAAAAGCAGGAGGCGGCTGTTGATCTGCTTCTTTTTTATCTCTGCAACGATGACGTGTTGATTCGCACGGCCAGGCAGGCGCAAATCGTCCCTGCCAAGGAATCGCTCCTCAGGCAGCATATGGAGGAACTGGGAGATGTAATACGGATACAGTCCTCTTATATTGACCGGACTGCTTTTAAAGGAGTGGTGCCGGAAGCGGTATATGCATATTTGACTCCTCTGATGAATCAGGAACTGTGGGAACAGGGCAATGACAGGAAAGCTATGCTTGAAAATTTGGATAATGAGGTAAGCCGGATATTAAAAAGCTATCAGTTTGAACCGCAGTTAATTCATTATGAGTATTATGAAGAATTCACCAGACAGAATCAGTAACTGGTTATTGGGCCTGGTATGCAATGGAGGAGTGATGATACAAGGCAGTTGTAAAAAGTAGATAAAATATGCCAATGTAAATTGTATATAATATACATAAAATAATTAAAAAATACCATAAAAATAGATAAATACACTATTCTTTGAAAAATATAGCAGGAATCTGTTATGCAATATATAATGCAAACCTGTTCTTTTTATACTGTGTTTTCCATGCTACATTGAAACCACAGTAAGGCGGATTAAAAAGTCTGGCGGCAGAATCACCATGGCAGCCGGGTCAGAAAAAGTTACCGCCAAAGAAAGGGAGAGTATTATATGAAGAACAAAGCCATCAGTCTTATTTTAACGGGAATGCTTGCTGTGTCCATGCTTGCCGGATGCGGTCCAAAAGAGCAGACAGCGGCGCAGGGGAGTCAGAGTGCGGAACCATCAGCACCCGCTGCATCTGAGGAGGCACAGACGTCTGAGCCTGCGGCGGATGCCGGGACGGATGCTGGGACGGATGCGGGAACCGCTTCCGCAGAACTGATTGGGAATGGAGCTGTAACCTATGATCCTTCGGCACCGGTAAATAATGGAGAAGACATTACGATTACCTTCTGGTATGACGATCCGGGCCCGGAGGGATATCAAAGATATGCACGGGCAATTGCAGATTATCAGGAGCTTCATCCAAATGTAACTATTGAGGTCAATAATTCACTTGGCTGGGGAGATTATTGGTCTAAGCTGCCGGTGGCGGTAGCCAGCGGAACCGGACCGGATCTTATGCACTTTCATCTGGGCTGGTATGGCGATTTTATACCTGAGCTTGCAGAACCTTATCCGGAGGATCTGGCACAGGCATTAATAAAGGATTTCCGTGGTGTGGAACCGATGATTTATGAGGGAAAGGTGTATACAATTCCTGTGGGTGATATGACAGGGGCTATTTTCTATAATAAGGAAATGTGGAAGGAAGCCGGACTTACAGAAGCGGATATACCACAAACCTGGGATGAACTGCGGGAGGTGGCTAAAAAGCTTACAAAAACGGAGGGCGATAAGATCGTTGTAAACGGAATGGACATTCCCGATGGTTATTTCCTGCTGGCGCTGAATTATCAGAAGGGCTATAACGTATTCACAGAAGACGGAAAGCATACCCAGATGGATAATCCCGGGGCGCTGGAAGCGGCGCAGATGCTTCAGGGCTTTATTACGGAGGATAAAATATTTGCTCCCGGTTCCGGCTCTTCCCAGGAACGTTTTGGCAACAAACAGTCTGCAATGATGTATAACTGGACATGGGCCGGCGGCTGGCTGGAAGGAAATGTCGGCGACAGTTTTGAATGGGGTGTATTCCCGACTCCCGTATTCGGGGAAGAAACAAAAGTGGTTGACAGAAATAATCCGGAAGTATCAGCAGTGGTAAATGCCAAATCGTCTCCGGAAAACAAAGCGGTGGCTATGGATTTCCTGCGGTTCTATTTTGCAAATGACAGTTATCTTGTAGAATTGGCTGATAAAACCTATACAGCGCCCACAAAAATTACCTGTGCGGAAGATCCTGTGATTGCAGAGAATGAGGTAGTTGCTACCATTTCAAGTTATATTGACAAGACTGTATGGACGGGTATCTGCACAAGCGGATTTGGCGATGCCGTGAATCAGATACTGGCTGATGAGCTTTTCATCCAGGGAAAGGATGCAAAGACAACGCTGCAGAAATTTGATGAAGAAAATGCCAAGCTGGCGGAAGAAGCTCTGCTGGAAACTGCAGAAAGAAAATCTTCTCTGGCACAATATCTGAAGTAAGACAGAATATTGACGGGGCAGGAGGATATCCTGCCCCGGTTTGCCAGAGAGGGCACATTGCTGATTAATGCAGTATCGCAGGCAGGCCTGCGTTAGCGGGGGTATAAAGATGAATAAAAAAAAGAACTTGCATTCTTCCGTATCCAAAGGGAGGAAACGCCAGGAAAGATGGCTGATTCTTTTTTCCATGGCGCTGCTCCTGGTTTATATTGGAATATTTAATTACTTTCCTATTGCTTACAGTTTTATCGGCAGCTTTTTTGAATGGAAGCCAATTAAAGGTATTTTCCGGTTTGAAGGCTTTGACAATTATGCATGGATGCTGGGCGAACCGCTTTTTTGGAAGTCGATGTCCAATACACTGGTATTTGCGCTGGCCGCCTGCTTTTTTTACGTGGCGCTGGGGCTTATATTTGCAACCTTAATTTATATGTCTCCCAGATTTCAGGGATTTTTCAGAACAACCTATTTTTTGCCTGTAATTACCTCGGGAGTGGCGGTATCCCTGCTGTGGAAATATGCGTTCTATAATACGAATAATGGGATATTCAATGTGGTTTTGGAATTTTTCGGCCTGCCTCCCCAGATGTGGCTGTTGGATGAAAACCAGGTCCTTCCCTGTATTATATTGATGACAGTCTGGAAAGAAATCGGCTACGCTATCATTATTTTTATTGCCGGGCTGAATGAAATCCCGGGTGAACTTTTTGAAGCGGCGACAATAGATGGGGGAAGCCGTTTTCAGTGCTTCCGCTATATAATCATTCCCAGGATAAAGCCCACTACCATGCTTGTGGCAGTGACGGGGATGATTAATTTCCTGCAGGTATTCAATCAGGTTATGCTGATGACCAGCACAGCTGGGAAATCACCGGGAGGCCCGGGGACCTCTTCCTATACAATGATGCTGCTCATATATGAAAAAGGCTTCCAGGATTTTAATTTCGGCAGGGCTTCCGCCATCGGTTATGCACTTGTGCTGATTATTCTGGTATTTACATTGATTCAGTTCCGATTGAATGCGGCGGAGGATTAGCTATGAGAAAATTGAAAAAAGGTCCGGTATTATGGCTTGTATATTTTTTGTTGTTTGCAGTTGCAGCCTGTATGCTTTTTCCCTTTATCTGGATGGTGATTTCCAGTTTCAAAACGCCTGTTGAGATATTGGCAATTCCGCCCACTTTTTTCCCGAAAGAGCCTACCCTGGAAAATTATCAGGTATTGTGGGAAAAATTTGACTTTGCACGTTTTTTTGCAAACAGTATATTCATTACGGTGATTTGCGTGGCAGCCCAGCTGTATACGGCTTCTCTGTTTGGGTTTGTTTTAGGGAAATATAAATTCCGTGGCAAAAACCTGATTTTTATGGCGGTTATGTTCTGTATGATGGTGCCGACGACCATAAATATCATACCCTTGTATCAGATGATGATGTGGTTTGGCTGGATTGACAGCTATAAAGCGGTGATTGTCCCGAATCTGATTACTTTGTTCGGAACCTTTATGATGCGCCAGTTTGCGGGCAGTATTCCGGATGAGATGATGGAGGCGGCCCGGATAGACGGGGCGAATGAGTTCCGGGTATTTCACCGGGTATGTCTGCCGCTGTTTAAAAACCCGCTGTCAGCGTTGGCAATTCTTCAGTTTCTCTGGACATGGGACTCCTATCTGTGGCCCATGCTCATGCTGAATGATGTGAAGAAATATACAATAACGCTGGGGCTGGGAGCTTTGAATGGCCAGTATGGGACGCCGATAGAAAAAATGCTGGCAGGGGCCAGTATTGCGGTAATTCCCGTATTGATTGTATATCTGATATTCCAGAACCGATTTATTGAAGGAATGGCAGGCGCCAGTGTGAAGGGCTGACAAAGCAGGGGTGTTTACATTTATAAAAAGGAGATTGACGATGAAACAGGTTTGGCTTAGGGATTACGGATTTCTGCCGGATACAGGGACGGACTGTACGGCGGCGCTTTTAAAAGCGCTTCAGGAGAATTCCCGGGATACGGAATTTTGCCTGGAGCCGGGACGATATGATTTCTGGGCTAAGGAGGCGCTGCTGCAGGATTATTACCTGTCAAACAGTGATATATGCAATCCCCGGCATTTATCTGTGAAAATGTACGGCATGGAAAATATTGTTTTTTATGGAAACGGCAGCAGCTTTATCTTCCATGGACAGACCATGCCGTTTACGATTGAAAAATGCAGGGGTATTATAGTGAAAGGGATTTCCATTGACTGGGAAATCCCTTTAAGTGCAGAAGGAACTGTGGTAACCAGCGGCACGGATTATATCGATGTTCATATTGACAAAAGCCGCTTTCCTTATGTTGTGGAAGAAAAAACGCTTTATTTTCTGGGGGAGGACTGGAAGGAGCCTGTATGGAAATGGGGAAATACGGAATTTGATGTCCATACACATAAGGTGGCCTGGCGGAGCGGGGATACCTTTCCTCCTACCTGGCAGGAACAATTGGCTAACGGACTGGTGCGTTTTCACGGGAACTTTGAAAGAAGGCCCGGGGAAGGAAATTTCCTGGTGCTGCGTCATGGAAAACGGATACATGCCGCTGTTTTCATGAAGGACAGCGCAGATATAACGATGGAAGAGATGACCGTTTATCATTCGGGCGGATTGGGGTTTCTGGCGCAGTTTTGTGAGAACCTGACATTCCGCAGAATCCAGATGCGCCCGAATCAGGAGCGCGGCAGGAACTTTTTATCAGGACATGACGACGGAATCCATCTGACAGGAAACCGGGGGAAAGTTATGGTGGAGGAATGCTATTTCCATGGCCTGATGGATGACTGCCTGAATCTGCATGGTGTGGCGGCAAGAATAGAAAAAAAAGCCGATGCCCATACAATCATAGGAAGGTTTGTCCATGAACAGTCCAGGGGCTTTGAAGAATGGGCCGGAAAGGGGCACCTGATTTCTTTTTTGAAAAGCGGCAGCATGTGCAGGGGAGCCTGTCTGGAAGCGGAAGAATACCGGCTGCTTACACCCGGGGAATTCCTGATAACGTTCCGGGAAACTGTTCCGGCGGATGTGAAAGAAGGGGATTCCCTTGAGAATCTCACCTGTACGGCAGCCCTGACCTGCCGGAATAATTTTTTCGGAAACGGCAGGGCCAGAGGTATTTTATTTACAACGCCGCAGCCGGTGGTGATAGAAAACAATGTATTTGAATCCGCCGGCGCCGCTGTTTTAATTGCCGGGGATGCATCGTGCTGGTATGAATCAGGAAGCTGTGAGGATGTGCTGATACAGAAAAACCATTTTGGGGATTGCTGTCTTACCTCTTCTTATTTAGGCGGAGAAGCGGTTATCAGTATTCATCCTGAAGTGGAGAAACCGGATAAAGCCTGCCCTTTCCATCGTAATATACGGATTGTGGAGAATACGTTTCAGCTGTTTGACGTTCCGGTCCTTTATGCCAGAAGCACGCAGGGGCTGGTCTTTGCCAAAAACAGGCTTATCCGAAGCTATGTGTACAATCCCTGGAATGCGCAGGGAAGCATGGTATGTCTGGATGTTTGCGGGGATGCGTACATAGGGGACAATATTTTTATCGGGGATATTTCCGCAAGGGAAACGGAGAGAAGGGGTTAGTCAGGTGGCAAAAGGGAAAGGGAAAAGGTCGAACATTCTTCAAACGATATTTACCAAAATCTGCGGTGCCTTTTTGGGATTTATCATAATAATACTTGGATTGGCTTATGGCCTTTATTCTGTGGGGATAGCTACAATAAAAGGGCAGCTTCAAAAAGAGCTGTCTGTTCAGAATGCCAATTTTTCTGAAAGTCTGAGGACGGAGCTGGAACGAATCACACTGCTTCAATATGATTTGATTAATGATTGGGATCTGAAAAAGCTGACACTTGATATACCTATCTATACAGACTATGAAAAATCAGAAATGATCCTGAATATAAAAAACAGGATCGTTCCCATACAGACCAGCAGCAAACTGGTTCAGGAAATTAAAGTAATTATTCCGGCGATAGATCAGTATATAGGAACCCGCATGGTAAGCCAAATAGATGACCATATTCGGCGGATTATTGATGAATATGAAAAAAACTGCCATACCCATATCCTTTATCATGAAGGCGAGTGCATGATATTGATTTCCTATCCTCAGCTTTACAATATGACAAATCGGAAAATGCAGTTTATGCTGCAGACAACGTTGTCAGAACGGGCGATAAACAGTTATCTCCGGGAACAGCGTCAGGAACGGGACGGGAGTGTATTTCTGGTAAGCGAAGAACAGAAAATGGTTATAGGGGAAGAAAATGAAGCTTTTCAGGAAGCGGTGCGTAATTGCATCCGGGAAAAGGAAGTGGAAGAGGGAAAGCCTCATCCGGAGGAACGAAAGACACTGTTTTTGGATGGGAAAATAGATGGTAAATCATATTTTATTGTATATACGGATATTGGTTTTCAGGATCTGAGACTGGTAAACTGTGTGGCAGCGGATGCGGTTTTCGGGGAATTGAAAAATTACAGGCTATGGATGATGGCATTTGCTTCCGTTTCGGTTATTGCTGTATTTTTGTTTGCCATATATATAAGAAAAGAAATCCATCAGCCGCTTCATGAACTTATGGAGGGTTTCCGTGAGGTGAAGGCCGGAAACCTGGATATCCGTGTAGAACACAGGCAGGAAGATGAATTCCGGTATATTTATGATGATTTTAACGATATGCTTCTGCGGCTGAATGACTTAATCGATCAGCAATACAAGCAGAAAATCCTAATTCAGAAATCAGAGTTAAAACAGCTGCAGGCGCAGATAAACCCTCATTTTCTTTTTAACAGTTTTCTGATACTTAGCAACCGGATAGATATGGGAGATATGGAGTTCGCTGCCGACTTTTCCAGGCAGCTCGGCTATTTTTTCCGTTTTATAACAAAAAATAAAAGCAGTATCATCCCTTTGAAGGAGGAAGTGGAGCACGCCTGCATTTATTGTAATATTCAATACGCCAGGTTTGCAAGCAGGATGGATATGGAGCGGGCAGAGCTTCCGGAAGATTGTGAATCCATTCCCGTGCCGCGGCTGATACTGCAGCCAATCCTGGAAAACATGTTCCTGTATACGCTGGAAGTCATTGACTACAGGGGATTCCTGAAAGTTTCCTATGAAAAAAACAATGAATTTTTAGATATTGTATTTGAAGATAATGGCGATACGGTATCCGAAGAAAAACTGGAAAGTATGCGCAAAATGCTGGAAGAACATGAAAACGGGGAGACAACCGCCCTGATTAATATTCATGAACGGCTGCGGCTTGCTTATGATGAACGGTGCGGCCTGCAGTTTGACAGAAGCAGCTATGGTGGGATCAGGGTAACGGTACGGATTTTAAGGGATGGGGATAAAATGCGATGGAACGATTACTGATTGTGGATGACGAATGGGAAGCGGCAGATTACTTTGAAAGGATCCTGCTGCAGGAGGAGTCGCTGCAGCTGGATGTTTACAAGGCGCATTCGGCCAGAGAAGCATTGGAATGTCTGGGAAAAATAAGAATGGATGTGGTCCTTTCCGATATTAAAATGCCGGGAATGGACGGCCTGCAGATGTACGATATCATTAAGGAGCGGTGGGCGGAATGCAGGGTGATTTTCATCAGCGGCATTATGGATTTTGATTATGTCTATTCTTCCTTTCAGAAAAAAGATGTAAGGTATCTGACCAAACTGGAACCCAAGGAAAAGATTATTGAAACGGTCAGGGAAGTTCTTTTGGAAATCGAGGAAAATTATAATCAGGCAAAAGAACTTCAGCTGTTCAGAAGACAGCTGGATGAGGCAATGCCTCTGCTAAGGAACAAGTTCCTATCAGAGTTTTTGTCAGGGGCCGGGGGAGACAGGGAACAGGCAGATAAGAGGATGAAGGAACTGGGAATACCTTTGTCTACCCGGGAAAAGAGCATTCTGATTGGCGCTGTTTTTGACGGGGCGGAAGAAAAGGAGGATCCCGGAAGCAAGGATCGTGAACGTGCCGCCGCGGATTTGATGTTTCTGCAGTTATTTGAGGAGTCATATTATATCGCCTCTTTTCTGCCTGATCAGGATCTTTTGATATGGATTCTGCAGGAAAAAGAAGGGGGGAAGGAGCAGAAGCTGCCGACGCAGTCCATGCTTAACGGAAAACTGGAATACTTGCAGAAGCATGTGAAATTCACATTGAATAATACCCTGTCGCTGACTTATTATAAGGAACCGTCAGGCTGGGAAGAACTTCCCCAGATTTTCAGTTACCTGAAAAGAACGCTTGGATACAAGGCACGCCTTTTGTCGGAAGGAATAATTATTTGCTCCGGCTATGAGACAGAGGATATCTGGCAGATGGATAGGGGACAAATCGACAGCCAGAAGCAGCTGGCCTATATCAATGAACTGGAAGGATATCTGGAATTGGGAAAGACGGAGGCTTACAAGGAGCTGCTGATCCGTATGACCTCCTGTCTGGAAGAGGTTAACAGTTTTCACTATGGACCTGCCCTGGAGGTGTATTACCGTATTATGGGAGTGATCCTGAAATATATAAACAGCTGGAAACTGACGGAAAAGCTGATATTTAAAACGGATCTTTACAAGCTGTATCATCCGGAGCTGCACAGCTCCTGGAGGGCGGCGGCCGTTTATCTTCAGGATATATCTGACTGTATCTTTGAAATCCATTTTTCTGATGAAAGGGCATGGTCTCTGTCTGCAGTCACAAGGGTGCGTAATTATATTGAAGCCAACCTGGAGAAGGATCTGTCGCTTGTGAGGCTGGCAGAGGAGGCGGGGCTGAATGCCACCTATTTGTCCCGGCTGTTTAAGAATGTGACAGGGGTTAATATTTATGAATATGTACTGGACTGTCGGATGAGGAAGGCAAAAGAACTGCTTCTGAAAAGCAGTGAGAAAATTCAGGACATCGGAATCCGCGTGGGTTATGATTCGGCACAGTCTTTTACCAGGGTATTCCGAAAGCATACAGGACAGACACCAACGGACTACAGGGAAAAAGAAAAGAATTGTTAACAAAGGTAAAGTATAGAATATGGCGTTTTTCTCCCTGCGAAAATATAATTTAAGTATACCTGATACAAATAAAAAGGGAGGGAAACAAATGGTTAAGTGTAACATGAAGAAATTATGGGCAGTTGCGTTGTCGGCCTGTATGGCGGCATCCACATTCCTTGCGGGCTGCGGTTCGGAGCAGACGGGTGGCGCCGCGTCAGAAGCAGGAACCGGGACAGTCGGTGAGGCAGATACGGCAGCTCAGGAAACTGTTCCCGCAAAGGAAACAGGCGATGCATCCACGGCAGATGCGTTAGACACGGCGGAAGTGGATCCTTACGGAAAATATGAGGAGCCGGTAACAATTACGGTGGCACGCCGCAGCTTTGGTACCGAAAAGGTGGATGAATACTGGAAAGAGGTCCTGCTTCGTGACTACAATATCAATGTGGAGATCGCACTGGAAGCAGATGCCTCTCAGTATGACGAGAAGGTGAATGTAGCCATTACATCAGGTTCTATTCCTGATTTAATGCTGGTAAATCCCCAGCAGATGGATACGCTCATCAAAGCCGATATGGTAAGCGATATGACGACGGCATTGAACGATTATCTGGCTCCGGAGCCTCATCAATATCTTCTGGAAGGAACGGGAGCGGAGGCCCTTGCCAGTGTTACCTATGATGGGAAAGTAATGTTCATCCCGGCGAACATCACCAGCCTTGAGAATAATGCATTCCCGCTGTTCATCCGCAAGGACTGGCTGGATAATCTGGGTTTGGACGTGCCAAAAACCATTGAAGACTTTAAAAAGGTGGCAATTGCATTTACAAAAGATGATCCGGATCAGAATGGAAAAGATGATACCTATGGCCTTGCGGTATCAGGGCAGAGTAACCTGCTTCATGACTGGGGCGGCCTGTATGGCTTCTTCCCCGCATACGGCGTACAGCCCTGTACCTGGTATGACTATATGATTTTCTATTCTGAGGATGAGAACGGAAATATTGTATGGGATGGAGAAAAGCCGGAAGTAAAGGAAGGGCTTCAGCTGCTGGCTGATCTTTATAAGGAAGGCGCTATCCCCAAGGATTTCATTACTATGGACAATAACAAAATCATGGAGGACATGAATGCAGGTAAGGGCGGTATGACCTTCGGTGTAAGGGGGCTTCCTTACTGGGCGATCCAGAATACGATTAAGAACAATCCCGAGGCAGAATGGTATGCCATGAATATGCCGACTAAGGATGGTTCACAGCCTCCGATCTTCGTATATCAGCCGGTCAATGTGGCTTATGCAGTATCCGCAGAATGCGAACATCCCGAAGCAATTGTTAAGATGATGAACGCATACTATAGACTGGCCGATCCTGAAAGCCCGGATTTTGACAGCAAGACATTGGAAACCACAGTAAGCGCAGGGGAGTTTATCGCAGTTCATGATCCGGATCAGGAAATGAACGATCATAAGGCTCTGTTTGAAGCGATTAAAAAAGAAGATAAATCCGGTCTGAATGCCAGCCTTCAGGTACAATATGACGAAGTTATGGAATATGTGGAAACGAAGAATCCCGAAAAGTGGAGCAGATGGAATGCGGTTTATCCTGAGGAAGGGCATGCATATTATCTGGTATTTGGATTAAATGATGCCTCTATGCTGAAAAAGAATGTGTGGTGGAAGCTGCCCTCTGAGAATATGGTAGAGAAGCTCCCTATCTACAGAGATATGGCGCAGGAGACTATGACCAAGATTATTGCAGGGGCAGAACCGGTTTCTGCATGGGATGACATGGTGGCACAGTGGAAGAAGCTGGGCGGTGATGAAATTACACAGGAAGTCATCGAGTCAGCAAAATAAACTGACACAGAAGTAAATGAATAGTACCTGGCGTGTACTATCCGGAATTGGAAAATGCAGAGTGTACCCGCTCTGCATTTTCTGATATAAAAGCCTGTATAGAAGGAGGCCTCAGGAATGAAATTTAAAAAAGAAAAATTTAAGAGACAGCTTCCGCTGCATCTGATGCTGCTGTTTCCGGTGTCTCTTCTGATTATTTACTGTTACGGTCCCATGGTGGGGCTACTTATGGCATTCCAGAACTATATTCCGTCCAACAAAGGTTTTTTCCGCTCATTGGCAAACAGTCCCTGGGTCGGGCTGGATCATTTTGAATATATGCTGAATATGCCCGATGTCCCACGCGCTGTCTGGAATACCTTATTTATAGCGGTGCTGAAAATTGTCTCCAAAATTGTGTTCCCTCTTATTTTTGCACTTCTGCTCAATGAGGTGAGAAAAAGCTGGTTCCGTAAGGGAATACAGACAGTAACCTTTCTGCCTTATTTCCTGTCCTGGGTAATTCTTGGGGGAATCTTACTGGATATTTTTTCACCCAGAGGCGGAATTGTCAGTTCTCTGTTTGAAGCGTTCCATCTGGAAGCACCATATTTCTTTGGCGATCCGAAGCTTTTCCCCTTCATGCTGGTGGCAACCGATCTGTGGAAGGAAATTGGCTTTAATACTATTATTTTTCTTGCGGCACTTACCGGTCTGGATGTAAGTCTGCTGGAGGCGGCGGCCATTGACGGCGCCGGACGGTGGCAGCAGATAAGAAATATTGTGATTCCCAGCATTGCTTCCACCGTAGTTCTGGTGACCATCCTGGGAATCGGCAACATCATGAATGCCGGGTTTGATCAGGTGTTTATGCTTTATAATCCCATGGTATATTCCACGGGAGACATTATTGACACCTACACCTACCGGATGGGTATGGAAAACGGCAGATATTCCCTGGCTACCGCTGTGGGGATGTTTAAGTCGGTGGTCACCCTGATTATTATGGTCACCTCCTATCACCTGGCAAAAAAACACTGCGATTACAGAATCTTTTAAAGGGGGAAGCGGGAAATGAAAAATGCAAAAAAAACAAGAACGACAGATGAGATCCTCATGGGCAGTTCCCGGAAAAGAAGGGCTTTTGAGGTCTTCAATTACTTGCTTCTGACTTTTATGGGAGTGATTTCCCTGTTGCCTGTATGGCATATATTGATGAAATCCTTCAGCGCGCCGGAAAGCGTGGAGGCCGGTCTGGTGAAGCTTCTGCCAGTTAATTTCAGTACCTTTTCCTATGAATTTATTCTGCAGAAAAAAGAATTTTATACCGCCTTCTTTGTTTCCGTCAAACGTGTGCTTCTGGGAGTGCCGCTGCAGCTTCTTTGCACAATACTTGCAGCTTATCCATTGTCCAAAGAGGACAGCCAGCTTTATGGACGCAGGTGGTATGTCACTTTGTTCATTATTACTATGGTTTTCAGCGGTGGGATGATTCCCACTTATATGGTGGTAAAATATACAGGGCTTCTTAATACGATATGGTCTTTAATTCTGCCCGGGGCGGTATCCGTATTCAATATACTGATATTGATGAATTTTTTCAGGGATCTGCCAAAGGAAATTGAAGAATCCGCGTTAATTGACGGGGCGGGGCATTTCACTATTATGGCCAGGCTTTTTCTTCCGCTGGCAAAGCCGGCGCTGGCCACGATAGTGCTGTTTATCTTTGTAAACCACTGGAACTCCTGGTTTGACGGGCTGATTTACATGAGCCTGCAGAAAGATTTTCCGCTGCAGACCTATCTGCAGTCCATACTTACTGTGCCGGATATTCAGAATATGACCACAGAACAGCTCAGCCAATTGGGAAAAGTAAGCCGGGCGGCTACGAATGCGGCACAGATTGTTATTTCCAGCGTTCCTATTCTTATTATTTACCCGTTTTTGCAGAGATATTATACGAAAGGGCTGACGCTTGGAAGCGTGAAGGGATAGGAAAAGATGGATACTTATACGTTTCAGGCAGCAGTTCCGCCAACCCCGGTTTTGCTTTCAGGGTATGGAGGCAGGATCTGCCAGGTGAACAGCAGATATTTGATAAAGGACGCAAAACCATGGCTTCCGGCTTCCGGTGAGCTTCATTATTCCAGACTGTCCAGGGAACTGTGGGATACGGAACTGGATAAAATGAAAAATGCCGGATTAAGTATTGTTTCCACCTATATATTTTGGATTCATCATGAAGAAACAGAAAATGAATTCTGCTGGGAGGGGAACCGGAATCTGGGTGAATTTATCGATCTCTGTCATGAAAAAGAGTTGGAGGTAACGCTGCGGATCGGCCCCTGGGTCCATGGTGAATGCAGAAATGGGGGATTGCCTGACTGGCTTGTGGAGAAATGCAAAGATAAAATAAGATGTAATGAAATGCCCTACATGGCTTACGTCAGGCGTTATTATGAACGGATTACGGAGCATCTGCAGGGGCGGAGGCTTTTTTCCATACAAATAGAGAATGAATTGGTTTTTAATACAGAGCATCTGGATAGGCTATATGATCTGGCCAGAGAGTGCGGATTTCAGGCAGATTTATTTACTGCCACAGCGTGGGGCTTTGATATGCGCCCGCTGACGCATAAGATGATTCCCACCTTTGGGGGATATCCGGAACAGCCATGGAATCAGAGTACAGGCCCATCACTGCCTAATCCGCATTTTTTCTTTACAGGTATACGCAGTGACAGTTATATTGGAAATGATCTGCTGCCAGTGAAAGAAGTCATACAGGATGAAAGCGTACCCTATTTTACCTGTGAGACAGGTCCGGGAGTACAGCCATGCTATCACCGAAGGCCGCGGATTACGGCGGCGGATGCCTTGGCCTTGGCCATTACCACACTGGGAGACGGCTGTAACTGGCTGGGGTTCTATATGTTTCACGGAGGGAGCAATCCCCTGGGGAAGCTTTCTACTATGCAGGAAAGCAGGGAGACTGGTTATCCAAATGACTGTCCTGTAATCTCTTATGATTTCCAGGCGCCTGTCGGGGAAGCGGGATTTTTGAGGGAGTCCTATTATAAATTGCAGAATATCTGTACCTTCCTTCAGAGTTTCGGTGAAAGGCTGGCTCCTATGATACCGTCTTATCCCGATTGCCGTCCCAAAGGGCTGGAGGATATACGGACGCTGCGCTGCTGTATGCGCAGCAACGGAAGGGAAGGGTTTTTATTTATTAATAACCATCACCATGGGAAAAAACTTCCCGAACACAGAGATATATGTATGGCAATACAGTTCGAAGATAGAAAAATGGAAATAGAACTGCCGGTGATACCTTCGGATGCCTGTTTTTTGTTCCCTGTCAGAATGAAGCTGAGCGATAAGCTGACATTGGACTATGCCTTTGCCCAGCCTTTATTTACAGATGGAATGGATTTCTATTTTAAAGCGGTTGACGGGATTACGCCTTTGTTTGTGTTTGACAATGGAGTCAGCCGGATAATAGAAGACATGGCTGAGGTGGAAGGGATAACAGTCTATGTTAGAAAAGATTTTCACGGACAGGAAAATAGGGAGGATGGCCTTCCCCTTATTTTCAGGCAGACGCAAGCCTATCGGTGGATGGCAGACGTACCCTTTGGAGCCGGGGCAATTCGGCTTTATTATTATGGGGATGTTTTGTCTGTTTATGGTAACGGAAGGCTGATTGCGGATCAGTTTTATTACGGAGAATATGCGCAGTTTTATAAACCACTGGGTGTCACTTCCCTGGAAATAGCAATACAGCCTTTGCTGCCGGAGAAGGATATTTATTTTGAATGTGAGAGGAAGAATGGAGGAAATCTGGAAAGCGTGCTGTTTTATCCAGATATTTAGACAGCAGGAAGGCGGGGAGCAAAAATGAACTGGTCCGATATTTCGGGAGAATATTATGATTATACGGAAACCATGGAACCGGAGAAACCTTATAACTATGACTATTCGAAAACGATGACTATGAAACTGCTTTTATCAGTGCCAACTCAGGACGGGGGTACAAAGGTGTTTTTTACGTTTGCCCAGGCGCTGGAGGTAATCCGCTGTGTGGATCGGCTGTCCAGGGAAATACCTAAAATTCTTTATCTTGTAGGCTGGCAGTTTCACGGACATGATGATAAATATCCATCATTTGCCTGCGTGAATGAGGCGCTGAAAAGAACACAGGACGCAGATGGGGCAGAAAGCCTGAAATGGCTGATGAGGGAAGCCGCCGTATATCATACCACGGTAAGCCTGCATATTAATATGACGGATGCCTATGAAGACAGCCCTTTGTGGCAGGAGTACCTGGAAAATGAATTGATAGCGAAGAATGAAGATGGTTCTTATATGGCAACTGGCATATGGGGAGCCGGAAAAACGGCATATCAGATCTGCTATAAAAAGGAATGGGAATCCGGTTATGCAATCCGGCGGATAAATGGCCTTCTTGCTATGCTGCCCATTGAAGCGGCCGGGACAATTCATATTGACGCATATATTTGCAGGCAGTCTTCAGACAGTTCTCTGGAAGAGGAGCGAAATGCCAGGAGGAAGGTTATACGTTATTTCCGAAGGCGGGGAATCGATGTTACTACGGAATTTCTTTATCGCTTTCCGGGGATGGATCAGGGGAAGCTGCCAAAGGAAATCGCAAAGCAGCAGGCGGATGATTTAATTGGGCTTGTGCCCATGATCTGGTGGCTGAACCAGGAGCAGGAGGATTATATAAAAAGGCCGGTCAGTCTGATTTGCGGAGGAAGATATAATGAGGACTTGAACACCTGCGGTTTTGAAGGGCTTGGTTTCCTGACAGGCAACGGCGTTCATGGGGAAAGCCAGTTTGATGGATTCCGTATTTCCCGGGAAGAGGGGGAAAAGAGATTCCTGGAAACCTTCTGCCTGGACGGCGCGGCATGGTATTACCAGAACTGCCGCAGGCTGCTGGGATTTGAGGGCAGCGCAGGCAGGACGAGGGCAATCTATAACGATGGACTGGAAGCGGAGCTTGCTGGTCATCGTTTGATTGAAAAAGGGGTCTTGCTTCGCGAAGGAAATGATATTTGCATTCCCTTATTGTGGAGAGAGAAAGAGTTATTATTATACACATCAGACGGATACACGAACAAGTGCTGGAGGCTGCCGAAAGAATTTTGCGGATTAAGAGTTAAAGAAATTCTATCTTTATCAACAGTTAATCCTGCTCAAATATTAAATAGCATTCTTCTTTCAAACGAGAGTATTACTTTGTCATTGAAGAAGCAGGAGGCGTTGATTATTGTTTTTGATGGATAACTGTTTTGGGCTGTCGATTTATGCGACAGCCCATATTTTCGGAATGCCAGCAGCTTGCGGATGAGTAAAAGTATTATAACCTTTCCGAGCATATTCCTGGAAGGTTTCATCACTATGTCTCTGGCCAAAAAGGTGACATTTGTAAAATGAATAGGGGAATAAGGCATTTATGCATGCATTTTTTTATAGAAAAAATGCCCGTTTATGAAGGAAAACTTACAAATAAAGAGATATTTTTATGGAAGAAGCAAAAAAATATTAAAAGTATGCAAAGGAGATTATTATGGAATATTATGTGGAGCCGGAAAAAAAGATACCTGTCACTGACCGTGTTGACGTACTGGTAGCTGGCGGCGGGCCTGCTGGTATCGGCGCGGCGGTTGCCGCCGCCAGGCAGGGATGTAAAACCATGCTGATTGAACAGGCCGGAGATGTGGGAGGTGTGGCCACCACCGGCATGATGAGCCATTGGACAGGGGAGACCAGAGGGGGCTTGTATGAAGAGATTCTGGACCGTTCCAGGGACGATGAACGCAATGGAGACCGGCAGACTATCAATCCGGAAAAGCTGAAAAACGTGCTGCTTGAGATGCTGGAGGAGGCAGGGGTGCTGGTACGTACCTATACGTTTGCTTCAGATGTAGTTATGGAAGGAGACCGCATACGCGGCGTTTTGCTGGAATCCAAGTCAGGTAGGGAGGCTGTCATGGCGGGTACAGTCATTGACTGCACCGGTGATGGGGATTTAGCGGCAAGAGCGGGAGCGCCTTTTTATAAGGGAAGGGAAGAGGACGGTCAGATGCAGCCTATGACCCTGATGTTCAAAGTGGCGGGAGTGGATGAGAAAAGAGCCATTTTCCCGGGTTCCTTTGAAACGAATATCCCTGTACCGGACGGCATGGTTCAGGATTTGGGAAAAGCAAACCTGCCTTCTCCAGCAGGGCATGTGTTGCTGTACCGTTCCACGATTCCAGGGGTGGTAACTGTAAATATGACCAACTGCACGGGAGCCGATGGAACCAGTGCGGGGGATTTGGCCAGGGCGCACCGGGACTGCCGGATGCAGATGGAGGCAATTGTAGCATTTTTAAGGCGTTTCGTGCCTGGATATGAAGAATGCTATATTATCAGCAGCGCATCTATTATAGGCGTGCGGGAAACAAGACATTTTCTGGGAGAGAGCACAATCCGCAGGGAAGATGTGGAAAATGCGGTGCAGCATGAGGACTGGGCGGTGAAGGATGCCCATTTTAATTTCGACGTACATAATTTGACCGGGGCGGGGCTGGATGCCACCGGGTGCCAGGCAAAATTCACTCAAAAGAAGGGGTATACAATTCCTTATGGCTGCCTTGTTCCTAAAAAGGTGGAAGGGCTTCTTCTGGCCGGCCGGGATATTTGCGGAACACATATGGCCCATTCCAGCTACCGGGTTATGCCCATTTGTGTAAAGCTGGGAGAAGCCGCCGGAAATGCTGCGGCAATCTGTACCAGAGAAGGAATCTGCCCCAGACAGGTGCCTGTTAAGGAACTCCAGCAGATGCTTGGCAGATAGGCCGCTTTACGTATACTTTTTCCGGTATTCCTTTGGAGAGATTCCATTCATCCTCTGAAAAACCAGAGAAAAATAATTGGAATTGGAAAACCCTGTTTTCATGGATATCTCGGTAATGGAAAAAGAAGTATTTACAAGCAGTTTTTTTGCCTCTTCGATTCGAAGGAGGTTAATATATTCCCGGAAGTTGCAGCCGGTGGAAGACTTGAAGGTATGGCTGACATAGGAACGGCTGCAATGGAAGGCAGCGCAGATGTCCTCAATGGATATCTGCCTGTGAAAATTTTTTTCAATAAAAAGAAGGATATGGTTAAGAACATAATCCGCGTCTTGTGCCTGCGCCGGGGACTCCCCGTAGAGCAGGCATTCTTTTTGATAAAGAGTTTCCAGCATGGAGGAAAGTGGATAAAGCAAGGTATCGAGCAGGGTGGTATCGGGCAAATCGGCCGACAGATGCATCTTAAATAAACTGTGTACGGATTCATAATTCAAATCATATTTTTCACAGATATGCCTCAGCTTGCCTGCGGTGGTTTCCGTACAGGTACGGTAGCCGCTTACACTGATGAAGCCAATCACCTTTTCTTCCGGGAGGCTCTGTTTCAGGGGATAGACATATTCCGTTACTCCGCAGTGGCATACGCCCCAGAAAGGGCCGTTCTCCAGCAGTGAAAATAATTTTTGCTGGTTAATGATGCAATCATCCCAGATTTCAGGATGTGATTTTAAATAAATGCAGTAGGGATTGGAGTGGACACGGTAAGGAAGGAACTGCGCCAGATAAGGCGAGGTTATTTTCTGGAATTCATGAATGGTGATATTCCGCTGGAACACAGACTCCAGGTATTCCAGGTAAGCTAAAATATGGTTTACCAGATTCTGCATGTGGGCGCTCCTTTTCCAATGATGGCGTATTCGGTAAGAAAGATCAAAAATTCGTAACTGTTCAGTACCTTCACAGTTATTTGCAAGTATTCATTTAAAATCGCCTGCGGAGATGGGATTTTTGCACTCTTGAATCACTTTCTTACGGTCTGTGCAGTAAATGCACGGACCTGCTGAACAGTTACAAAAATTCTCCCTTTATTGTAAAAAATACAGGCAAATAAGTCAATCATACATGCACTTTTTATCTTAAATCAGAAAGAGAATGGAGGAATAAAGGATGGAATTTGTGAATCAGATTTGTTTCAGGAGTTATCTATTACCTTGTTGAACTGTATTATGAAGTTTAGAATATGATTGCTGAATGGCCGGCATGTCTTTTACATCAACTACAAGAATTTTACAAAAATAGGCTAACATGTTATAGCCTATAATGATAAAATATGCTACATTTTAAGTAAACTTTATTTTTTCTCAGATAAATAATACATTATAGAGTTTGGTATTTGACGGAAGCATTGTAGCTTGTTTTATTGAAAGGCGGCAGCTGTATGGGGAATTTATTAATTGTGGATGACGAACCGGATATTCTGGAATCTCTGGAGGAAATGTTTAAGTATGAATCTGGTTTGGATATAGATGTCTATGTGGCAAAATCAGCGACGAATGCGGTCAAGCTGCTGGAGAAAATAAAATTTGATGTAGTTATGACAGACATTAAAATGCCTGGAATGAACGGTATTGATCTGTTCAAGCTGATTAAAGAAAACTGGCCGAAATGCAGGGTGATTTTTCTGACCGGCTACAGGGATTTTGATAATCTATATGAAATCAGCGGCTACAAGGATGTAAGGTATCTGCTGAAAAGTGAAGAGGATGAGGTACTGATATCTGCAGTTGCTGACGCCTTCGAAGAAATTGATAAAATGATGCAGTCGGAAATGCAGGAAAGTGAGCATCAGAGTGAAATTAAAAAAGCCCAGAATGTTCTTCGCAAAAATGTTATGAGAGAATTTTTCCACAATACAGCAGCCGCCAATGTAACGCAGGAAGAACTTAATCGTATTAAAATACCTCTCCGATTTGATAAGGATTTGTTTATTTTTTTATTACGGGCAGATAACTTTGAAGAAAATATCAGCTTTGAAGAGGAAACGGAAAGGGAGGTGGCGCTTTGTGAAATAATTGAAGAGTTTCTGCCTCCCAGAATCAGTTATTACCTGTATTATGATATTAATGGCTATTATCTTCTGTTTTTACAGCCGGTTCGTTTCCCGGAGGATTCTCTTTCGGCAAGAACCTGGATGCGGCTGTATACTAATCTTGCGGGGGCAATGGAATATGTACAGGAAAAGGCCTTTATCTTATTCTCCCTTTCGCTTTCCTTTGTCACCTGTGATGAGAGATGCCGCTTGAGAGACGGACAGTCTTATTTGAACAGGCTGAAGCAGGAGGCTGCTGACAGGATTGGGAACAATGTGCAGAGAACGATTATGGCAGAGTCTGCTCCGTTAGCCTCAGGGCTTCTTGAGGATAATGCGCCGGTAAATCTTCAGCTGCAGGTAAAGCGGCTGGAGGAAGCCCTTGAAACAAAAAAATTTCGTGACTTTATGACCAGGCTGCAGCAGCTGACCGACGTGCTATGTGTGGAGGATAAAAAAGATACACTGAAGGCAACGGAGCTGTATTATAGTATTGCGATTCTTTTACTTCGGTATATTAATATAAATCATATTAAAAACAAAATAGGGTCGGATTACCCTCTGGATAAGTTAATTTACGTAGAAAAGCACGCAGGCATGAGAGAGGCTGCCAATTATCTGCAGGCTGTAGCCGGTGCTATTGCAGATGAAATGGATGCGGAAAGAAAGAGCAGAACCAATGATGTACTGGAAAAGGTACTGCTGTATATTGATAACCATCTGGCGGAGGATTTGACGCTGACCAGGCTTGCAGAAATCAGTTACCTGAATGCCTCCTATCTTTCCAGAATATTTAAGCAAAGATATGGCTGCAACATCACTGAATATATAAGTAATGCCAGGCTGGAAAAAGCAAAAAAACTGCTTACGACCACAGCCTGTAAAATCAATGAGATTTCTGTCCGCGTTGGATATCTGACGGCACCTTCTTTTACCAGGGTTTTTAAAAAGTCGGTGGGTATATCTCCGGTAGAGTATCGTGACAGATACGGAGAAAAAAATAATGATATATAAGAAATTGGGTAAAAGTATGATAAAGGGTATCGGATGCAAAAAATCAATCCGGACAAAACAACTGATTATTTTTGCTGTTTTTATGGCTGTCAATGTATTATTTTCCATGGTTTTGTATTTTCTGGCTACTGCTACGGTGAAAAAATCCATTTTTGACAAAATGGACGCTCAAGCTGATTTTTATCTGGAAACTATAGATAATCATTTAAAAAGTACGGAAAATATGCTCTACAATATGTTTTCCGATAGAAAACTTATTTTTCTGGTCGAACATACCAATCTTCTTAATGCCTACGAACTGAGGGATGCTTACCTGTCGGAACAGGAACGGATTATAATGCTGAAGGAAAATAACCCGCTGGTAGCTTCGGGCATTATTTATCTTCCGAATGCGAAGATGAAGATATCTGATTCCTATATTACAGATATGGATGCTGATGACTTTGAGGCTGTAAGGCAGAAATATACAATGTCGGATTTTCCTTTGAAATATATGGAGGGCTCCTTGTTTATGTCATCCTCCGGTGTGCCGGTATATCAGACCAGAGAATTGCCGGCTGTTTTGTTTGTGGTAGAATTTAACGAAAAAAAGATAAAAGAGACACTGCGGAATTTTAATACAATAGATAACAGTGGTTCCTTCCTATACCAGCCTGAACAGAGTATTTTTATTGAAAGCGGAGAAAATGCGGGAACGGGGAACAGAATTTTGGAACTTTTGCGGCCTGAACTTGAGGAGAAGGAAGAATTTTCCGATGTTATTAAAACGGAAGAGGGAAATTACCAGATATCGGTTACTCAATCTTCATATCTGGGATATTTTGTACAGTATGCACCGGAAAAAGAAGTCCTTAAAAACATGGAAAGCTATAAATGGCTCGTGTTTATTTATATTATAGGTGTAGCTTCAGTGGCAGTCGTATTTTCTGAAAGTATAGAAAAGACCATTCACAGGCCATTAAATAAACTGATGGAAGCCTTTTCAAAAGTGGAAAAGGAAAACCTCAGCTCTGGCGGGACGGAATACACAGGTGAGGATGAATTCAGCTATTTGTTTGAAGGTTTTAATCATATGCAGGATAAAACGAAGCGTTTGATAGAAGAACTGGTTTTGCAGAAGGAACTTGCTCAGCAGGCAGAGCTGAAGCAGCTCCAGGCGCAGATCAATCCGCATTTTTTGTATAACAGCTTTTTTTCTCTTAAAAATAAGATTAAGCGGGAAGAGCTGGAAGATGCGGAGTAGCTGGCTTCTCTTTTAGGAACTTATTTCCGGTTCCTTACCAGGAATGATGAAAACTGCATTTCTTTAAAAAGTGAAGTGGAGCATGCGCGAAGCTATACAGATATCCAGTATATGAGATTTCATGATCGGATTAATGTTTATTTTGAAGAACTTCCGAAGGAATATGAATCTGTTATGGTTCCCAGGCTGATTCTCCAGCCAGTAATAGAAAATGCTCTGAAATATGGCCTGGAAGAAAAGGAAGAGGGCGGAATGCTACGTATTACATTCCGGCCAAAGGAGGATATTCTGGAGATACATGTTGAAGACAATGGGCAGATGTTTACTGATGATACTTTGAGGGAATTAAGGGAAAAACTGGAGAAAACCGATGAAATAACAGGAATTATAAATATCCATAAGCGTCTTAAGTTGTACTGGGGTGAAAAAAGCGGGCTTGAAATAAGTCGAAGCAGTCTTGGCGGAGCGCATATCGTTATCAAAATATTTATAGGAAAATGACAGAGAGTCCCAGAACCGGGCGGATAGGGGAAAGAAGACCGGGCTAGAGGGGGGAAGGTTAAACTGCAACAATTGAAAAGGCTTATGCATGGCATTACCGGCAAAGTAATGCCATGTATAAGCCTTTTTGGTAAAGAAATGTTATGAAAGTAAAATATTGTAAATAGAAAGAGAAAAATTTTTCTATATAATTTTTGTTGTAGAGAAAATCAAAAAACACATGTGCGTATAACGTGCAGAAGGGAGTAGAAATGAAAAGGAAATGGTTTGAGAAGTTTTTGGCGGCTTTTATTGCAGTAACCTGCGTAACTGGGCTTGCGGCCTGCGGCAGTGCCGAAACGGCAAACAGTACTAATATGGCGCAGAGCGATGCAGTGCAGACGGAGGCATCCCAGACTGCAGCGGATACGGTGGATTCGGGTGAACTGAATCTTTATGGATATGAGGATCCGATTACCCTGAAAGTCGGGCTGGCCTTTAATTCTGATTTTGAGTGGCAGGGTGATGAAAGTGTAGATAATAATACCTGGTATAACCTTTATAAAGAAAACGGAATCAATCTTGATATCATGTATAACGTGGATGGCTCCCAGCAGGAGACGAAAAGAACCACTGCAATTGCATCAGGAAACTATCCGGATATCATGGCTGTCAGCGGCTCAGATTTAATTAAGTATGCGCAGACAGGTGTAATCGCTGACATCACGGAGGTTTATGAAAAATATGCTTCTGATCAGCTTAGGGAATATCAGGCATGGGGAGACGGAAATTCGCTGAATGCGGCAAAGGTGGACGGAAAATTATATGGGATTCCTCAGGTAAATGACTATCGTGGAGATGCGATGATGATGTTTATCCGTCAGGACTGGCTTGATAATCTGAATCTTGAAATACCGACTACCATGGAGGAATTAAAAGCGGTGGCCAAGGCATTTACAGAACAGGATCCGGACGGCAACGGGGTAGATGATACATACGGACTGGCGTTAAACGGTAAAGAAGGCTTTAATTACTGGTCAGGAATCCAGGCTTTCTTTGAAGGCTATGGTGCAGCTCCCGGTTATTGGAACGGGCAGTTTACTTTTATTGAAAAAGACGGCAAGGTAGTATGGGGCGGTTCCCTGGCAGAGGAAATGAAAGCAGGGCTTGCAGATCTTCAGGAGATGTATGCAAACGGCTCCCTGGCAAAGAACTTTGGTACAATGGACTATAATCAGATTACCCAGGATGTGGGAGCCGGAAGATGCGGTATTTATTTTGCACCCCGCTGGGGAGCTATGGTGCCTGTTGTTGATGCGGTTAAAGCAAATCCTGAAGCACGTATTGTATCCGCAAAGATTCCTGACGGTATGGGAGAAGGGTCTTCTAAGCCTTATATCCCGACAACCCCCGGAACCTATTTTGTAATCAGCAGCAAATGCAAGAATCCTGAAGCACTGATTAAGCTGTGCAATCTGAGTGTGGATAAACTTTGCTATTATGAAGATGAGACAGAGTATGATATGTATACAGGAAAAGGCGGCGTATACAGCGGCTGGAAAGCATGTCTGGTTCAGCTTACTTCTCAGGGAGAGGCTGTTGAAAATATCGATGAAGAACATGAAGCAATAAAAACTGGAAATAAAGAGGGACTGACCCAGTCCCAGTTAATTGATGTGACTAATATGGAAGCTTATACCACAGCAGTAAAGGATGGTACTCTTATTGAAAAACTGGAAGCGGAGGATCCCGATGTTCTGGCTGGAATAGGAATGTGGACCGTATCCGGAGACGATTTGGGAGGCGGAATTACTATGGTGGATCTGATTAAAGATAATAATTATAACTATTCGGTCTATAACTATATTCCTACAGAAACAATGTCATCAAAATTTTCCACGCTGGATAAGCTGGCCCTGGAGACTATTGTAAAAATTATATCAGGGGACAGTGTTGACAGCTACGACACCTTCTTACAATCCTGGGAGGCACTTGGGGGAACCGAAGTTACCAGAGAAGCACAGGAATGGTACGACCAGAATCATTAAGGGAAAACGCAGGCAGGCATAAGTTTTTACTTATGCCTCCTGTTTTAAAAGAGGAGTATGGTTTATGAGAAAAAAGAAACAACGCATGAGTAATTCAGCAAGATCCCGGCAGAGGGCATTCCACATGATGCTTTTTTTACCGGTTTTGCTGCTGTTTATTTTTAATTATCTGCCGATATTTGGTCTGGTTATGGCGTTTCAGGATTTCCAGCCGGGGCTGGGCTTCTTAAAGTCAAAGTGGGTCGGCTTTGATAATTTTAGAACAATCTATTATCTGCCCGATTTTCTTCCGGCATTGAGAAATACGCTGATGATAGCTTTGGGAAAGATTATCGGCAATATTGCAGTGCCTCTTACCTTCGCTCTGATGCTTAACGAGATTAAAAATAAATTATTTAAAAAGACCGTACAGACGGCAACATATCTTCCCTACTTCCTATCCTGGATTGTTCTGTCAGGTATTCTGATAAACTTTCTGTCACAGGGAAATACCAAAAGTGACACCGGACTTTTTAACATGTTCCTTCAGACCATTGGACTGATTGGAGAACCGGTAAATTTCCTGGGGGATAAGAACATATTCCCGTGGACGATGATTCTGACGGATGTGTGGAAAAACTTTGGCTATAATGCCATTGTATATCTGGCGGCACTGACAGGGATTGATCCCGGTTTATATGAGGCAGCCGCCATTGACGGCGCCGGCAGATGGAAACAGACGATTCATGTCACCATTCCGGGAATTGCGCCTATTATTACCCTGATGACGGTTCTTTCCATCGGAAATATTTTGAATGCCGGATTTGATCAGATTTTTAACCTGTACAGTGCAAGCGTTTATTCTACAGGTGATATTATTGATACACTTGTTTACCGCCTGGGTCTTGTGAATCAGCAGTATTCGCTTTCCGCCACAGTAGGCTTTTTTAAATCGGTGGTTTCCGGTATCCTGATTGTAGCCTCTTATAAGCTGGCAGATAAATTTGCCGGATATCGTGTATTCTGAGAAGGAAGGGATAAAGGTCAATGAAAAAAATAAAAGTTTCTCCGGCAAGAAAATTATTTAATATATGTAATGTTGTTGTTATTACTCTTATTATGTTAATCTGCCTGGTTCCTATCTTAAATGTATTGGCGCAGTCGTTCAGCAGTTCCCATGCAATTGTTCAAAATAAAGTAAGGCTGTTTCCTGTGGAATTTACCACATCCGCTTATTCCTATGTTATGAAAAACAAGGATTTCTGGCAGGCAGCTTTAGTTTCTGCAGAACGTGTGCTCCTGGGGGTTCCCATTAATATGCTGCTTACGGTTCTGGCGGCATACCCGCTGTCTAAAAGCGACAGGGTTTTTAAGGCAAGGAAATATTATTCAGCATATTTTGTGTTCCTTATGATTTTCAACGGCGGTTTGATTCCCACCTACTACGTAATTTCCAAACTGGGACTGATCGATACAATCTGGGCATTGGTGCTTCCCTGCGGCGTGCCGATTTTTAATGTCATATTGATGATGAATTTCTTCAGAGGCATTCCTGAATCTCTGGAGGAATCAGCTATGTTGGAAGGCGCGGGACAATGGACTATCATGAGCAAGATTTATCTGCCTTTATCTAAACCCTCTATTGCGACGGTGACTTTGTTTTCCCTGATTAACCATTGGAACAGCTGGTTTGACGGACTGATTTATTCTAATTTTACGGATAATTATCCGCTTCAGTCCTATCTTCAGACCATGGTAGTGGATATGCGTTCCATTATTCAGAGCGGGAATATGGAAGATATAGTAAATGCACTGAGTGTAAATGATAAAAACCTGAAGGCTGCTCAGATTTTTATTTCCATTATCCCTCTGATGGTTATTTATCCGTTCTGCCAGAAATACTTTACGGCAGGACTGACTTTAGGAAGTGTGAAAGGGTAAAAAAGTGGAAAATACGATTCAAATTATAAAGAATAACTTTGAAAAAGGAGATAAGCTTCTTCCTATGGGAGGAAGGGACAAGGCCGGCAATAGATTTGAAGTAGACAATATCAGCTTTATGAAAAATGGCAGGCGTTTTATTCCTATAATGGGAGAATTCCATTTTTCCCGGTATGAGCCGGAGGCATGGGAAGAAGAGCTGCTGAAAATGCGTGCAGGCGGTGTGGCTATTATCGCTACTTATGTATTCTGGATACACCATGAGGAAGCCGAAGGTGAATGGGATTTTACAGGATGCAGAAATCTCAGAGGCTTTTTACAAATATGCAGGGATATCGGAATGCCGGTATGGCTCCGTATTGGCCCCTGGGCACATGGAGAATGCCGAAACGGAGGGTTTCCGGACTGGCTTATAAAAGACGGAGCCCCTGTACGTATTAATGATCCTGTATATCTGAAACGCGTGGAGCGTTTCTGGGAGCAGTTGGGAGAACAGGCAGAAGGAATGATGTGCATGGACGGAGGGCCGGTTCTGGGAGTTCAGCTGGAAAACGAGTATGGACACTGCGGCGGACCGTCAGACAGTAAAGAAGGAATGGCACATATGCTGACCCTGAAAAAAATGGCGCAGGCGGCAGGTTTTATAGTTCCTTACTATACTGCCACAGGCTGGGGCGGCGCTTATGTACCGGATGGTGAAGCGCTTCCGGTACTGGGTGGATATGTGGACGCACCCTGGGCGGATCATGTGCAGGAAATGCCTGCCAATACCAATTTTATTTTTTCTTCTTACAAAATGGATGATACGATTGGCTCCGACTTCAGTAAAAAAGAAGAGAACAATTTTACCTTTAATATACATAAGAATCCTTATCTGACAGCGGAGCTGGGAGGCGGACTTCAGGTGACGAGTCACAGAAGAACATATCCCTGGCCGGAGGATATACAGGCGCAGGCGTTATGTATGCTGGGCAGCGGTGCCAATCTCCTGGGCTACTATATGTACCATGGCGGAATAAATCCGGACGGGAAATACAGTACGCTTCAGGAATCCAGGGCAACCGGATATAATAACGATCTTCCGATAAAAAGCTATGACTTCCAAACCTGTATTCGGGAATCCGGAGAAATCAACACAAGCTTTGGAGCTTTGAAAAAACTTCATTTATTTATTTCTTCATTTGGAGAAATTTTAGCCGGAGCAGATACTTATTTCGCACAGAAGCAGCCGGAATCGGCAGACGACTGTCATACCTTGCGGATGGCGGCAAGAGTAAATATTTCAGACGGATTGGGATTCCTGTTTGTGAATAATCATCAAAGGAAACGCAGGATGGATGATCATAGGGAATACAACGTCCGCATTGTCTGGGAGGGCGGTGAAAAAATTCTGGGACATATCAACATAAAGGGCGGAGAATGCGCTGTTTTTCCTTTCCGTATTCCCGGAGGCACAGAGACAGGTAACGGAAAGGAGCTTATGCCGGTATCTCTTCTTCCTGCATGGACAAACGCTTCGCTGCTGTGCAGGCTTGGAAAGCGTATTTTCTTTTGGTCAGATTTGGAAAGACCGTACTTTGAGTCAGAAAAGGAAGATGCTGATTATGTGATATTAACAAAGGCGCAGGCAGACAGAGCCTTTCTGACGGGAGGGCATCTGTATATTACCGAGAGACCTGACAGCTGCCTGATTGAGGATAAAGGACAGCAGTTTCTGCTTACTAAGGCTGAAAAAGAAACTATAATGATATATAGCGGGACAGGAGCACCAGAACAGGTTAAACTGGAGGCAACGTCGGTGAAAGTTTCCGTAAAGGCAGAATTATTCAGAGAAGAACAGGATACGGATGGAAGTGCGGCTTATAAGGAATATATGATACAAATAGAAAAATTAACGGCAGGTACTGTACATCAGCTTTATCTTGAAACAGAATATGACGGCGACCGTGCAGAGGTTTACATTAATGGAAAGCTGGCTGATGACTGGTTTACCAATGGTGAAAAATGGCATATGGCACTGAAGAGATTCGGATATCCTGAGGAGTTGGTAATTCGTATTTATCCCAGTAATAAACCAATTCCTAATCCTTATGGAAATAAGGTATATTATGATCTGCCGGTAAAAGAGGGATGTGAACTTTATGACGTGAAGGTGCTGCCCGAATATAAGATAAAGATTTGATAATCAATATCTGCTCTTTTGCATTAGTTTCGGTAAAACTGCATTGTGCCAAATATCATGAAGGCTGTATGAATAACTACCGGAAGCTGTTTCAGATGATTAATAAGATCACGTTAAAAAAATGGAGGCACCGTAAGAATTTACGGTGTCAGACTGTAGACAAAACGGTTCGCGATGTCATGTCCGCGAACCGTTTTTTTAGCCATTTCCAAATTGCCAGTTTCTTTAGATTCATGCATCCAAATAAGAGGTTTAGCTCCATTTTAATCTTAGCCAGACCTCTGTATTGAGTGTATCTCATTCCGTGTTTTTCCTTTGCATCTGCAAACACACTCTCTATGGTTTCCTTGCGTTGTTTTTATCGTTCCTTCATTCCGCTTGTATGACGGATTTCTTCCACCTGCTCCATGTAGTTTTCCCATACATGACGGGTAATTACTTTTACGCATTCTTTACTGTTTGTGCAACGATTCCGGTATGGACAGCTTTGGCAACTTTTATACTACCGATATCCTTCACGGTTTGTTGTGTTGTAATGAAGCACTTTGTGATTCGGGCATAGATAGCAGTTAAAGAATTCATCGTATACAAAATCATCCTTTTTGAAAAATCCTTCTTGACGCACAGGCCTTTTATATGGCATGACCGGTGTCTTTCCGTCTTTTATCAGCTGGCGGGCGATTGACGGTATCTTATATCCTGCATCCATCACTTAGTATTTGCCATATTTCCGATTCTGCCTTAACCGTCGGTATAAATGCCAGAACGACACACTGTCATGGACATTCCCCGCAGTCACCTCAAAATCCAAAATATAATTATTCTTGTCACAACAGGTGTTGGCAGCATAGGCAAAGACCTGCTTATGCTCACCTTTGTGGAACCAGCCGCTATCAGGGTTAGTGGTGCTGACCTTCGCGTGATCATTTCCGGTTCCTTTTCTTTTTCTTTCAGTGGCTTCTTTCCGTGCTCCTGACGATCCCTTTCGATTTCTTCCTGCAGTTCTTTCTCATAACTGCGTGCTTCTTTTTGGATAACCTCATTACGATATTTATGCGAATTGGCACTGGCTTTGATGTGCGTGCCGTCAATAAACAGGCTTTCTGTATCAAGAAAGCCATTTGCTGCAGCCTCGGACCGTATCCTTGAGAAAATTTTTTCAAACAAATCCGTATCTTTAAAATGTCTGGAGTAGTTTTTGCCAAAGGTAGAAAAATGAGGGATTCCCTCATGCATTCCATAGCCCAGATACCACCTGTAAGCGAAATTTACTTCGATTTCACGGATTGTTTTGCGCATGGAAGGGATTCCGAAAATGTACTGGATCATGGCAATTTTAATCAATACCACCGGATCGGTACTATCACGTCCAAAATCACTGTATAAATCTTTCACTTCCTCATATATAAAACTCATGTCAATTGCTTCATCCAGCTTGCGTACCAGATGATTTCCAGGTACAAGATCCTCCAGATTTGCAATTTCCATTTGTGTTCTTTCTGCGTTATCTTTTTTCCCCATCATAAAGAAAAACCTGCCTTTCCTGATGACACTATTATACCATCTGGAAAGGGCAGGTTAAACTGAAAATAGACAACCGCCTGACGATTGTCTACAGTCTGATTCTCCTCCTGAGCCTTCAAACTCCAGTTCCTCAAAACGCGGACAACAATCAATTCCTGCCCCCGTTCTTTTGAATCGGAAAATGTATAAATCATCTTCTGTTCCCGAGCAATAATTACTATTTTATGGAGCTTGCTAATCTTTCCTGATTCCTGTAATACTTAATCAATTATTTATTTGTTGAAATCATCCGAGAAATCAGTATATGTCCGCTCAAGCATTATTGTGAAGAAAAACAGGTACTTACAGAGCTAGTGAATCAGAAATAGAACGTCATAAATAAAGATAAAAATAGAAAAGTTAAGAAAAATATCTTTTCTTAAGAATTATTCCCTTGCAAATCGCAAGATTTAAACGTAATCAAAAGAATACATTCTGTTTTTTAACATTCTCATTTGTTAAGATGACATTAGCTAAAGCAAACATGAGAAAAAGATATAACTATTGCTATGTATGAAATTTAAATGTTTTGCTGAAGTCCTGTGGGTTATCTTCCACTGTCTATTTATCACTGTCATCAGACGGAGGAATTGGTTAACAATGAAGCAGGTTTCATTGCAATATGAACTGTCCGTTCATATGTTAGTGCAAGGTGGTTTACTGGAAACTGCTATATTCTCGGTCTGGCATAGAAAACTGGGATTTTGATAGACTTCGGAGGGAGGGGAGTTTGAAAGGGGTAATTCCATTCTGCAGGAACAAAGTATTAAAAATAGAATTTGTAAATCTTATTAATCAAGTGCCAAAGATTCCGAGAAATTATGAATGGGAAAAAGGAGGTTAAGCAAGAAAATGAAAAAAAGGTGGGATCTTAAAGACGATATAAGGCGAAGATGGCAGCTATATCTAATGTTGTTGTTGCCGGTAGTTTATATTATTATTTTCTGCTATATACCAATGTATGGAATTGTGATTGCTTTTGAAGATTATTCATTTAGAAAAGGTGTTTTCGGAAGTGATTGGGTAGGGTTAAAATACTTTATACAGTTTTTTGATAGTCCAGATTTTGCGAGGGTGTTAAAAAATACGTTGGTTTTAAGTTTCTACCAATTATTAGTAAGTTTTCCAGCACCGATTATATTAGCACTTGCTTTACATATTATTGGTGGAAAGCATTTTAAAAAGTTTATGCAGACGTTGACGTATGCGCCATATTTTATTTCTACCGTAGTACTGATAGGTATTGTAAATCAGTGTCTTCATTTGAATATGGGAATTGTAAATAATCTTTTTGAGTTAATTGGATTGAATAGGATAGATTTCATGGGAAGAGCTTCTTATTTTAGACATATTTATGTGTGGTCAGGCATATGGCAGACATGCGGGTATTCAGCCATTATTTATATTGCATCGCTTGGCAATGTGGATCAATCACTGGTGGAGGCTTCGCTTATCGATGGAGCAAATCGTTTGCAGAGAATTAAAGCTATTGAGTTACCGGCTTTAAAGCCAATTATAACTATTCAGTTAATCATGGCAGTAGGTAGTATTATGGGTATCGGCTTTGAAAAAGTATTCTTGATGCAGAATAGTTTGAATACACCGGTATCTGAAATTATTTCGACCCTGGTATATAAAAGAGGCTTACATGATATGCAGTATTCTTTTGCTACAGCAGTAGGCTTATTTAATACGATAGTCAATTTTACATTGTTGTTTGTCGCAAATAAGCTGTCGCAGAAATTCGGTGAGACAAGTCTTTGGTAGGAGTGGAAAAATGCAGAGAGAAAAGCTGATAATGGAAAAAAGTAAAATTAAGCTATACCATAGTGTGTCTGATAGAATTTTGCTGGCATGCATATGGGTATTGTTGATTTCAATTATGATAGTATTTTTAGGACCGATTTTATTTATTCTTGCATCTTCGTTTAGTGATGCAAAGGCGGTATCAGCAGGAAAAGTATTTTTGTGGCCGATAGATTTTTCGCTGCAGGGTTATAAAATCATCTTAGAATCATCTAATATTATGAGAGGATTTTTGAATTCAGTAGCATATACCATTGTAGGTACAATTATCAGTGTAACATTGACACTGCTTGCAGGATATCCGTTGGCACGAAAAGATTTGCAGATTCGTGGACCGGTAATGTTTATGTTTACAATAACAATGTTTATCAGTGGCGGTATGATTCCTACATACCTTGTTGTAAATAAACTGAATTTAATTGATACATTCTGGGCAATGGTTATTCCCTCAGCGATGGGAGTCTGGAATGTAGTCTTGATAAAGACCTATATTCAGAGTTCGATACCGGGAGAGATTTTTGAGAGTGCATGTGTGGACGGATGCTCTGATTGGAAATATTTTACTAAAATGGTAATTCCGCTTTCAAAACCGATTATTGCTGTTATGGTACTGCTTTATGCCGTAGGAAAATGGAATGATTTTATGTCAGGTCTGCTATATATTAATGACGTAACAAAACAGCCATTGCAGTTGATTCTGCGAAATATCCTGATTGTGGGCGATACTGGAAATATGAAAATGACTCTTGACGAACAGATGCACAGACAGGAATTAAAAACATTAATGCAATATTCACTGATTGTGGTATCTTCACTTCCTGTGATGATTCTCTATCCGTTTATACAAAAACATTTTGTGAAAGGAATTATGATGGGATCTATCAAAGGATAATTTAGAACCATAACAGTTGAAAAAAAAAGGAGAATATTACTATGAAAAAACAAAAAATTGCAACACGGGTAACATCCATGGGGCTTGCAGCTATGATGTTGTTAGGCGGCTGTGGAGCTGAAAAGGAAGCAAACAATGTAGAAGGGAGTGGAAATGAATCAGGAGTGCCTGTTATTTCAGTAGCTCTTCCAATGTCTGAAAATACGGAATATTCAGATAAAAACTATGCTATTCGCCATTTGGAAGAAAATACAGGAGTGAAACTTGAGTTTGTAGCACTTCCAATGGATGCAGGGGAGGCGGAGACAAAATTAAATCTGATGTTAACAAGTGGAGAATATCCGGATGTTATTGCTTATAATTTGGATAGACAAAAAACAGTAAAATTTGGTGAGGATGGTGTCTTTATACCAATTAATGACTATTTTGAAAAGGATGGGGATAATTTAAAGAAACTTTTTAAAGAGAGACCTCAGTATGAAAAAACTGCGTATGCGCCGGATGGAAATATGTATGGCTTTCCGAGAATATCAGAAAGCTATCACGGTCAGGCGTATCCAAAACTCTGGTATAATACAGAATGGCTAAAGGAACTTGGATTAGATGAACCTACAACTACAGAGGAGTTAAAAGAAGTGCTAATTGCTGTGAAAAACAGTGACTATAATGGAAATGGAAAGGCAGACGAAATTCCGCTTACAGGAAGTCCTGATTGGGATTGTCAGTTGGAATGGTTCCTTATGAACTCTTTTATTCCGTGTGATAAAGACACACTTTCCTATGCAAAGGATGGAAAAGTTATTTTTGCTTGTGATAAACCGGAATTTAAAGCAGGACTTGAGTATATGAATGATTTGTTTGAGGAAGGTTTAATTGACCCAACTACTTTTTCCCAGAAAAGTGATCAGATGCAGCAGGTAATTCGTTCTGATGAAAAGCGTGTATTCGGCTATACGGCAGATCACTTTGGAATGGGTATTGATATTGAAAACAGAGATTTAAATAAGGCAATTTCTGCAATGATTCCAGTGGAAGGTCCTACAGGTGCAAGATATCAGTTACATCAGGACTATGTGGATATGTCATCAAATTATTGCTGGTTTATTACAGATAAGTGTGAAGAACCAGAAGCTGCTTTTAAAGTTGGAGAATATCTTTTGTCTGATGAAGCTTTGATGATTCAGCAGTATGGTGAAGAAGGTGTAGGCTGGAAAAGACTAGACAGCCCTACCGAGTCTATTCTTTCAGGAGTAGATGCTATTTATAGTATCATTTATAATGAGGAAGAAAATGAAAAAAATACACAGACTTGGGGAGTTCCACTTTGGTTTGCAACTTCAGAAAACCGGGCTAAATTTTCTCCTATTCCAGAAGATATGTATGCTTCAAGTTCCTATGAAGCAAGATTGTTTCAGGAGACCAGTAAAGTAGTTGATTATTTCTATCCGGAATATCTTCCTAAAAAGATTTTTTTTGATGATATAAATGAATCTGAAGAATTCATTACACTCAGAACTTCTCTTCAGGAATATGTGAAGACATCTGTAGCTCAGTTTATCACTGGCGAATTAAGTCTGGAAAAGGATTGGGATTCATATGTGGAAACTTTGAACGGTTATGGTGTGGAAACCTATGTGAATTTGTATCAGAAAGCATATGATGAATTTAATAGTGTTGAATAGAGCATAAACACAGGATATTGTTTGAAAAATAAAGTTAATCAGGAAACAGTGAATATCCATAAGGATGAACTGTTTCCTGACTAAAAATATAATGGAGAAAATAGTATGGTGGGATACCAAAATGAATGGCAAAAAATAAAACAGAATTTATCAAAATATAGTAGTACTTGGACTGGTACGGATTATAAAGAAGCTGTAAGTAATAAAATGGCGCAAACAGCATTACTTGGAAATGGAGACTTAGGTATTGTTTCGTCAGGAAATTTATATGAAAAGACATATCTGATCTGTAAAGGGGATTTTTGGAATTGTGGTGATATGAAGAAAGATTCTGTAGAAAAGGCAGATTCTAAAAGAGTCTCTCCTCTTGCTGTTGGAGGGATTTCTGTTTGCAGTCAAGATAATACGTTGAAAATTATATCAAGTGAAGAAGAACTTAGTATATTTAATGGTGAATTAAAGACTTATATAAAATATGAAGAAGCTTCATTTATAATGACAAGCTGGATATCACAGGAAGAAAATCTGTTGATCACAGTGATTGAAAATAAAGGTAATCAAAAAGCACATTTGAAAGCAAAAGTGTGGGCGCATAAAGAAATACCAGAGTTTAAATCAGAGTCAGGAACAGTAGATGGCCAGATATGGTTTTCGAGAAAAAGTAATAATGAAGCAAATACAAATAAAAAATCATGGACTTCAGAAGTATATGTACAAACAAAAATACTTGGAATAAAAGTTGATACAAAAAATATAGATAATTATTGCTCAGAATTAAACTTTAATTTAGAAAGAGATGCAAAGGTATACTTAATTACTGCAGTAGGAGGAGGTGGAAAAACATATGATTGTCATGGAAACCTGAATATGGAGGCGCCAAGTATTCAGGCTAAAAATATGCTGAATAATATGCTTTCAATGGAAAGTATTTATAATAATCGTCAGAAAAGCGAAGAGTGGTGGGAAAAATACTGGATGAAATCCCATATAGAGATTGGTGATGATTTAATTCAGCGCTATTATTATGGTTCTCTTTATTATATGGGAGCCGGTACACGCGAAAACAAACTAGTACCTGGACTTTATGGAATTTGGACAACTACAGATGGTGCAATGTGGAATGGGGATTATCATTTGAACTATAATATGATAGCACCATTTTATGGAATGTATTCCAGCAACAGATGTGAATTTGCAAAGGCATTGAAAGATCCGCTGTTAGATTATATGGAAGAGGGGAAACGCAGGTCAAAAGAAGACCTTTCATTAGTTTTTCCGAATTATATTTCTGGTGGACCAGGAATGAAAGCATCAGGGGAAATTTTTGCGGGAAGAAAAGATTTAAGGGAAGGAATTGAGGGTGGAATTCTGTATCCGGTTGCATTAGGACCTTGGGGAAGTACATCTTGGGGGAAAGATGGTGCATATTTAATGCAGGTATTTAATGCAGGATTTTCTGGATTAGGGTTAACAGCATATTACAGTTATACACAGGATGCGGAATATATAAGAGAAATATATCCATTCCTTGAAGCGAATATAAATTTTTATCTGAAATGGTGTGAGAAAGAAGAGATTGAAGACGGAAGATTCAGATATATTATCTGGTCTGGTGCACATGAAGGAACATTTGACAAAAACGCATCTGCGGCATTAGGAGTGATAAAAAATATTCTACAATGTTTACTAAATGCAGTCGAAAATGGCCATATTCAAGCTTCAGAAGAGAAACTTTTGAAATGGAAAGATTTAGACGAACATTTAGCGGATATTTACCTGGAAAAATGGAATGATGGTAAAATATTTAATAAAGTGGTAGTTCCATTGAGTGAAAAGGGGGTGAAACTGGAAGCAAAACAAGCTACAGTTAATCTTGAATTTATTCATCCGGGTGAACAGTTGGATTTTGATTCGTCATCGGATTTGATAGAGGCGGTAAAAAACTCACTTGAGCAAAAAGAGTTAGTAAATCAGGAGATATGGAATCAAATTAATAATACCCCTAAGATGTATATACATGCAATAAGGGCAGGATATAATCCACAGTATGTTATGGACAAGTTCAAGATATATTTAAAAAATATGAAAAAAAATTTTACAATTTATGACGGGTATCATGGAATAGAAAAAGCAGGGGCCATTGAATTTATTAACAATATGCTGCTACAAAGTGCAGATGGAATACTGAAGGTGTTTCCAGTATGGACAAAAAAAGATGCGTCTTTCAGCTGTTTGAGGGAAAAAGGAGCCTATATTGTCTCTTCAGAAATGAAAGATGGTGAAGTCAAATATGTTGATGTAGTCAGTGAAACAGGTAAACCGGTTGTGATTGTCTCACCATGGGATAAAGTACGTGTTGTAGATGAAAATGAAAACACTATAGCATTTGTAGAAGGAATGACAAAAAATAGTGAAGAACGGACAATTGCGTTTAAAGCATTGCCAGGAAAAACATATCGAGTTGTGAAAAATAATAATATTTCAAGAACGTAAATCAGGGGATGGTACAGAGTGACAGGGGAAAGAGTTGTGTTGGCATTTACTGGATATGTTTGAATGTATGAAGTTTCATAAATAACCTATCAAACTTTATTGTTTAATGTTACCTCCATAGTGCTAGGTGGGGCAACAATGTTATACAAAAAGCATACAGAAATAATTCAAACAATTAAATATGTTACTTTTCAAGGGTTATGGAAGCTTTGCAATTTCTTCATAACCCTCGTTTTTTTTCTGGTTTTCATTCTGAGTTGGTGAATTTTCAGGGTTGCTGTAAACAGTAACTTTTCAAGAAACTTTATTTAGAAAAAGAAATAATTTCTAGTTTCATCTGATAAGTATCTGGGGTAAAATGAATATGTCAAACATTGTTTTTTAGTCCTTATTCGGATTGCAGAATAAAATTGATTAAGGGAAACATTTGCTTTGATGAGAAAGATTAAGACAGGAAGTGGTTTTAGTGATTGGGATAAGAATAAATATTTGTGCCGCTGACCTGGCCGTGGAGCGGAGATTTTTATGAAAAATAAGAAAATATATATCAGATTGATGAGTACATATTTAGTTACATTCTTGCTTCCATTTTTCATAAGTATAATAAGTCTGGAAAATTTTGCAACTTACAGACAGGAGGAAATTTGCAGGAGTGTTTTGACGAATTTGAACCATACGAAAGAGATGATTGATAAGAATTTTAAAGAGATATATTCACTTATTTATAATTTAACTGCTAACAATACAATTCAGTATGCTGCAACACAGATGGATGAGCAGGATAAATATATTAAAGTCTCAAAATTGTATGATATACAGAAATATATGAATATAATACAACTTCCTATGTTTTCAAAAGAGTATTATCTGTATTTTGAAAAAAGCGACATGGTAATCAGTCCGCAACATATTTTTCTGACACAGGATTCTTACAGGGCATTTTTTCAGTATGATGGAATGGAGCCAAATAAATGGGAAAAAGAAATGGAAGGAATTTATTCAAATCGAATTTTTCCGAGTGCCGGAATATTGCAGAATGAAATAAATTATGATGGAATGCTGTATGTACAGCCATTGGTTACAGTTCTCGGGATAAAAGGAAACTTTGTAGTTCCTATTCGGAGTGATTATATAAAAGAATTGCTGAACGTACCGTATGTGATGAGCGGGGGGTGGATGTATATAACGGATGCGGATAATCAGGTATTAATGAAGATACCGTCTGCGGATAATCAGTTTTCGTTAATACCGGAGAAAAATATAAATAGTGAGGCAGATATACAGACTGCTGAAGTGTTCGGGACAAAGGTTCATATTATAAAGTCAGTTTCCAAAGAAACAGGACTTACATTTGTTGCAGTTATACCGCAGAAAGAGGTGCTGGTACAGATAAGGCAAAAACAACGTAATATGATTATTTTAATGATTTCAACTGTTGCAGTGGGGGGAATGTGTATTTTGTTGTTTGTCAGGTATCGCGGTCGAAAAATTGCAGATATTTTACAGATCCTGTTTAAGATTGAAGATATAGAGCCGGTGAATAGGACGAATGATGAGATGATGTATATCTCAAATTCCTTAAAAAAATTAATTAGTAATAATACAAGTCTGAAGAATAGTGTACAAGAGAAAGAACTGATGACACGGGAAATGTTGTTAAAAAGTCTCTTGTTTATTGCTGAAGATAAAATAGAGGAGGAACTGAAAAAATATGATATTTATTTGGAAGATAAAAAGATATTGATGCTAACATTTATAATGACTTCTGAAAATCAGGGAGAAACTGGAATTGCTGCAGAAAATTTGTCTATTTATAAACAGATACTTCAGACAACAATAGGAGAAATTGTTCCAGGTAAACAATATATGTGCGATATGGACATTAAATCAGGCGTTATTCTTTGTGCTTTGGACAAAGAATTTAATCAGAATCCGGAGGAAGCGTTCGGTGAACAATTGAAAAAATTAAGTAATATTTTCTTGGAAGGATATGATGTTCGCTTAAGAATAGGGGTAAGTAACATTTGTATGGCAATATCACAAATAAGCAAGGTTTATGATCAGTTGTCCGAAGTGATACAATATGGCTTATGTTCTAAAGAAAATGTATTATTCTATAATGAGTATATTGAAACCAGAGAATACTACTATTTTCCAATGCCGCTGGAGGAACGTCTTATAAATGCAGTGAGAACCGGAAATCTTGAAATTATGCATAACCAATTGCGGGAAGTATATCAGATTAATGTATTGGAAAGAAATATCAAACCAAATATGATGCATTTTTTGGTAAATGATTTACAATGTACTCTATTCAGAACTTTACATGGACTAAGTGAAAATATTGAAATTGATGAAGAAGAAATTTATAGATGTCTGGAACAACTAAGTAATGAAAAAAATATTCTTTTGCGTTTTAAGACGATTAATGATCTGTTTAGGCAAATCTGTGAGAAAGTGCACGAAAAAAACTGTGGTACTAGTGATGAACAGAAAGAAGCGATTCGAGAATATATCATGAAGAATTACAGTTGCAGTGATTTAGGATTGAGAAAAATTGCTGATGACTTTGAATATTCTAGCGCATATTTTTCAAAATTATTTAAAGATTTATTTCAGGAGAACTTTGCTGTGTATCTGGAAAAAATCAGAATTGAGCAGGTGTGCATGCTTCTGGATGGAGAGGACACAATGGAAAAAATAGCAGTAAAGACAGGATACAACAGTGTATATGTAATGAGAAATGCATTTAAGCGTGTGAAAGGTTTGACACCGAATGAGTACCGCAAGGTTCATACAACGAAGAAAGAGAAGAAATAATAGTTTCAGGAATTGGAAGTGGGGGGGGTAAATTCCTTTCGAGGAGTGAAAAACTATGTACAAATTTACTGATAGATAATACACAGAGCCGTTTTCTCAGTTTCAATCAGCTCTTGGAACTGACTCCATAAGAATCTTAAGAGACGCTGGCTTAAAATGGCAGGTACTATTCTATGGGAGATATTTGAAAAGAAATACTCCCGATTATCCAAGGAAAGAATGGGTGTACAGCAAAGCCTATGTATCAAAGAAGGTTATGTACCGACGTTTAAAGAGCTCCTACTTCTGATAACCATATACAAAGTATATGAGCAACAGCAGTAAATGTATCAAAACAAAGTACACAGTGTAGATAACCGGATTCGGCTGGATTGAGAAAAATCTTATGAAGCTTACCACCAAAGCATTGCTCTTATGGAAGCGATAGAGCGTTTCCGGGAACATACCGGGCATTACCTAGAATGGGTACTTATGGATTAGATATATCGAACCAGAGAAAACCGAAGATTTTGTAAAGATTATGGAATCTGGTTATCTGATCCAAATCGTGGAGGAACAAGTTTAGTAAAACAGTCAGTCAAAGATAAAAAACAGGAATATAAGGATATTATCTATCGAATCGTAGTGGAACGTTCATTCAGTTTAAGTACAAGTTACAAGTAACAGATAATTCCCCGCATGCTTATTTCACTCTGGAAAAGTCCTGGGGGGACAAAAGACCTTCTGCCCCCCAGACATCCTATATATGGTATTATTCTACATCCTGCAATGCTGCAAAATCCTCTTCCCCGGTGCGGACCTTGACAACTCTGTCAACACTGTATACGAAGATTTTACCGTCACCGATATGCCCTGTATATAGAGTTTTCTTAGCCGTATCGACTACGCTGTCAACAGAGATCTTGCTGACTACAACCTCGATCTTGACCTTTGGAAGCAGGGTGGCGTCAACTTCAACACCGCGGTACATTTCTCCGGAACCCTTCTGAATGCCGCAGCCCATAACCTGAGTGACGGTCATACCGGTAACGCCCAACTCATTGAGCGCATTTTTGATCTTGTCATATCTGGAAAGCCTGGTAATAATGACAACCTTGTGTATGTCGGTATCTGCAGCGGAGGTCTGTTTTACGACGCTGATAGCTGCGTTCTTCTGTGCTTCGGAGGACATTTCGTAATCGGAAGCGCCAAGGCTTGTATTCTGGTTGATATCCATCGTCATAGTGTTGGAAACGTCCAGGATGGAAAAACCGGAGTAGGCGCTTGCCAGGCCGTGCTCTACAGGATCAAGACCCTGAAGCTCTTCTTCCTCGCTGACACGCAGACCTACCAAGGCTTTGATGATTATAAATGTAAGGGTAATGGTAACCAATGTCCACGCAGCAACGCTCAAAAGCCCCAGTAGCTGAATACCAAGAAGTCTAAAACCGCCGCCATAGAAAAGGCCGGTGCCTGCGATCTGGTTTGCGCCGAAGCTTACGCCGTCACCGAAGCCTCTTGAAAAGGCAGGGGCGGTATCTGTCGCGAAAAGGCCGACAGCGATGGTGCCCCAGATACCGTTTAAACAGTGAACCGCTACAGCACCTACAGGATCATCAATATGTAGTTTATAATCAAGGAGCCATACGCCGAATATCACCAGCAGTCCGGCTACAGTGCCGATGATAATTGCACCAAAGCAGTCGGTTACATCACAGGGGGCGGTAATGGCAACCAGGCCTGCCAGTGAGGCATTTAAGCACATGGAAACATCGGGCTTTCCATATTTAAGCCAGGTAAAAATCATACATACGACGGTTGCCACAGCAGGTGAGACTGTAGTGGTAAGAAAGATAGAGCCAAGTTCGGAAACACTGGTAGCAGCGGCACCGTTGAAACCATACCAGCCAAGCCACAGGATAAATACGCCCAAACAACCGATGGGAAGGTTATGGCCGGGAAATGCGTTTACTTTTATGACCTTTCCGGATTTATCTCTTTCAAATTTACCGATGCGGGCGCCTAATAGCTTTGCGCCGACAAGGGCGCTGATTCCGCCAACCATGTGAATCGCGCAGGAACCGGCAAAATCATGGAAACCGATTTGCGCAAGCCAGCCGCCGCCCCAGATCCAGTGTGCTTCGATGGGGTAAATCAAGGCGGAGATTACGCCGGAGTAGATGCAGTAAGAAAGAAATTTCGTTCTTTCTGCCATAGCCCCGGATACGATGGTTGCGGTAGTTGCGCAGAACACAAGATTAAATACAAAATTGGACCAGTCGAAACTTTCATAAGCGGTGAAGATGTCAAAACCGGGCTTGCCGATGAAGCCCAATAAATCTTCACCAAGCAGGAATGAAAAGCCGATTAAGATGAACATTACTGTACCAATACAGAAGTCCATCAGGTTTTTCATCAGGATATTTCCCGCATTTTTGGCTCTGGTAAAGCCGGTCTCCACCATGGCAAAGCCGGCCTGCATCCAGAATACCAACGCGGCTCCGATCAGGAACCATACGCCATACACTTCACTGCTGATGGCTCTCAAAATTTCTTCAGTCATAATAGTTTCCTCCTCATTCTTTTTTTCGGCTTTAGGGCGGTACGAAAGCATACCGGACATAAGCCGTGTGAAACTGCAGAAACATCAAAAGCGCGGACTCTGTTTTTTTGAGTTCGCGCTTTTGCGATGTTCCTATAAGGGAATTATATCTAATTTGCGGATACATCCGTCAGAAAGTTCAGGGCTTTCTGACGGAGGGGCGTATCCGCGTTTAAAGAATGCCTGACAGCCGGGGAGAGTTATACAGGGTATTGGCTGTCGAAGCACGCTTTACATAAGGGAAGTTCCCGGGTCATCTGTTTTAGATCTTCGAGTTTCAGATAACCGAGGGAATCTGCGCCGATATCGGTGCAGATTTGGGCAGCTGTGCGGGAAGAAGCGATCAGCTGGTCGTTGCTGGGAACGTCGGTTCCGTAGTAACAGGGGAATAGAAAGGGCGGGGAGCTGATACGTACATGAACCTCTCTGGCGCCTGCGTTCTTTAGCATACCAATCAGGCTTGCTATAGTAGTGCCCCGGACAATGGAATCGTCGATGAGGACAAGCCTTTTATCCCTGACGACATTTCCCAGTACGCTCAGCTTCAGATGGACAGCTGATTCCCGTTCCTTTTGGGTAGGTTTTATAAAAGTTCTTCCCACATAACTGTTTTTATAAAATGCAAAGGCAAACGGCAGGCCGGAGGCCTGTGCATATCCCATTGCAGCAGTGATGCCGGAGTCAGGCACTCCGGTGACCAGATCTGCATCTACAGGATAAGAAGCGGCAAGCGCCTTTCCGGCACGGATTCTTGCGTCATAGATATTGATTCCATCCAGTATGGAATCCGGCCGGGCGAAATAGATGTATTCAAAAATGCAGTGTGCATGTTTTTCCTGAACGAGACGGCGGTCAGAACGGACCCCATCTTTTGAAATCGTAATGATTTCACCGGGCTGTATATCGCGGATAAAGTCAGCGCCCACTGCGGTCAGGGCACAGCTTTCGGAAGCAAGGATATAGCTGTTATCGCGTTTCCCGAGGCATAAGGGCTTTAGCCCCAGGGGATCCCGCACACCAATTAATTTTCTGGGACTCATGATGACCAGCGCATATCCGCCTTTCAGCCTTCTGGCAGTCTGCAGTATCGCATCCTCCACACAGGAGGTGTGTGTCCGTTCCCTGGCGATATAGCAGGCAATCACTTCGGAATCCGTTGTCGTCTGGAAAACAGCGCCTTCTTCCTGGAGTTTTTGCGCCAGCTTCTGCGCATTGATCAGATTTCCGTTATGGGCCAGGGCAAGCGTTCCCTTCAGGTAACTTAATACCAGGGGCTGCGCATTTTCAGCGGTGCTTGCCCCGGTAGTAGAGTAGCGGACATGGCCCACGCCCGCACTCCCCTTAAGTTTTTCCAAAATATCAGTATGAAAGACTTCACTTACAAGCCCTGTATCCTTGTGCCACGAGATATTCCCCTTGGGGCCGCAGGGGTCGCATACCGCTATGCCGCAGGCTTCCTGTCCCCGATGTTGCAAAGCGCACAGCCCCCAGGCAACATCGGGGGCTGCGGCGCTGCCATCGGTATGATAGATACCGAATACACCGCATTCTTCTTTGGGTTTATCAAATTCTTCACATCGATTATTCATCGTTTTTGTGCCACTTTCCCTTTCCTTTGCTCAGACGGAGAATAACAGCTTTTCATAGTTCGGATAAGGAAGAATCTCATCTGGAAGATACTTTTCAACAGAATCCGCTGCTTTTCTAAGCGCATTCATATCGGAGAGAACCGTTTCATAATAAAATACCGCGGCTTCCTGCATTTCGGTCAATGCTTCCGCTTTGGCCGTATCGGCTTCCAGTTTTTCTTCCGCCCGGAAAATTTCTTCATAATATACAGAGAGCTTTTCCAGAAGCCGTTCCTGTGAGCTGCATGAAAGTTCCGGAAGAAGGGCTTTTTTAGCACGAAGGGAACTGGCGATTTTGTCTGTGTATTCCATCAAAGCAGGCAGGAATTCTCTGCAGATCATATCCTGCATGGTCTTTGCTTCAATGTGGAGTGTTTTACAATAGTTTTCCAACAGGATCTCATATCTGGAGTAAATTTCCTCCCGGGTGAAAATATGATGTCCCGTAAAGAGCGCCACATTTTTTTCAGCGATAAAATGGGGCAGTGCCTCAGAAGTGGACCTTAAGTTATAAAGCCCTCGTGCGGCAGCTTCTTTTACCCATTCCTCCGTATAGCCGTTGCCGTTGAAAATTATTTTTTTATGATTGAAAATGGCCCGCTTTACCAGACCGTGAACCGCTTCCTCCATCTGGTCGGAGGGAGTGTCCTTTAATTCTTCATAAAACTGGCGGAGGGCTTCCGCTACGGCGGTATTCAGTACAATGTTGGGACCTGCGACGGAAATGGAGGACCCCAGCATACGGAATTCAAACTTGTTGCCAGTAAAAGCAAAGGGAGAGGTACGGTTCCTGTCAGTGTTGTCCTTGAAAAAATGGGGCAGTACCGCAGCGCCGGTCTCCATTTGGATCTTTTGCTGCTTTCCGAAAAAAGTGTCGTTTTCAATGGAATTTAAAACGGCTGTCAGTTCATCGCCAAGGAAAATGGAAACAATGGCCGGAGGCGCTTCATTTGCGCCAAGCCTGTGATCATTGCCTGCGCTGGCCACAGAAACCCTCATCAGATCCGCGTACTCATCCACCGCTTTGATGACTGCCATCAAAAAGACGAGAAACTGAATGTTTTCAGCGGGAGTCCGGCCGGGATCCAGCAGGTTAACGCCGGTATTGGTGATCATGGACCAGTTGTTGTGCTTTCCGGAACCATTGATGCCTTCAAATGGTTTTTCATGAAGAAGACATACCAGCCCATGTCTGTCGGCTACTTTTTTCATCATTTCCATGGTAAGCTGATTATGGTCCACGGCAATATTGGCCGTATCAAAAACAGGCGCCAGTTCATGCTGGGCAGGGGCTACTTCATTATGTTTTGTCTTGGCCGGGATGCCCAGCTTCCAGAGTTCTTCATCCAAATCATGCATGTAAGCGGATACACGGGGCTTTAAAGCGCCGAAATAGTGATCCTCCATTTCCTGCCCCTTGGGAGGCATTGCGCCAAGCAGTGTCCTTCCGGTAAAGATCAGATCTTTCCTCTTTTCATAGAGGGCTTTGTCCACAAGGAAATATTCCTGTTCAGGGCCGATGGTTGTGGAAACGCTGGTCACATCGTTTTTGCCCAGCAAATGTAAAATTTTTACCGCTTCCTTATTAAGTGTCTCCATGGAACGCAGAAGGGGCGTCTTTTTATCCAGGGCTTCTCCGCTGTAGGAGCAAAAAGCGGTGGGAATATACAGCGTCCTGTCTTTAATGAAGGCAGGGGAAGTGGGATCCCAGGCGGTGTAGCCCCTTGCTTCAAAGGTAGCCCTCAAGCCGCCGGAAGGAAAGCTGGATGCATCCGGTTCCCCTTTCACCAGCTCTTTTCCTGAAAAATCCATAATTACCTGGCCGTCGCCGATGGGGGTAATGAAACTGTCGTGTTTTTCAGCGGTGTGGCCGGTCATGGGCTGAAACCAGTGTGTGAAGTGAGTGGCACCGTTTTCAACCGCCCACTCCTTCATTGCCACAGCCACAGAGTTGGCCACATCCAGCTCCAGATGCGTATTATTTTCAATGGTTTTGCGTAGCGCCCTGTAAATATCCTTCGGAAGCTTATCGCGCATGACCCTGTTATTAAAAACCAGGCTGCCGTAAAGTTCGGGAATTCCTTTTGTCATTAAAAGTTTCTCCTTTCGGTTTATAGTAAAAAAAGGCACTCTGGAAGGATTTCTTCCAAAGCGCCTTTGCTTTATGGTTCGCATCATACTCCTGTTTTTGCATGCTGTCAAGAAAAAATTTTGAAAATTTCAGAACCTGCTCCATGAAAAATTTTTGAAAAAAAGTCTTTACAAATCAAAAGTATTAGTTTATATTGAAACGCATAAAAACATTGTTAAGAGATAGAATAAGACAGGTTGACAAGGGTGTCAAAGAGCTTGCAGATGCGGGCTCTTTGGCACCTTTTTATATATGTAGATTTTTCATACAGGGCAGGAGGAGAGTATGGCGGTAAAATATGTTTTTGTGACAGGCGGCGTTGTGTCCGGCCTGGGAAAAGGAATCACGGCGGCTTCGTTGGGACGACTGCTGAAGGCGAGAGGTTACCACATTACCATGCAGAAGTTCGATCCCTATATTAATGTAGATCCGGGAACCATGAACCCCATCCAGCATGGGGAAGTATTCGTGACAGATGACGGTACGGAGACAGATCTGGATTTAGGGCACTATGAAAGGTTTATCGATGAAAGCCTTGACAGAAATTCCAACGTCACCACCGGGAAAATATACTGGTCGGTACTGCATAAGGAACGTCGGGGGGACTACGGCGGCGGAACCGTTCAGGTGATTCCCCATATCACGAATGAAATCAAGTCCCGTTTTTATCGGGCCAGTTCCCCTGAGGAGGAGACCATTTCCATCATAGAGGTGGGCGGGACTGTAGGAGATATTGAGAGCCAGCCTTTTTTGGAAGCGATCCGTCAGTTTCAGCATGAAATGGGACATGAAAATGCGATTCTCATACATGTAACCCTGATTCCTTATTTAAAAGCTTCCGGTGAAATGAAAACAAAACCCACACAGATGAGTGTGAAGGAGTTGCAGGGCATGGGGATCTGGCCGGATATTCTGGTGTGCCGCTCCGATTATCCGGTGGATGAAAAAATGAAGGAAAAGATTGCTTTGTTTTGTAACGTAAAAAAAGAGCAGGTGCTGCAAAATATGGACGCTCCCTCTTTATATGAAGTGCCGCTGATGCTGGAGAAGGAAAAACTGGCCCAGGCCGTCTGCGAATGTTTAAGGCTGCCCTGTCCAGTGCCGGACCTGAACGGCTGGAAGGCGATGATAGAGGATCTGCTCCATCCCTGTACCTCTGTGACGATCGCCCTCGTGGGAAAATATGTTGGGCTGCACGATGCTTACTTAAGCGTGGCAGAAGCTTTAAAACATGGCGGCATCGCAAACCGGGCGGACGTAAATATCCGCTGGATTGATGCTGAAGAGCTTACACCTGAAAATCTGGAGGGATATTTGCATGATGCGGACGGCATTTTGGTTCCGGGAGGATTCGGGCAGAGGGGAACAGAGGGAAAAATCCTGGCGATCGAATATGCGAGAAAAAATAAAGTTCCCTATCTTGGAATTTGTCTGGGCATGCAGCTTGCCATCATAGAGTTTGCCAGAAATGTGGCCGGACTGCCTGATGCAGCCAGTGCGGAGCTGGATCCTGATACGGAATGTCCGGTGATCGCGCTGATGCCAGAACAAAATAATGTGATTAATCTGGGAGGCACCATGCGGCTGGGCTCCTATCCCTGTATATTGAAGGATGGGACACTGGCCCAAAGGCTGTATGGAAAAAAAGAAATTTCAGAACGCCACAGACACCGTTATGAGGTAAATAATGCATACCGGGAATGTCTGATCCAAAAAGGTATGTGTCTTTCCGGATTGTCGCCGGACGGACGGATCGTGGAGATGGTTGAGTTGGAGAAACATCCTTTTTTTATTGCCACTCAGGCCCATCCCGAATTTAAATCCCGGCCGAATCATGCCCATCCTCTTTTCCGGGGCCTGATCGCCGCAGCCGTGGAATACACTACCGTCAAGGAGGAGGAATAACAATGAAACAGATACAAACACAACAGGATCTTTACAGTCCGGCATTCGAACATGATAACTGCGGAATTGGCGCTGTCGTTCATATTAAAGGCAGTAAAAGCCATCAGATAGTGGTGGATGCTTTAAAAATTGTGGAAAAGCTGGAACACCGCGCCGGGAAGGATGCAGAAGGCAAAACCGGGGACGGCGTTGGCATACTGACTCAGATTTCTCACCGTTTTTTTACAAAGGTCTGCGGGCAGGCCCAAATTCATATCGGCGGTGAAAGAGAATATGGCGTGGGTATGTTTTTCTTCCCCCAGAATGAACTGAAACGCAGCCAGGCCAAAAAGATGTTTGAAATCATTGTGGAAAAAGAAGGTATGGAATTTCTGGGGTGGCGGGAGGTTCCCATCCGGCCTGAGGTGCTGGGACATAAGGCCAGAAAATGTATGCCTGTAATCTGTCAGGGCTTTGTAAAAAAGCCGGAACAGTTAAAAAAAGGACTGGATTTTGACCGCCGTCTTTATGTGGTGCGCCGCGAGTTTGAGCAGAGCAACAATAATACCTATGTGCCTTCTCTTTCCAGCCGGACTGTTGTGTATAAGGGAATGTTTCTTGTGGGACAGCTGCGTACCTTTTTTACAGACCTTCAGGACGAGGACTATGAGTCCGCAATTGCCATCGTACATTCCCGCTTTTCTACCAACACAAATCCCAGCTGGGAGAGAGCGCATCCCAACCGCTTTATCGTCCATAACGGTGAAATCAACACCATCAGGGGAAACGCGGATAAGATGCTGGCCAGGGAAGAAACCATGCGGGCGCCGGCATTTTTGGCGGATGATCTGACAAAGGTCCTTCCGGTGGTAAACACAGGCGGTTCCGATTCTGCCATGCTGGACAATACGTTGGAGTTTCTGGTGATGAGCGGCATGGAGCTTCCCCTTGCGGCCATGATCACCATTCCGGAGCCCTGGGCCAACAACGATACCATTTCCCAGGAGGTGCGTGATTTTTACCAATACTACGCCACTATGATGGAGCCCTGGGACGGCCCTGCATCCATCCTTTTTTCCGACGGGGATCTGATGGGAGCGGTGCTGGACAGAAACGGCCTTCGGCCCTCCCGGTATTACATCACTGATGATGACCGGCTGATTCTTTCCTCAGAGGTTGGGGTGCTGGATATTCCGGCGGAAAACATTCTCAAGAAGGAACGCCTGCATCCGGGGAAGATGCTTTTTGTGGACACGCAGAGGGGCATGGTGGTAAGTGATGAGGAAATAAAGGAATATTATGCAAAAAAGGAACCCTACGGGGAATGGCTGGACAGCAATCTGGTTACCTTGCAGGAATTGAAAATTCCGAATGAGAAAATTCCCTCCTACACAAAAGAGGAACGCGCAAGACTGCAGAAGTCCTTCAGTTATACCTATGAAGAATACCGGGAAGGCATCTGCGCCATGGCTTTAAACGGCACGGAGCAAATCGGCGCCATGGGTGTGGATACCCCTCTGGCAGTCCTGTCGAAAGAATATCAGCCCCTGTTTTATTATTTCAAGCAGCTTTTCGCACAGGTGACGAATCCGCCCATTGATGCGGTGCGGGAAAAAATTGTAACCTCCACCACAGTATATGTGGGAAAGAACGGCAGCCTGCTGGAAGAAAAACCGGAGAACTGCCAGGTGCTTAAAATCAATAATCCTATTTTATCGGATCTGGATCTTTTAAAAATAAAAGAGATGACAAAACCCGGCTTTCAGGTGGCCTGTGTCCCAATTATTTTCTATAAAAGCACTCCCATAGACAGGGTGTTGGAGCATCTGTTTGTGGAAGTGGATAAGGCTTACCGGGAAGGAGCCAATATCCTGATCCTTTCTGACCGGGGCGTGGATGAAAACCATGTGGCAATCCCCTCCCTGCTGGCCGTTTCTGCGGTACACAAGCATCTGGTAAAAACGAAAAAATGCACAGCACTTTCCCTCATCCTGGAATCAGGGGAACCCAGAGAAGTACACGATTTTGCAGCCCTTTTAGGCTATGGGGCCTGTGCGGTCAATCCTTATCTGGCTCATTCCACCATCGCGGAACTGGTGGAAGAGGGTTTTTTAAATAAGGACTATTATGCCGCTGTGGAAGATTATGACAGAGCTATTTTACAGGGTATTGTAAAAATTGCCTCCAAAATGGGGATTTCCACCATCCAGTCTTACCAGGGAAGCCAGATTTTTGAGGCCATCGGAATTTCCAGTGAAGTCATTGACCGGTATTTTACCCAGACGGTGAGCAGGGTGGGCGGCATCACTCTGCAGGATATTGCGGCCCAGACCGATGAACAGCATTCCAAAGCCTTTGATCCTCTGGGGCTGGATACGGATTTGACCCTTTCTTCCATGGGACGGCACAAAATGCGGAGCCAGGGGGAAGAACATCGCTATAATCCCCGCACCATCCACCTGCTGCAGCAGTCCACAAAAGAGGGCAGCTATGAAAAATTCTGTGCCTATACAAAGCTGGTGGATGAGGAAAATACCGGGTATTTACGCAGCCTCATGGATTTTCGGTATCCGCAGACGGGGATATCCATAGAAGAGGTGGAAAGTGTGGAATCCATTGTAAAGCGTTTCAAGACAGGCGCCATGTCTTACGGTTCCATTTCTGAGGAAGCCCATGAGGCGCTGGCGGTTGCCATGAACCGGCTCCACGGCAAGTCTAACAGCGGGGAGGGCGGAGAGAGTGAGGAACGTCTGGAATCTGCCGGAACCGATCACGACAGAAGCTCTGCCATCAAACAGGTTGCCAGTGGGCGCTTTGGCGTAACCAGCCGGTATCTGGTGAGCGCCAGGGAAATTCAGATTAAGATGGCGCAGGGGGCAAAACCTGGTGAAGGCGGCCATCTTCCCGCCAAAAAGGTATACCCGTGGATTGCCAGAACCCGTCATTCCACGCCTGGCGTAAGCCTGATTTCTCCGCCGCCGCATCACGATATCTATTCCATTGAGGATCTGGCGCAGCTGATTTATGATCTGAAAAACGCCAATAAATATGCCCGTATATCTGTAAAGCTGGTGTCTGAGGCAGGCGTTGGCACGGTGGCGGCAGGGGTCGCGAAAGCGGGGGCCCAGGTTATCCTGATTTCCGGCTATGACGGCGGCACCGGGGCCGCGCCGGTAAGTTCCATCCACAATGCGGGACTGCCCTGGGAGCTGGGGCTTGCGGAAACACATCAGACACTCTTGCGCAACGGGCTCCGTAATCGGGTGGTCATTGAAACAGACGGTAAGCTCATGAGCGGCCGTGACGTGGCCATAGCAGCCCTTCTGGGCGCAGAGGAATTCGGTTTTGCTACGGCTCCCCTGGTGACGCTCGGCTGTGTGATGATGCGGGTCTGCAATCTGGATACATGCCCTATGGGCATTGCCACCCAAAATCCGGAACTTCGCAAACGATTTACTGGAAAACCGGAGTATGTGATGAATTTTATGCTCTTTATTGCGCAGCAACTGCGGGAATATATGGCGAAGCTGGGCGTGCGTACCGTGGATGAAATGGTAGGCCGTACAGATCTGTTAAAGAAAAAGGATTTCCTGACAGGACAGGCAGCGAAGGTGGATTTAAGCCTTATTCTGCAGGGAATGAACGAAGGAGAAAGGAAGAACTGTGTATTTGATCCGAACTGTGCCTATCATTTTCAGCTTGAACAGACAAAGGATGAAGCAGAGCTTCTGAAAAACAAAGAAATTCTGGAGTCGGTGGTTCAGGGGAAAAAGAGCAGCTATCAGGTTAAGCTGACCAACACCGACCGCACCTTCGGAACCCTGCTGGGGGCGGAGGTGACACGGCATCATCCTTCCGGATTGCCGGAGGATACCATTACCATACTCTGTCAGGGAGCGGGCGGACAAAGCTTCGGCGCATTTCTGCCCAAAGGGATCACCTTGTCTTTGTGCGGCGACAGCAACGATTATTTCGGCAAAGGCCTCTCCGGCGGAAAACTGGCGGTTTATGCGCCGCCGGAAGCAAACTTTGTGCCGGAAGAAAATGTCATTATAGGCAATGTCGCTCTCTACGGGGCCACCGGAGGGGAAGCCTATATCGCCGGCATGGCAGGCGAACGCTTCTGTGTGAGAAATTCCGGCGCAACAGCGGTTGTGGAAGGCGTGGGTGAGCACGGATGTGAATATATGACCGGAGGCCGGACGGCGGTGCTTGGACCCACCGGTAAAAACTTTGCGGCCGGCATGAGCGGCGGCATCGCCTATGTGCTGGATGAGGGAAATTGTCTGTATAAAAATCTGAATAAAGAAATGGTGCTCATGGAAAAGGTGGAAACCAAATATGACCAGGAAGAGCTGCGGGCCATGATCGAAGCCCATGTGGCCCACACCAATTCCCGAAAAGGGAAAGAAATTCTGGCACATTTTGCACAATATCTGCCTGCCTTTAAAAAAATCATTCCTGTAGATTACAAGCATCTGATTCAGTTGTCTTCCCAGTTTGAAGAACAGGGCATGAGCAGACAGGAGGCACAGATAGAAGCATTCTATGCGGGCGTCAGTAGAAAGTGAGGAAAAAGAATGGGAAAATCGACGGGTTTTTTGGAATATGAACGGAAAACGGGACCGGTGTCAGCTCCGGGCGAAAGAATTAAAAATTTCAGAGACTTCCATGGCGCCCTTTCCGAAGAACAACAGCGCCTTCAGGGAGCAAGATGCATGGAATGTGGCGTGCCCTTCTGTCAGGCGGGAGTGATGATCGCCGGCATGGCATCAGGCTGTCCGCTGCATAACCTGGTACCGGAAATCAACGACCTGGTATATCGCGGCAACTGGGAGCAGGCCTATATCAGACTGTCAAAAAACCATTGCTTCCCGGAATTCACCTCCAGGGTCTGCCCGGCTTTGTGTGAAGCGGCTTGTACCTGCGGTCTGCACGGTGAACCGGTATCTACAAAGGAAAATGAAAAAGCTGTAATCGAGTATGCCTTCTCGAAAGGACTGGTAAAGGCTGACTCTCCCCGTGTGCGCACAGGAAAGACCGTAGCGGTTATCGGCAGCGGACCGGCAGGACTGGCGGCAGCTTTACTGTTAAACCGCCGCGGCCACAGCGTGACGGTATATGAAAGAAGCGACCGTCCAGGTGGGCTGCTTCGCTATGGAATTCCCAATATGAAGCTGGAAAAAGGTATCATAGACAGACGCATTCGTCTCATGGAGGAAGCAGGCGTCCGTTTTGAATGCGGAGTGGATGTGGGAAGGAACCTCCCCGGAAAGGAGCTGCTCAAAAAATATGACCGCATCCTTCTGGCCGGAGGTGCATCAAACCCGAGAGATATTGAAGTGCCCGGCAGAGATGCAAAAGGAATTTATTTTGCGGTGGACTTTCTCAAAAATGTGACTAAAACGCTGCTGGACAGTAATTTTAAAGAAATACCCTATCACCTTGCCAGAGGGAAAAAGGTGCTGGTGATCGGCGGCGGCGACACAGGAAACGACTGTGTGGGAACCGTTATCCGACTGGGCGCCGCCAGTGTGGCTCAGCTGGAAATGATGCCGAAAGCACCCGCAGGGCGGATGGCCAACAATCCCTGGCCGGAATGGCCAAAGGTGTTAAAGACTGATTACGGGCAGGAAGAAGCGATTGACCGATTTGGCCATGACCCAAGAATTTATCAGACGACGGTTACCGAATTCCTGAAAAATAAAAAGGGAGATTTATGCGGTGCCAAAACAGTACAGTTGGCGCCCGTACGTGACGAAGAGACGGGCCGGATGCGCATGGAGCCCGTCCCCGGAACCGAAAAAGAAATTCCTGCAGATCTTGTGCTCATTGCAGCAGGTTTTTTGGGCAGCGAGAGTTATAGTGCAGAAACTTTTGGTGTCAAATTAGACGGGAGGACGAATGTGGAGACAGCTCCCGGTTCTTATTGCACCGAAAACACCAGAATTTTTACGGCAGGCGATATGCACAGAGGACAGTCCCTGGTGGTCTGGGCTATCGCAGAAGGTACAGAAGCCGCTGCCCGGATCGACGAATCTCTCATGGGCTATACAGGCCTTTAAGGAACAATATAAAATGTACAAATCAGAACAGGAGACAGTCATGGAAAAAAGAGAACAGTTATATGAAGGAAAAGCAAAAAAGGTTTTCGCAACTGATGACCCAAACATGGTGATTGTCAGCTACAAGGATGATGCTACCGCCTTTAACGGGCAGAAGAAAGGGACGATTGACGGAAAAGGTTCCATTAACAACCGAATGAGCAATCTCCTGTTTGAACTGCTGGAGAAAAACGGGATTCACACTCATTTTGTAAAGGAGCTGAATGACAGGGAAACTCTTGTGAAAAAAGTGGAAATCGTACCTTTGGAGGTTATTGTCCGCAATGTGGGCGCCGGCAGCTTCGCAAAACGCATGGGCATTGAAGAGGGCAGAACATTAAAATGCCCAACAGTGGAATTTTCCTATAAAAATGATGCACTGGGGGATCCATTTATCAATCACTGGTATGCGCTGGCGTTGAATCTGGCTACCGAAGAGGAAATCGAAAAAATCACGGAGACTGCTTTTGCGGTCAATGAGGTGCTGCGAAATTTCTTTGCGGCCGCAGGCATTGAGCTAATTGATTTCAAGCTGGAATTTGGAAGATTTGATGGCAAGATCCTTCTTGCGGATGAAATTTCCCCAGACACCTGCAGGCTGTGGGACAGTAAAACCAAAGAAAAGCTGGATAAGGACCGTTTCAGGCGGGATATGGGCGGAGCAGAGGAGGCCTACCAGGAAGTGTTTTCCAGAATCGGCCTCCTTTAGAACAAAAAAGACAAAAGGGCCAACCATTGGGATAAAGTAAAGGGTCTAAGGCACCAGGCATTTATGACAGGCAGGAAAAGCTGACCGCCAATTATGCGGCATCTCCTGTGATACCCCGGACAGCAGTATATAGTCAGAAATGAGCAGATAATGCAAGAAACGGATATTTTTTTTAGCAATACTGTATGTATAATATATGTATGCAAAGAAAGGAATTTTCCGGTTTTTACAGGAGTTATATGAATCAGGACTGAATCAGAAAAACCAGGGAAAAACGCTGTGCAGGAGGAAAACGGGATGGACTTAAAGGAAGAACTCGGTCGTGTGATGCGGCAGTATGTGGATAAAAATATCGTGGCGGGCGTGAATTTGCTGGTGGAGAAGGATGGTCAGGAGATTTGTTATTGTCAGGCGGGTCTGGCAGACAGGGAGAATGGGAAAGAAATTACACGGGATACGATTTTCAGATTATATTCTCAGACAAAGCCGGTGACAGCAGCGGCTGCAATGATTTTGATGGAACGGGGTAAATTGGAGCTGTGTCAGCCGGTTTCAGATTTCCTTCCGTCATTCAGGGAACAGAAGGTTTGCTGCGGCAGTACATTAGTAAAACTGGAACAGGCAGGACGGTCAATGATGGTGCAGGATCTGTTGCGGATGACCTCCGGTCTGGTATACCCGGATGAAGCTACTTTGGCGGGGCGGCAGACGGGGAAGGTATTTGCTCAGGTATGCAGCAGACTGGGCGGCAATGAAGAGATGACGACCCGTGAGGTGGCGGATTCCCGGACAGGAATGGCAGTACAGTACCTCAGCAGATGTGTTAGGCGCGGTTATTGAAGTGGCTTCCGGGATGAAATATGCTGCTTTTCTAAAAAAAGAGATTCTGGAACCGTTGGGGATGGAGGATACGGCGTTTTGGGTACCTCAGGAAAAACAACACAGACTTACGAAGGTGTATGAAAGTATAAGGACACAGGACGGGCAAAGGAAGCTGGTAAGGTATACAGGCAGCCATCTGGGTATCCGCAACGATATGTCCCGTGAACCTGCTTTTGCATCCGGCGGAGCAGGGCTTGCCTCTACGCTGGATGATTATATGAAATTTGCCCGTATGCTGCAAAACGGTGGCAGTCTGAACGGTGTCAGGATTCTGCAGCCTGCCACGGTACGGTATATGACAGGAGGGCAGCTTTTGGACTGCCAGCAGAAATACTTTGAAAAATGGGATGTACTGTCAGGTTACAGCTATGGTAACCTGATGCGGGTATGTAAAAATCCCGGACAATGTGGATATCTGGCCGAAAAAGGGGAATATGGCTGGGATGGCTGGCTTGGCACACATTTTGCAAATTTTCCCGGAGAGAAGCTGACAATTTTAGTGGGAACCCAGATGAAAGACTCAGGAACCTTTGCACTGACCTATAAACTGCGGAATCTGGTGTTGAGTTCCCTGTAATAAGGAATATTTTACACTCGGTTTGTATGTTAATCCGGGTGTATTTTTTTAGGAGAAATTAAGTAAAAGTTCAGACAGGACAGTGCAGTCTGAACTGATACGAAGTTAATTTTTTCCTGTATCTTATATGTTTGGGGTTGGCTGACTTTTATATATATCTGTAGTAAAATAGAGTTATTCATAACAGGAAAGCCTTTATTCCCGCGAGCAACGAGCCAAGTAGCCATGCTTGCATGGATATTTGGCGACTGCCGCGAGGGTCAAATACCCCGCTGCTCTGCAGCGCTGCAAGTTTGATACCCCGTTACTTGCAGCGGGGTCTTTGATTGTGTCCTGTAGCTTTACTTCCTGCCGTATTCTTTCGTTCTTTCGTCCGAAATAACTCCTGAATAGTTCATGCCATAAGCAAAATCATAGGCATGGCCCTCTGAGTCGATGTATACGCGCATATCAAAGGCGCGATCCTCATCCTGTTCCTCCACAGTATCCATATCTGCAGGCATCTGTAAAGGAAGGAGGCCCGTAGGCTCATATTTTCCCGTAATCACCTCCAGCACCGCATCCGGTGATACCCCGAATTCTACCAGAATGGCATCCGCATAAGGCTCCAGTTCACGAAATACCAACGGATTTTTAACAGTCACAGAAACTATAACGGGTTTTCCCTTCATCTGTTCCTTCGTACGGATTACCAGATCCAGATCTTCTTCGTTCGCCGCCGTATTTGTTTTCCCTAAATAGGAACGGTTGGTGAAATCCTCCAGCGGGTCTCCTCCGGCCAGGCTTTCTTCTCTCGCCTTTTTTGCCGTGTAAGGCCTGTACTGCAATGTAACCGGAAGATAGCCGTTTCCGCCGGCAGCCCGATCTTCAGGACTGTATCCCACAGAAATCGGAGATTCAATGAAGCAGATGGCAGCATCCGCTTCTTCTGCGGTTTCCACCACTTCAAACCACTTCGCGGCCGCCTTCTTCCCAGGAGGAGTAACCACGCTGTCATCAGTAAGAATACTTATAAAATTTCTGTAAGGCCGGATATGCCTGTCAGGAATATATACCTTTACTTTTTCTTTCAGCGGCAGCGCCTGGTTCCTGTTTTTCAGAAGCACAACGGAATGCAGCTGGGAATCAAAGCCCTTCTTGACAAATTCCGGATTTCCCACTGTATCCAGAGATTTCTGCAGCTCCAGGTAGGGATTTTCAAACAGTCCGGTACGGAAAATATTTTTCAGCAGCCTCACTGCCGAACGTTCAAAACGTTTCCGCATGGCTTCTTCACCATATTTTTCACAGCCCATACGATATGCTTCAAGGACAGGCTTGATATCATTGTTGCCGCCGAACTGATCCACACCCGCCTCCAGCGCCTTCAAGTGCCTCTCCTCTATCGTAAGCTCTTCCACACCCCAGCATTTTCCGGCGAATTCTTCTTCGGTTTTTCCGGTATTATGGGTAATTCCCCAGTCTGTACAGACGACACCGTCATATCCCAGCTGTTCCCGGAGCAGATTTCCAATCAGATAACGGCTGAAGGAATTTCCAACATTTTCTCCGTTTTCCTTATCCTGTCCGTAAGAAATTGTATAATAAGGCATTACCGCACTGGCGCTCTGTGTTCCGCCTTCCAGTGCAAAAGCTCCTTCAGAAAAGGGCCTCAGATGCTCTTCGAAATTTCCGCCCGGATAAACCGCATATTTCCCATACGCATAATGCGCGTCACGGCCGCCCTCACAGGGGCCTCCTCCGGGGAAATGCTTTACCATGGTATTAACGCTCTCTTCTCCCCAGCCGTCAGCGCTTCCTTCCGTAGTCTGAAAACCGTCACAGTAAGCCTTCGTCATTTCTACAGCCAGCCTGGTATGCTCCCCAAAGGTATCAGAAAAGCGCATCCAGCGAGGCTCAGTGGACAGATCTATCTGAGGCGACAGAGCAGTGGCAATTCCAAGCGCACGATATTCTCTGGAAGCTATTTTACCAAATTCCAATACCTCCTGCGGATTAAAGGAGGCAGTCAGGCCGATGCCATTGGCCCACCTGGAAATCGGCTCTCCTGTGATTCCCTTATATTCTGCGCCGGAGTCCGCTCCATGCCTGGGATCTGAACTGTTATTGGCAGGAATCCCAAAGCCCGTATTTTCTGCCAGCGCCTGCAGCCTGTTATTCCATTTCACTGCGGTTTCGGTGTCCTTTAATTCTGTAATCAGCACATGCCGCACCTTGTCCTCCGTCAGGAATTTCTTCTGCTGATCCGTTAATTCCCATGGCTCCGCCTGGCTTTCCTCAAAGCTCTTCCCTCCGTAAGTGGCGGAAAACGGCCCATTCATACCGTCTGCCGGGATTCTCTGATGCGCGCTGTACAGCATCAGGCCTGCAATATCCTCAATGGGAAGCCTTGTCGCCAAATCCTCGGCTCTTTCCCGGGCATCAAGACGCCAGTCCTCATAAGGAGCCAGCTCTCCGGTTCCCAGGAAATCTTTAAAAGCCAGGCCGTCTACAGTGATTAGCTTCACCCGGCTCCCATCGGACAGTCCCAGGCACTTTCCCCCTTCATTGCGAATCAGACGGAAACCATCCTTCTGTTCTTCCTTCCACAGTTTTTCCATACTCTTGTCCTCTCCTGCATTCAGTCTGTATTAAGAATAGAAATATACATCTGCAAATATTATACAGGAGTCCCTGCCCAAATTCCAGCCATAATTCTTATGTTGTTGCTCCTATGCCATTGCTCCCTAATACACCCGTCATTAATGTCCTTACCAGTATTCGTGTCCTTACCAGTATTCGGCAAAAAAAGACATCATCACGCATTTCCCTGCAAGTGATGATGTCTTTTTATTAATTCATGCTTTCAGCACATTTTCCAGTTCCGGAAATCAAAGACCCCGCTGCAAGCAACGGGGTACCAAACTTGTAACGCTGCAGAGCAGCGGGGTCTTTGGTCTACGCTCCGCTTCGGTCGGTGCAAAACATGTGCCACTGGCACATAGCACCCCTCGCGGCAGTCGCCAGATATCCATGCAAGCATGGCTACTTGGCTCGTTGCTCGCGGGAATAAAGAGGTACGGATTACATACCAGCCTGAGCTGCAACCTCTGCTGCGAAATCGTCAACTTTCTTTTCAAGACCTTCGCCAGTTTCAAAACGAACGAATTTCTTTACGGAAAGCTTAGCGCCGTTTTCTTTGGCAACCTGCTCAATATATTTGGCAACGGTTAAATCTCCGTCCTTTACATAAGCCTGCTCAAGCAGACATACTTCCTTCAGTTCCTTTGCAAGACGGCCGGTAATCATTTTCTCAATGATGTTAGCAGGCTTGTTTGCATTCTTGGGATCGTTCTGAGCCTGAGCCATCAGGATTTCCTTCTCATGCTCTTTGTAATCCTCCGGAACGTCTGTGGTAGCCACATACTTGGGAGAAAGAGCAGCAACCTGCATAGCTACGTTAGACAGGCACTCTTTTACCGCATCATTTACCACATCAGTATCAGCTTCTACGATAACGCCGATTCTTCCGCCACCGTGTGTATAGGATACAACACAGCCATGCTCTGCGGTAACCTTCTCAAATCTTCTGATGTTCAGGTTCTCGCCGATAGTAGCGATCTTCTCAACCAGCGCTTCTTTTACAGTCTTGCTTGTGTCAACATTCCAGGGCTCAGCCATGAATGCATCCATGTCAGTAGCGTCAGAATCTACTGCCTGCTGTGCAACCGCTGCAACGAATTCCTGGAAGTTCTCGTTCTTGGCAACGAAGTCTGTCTCAGAGTTAACTTCAACAACTGCTGCTATTGTATCATTCTTTACTGCAATACGGCAAAGACCTTCTGCTGCGATTCTGCCTGCTTTCTTCTCTGCTTTGGCCTGTCCGTTCTTTCTAAGGAACTCCATAGCCGCTTCCATATCGCCGTTTGTTTCATTTAATGCTTTCTTGCAGTCCATCATACCTGCTCCGGAAAGCTCTCTTAATTCTTTTACCATTGCTGCTGTGATAGCCATTGTATTATCCTCCATGAAATGCTTTGCTTTCACTCTTACAAGTTAAAATTATTCAGCTGCCGTCTCTACTTCAACTGCCACTTCTTCAATATCGGTTGCTTCGGTAGCCAGGGCAGCTTCATCATAAACTGCCTCGCCCTGATTTGCTTCGATAACAGCGTCTGCCATCTTGGATGTGATTAATTTAACTGCTCTGATAGCGTCATCATTACCAGGGATGATGAAATCCAGTTCTTCCGGATCACAGTTGGTATCGCCGATACCGATCAGGGTAATTCCCAGAATGTGAGCTTCCTGTACGCAGATTCTTTCTTTCTTGGGATCTACGACAAAGATAGCATCCGGAATTCTTGTCATATTCTTAATGCCGCCCAGGTTCTTTTCCAGCTTTTCCCATTCTTTCTTAATCTGGATAACTTCCTTCTTGGGAAGAACGTCAAAAGTTCCGTCCTCGGCCATAGTCTCGATCTGTTTCAGTCTTTCGATTCTGCTTCTGATGGTCTTGAAGTTGGTAAGCATACCGCCCAGCCATCTTTCATTTACATAATACATTCCGCAGCGTTCTGCCTCAGCCTTAACAGCATCCTGAGCCTGCTTCTTGGTACCAACAAAAAGGATGGTGCCGCCCTGTGCTGCGATTTCGGAAACTGCATTGTAAGCTTCGTCAATCTTTCCTACGGACTTCTGAAGATCAATGATATGGATACCATTTCTCTCGGTGAAGATATAAGGAGCCATTTTAGGGTTCCATCTTCTTGTCTGATGTCCAAAATGAACACCTGCTTCCAGCAACTGCTTCATAGAAATAACGCTCATGTTTCTTACCTCCGTTTGGTTGAATTCTTCCGCATGCATCTCAATGGAAAGCTTTCTTCCCATTTTCCAGCCACTTCCGCGTTAAAGAAGCACCGGCCTGGAAATCAGCACGCGTGATTTTTGGTCACAACGTTTGGATTATAACATAAAAAATCCCCCTGCGCAAGGGGGATTACAAAAAAATACCATCTCAGTCAGGCATTTCGCAGCTGCCCATGTAACTGTACTGCTGTAAAGCTTACGCAGCTTATGATTTCATATTCTCTTCCATTTTCCTGACCTCTTCAAATACTACATCATTCCTGACTTTAATATAGGTTCCCTTCATTCCTGAGGAGCGGGACTCTATGATGCCGGCGCTTTCAAACTTGCGCAGGGCATTGACAATTACCGAACGGGTGATTCCAGCTCTGTCCGCTATCTTACTGGCGACCAGAACGCCCTCCATCCCGTTAAGCTCCTGAAATATATGGACTATCGCCTGGGTTTCAGAATAGGACAGCGTTCCGATGGCCGACTTAACCACCGCTATCTTACGGCTTTCCTCAGCGCTTTCTTCACTGACCGACCTGAGCATTTCCAGGCCTACGACGGTGGTACCGTATTCGCAGAGGATAATATCATCAATATCATACATATCGCCATGCCGGTAAAGGAAAAGCGTCCCAAGCCGTTCTCCGGCAATCTCAATCGGTGAAACCACGGCTGCAAACTTCATAAAAACCTGATTTTCAAAACCCAAAGTAGCAAGATTAACATTTTCTTTGGTTGACAGCACGGAAAGGAGCCTTTCGTTCAGCAGGGGATCGATGAAGCTGCCCACCTCATTCTTCAGCAGCTCCGCAATGACCTCATTACGGTCTGAAGTAGCCACTCCAAGTATCTTCCCTTTCCTGCTGATCACCAGCACGTTAGAAACCAGTATCTCACGCATTACCTTGCATATATCGTTAAAAACCACTTTACTGGAATTGTTGTTATGAAGCAACTTTCCTATTTTACGTGTTCTGTCCAGCAGTTGAACGCTACTCATGTTAGTTTTCCTCCGGCAGAATGCCCAAACTTATGACACTATTGTAGCACAGACCCCTGCCAGACGCAACGGATTTTGTCACCCCGCCAGTTCCGGACAACACAAGTACTTACAGCCAAATTGAGCAGTCTTTAATCTTCTGATTTCTTTTCCATTATATAGCCGCAATCTTCATTATAACAAACAAGCTTATTTCCTTTTTCCAGCATCAGTGAACCGCACTGCGGGCATTTTTCTTTGGACGGCTTCTGCCATACCATGAAATCACATTCCGGATTTCCGATGCAGCCGTAATACTTCCGGCCTTTTTTGGTCTTTTTGAGTACAATGTCCTTACCGCATTTCGGACAGGGAACGCCGACCTTTTCAAAATAGGGTTTGGTATTGCGGCATTCCGGGAATCCGGGACAGGCCAGGAAACGACCGTGGGGACCATATTTGATGACCATGCGCCTGCCGCAAAGCTCGCATTCTTCATCGGATTCTTCATCCGCAATCTGCACCTGCTCCAGCTGCTTTTCAGCCTGTTCCACAGCTTCATTCAGATCAGGATAGAAATTGGATACCACAATCTTCCAGTTAACATTTCCTTCTTCCACGCCGTCCAGAAGCGCTTCCATATTAGCAGTAAAGCTCACATCCACAATCGTGGGGAAAGCCTCCTTCATCATGCTGTTGACCACTTCGCCCAGCTCGGAAACATACAGATTCTTATTCTCCTTAACCACATATCTTCTTGCAAGAATAGTGGTAATGGTGGGGGCATAGGTGCTGGGACGTCCGATCCCCTGCTCCTCCAGCGCCCTTACCAGAGAAGCTTCCGTATAGTGCGCCGGAGGCTGTGTAAAGTGCTGGGCCTCCTGGAAGCTGTCAAAGGTGAGACGGGTGTCCTTGTCAATCCCTTTTACCAGGGTGTTCCCTTCTGCCTTCTCATCCTCCTCCTGGGTGTATACGCTCATAAAGCCGTCGAATTTCAGCTTGCTGGCCGCCACCGTAAAACGATGTTCCGCCGCATCGATTTTCACAGATGTTGTTTCATAAACGGCAGGAGTCATCCGGCTTGCCACAAAACGCTTCCAGATAAGCTGATACAGCCTGAACTGATCTCTGGAAAGAGATTCCTTCAGTTCCAGGGGCGTCCTTGAAATATCTGTGGGACGGATTGCTTCATGGGCATCCTGTATTTTCTGACCGCTCTTCTTTTCCTGTGTCTTGGCCCCGGTATATTCCGGGCCATAGTTCTTGTCAATGTACAGCGCAGCCTGATGCTCCGCTTCTTCAGATACACGGGTGGAATCGGTACGCAGATAAGTAATGATACCGACCGTGCCATTGCCTTTAATATCAATTCCTTCATACAGCTGCTGTGCCAGACGCATAGTCTTCTGTGTGGAAAAATTCAGCACCTTGCTGGCTTCCTGCTGCAGCGTGGAGGTAGTGAAGGGCAGAGGCGCTTTCTTTACCCGCTCGCCTTTCTTCACATCCGTCACCTGATAAGATGCGCCGTCCAGATCCTTTTTGACCTTATCCACATCCTCCTGGCAGGTGAGGTTCTGCTTCTGGCTGGTGGTTCCGTAATACTTTGCCGTCAGCAGCTTTCTTTCCCCCGGTATTTTAAAGGAAGCGTCCAGCGTCCAGTATTCCTCCGGGATAAACGCGTTGATTTCATCCTCTCGGTCGCAGATCATACGCAGGGCAACCGATTGGACACGTCCGGCGCTTAAGCCCCTTTTAACCTTTGCCCACAGCAGGGGGGAAATCCGGTAACCCACCATACGATCCAGCTCCCGCCTTGCCTGCTGGGCATCCACCAGCGACATGTCGATTTCCCTGGGATGCTTCAGCGATTCCTTAACCGCATTTTTCGTAATTTCATTAAAGGTGATGCGGTATACCTTTTTACCCGTTTTTTCCAGGTTCAGCGCCTTGGTCAGATGCCAGGAAATCGCCTCACCCTCACGGTCGGGGTCCGTTGCGAGATATATTTTTTCCGCTTTTTTCACTTCCTTACGCAGATTGGCAAGGATATCTCCTTTACCGCGTATGGTAATGTATTTCGGTTCGTAATCGTTTTCAATATCAATTCCCATACGGCTCTTGGGCAGGTCCCGGACATGTCCGTTGCTGGCCGCCACTTCGTAATTGGGGCCGAGGAATTTCTTGATCGTCTTTACCTTTGCAGGTGATTCTACTATTACAAGATATTTTGCCATACAGACTTATTATCTCCTTCTCTTTTGCGCCGGACGCATTCGCGCCGCGCACCTCATACCTTCCGTGCCAGACGGCACGCAGTACCGGTTCACAAACCTTACTCCGTCGATTCCTTGCCGTAATCAAAACAGCCAGCAATCGTGAATCACTATACACCATATTTTCTGCTGTGGCAAGGAATTTTATAAAAATATCAGGTTTTCTTTTCGAAAATATTAATTTTTACCATTCCTGAAAAAATAGCCTCCCTCCTGTCCCGCCGCTCCTTCCATATGCAGCTCCAGTAGCTGCTGCATGAGGATGGGAAGAGGAATGATACAGCCGCTTTTACGCATTTTTTCATAAAGCTGCCCCGGTGTCTGGGGGGTAAAATCAAGGCAGGCGGCCACCCGCTGCTTCAGGCTCTTCTCTTTCATGGGACGGTTTTCCTGGGAATTCCTCTCCCTTGGACAATTCGATACCATCCGTTTTCCCGAAGGGATTTCCATCTGCCGCGGCCGGCAGTTTTGGCCCAGTTCTTCCAGAAGTGCCGACGGACTGATTGCGACACCGGCTCCCTGCCTGATAAGCGTATTGCAGCCGCTGCTCAGGGCATCCGTTACCCGCCCGGGAATTGCAAATACCTCCCTGCCCTGTTCCAGAGCCATATCCACCGTAATCAGCGTACCGCTTTTTTCTCTGGCCTCCACCACGAGGATCAGGTCGGACAGGCCGCTGATGATACGGTTTCTGGGCGGGAACAGTCTTGCCTGGGGGAGGGTTCCCGGCGGATATTCGGATATAATTCCTCCCCGCGCAGGTATCCTGTCAAACAGCCTGCCGTTCTCCGCAGGATAACATACATCCACGCCGCAGCCAAGTACCGCATAGGTCCTTCCGCCGCAGTCAAGCGCCGCTTCCTGGCTGATGCCGTCAATCCCCCTTGCCAGGCCGCTTACCACCTGGACACCCGCTGCAGCCAGCGCGGAGGCAAAATATCTGGCCGCTTGTTTACCATATTCGGAACACATCCTGGCGCCTATCACTGCCACGCTCGGCGTCCCCTCTTCAGGAAGCCCGCCCCGAACGTAAATACCCTGAGGGGCATCCGGAATTTCCTGAAGCCTTGCAGGATACTCCGGATCAGAAACAGGGAGGAAACGGATTCCCCGTTTCAGAAGCATCTGATATTCCTGTTTCACATTTTTCTCTTTTCTGGCGCGCTGAAAGCTTTTCAGCTGGGCCGCAGACAGAAGCCCGGTCAGCTCCTGTTCTTTCATTTCATACACGGCCTGTGCGCTGCCGGCCCTCTTAAGCAGCCTGCCCGCTGTCACTCTGCCTATTCCTTCTATATTACATAGCCAGTAAGAAAATTCCCTTTCCGTCACCCTTTTTTCCTCCAGTATTTTCCATCGGCCATCCGGTAACAGGCCGCCTCACTCAAATGAACCTGTTCGATAATATCTTTTCCGTCCAAATCTGCCAGCGTACGCGCCAGGCGGATAATCCTGTGATATGCTCTGGCGCTTAACTGCAGTGCATGAAATAGCTGTTCCATATATTGCTGCTGCGCCAGGCCCAGACGGCAGTATTTTCTGATTTCCCCTGGTCCCAGCTGGGAATTAAAACGCAGCCCGGTTCCTGCATAGCGAGCCTCCTGCCTGGCTCTGGCTTCCATCACCTGCATTCTCAGGCTCCGGCTGTCTGCTCCCGTACCGGCATTTTCGCCTGCCAGTCCCGCAAAATCTATCCGTGATACCTCTGTAAAAATATCCATTCTGTCAAGAATCGGACCGGACACACGGTTCAGATACCGCTGAACCTCACCGGGCGTACAGCGGCACCGGTTTCTGTCAGGATAGTAGCCGCAGGGGCAGGGATTCATGGCAGCCACAAGCATGAAATCCGAAGGATATACATATGTGCCGCTGTTTCTGGCAATCTGTACCCGGCGTTCCTCCATGGGCTGCCGCAGCAAATCCAGCGTGGCTCTTTTAAACTCTGTCAGCTCGTCCAGAAACAGGACGCCTCTGTGTGCAAGACTGATCAGCCCCGGCCTGGGCACCTGACCGCCTCCGGTGAGGGCCCGCGAGGTAACGGTATGATGCGGACTGATAAAAGGCCTGTTTTTAAGAAGCCCTGCCCCTTCTTCCATCAGTCCCGCCACACTGCGCACCTTCGTCACCTCCAGCCGTTCCTGGGTCGACAGAGGCGGCAGAATGGACGGGATACAGCGGGCCAGCATGGTTTTACCAGAACCGGGAGGGCCGTTCATGAGTAAATGATGAAAGCCCGCGGCGGCTACCACAGCCGCCCGTTTAGCGCCCTCCTGCCCGGAAACATCCGCAAAATCCGGCAATATTTGAGCCAGGTCCGCTGTTCTTTCCATATTGGCTGCCACATTGCCTGACAAGCTGTCTGCGTCTGTATTTTTTTCTGTTTTTTCCATATACATGATATCTTTATACAACAGATTTTCCGGGACACCGTCACGGCACTGCAGAAGCTCTATCAGCTGTATGAGACAGCCGGCCCCCAGAATCTTTATTCCTTCCACCAGCTGTGCTTCCGCAAGGTTTTCCAAAGGGACGATACACCGCTTTAAGCCCTGCTTCTTCGCTTCCAGCGCCATGGGAAGAATCCCCCTCACCGGTTTGATTTCCCCGCTCAGGCCCAGTTCTCCCGCTATCATGGAGTCCTTTACGTAATCCTGCGGGATCATGCCCGTGGAAACCAGTATTCCCACCGCCACAGGCAAATCGTAGGAGGTGCCCTCCTTGTGGAGGCTGGCCGGAGAGATATTCACTGTAATACGCACAGGAGGCAGCGCCGCCTCCGCATTTTTTAAGGCTACACGGATTCGCTCCCTGGCCTCCTTGACTTCGCTCCCCAAGAGGCCCACCATTTCAAAGCCCGGCAATCCCCTGGAAGCGTCCACTTCCACCCGGGCCAGATAGCTCTCCATACCATGCAGCCCGCCTGTATAAACTGTACTGTACATTTTTTTCTCCTGCAAATCAGATGAATGGCCTTGAAAAAGGCAACAGATAGTTGAACGATAAAAAGATTAAGATAATAAGAAAAAATAAAGAAATTATAAATAAGAAAATACAAGATTGCAATTTGCAATTTCTTTTCAGAATAAGAAATCACGATACGAAGGAACTGCAAATTGCAATATTCTTTTGTGCTTCGTTACAGGTAGTGGACCTCCATTTTTTCGAAGCCCTCACGCAGCTTGTTCAGAGCCCTTTTTTCAATCCGGGACACATAGCTTCTGGAAATATCCAGCTTTTTGCCGATTTCCCGCTGAGTGACCTCCTCGCCGCCGTACAGTCCGTAGCGCAGACAGATGATTTCCTTTTCCCGTTCCGTTAACAGGGTATCAATCAGGCCGGAAAGCTTGCCGAGACTTCTCTCCAGCTCCATCTGGTCCACAATGTCAGGCTGCTCCTGCGGCGTAACATCCAGCAGGCTGATTTCATTTCCTTCCCGGTCAGTGCCTATCGGATCATAAAGCGAAACCTCGCGGGATGTCTTTTTTTTGCTTCTGAGCATCATCAGCAGCTCGTTATCTATGCATCTGGCCGCATAGGTGGCCAGCTTGCTGTTTTTGGATGAATCAAAGGATTCCACCGCTTTGATGAGGCCTATGGTCCCAATGGATATCAAATCCTCCATATCCTCATCTACGTTCTGATACTTTTTTGCGATATGGGCTACCAGCCGCAGATTTCGCTCAATCAGTATCTGCTTGGCTTCCCTGGCTTTTACGCCGTCACTCCCCTGCAGCGCTTCCAGACACGCGCTTTCCTCCTCTTTCGACAGTGGTTTCAGAAAGGTTTTCAACAGGAGCCCCCATAGTCAATTTAATACTATTCTATGTGGCGCCAAAGCTTATAGTGCCAGTACTTTTCAAAACCTTTCAGGAGTCTTTCAGAATAAAAATTCGGAAAGCGCATAGTTACTGACGTCAATTCCATAATCAGTCAGCTTTAAAAATTCTTCGTGCACACCGTTTTTTTCCTGGGAATACCGTTCCAGCAGCCCTTCGTGCGTGAGCTTTTCCACCGGTCCTGCGTAAACCTCCTCCACAGTCCTGCCAAAGGCCTCACGGAACCGTCGGAGGGAAATACCTTCGGTAATCCGCAGGCCCAAAAACATGAATTCTTCCATCTGCTCCTCTGCGGACAGCGTCTGAACCGCCTGCTTCACAGGTGTGGCAAACCCTTCAGATGCAGAACCGGACAGGTATTCCTTCATATCCGATGTATTGTTCCAGCGCACATCCTGCCGAAGGGAAGCCGCCCCCAGCCCGAAGCCCGCGTAGTCGGTCCGTTTCCAGTAGGAGAGATTGTGGCGGCAGGAAAAACCCGGCCGGGCGTAGTTGGATATCTCATAACGGCCATAGCCGGCTTCTGCCAGATACGCCTTCGTCTGACTGTACATGAGACGGTCCGTTTCCTCATCCGGCAGGGGCGGATGTCCCGCCGCCGGTTTTTCCCCGCCGTAAAACGTATAAAACGGCGTACCTTCCTCAATGATAAGGCTGTAGGCGGAAATATGTTCCGGTTCAAGGGCTGCCGTTTTCTTCAGGGTATCCATCCAGGCCTGCGGCGTCTGGCCCGGAAGCGCCGACATGAGATCCACATTAATATTGGAAAAGCCCGCCTCTCTGGCCAGCTTAAAGCTGTTAAGGAACTCCCCCCAGGTATGGATCCGTCCCAGCGCCTTCAGTTCCCGGTCATTGGCTGACTGTAGTCCGATGCTGAGCCTGTTGATTCCCGCCCTGCGGTACCATTCCAGATTATCTGCCGTAAGCGTTCCCGGATTGGCTTCCATAGTGCTTTCCGGCGCTTCTTCCTCCGGGGCAAATGAAAAATTTTGCCGCAGGCATTCCATAATCCGGAAAAGCTCCTTCCCCGGAAGCAGGGACGGCGTGCCGCCTCCAAAAAAGACGGTCTTTACCACATAATCACTGTAAAGCGGAGCCTGGGCCCGTATTTCCGCAAGCAGGGCTTCCACATATTCTGTTTTCATCTGTTCATCTGCGGGGGCTGAAAGGAAATCACAATAAAGACATTTGCGTACGCAAAAGGGAATGTGTAAATAGATGCCAAGGGGGGCCTGCTTCATTTGTTCTGCTCCTGTTCCTCTGCCGGGCCGGCTTCCTCTGCTGTTTCAGAATAACAGAAAAAAGTCCGGCTGGGAAGAGTGTAAATTATAAAATGTTTATAAACTCGGGGGTTCCCGTTATAGTCCAAAAACTGAACCTTTACGTTTTTTATATCAATCAAGATAAATAAGCTGCTCTGGTTTTATGCTTTTGTGCCTTATCTCACAGAAAAAGCCCATGGAAGCCATGGACTTTTTTGCTATTGTCCATTCGGAAGCGGACCTGCTGCGGAGGCTGCCAACGGACGTTTTATAAGTCATTTACTTCTTATCATCAAGCTTCAGTACGCTCATGAAGGCTTCCTGTGGAATTTCCACATTGCCTACCTGACGCATGCGCTTCTTACCTTCCTTCTGCTTTTCCAGCAGCTTTTTCTTACGGGAGATATCACCGCCGTAGCACTTGGCGAGAACATCCTTGCGCATGGCCTTCACGGTTTCCCTGGCGATAATTTTGCCGCCTACCGCCGCCTGAATCGGGATTTCAAACAAATGTCTGGGAATTTCGTCCTTCAGCCGTTCACACATTCTGCGGCCTCTCTCATAAGCGCTGTCCTTATGGACAATAAAGGAAAGAGCGTCTACTTCTTCCCGGTTAATCAGGATATCAAGCTTCACAAGCTCTGACTTTTCATAGCCCTTCAGTTCATAATCAAAAGACGCATAGCCCTTGGAACGGGATTTGAGGGCGTCAAAGAAATCGTAAATAATTTCATTCAAAGGAAGCTCATATTTGAGCAGCGCCCTTTTTTCCTCCATATATTCCATGCTCAGATAACGGCCTCTGCGTTCCTGGCAAAGATCCATGATGGAACCAATAAACTCGCTGGTTACCATAATTTCGGCGCTGACAATGGGTTCTTCCATGTATTCGATTACGGAAGGGTCAGGCAGATTGGAGGGATTGGTCAGATCCATGACCTCCCCGTTCGTCTTATGCACCTTATAAACAACGCCCGGCGCCGTAGTAACCAGATCCAGGTTGTATTCTCTTTCCAGCCTTTCTTCGATTACTTCCAGGTGAAGAAGTCCCAGGAACCCGCAGCGGAAGCCAAAACCCAATGCCGCCGAGGTTTCCGGCTCATAGAAAAGGGAGGCGTCATTGAGCCGCAGCTTTTCCAGGGCATCCCGCAGATCCGGATATTTTGCGCCGTCTGCCGGATACATGCCGCAGTAAACCATGGGATTTACTTTCTTATAGCCGGGCAGGGGCTTAGCGCAGGGATGTTCCGCGTTGGTTACGGTATCGCCCACGGCGGTGTCCTTTACATTTTTAATGGAAGCGGTGATATATCCTACCATTCCTGCGCTTAGCTCTTCACAGGGAATGAACTGGCCCGCGCCAAAGTAGCCTACCTCCACAACTTCCTCCTGCGCTCCTGTGGCCATCATGCGGACAGGGGTTCCTTTACTCACTTTGCCTTCCATAATCCGGCAGAAAATAATAACGCCTTTATATGGATCATACAGGGAGTCAAAAATAAGAGCCTGCAGGGGGTTGTCCGGGCTGCCGCCGGGAGCCGGGATCTTGCTCACAATCTGTTCCAGCACTTCATCGATGCCGATGCCGTTTTTAGCGGAAATCAACGGCGCGTCATGGGCTTCCAGGCCGATCACGTCCTCAATTTCCTCTTTCACCCGGTCCGGCTCCGCGCTGGGCAGATCTATTTTATTAATGACGGGGAATACGTCCAGGTCGTGATCCAGCGCCATGTAAACATTCGCCAGTGTCTGAGCCTCGATTCCCTGGGCTGCATCCACAACGAGCACCGCGCCGTCGCAGGCCGCCAGGGAACGGCTGACCTCGTAATTGAAGTCCACGTGACCCGGAGTGTCTATCAGGTTGAGAATATACTCTTCTCCGTTTTTCGCTTTATATACGGTACGGACCGCCTGGGATTTGATGGTAATCCCTCTTTCCCTCTCCAAATCCATATTGTCAAGCACCTGCTCCTGCATTTCCCTGCTTGTCAGGAGCCCGGTCCGTTCAATGATCCTGTCCGCCAGTGTGGATTTGCCGTGATCAATGTGGGCAATAATACAGAAATTCCTGATTTTACTCTGATCTATGGACATATATTTCCTCCAAATCTTTTGCATACTTCAGGAACCGGCCTGATGCAGCAGGTTCCTTTATTCATAAAATATTAGGTTTTTCAGGCGCTCAGGGTTCTGCGCGCCTTACATTTTCACCTGCTAAGTATAGCAAAATCAGGGTTCCCGGTCAATACAAACCCTTACCGGATAATTCCAGATCGAGAATGTGGGCAATCGGTGCGCAGGCATTCCTGATTTCTTCCACCGTATTTGTCTGTGCACCCAGCTCTATCAGCAGGGAACGGGGACGAAGATGCATGTTATACCGGTAACCCTTCAGATAAATACGTCTTGTCAGTCCCGGGTAATACTCATTTGCAATCACCTGCATCTGGAAGGAAAAAGCCAGATTATCGTCTATGTATGGGTTTTGTAAATACTCAATCTCTCCGTGGGCTTTGGTATAGGACAGTCCGTTAAAAAACATAAATTTCGCCGTGGGTTTTCCGTTCAGATCCATAACCAGCTTCCTGCCCTCCAGCACTTCATCCCTGTGCAGGTCAATCACCACTTCAATGGTGGGATTTTCCGCAAGCACCTGCTCTATGGCGGGCAGCGAATTGGAATAAGCATAGTCTCTGGCTTCCACATCGTATTCTCCGGTGTGGTGAATCACATTATAGCCGTACTCCTCCCGCAGTATCTGTGCCAGCAGTTCCCCGGCGCCCATAATAGTCGTGGAAGAATCCCCTGGTACGGAATCCACAAAATCCTCCTGGGAATGGGTGTGATAAATCAGGATTTGCGGCACATCCGGATTTTTTGTAATCGCCATGGTTTTGCCAAGCAGGGAATCCAGGTTCAGACGGGCGGGGCTGGCCTGCGTGGTAGCATCAACGGCATAAAATTCCTTAATCAACGCGTCAAAATCCTGATAATAGCTCCAGTTGTATTCCTGGCTTCTTCCTGCCGCCCTGATAAAGCCGAACTGATCTGCTGACGGGACCGGAGTTTCCTCCTGTTCTGCACTTTCCTCTTCCTCCGGCCGGCCTGTCTGATTTTCCTCCTGGAGCAGCTGCGTCATTTTATCATCCAGCTGTATTCTCCCTTCAGATGTTTCCGGCACCTCCAGCGCATCCCCGTCCTCGCTTTCCGTATATTCACTCGCTCCCTCCAGCAAAAGGATCCGTTCATAGGTGCTTCCGCTCTCCGTCTGCAGCCCACCGTCCTCCTGGCTTCCCGCATAGGCAAACAATGGGACCTGCTGTCCCAGCATATTGAGAAACCAGCTTCCCTGTGTACTGCTGCGGTCCGCAAAAGCAAAGGAAGGAAGCCATACATTCAGCACGCTTTCTTCCGCTTTCCCTGCCAGCGCTTCCTTCCACGAGAAACTGCTCCCTCCGCCTCCGTCTGAGGAGCTGCGCCCTGTGAACAGAAAATCCCCCAGGGCAATTACAAGAAGCACAAGCACACATTTATGAAAAATATTTCTTCCGTTCCATTTTTTATTCATAGAAGAATATATGCACCTGCGCTTCTCAATTATGCAGACAATCAGGCAATATCCAGCGCAATGTTGATCGCCTCGGAAATTGTAAAGCTCAGACGTTTTACCGTTTCGTCAATATCCTTGCTTGTGACGTACATATTGTTCAGTTCAGACATGGCCTTAGGATGCTCGCGGTTAAAAAAATGTCCGCTTTCCCCGTATTCCTGCAGTATGCTTTCTATGGCATCGCCTACAATGGTCGCCGCATCAACTACGGTGGGCACGCCGATGGCAATCACAGGAACTCCCAGGCTTTCCTTTGTAATGGCATTCCGGTGATTTCCCACCCCGGATCCGGGATGGATGCCCGCATCTGAAACCTGGATAGTGCGGTTTAGCCGCTTCGTGCTTCTTGCCGCCAATGCATCCACCACGATCAAGGCATCCGGCTTCGTCTGATCAACCACGCCTTTTACAATCTCCGCAGTTTCCATACCGGTCATTGCCGTAACGCCCGGGACAATACTGCTGACCTGATGCATTTTTTCCCTGCCGTAGGCGGCTTTGCCATATTCCTTAATCACATGCCTGTTGATAAACAGATTATCCACCACTCCCGGCCCCAGGGCATCCGCAGTGACATCCCGGTTTCCCAGGCCTACCACCAGAATAGACTGTTCTTTTTCAATCTCCGGGATCAGCCTGCGCAGCTGCTTTGCCAGCTCCTCGGAAACCTCCCGGTGATAATCCTCATCCGGCTCTATCAGTGCCGGCGCTTCCAGTGTGACATAGGTACCCATCGGTTTTCCCATGGCTTTTGCTCCGTTTTTAGTATCAATAATGACACGGGTAATCTGCACCTCGCTCTTCTCACTCCGGGACTCCTCCACCCGTACCCCCCGCAGCTCTCCGTCCGCATCCGTAATACTTTCCCTGGCTTCCAGCGCCAGGTCCGTTCTTACCTGAAAACAACTCATCTGTACTCTCCCGCTTTTCCCTTTTTATATTTTGATTATTCGTGCTATGGTAACAGCTCAGACTCGTCTGAACTGATTCGTAATGACTATTTTTTGCAAAAATAAGCAAATTATGTATTGACATATAACAACACGTCAGATAGAATGTATTCGTATGTTTCCATTAGAACGACCGTGTCCGGGTTTAATGAAACATTTTCATAAAGAATGGAAAATTTCGCTTGAAAATGGAGGTGAAAATCTTGGCTAACATCAAATCTGCTAAGAAGAGAATTCTGGTTAATAAAACCAAAGCTGACAGAAACAAAGCTATCAAATCTGGTGTAAAGACTTCTGTTAAGAAGGTATACACTGCTATTGAAGCTGGTGATAAGGCAGCTGCTCAGGCAGCTCTTCTTGCTGCTACATCTACAATTGATAAAGCAGCTACCAAAGGTGTATATCACAAAAATACAGCATCCAGAAAGGTGTCTCGTCTTTCCAAAGCTGTAAACCAGATGGCATAATTCAGATATACAATAGTTTATACAAAAAGCCCTGTCCTATACCGTCATGTAGGACAGGTTTTTTTTGTGTTTTCCGGCACCTTTCTTCCTGTCAATGCATTTGAAAAGCTGATGGTCTTAGCATTAAGCTCCACCCAGGCCGGGATAAAGCCGGACTGTACGGCATTTCTCACCGATTTCACATTTGCCCAGGCCACACAGTAGTACGGGACCCTGCCTGCGGCAAGAATTTCAAGCGCCAGCCTGCTTGTCAGGGCTGAAGCAATTCCCTGCCGTCTGTATTCAGGCAATACATCAATTCCTATCTGCCACATCGTATCACAATCGGCGGAGCATCCGGCAAGTCCCACCAGCCTGGCACCGTCATATGCGCCGACAGCAAGCACATCCAGTTCCCTGCATCCACTGGTAAGCGCATTGCTCCATTCCGGGACATAAAATTGCGTTAAATCCTCCGGCCTCAGCATTTCCATCCGGAAGCCGCATTCACGTTCCTTTAGCCGTTCCACATCAGGAAGAAAAAATTCCGCCATAAAACAGATACACATACCATCCCTGCGAAACGCATCATTCAATAAATAAATATTAGGGGTGCCAAAACAGTGCCCCGGTTCAAATTGTTCCAGATACTTTTCTACAGTTTCTTTTACTGCCGGATTTACGGAAGCGACAATATTGCTGCCGTAAGAAATCAGATTACAGTAGGCAGGCAGTGCCAGATTTCTTCTTGCCCCCTTATTTCCGGTGGAAATTGTTACTATGTTTTCACTGCGGAAAAAGTCCTCCGGACTGCAATTCGCTTCAAGTGCAGACTGTTCCGTCGCAATCCGCATAATATCTTTATTCGTCATTGTGCTGCTCCATTTTATTTTTACTTTACCGGTCTCCGCGTTTTCCGGCAAGCATGTAGCCATCATATACCATTGTTACATTTTGAGAATCCGGCATGGAAAAACCGCATTTCCTATAAAATTCATAGTTTTCAGGAGTGGTTCTTGCAGACCAGTTCCCGCACGGCAGCTTCTGCAGACAAAGGGAGATGAGAAAGCTTCCAAGGCCTTTTCTCCTGTATTCCGGCAAAATCATTAAATCCTGAACAGAAGCGACCATTACCTTGTCAGACACCACTCTTACCATTCCCACCAGTTCTTCTTTATTCCATACGGTAAATCCCCATGCCGAATTGCGAAGGGCCTCCGTGAATTTTTCATTCTGCCGCTGAGGAAGTTCTTTGCCGCACCAGCCAATTTTTTCATACAGTCCCCGTAGAAGCTCCGGCGCTATACCCTCTATTCCTTCCCGGATCAACAGTCCTTTATAGTATTGATACATGGGCTTTTCCTCTTTTATATTTATGCTTTATTTCCGGTTCCTTAAAATTGCCATTCCTGCATAGTGAAGCACATTAAAATGTTCAGGCGCCTCCGCTTCCAGCATCCGTCTGTGTTCTATGTCAAATTCCTCCACCTCTTCCCGGGAAAGCGACGCTCCGATTCCACGGCAGGCACGGATGCGTCCATTCCAGCTTTCGCGCGTAAACGGTACCTGAAGATCAAAAACTTCATTTTTTTCCAGCTCAAAATATTCACCATAAGCCTTCGGAACAGCAATGGGATGTCTGGTTTCTCCGCAACCGGACCAGGAGGGATTATATTTAAGAACCAGTCTTTCACTTTCTCCCGCAATCCGGTCCTCAAAAGGCAGCCATGCCATATATAAGATCACAAAGCGGCCGGAAGGCTTCAGTATACGGGAAAGCATGGGTGCAAGCGTCTCATGGTTGAAATAAAAATAGCATTGGCAGGCAGTAATCACATCGAAGCTGTTTTCAGGAAAATCCATGTCCTCCGCACCAGTGCTCATAAAACGGATGTCCATATCCGCTTCCGCAGCCAGCCGCTTAGCTGTCTCGATCTGGTTTTCTGAAATATCGGTTCCGGTAAACTCCGCGCCATAAGAATACAGGCAGCGCGGCAGAACTCCTGTCCCTGTTCCGATATCAAGCACCTTCTGGCCATCCCTGCACAGTCCCTCATCCAGAATCCGCCGGTAAAACTCCTGCGGATAAATATCCCTGTATTTTGCATAATCTGAAGAGGTCTTGCCCCAGTCGAAAGCCTTTCCTCCATCAATCCCTTTATCAATTATCATCCTTTTCCTCATTCTTTCCGATACGGCGCAGTCAGCTCAATATGGTTTCCTTCACTGTCCTCAAATTCCGAAACCCAGTTCTGTCCAATCCGCTTTAATGGAAATACAATTTTCAGGCCAGACAGCTTATTTTTCAGGATGTCAAGGGAATCCACCTCCAGGCTTGGCAGACAGTTACTTCCAAATATATGCTTTTCTCCTGCTTTTTCATAAGCAAAAAGGCCGAGTCGGAAGCCCTGGATGTCAAAAACACTGTAAAGTTCATCTTTTTCTGTAACCGGCTGCTCCAGAAAAGCTTCATAAAAACGGATAGCCCTCTCCATATCCCTGACACAAAGGTATAACGATTTCACGGTACAATTCATTGCTATCTCTCCTCATTTCTGCCCCTTCTGCTGAAAATCAGCCATGATAACGGCTGACTCTGACACCATGGATATTCATTACCCGAACCCGCTTTGCGTCAGGCGTCAGAGTATAAAGAATATTATCAATTTCCATCACCGGAACGCTTCCGGTTGATTTCAACTCACAGATATGGCCATTGGACTCTAAAATGCTTTTTACCGCACTGATGCACTCCTCGCCATTGGGAAACATTGTTTCCGTTTCTATAAAGATGGTATCCTGTCTTTTTCCTGTCTCTGAACCACTCAGAAATCTGCTCAGCCCCTTCTCCGGCACCACTTCGATTCTGCATGCAGTAAGGCTGCGTATAAAAGCGTTTTTAGCGGGAACTGCATTCAGTACCTCTTCAAATTCCTTTCTTTCTTCAAGCAAAAATATTTCATCCCATTTACCATCCCGGCAAAGCAGCCAAATCAGGCACACATCCGCATCGGTAAGGATATTCTTTAAGACGGCGTTTTTCAGTAAAACCTTTTCACTTCTGTAACGGTTGAAATCGCTCCGGTATGCATTTTCTTTGATGCCATTCATACGATAATCGCAGTCCGATTCCAGCAGTGAGGGTATCACATCCATCGTTCCGACATCTATCAGTGCCTCCAGCTTCTTTTGCCGCATATCGGCACAGACTTTTCCCGGCAGCCCGGCAATGGCATCCATCCAGCTCTGCAGCGGGTAATATCCTGACTTATCCTTAAAAATACTACCGAAACTCTCTGCTGCCTCCATGTTTTTACCGAGCGCATATTCCCCATTTTTTTCTTCCAGCTTACCATCTGTAAGCAGTTCAAGGAACCGGGCAGCAACAAGGAAGTGGTTTTTTCGGTTCTGCTCCGATCCATGTCCTGCTGCCTCCTCCCCATTGAAGGAAAGTATAACATACCTGTCTGTTAATAAATTTTTGCTCATTTGTATGCCCCTTTTGAAATTACAGTCTGCATCTCATTGTCTTCTGAACATCTGAAAAACCCATTTTCTCATATAGCCTGCTTGCTCCCTCATTGCCTGCAAGAACCCCCAGTTCTATATATTCCAGATTTCTTTCCTTGGCCCATGCTCTGGCCTGCTGGAGCAGCATTGTACCGACGCCCTGATCCTCATTCTTTTTAACCTCCGGCCAGCTGCTATTTATGTCTGCGCTTAACGGCAAACATTCCAAGCGCTGCTGTAGCAATTATGCATAAACCGGTTACGATATATATGACAGCACTGTTTCCTATTTTACCTGCAATAAAAATACTGGTTGGACCGTCAGCTCCTCCGATAATGCTGACAGCAGTGTTATTTCCCCATAAACACATGATGCTTGCAGCAATTCCTGCCACGCTGATAAGTGATAGTATAATCAATCCTGTTTTGAGTCCTTTTTTCATTGGTTTGTCCTTTCCGTTTTTATTTGTTGGCCGTAAAACCAATTTTTAATGTACTTCCTTCCAGTACTTCACTTTTACTGCAGGTTATGGGCAGCTTCTGGTTTTCTGAAAATCCGAGGGTTTCACCCGCATGAAGTGTTACATTTCCGTCAAGTACATAATAAACGATGTCGAGCAGGAAATTGCGAAGTTCTTCCGGCTTTGCGTCCGCTTGCAGCACCTCCATCTCTTCCTTGCCGAATATCCGCATTCCATAGGTATAGGCGTTCCAGGTCTTTCCCTCCTGATATAGGCCGAAATAAATCCAGTTGAGTACCGGAAGGCCGCCGTCTGTCAGCATCTGCGCCGCATCCAGGTAAAACCGGGGCTGAAAAACGGTACCGCTGGTATATACACCCAGAACGGTTTCCTGTTTACAGCAGGCAGCAATAAATTTTACAAGAAGCTTCCCCCTCTCCAGAACCGGCGCCTGATTTCCCAATACAGCTACCAATATCTGCGCCGTATGAGCCTTTGCAGCTGCCACAGCTCCCGGCCACATATAATTATTTGCAGCATTTGCCACTGCTTCTTCCTCTGGCACCGGAGCTTCAATCAGGCTGACTGCGGCCATCATATCATCGACGCATATGACAAAAGAGGTATTATCTGCGTTTTCTTCTCCGTCTTCAGCCTCATTCTCATCCGCATTCCAGTCAATATCCCAGTCAGTTTTCAGATCTGTTTTCAGTTGTGAAAGGTTCCATTCCGGCTTTGAAAGCAGCACAAATCCCAGAAAGGAGCCTGCCTGGCTGTCATTTCCTTCCTTATCTTCTGCACTGTCATGATCCTTTGCCATTTTCCCGGCTTCGTATTTCTGTGCCTGTTCCATCCAGTAGCTGCGTATCATTTCAACCATTGCTATGGCTTTTTCTTTCGCAGTCGTTTCTTCATAAGGCTCCATTTCACTGAAAACGTGACCACAGTGCTCTGTTTCACCCGGTTCATAGCCGCCGCATACTCCCAGAAGCCATTTGCCCAGAATACTTTTCTTATACTTAAAAATATAATAATGCAGCTCATGCAGGTCGAACTCACCCGCCAGTTCTATTTTGGCAGGTTCTTTTCCCAGCTCGTCCGGATGGGCAAGCCATTCTTTCATGCTTTCAAGCGCGGCATTTTGCTGTTGATTCATAAATATCCTCCGACATAATATCCTATCTTTTCTATAATTTTCATCTGCTATATTGATATCCTGTATCTTAGCGGTTTAATTGAACAGATTTTTCACAGATATCTTTTTAGCGCCACACAGCTCCGTCTATTTTGGGTGACAGTCCAAGTGTTTTTAAGAGATTACGGTATATGAGAAGTTGTGCAGCATCTGCAGGATGACAGCCGTCATTGCTGCAGCCACAGCCAAATAAAATTTCATCGATTTTCTTTCCGGAAAATAATAGATATTCCATGATATAATTATAATTATCTGCCAGGATAACACCTTCTTTTTCAGCTACATCAATAATTATGTTAGCCACGTCCTCCATATGGTACAGACGGTTTACATAAGCTTCATTCATTACAGTTGAAGGGGTCGGTGTAAAAACAACCATCTCTTTTCCTTTCTCCCTGAAAAAACGAATCATCCATGAAAGATTATCCCGAAGCTCCTGCATGCCGTTTTCCCTTTTCCTGTCATTTGCCCCGAAAAAAAGGAATATAATATCGTCCCTATCTTCGCAGAAAAGCTGTTCAATCCCATTGCGCAATTGTCCGGAAGATGCGCCGCCACAGCCGTTATTTTCCAGTGTACACCCAGGGAATTTATCCTTCAAATAGGTTTCAAAACTGCCCCACCAGCTGTTTGGAGCAATCCTTCTCATAAAATTTTCTTCTCCGTCACAAAGAATAACTTTATCCGTTTTCCAGCTTCCAGAACTGCCGGCACCAGCCGCCAGGCTGTCACCAATAATATTTATATGCGCTCCCCGCTGCAATAATTGTCTGATTTCTATTCGCATTAAGCCTCCTTTGCTGCATTCAGGATATGCTGTTCCAGCCAGCCGGCGACTCCGTCCGCATCATTGTCTGCACAGACCTCATCCGCAAGCCTTTTTACGTCATCGATTGCATTTTCCATGGCCACACCGATACCACATCCCTGCAGCATTTCCATATCATTATAATCATCACCGAAAGCCACAATTTCTTCCGGGGTGATCTGATAATGCGCTGCAATTTCCTTCACTGCCCGCATCTTTTGCGCTTTTTTGTTCATTATCATTGCTACTGCATTTTCAGACAGCTGTATATACAAATCCTGTGGAAGAAGCGGTTCGTAGCGCTTCATGTCCTCCACCGATGTCGCCTCCAGCAATAGTTTATCCGCTTCCCCATAGGGCAGATCCGTAAAATCCGTAAGTGTATATTCTATGCCCTCCCAGATATTTCCGGGATCAAAATTCACATACAGCCGGTCCTGCATTTCCACGCAGGCATGGAGTCCGGGATGCGCGTCCAGGAGAATGGAAATGATTTTTCCCGGATTAGGTATCCCGAACCCGGAAAAGGGTTCATCTCCCAGCTTTACAACAGCGCCATTGTGAAAAATTGCGCCGTCATAATCCGATTCGGAAAGAAAATCCTTCACCGCCCGGATTGGCCTGGCAGTTGCAATAATGAACAAAAGGCCTTTGTTCCTGCATTCTGTAATTATTTTCCTGGAATATTCGGATATGGTTTTATCTGTGCGAAGATAGGTGCCGTCCAAATCCGTTACTATCATTTTAATATTCTTCATCGATCCTGCCTCTCACTATTTCCTGCTTTTTCCGGTTCGATACTGTACAAACCATCCATAATTACAGCATTTTCAATGTTCCAATTCCGTTTCCTGTTTATAAATGCTGCTGACAAGCGCAGGTTATCTGTTTCCCCCTGCAAATTCACCCATATGTATATCCAGGACAACCCGCATGGGACTGATAATGGCATCTTCTTTCCTGCAAACCCATTTTTCGTGATGGATACCCTCCACCGTATTCCCGTCTTCAATAACATCTCCATATTCAAACAGGTATGCCGCCAGGTTCCGCATAAAAACAACTACCTGGTTTGGTTCCAGATTTTTACAGTGGCACTGCAAATCCGGCAGTCCAATGGGTGTCAGCCCCAGTGTGTCAAACAACATCTCATTTGTTCCGGTAATATTAAAAAAACGTACATTCAGGCCGCCGTCCAGAAAATGAAGCTCCGGGGAATTCCAGGAGGAATGCTCGTAAACCTCTCTCGGCAGCAAGTTCTGGCTGTGCGGCCAATAGATACCGATACAATCCGGGAACAGTTCAAGAACAGCATCCGCATAATCGGCCAGAATTCCATACTGCTCCAAAACAGGCAGCCCTGCCGCCAGCATGTTGCTTGCCATAATTGAATAACGGCATCTTGCAATAAAAGCTTCTTTCTCAGGGCAGCTCCAGAACTGTGCCCGAACTGCTTCATCAAATTGGGCTGTATCAAAGGTATCCGCCCCATAAAGAATCAGCTGGGATGGAAATTCTCTTTTTTCCTTTTCGTAATAGACCTGGTGCTCCCACAGCACAAAGGATTTCAGTTCGGATGGCTTCTGCGGCATATTCTGTTCTTCAGCCAGTTCCGTCACCATTCCGAATTTTTCAGTCAGCTTTGCACAAACAGCCTCCGCCGTCGGCATGATAACCGGATTTTCAAACAACGGGATAAAAAAATAAACAGAGGACCATCTATCCGTAAAACCATTTTCCTTTTTTTCCATTTTGCTCCTATCCGCACACCAAAGGTGCTCCTGCTATTCAGGGAAATTGAATATATTCTTCTTTATGATATTTTCCTGCCGATCTTTTTATCAAGCCTCCATGCGGGGGCGGGGCCGTCGTCTCCCCAGTATTCATCAACGCTTATAATCCTGTTATCTTCCATCCGGAAGAAGGATACCACATGAAAGGATAGAGTGCCGTCCTTTGTATGAACATGGGCCGCTGTGATCATCGTATCTCCGGCACACTCCATGCGCTGTATGCTGCCGTCCCATTCGCCGGGATATTCGCAGTTTGCCCTGACAAATTCATGTACGGTAAATTCTTCATCCGTGTTATGCCATCTGATAAGGGCGTCTTCCCTAAAAAAATCAGGCAGTGTTTTTTCATCCTGCTCCAGTACAGCCTTCCAGTAATTTTTAAGGAAAATTTCTTTTTGTTGGATATCGCTCACAGCTTTAATGCCTCCTTTTTTATCTATCTTAACAGACATTTATTAAGATTTTATGTACAATCAGCAATTTCCGCTGCATTCCGAACGATAAAGAAAAACAACGTTTTCTGAGGGTATTTTATCAGTCTGCCGGGGCATCTGCCGTATTCAGTGCTTTCTTCAAATCCTCCATATATACTTTCTGCTGTCTGGCAAGATACATTCCCGCAAAGGGCTTCATCCACACCTTTTTTGCGGTCACCTTTTCCGTAAAATCAAGCATCGTGCCTCTCTGTGTCTGTTCCAGAATACCGATCCAGTGTCCCTGGATATTTTCGTTTTCCATATCGAACTCATAGCGGTTCATGGGCTTACATACTGTAATCGTAAAGGTCGTAGCAAAGCCGTCACGTGTATATTCCCGGAACGTCTTTCCAGGCTCCAGGATTTCTATCCTGTCCAAATCACTGCGCCAGGAATAATTTTCCAAGCTGGTTATCAAATCCCACACCGCAGCTATGCCCGCGTTCACTTCTTCTTTTCTGTTTGCTTCCGCCATGTCTGATTTTCTCCTTATAAGCTGTTTTATTTGATAAGCTGTATTAAATCTGGTAAAAAACTGATTTCATATGCAGGCTTTATGGAATGGTTATAAGCTTTCCTGCTGCGATTATACCAGCAGGTATCCATTCCTGCCTCATTTGCACCAACTATATCTGTACTTATGGAATTCCCCACCATCAGGCAGACGGCCGGATTATTCACGTGTAATGTATTTAGAATACAGGAATAAAAAGCTGATGACGGTTTGATTGCGCCCACTTCTTCTGATATAAATACATGGGTAATATAATTCATAAACGGAGATATACGAGATCGCTGTATCTCTGCCAGACCGTTTGTGGCAAGTACCAGCTGGCAGTATTTTGACAGTGTCCGGCACACTGCAATGGCATCCTCTTCCGGCCAGAACTCTCCTTTATACTTCTGAAAATACAGTGCGCTCAGTTGTTCCGGCGGCATTCCCGTTTTGATTTTCTCTTCCAGATGGACAAATCGTTCTACTGCATAGCTGCGGTAATATTTATGATAATTTTTTAGTATGTCTGCATTGTTTGTATTATCAAGATCATATTTCAACCAAACTTCATCGCATATCTCAATAAAAAGCTTTTGGAGCCTTTCGTCCGGTACGATTTTACAAGCTTCCATCGTCCTGAGAAAAGCATTCAGCTCGCATTTTTCAAAATTCAAAAGAGTATCGTCCACATCCAGTATCAGGTATTCGTATTTTGCCATCTTATCCTCTTTTTGCCTCGTCAGTCTACCAGCTTTTATATTATAACCGTTTCATTTTACGAACCCGCTATTATCATTATTTCATAATGATTTACATATTATAGAATACCATATCCGTGCAGAAATGAAAAATGTTTTTATAAACAAAATCGGTATTTTCCAACAGCCCCCTTTTCTTTTATGGAGATAAATTTATAGGGAGGGTGTGACCGTCATCGGTTACACCCTCCTTTATTGAGGCCACCATTTCCCGACAGCCCCCTGACTACTTATTCTGTCCCAATGCCCAGACACTCATTGTAAAATGCCTCCGCTTCATCCAGCAGCGGAATCAAAGTCTCTTCGTTATAGGTTTCCGTCGCCGGATAAACAACATCCAAAAGGAAATAAGTCCAATATTCATTGAAATCTTCACAGGTCCGCTCTCCAATCCTGTCATTTCCATGTCGGAATTCTTCATAAGCAGCATTATATAACTTCTTTATAGTAAACTGCATTCTGCTATATTCCTTCATTCTTTGACGATATTCATTGTAAGTAGTACCGCTTTCTTCATAGTAAGCTTCAAACTCCGCAAAATTGGATGCCGATTTAATTATTTTATCCTGCTCATCCATACACATCTTAAGTTCTTCTTCCGTAACAGAATACCCATTCTGTACCGCATAATAATATTGTTCCATCTGACCCGACAGCTTTTTCCTGACTGCCTGAACCACTTCCTGCCTCGGACTTACGTTTTCTGCCTGGTTAAGCATTTCTAACGCAAATAATGCCCGCAGGTCAGTTAAACTATAAGAGATATTCCAATCTTCTAACTGAAAAGCGGCCACGCCAAAGAAATGACATGACCGCCGATGCAGGGAAAGAAAATCCCCCAATTACTTATTTTTATCTTCCGCAATCAGTTTACGCAGTGCGCCGATACCGGCGCGGATAGCCGCCTCCGTGTCGTGCTCCACAGGATTATACAGGCCCGCTTTCTCTCTTTCCTGATTTGCCACCACAAGGAATACGGAGCCGCAGCGGACTTTCAGATAATCCGCAACCACAAAGAGTGCCGCGGACTCCATCTCGGAGGCCTTGCAGCCAAGGCGCAGCCACGCCTGCCATTTATTTTCCAGCTCATAGCTGACAGGCATGATTTCCGGTTCATGCTGTCCGTAAAAGGAATCCTTGCACTGCACAATCCCTTTGTGCCAGTCATGGCCGCTCTCTTTTGCCGCCGCAATCAGGGCATTTACCACATCGATGTCCGCTACCGCCGGAAATTCAATAGGGGCATATTCCCGGCTGGTTCCTTCATTGCGGATCGCTCCCGTGGCTATGACCAGATCGCCGCTTTTCACATCAATATCCATACCGCCGCAGGTACCGACCCTGACAAAGGTATCAGCTCCCGCTTTTACCAGCTCTTCCATGGCAATGGACGCGGACGGACCGCCGATTCCTGTTGAAGTTACGCTCACCCTTTCTCCGTCCAGATAGCCGGTATAGGTGACATATTCCCTGCTGTCCGCCACAAGCTTGGGAGAGTCAAAATAAGCGGCTATTTTTTCACAGCGCTTCGGATCTCCCGGCAGGATTACATAGCGCCCCACATCCCCCATTTTTATCTGAAGGTGATATTGGATTCCGTTTTCCGTATATTTCATCTTTGCTCCTGTCTGCGCGCCGCAGCGCGCTCATGAATCAGCCGGATGGCATTCCTGCCCCGGGCTTTACATCTTCCATTTCTTTTCCCCAAAAATCCCTTTCTCTATTCCCCTTACGGCTTACTGCAATGATACCCCAAAGATTACTGTTCAGCCGCTTCGACTTCCTCCGTCCAGACCGAGGTTCCGTCCGATATAAAATCAGTTGCCAGCTGCTCCCCTTCTGAATAAAATGCCTGTACTCCGCATTCCTTCAGGCGTCCTGCGATTTCCTCATTCATGGACTCGGGACTTTCCTCCCGGCTGCCTGTAATAATTCCGTACCGCGGTTTTACCTTTTCCAGGAATTCTTTTCCTGTGGAATCCGTTTTTCCATGATGTCCCAGCTTCAGGACGTCAGCTGATATCTCCCAGCCGCTTTCCAGCAGTCTGGCTTCCGCTTTCTTTTCCATATCACCTGTCATGAGAAATGCGGTTTTTCCATAACAGAACCGCAGAACCATGGAATTATTATTATCCTTTTTCTTATATAGCTTATCCGGAATCCATACCTGTACTTTTGCTGCCCCAAGCTGCAGTGCCTCCCCGCCGGAAAGGGCAACCAGCCTGGCACCGTATTTCGCGGCCAGGGCAGGTACATCGATGGATTCATAAGTAACAGAATCCGCTGCCGACAGATAAATGCATTCGGTGGGGAAATCGGCCAGGACAGCCTCCAGGCTTCCTGTATGATCCTTATGCCCATGTGACAGGAAAATCCCTTTCAGCGAATCCACCCCCTTCTGTCTGAGAAGCCTGGAAATCAGGGGGTAATCCTCTGCTTTTCCGGTATCACACAGATAATAGCCATCCTCCGGAAGCTTCAAAAGAAAAGCATCGCCTTTTCCTATATTAATAAAGGAAAGAATCATCTGATTTTCTGACGCTTCGGTGGTTTCCCGGGCATCAGCCGGCGCGCAGGAGGAAGGAAATCCGCCGCCCTCTTCCGTCGGGCCGCCCCTGTTTGCACAGCCTGTAATTAGCATCACTGTAAGAATAATGCAGATAAAGCAGGTTATTTTTTTTATCGGTCCGGTTCCGGTCTTTCTTTTTACAATCATTTTTCCTCCGAAAGCATCATTTTTTCAGGCTCTTGCAGGATTTCCAGTGTCAATGGCTGATCGTTTCCTGATAATACAGCGGCATACCCGCAGCAGGGTATGCCTCTCAGTTTATATTATTAAAGCAGCGGTACGAATCAATGAGCGCCGGCTTTATTTTATCTTCCATTTTCCTTTTGTGGACATGAAGGTTTTCCATTCTTCCACATTGCCCAGAATAAAGCTGTTTTTCGGGACCAGCAGGGAAAGCTTCTTCTGGACGACAACAACATAAATATTTTTGGAGCTGATAACCTTGGTGATGTCAGAGTATTGGAATACAGAATGCGCGCCGTTGTTGGAGAAGATTTCCAGGCCGTCCGAATAAAAGCTTATTTTTCTCTCCAGCGGTTTTCCCCCGTTATTCTCCACCTGCTTTGCGAACTTTTTATCCCTGGAGGAACGATACAGGAAGAAGGGCATTACAAGGCATACGATACCTACCAGCACAAAAATGAAGCCTGAGCTGAAGGCGCCCCCGAGAATACTGAAAAGTCCAAGGAAAATACTGAGACCGCCCATTATATAATACAGCTTTCTGTACTGGCTCATGAATGCTTTCACAAATTCCAGATAAATTTCCTTTGTGATTGTAAATTCATTCTGGAACATCAGCCGGCCGCTGATATGGAAGCCTCTGGCCATCTTCGGAATGGGCGGTATCGTGCCGACGCCGTCATCGTCCTCCTCAGCTTCAGAATCGGCGTCTTCAGATGCCTCTTCAATATCGTTGTCTTCCGCTTCGGCAACGTCTTCGTTTGCACAGCCGGCTTCGTTTTCCGCTTCCGGCTCTGCGTCAGGGAGTATGTCCTCTTTTTCTTCCATGCCTTCCGGCGCGTTCTTTTGTTCTTCCATGTTTACCTCTCATTCCGCCGCCCTTTGGCAGCTTTTTCTGTTTTTAATAGTCCGCACCGCACAGTGTCTGAACTGCCTGTCAGTGCGTCTCAAAATCAAGCTTAAGTATTCACTGGACAGTACAATTATAATAAAAAGCTTCCTGTCCGTCTACCTCTATTTTCTTCGCTTCAGCGAACAGGTATATTATCTGTGCATATTATAGAATAGAATACCATAACCGGATGTGAATGAAAAATGAATTCTTCAGAATATTATAGAAATTGTCCCTGCCGCAACACCTGCAGTCAGGGCTGCTGCTGTCAGCAGGGACCACCCGGCCCGCAGGGGCCGCCCGGGTTACAGGGGGAAACCGGGCCGCAAGGGCCTCCCGGCGCCAGAGGGGAACGCGGCCCGCAGGGGCCTGCAGGCCCTATGGGGGAACGGGGCCCTCAGGGTGTTCCCGGCCCCCGCGGAGAAAGAGGTCCCCAGGGTATCCAGGGAACCAGGGGAGAACAGGGGCTGCAGGGAATTCAGGGAATTCCCGGAGAGCGTGGGCCTGCGGGAGAACGCGGGCCTGCCGGCTGGCAGAATACTGCCTATGCCCAGTATGGAGTCACAGCCTCTCCTGCCAGCGGAAGCTTTCTTCCTCTGTATCCTGTATGGGGCGCAGGAGGGCTTACAAGCCTTCCTACGGATGATACCATTACGCTGCAACCCGGATACGTTTATGCCGTATCCTATGTTTTTCTGGCAACGCCTGAGCCCGGAAATTATTTTCAGATACTTCCCTTTATAAATGGCACGCCAAGGCTACTTTATTCCTTTACCGGCAACGCGGCTAATGGCAGAAATGCCGCGGCAAGCGCATTTTTCCTCACAAATGAAGCTCTGTATGAGCCGGTTGATCTTTCTTTCTCCCTGACCTATCCTGATACTGTAAGGAATATTGATATTTCCGGGGCTGTTTCCATATATCCCGCTGCCATCGCTGTATCGGAGGAGTTCTTCTGACATCTGTTTGAAAATTGCTCCGGGGACAAAAAGAGGTTATCATTTCCGCAGTCTTCAGGAAATGATAACCTCTTTTGCTGGCACCGGCCCTTGCCGGTTACCGGCTTTTCCACGTCTTAGTTGGCGATGCGGAAGTGCTTTTCTTTTTTCAGGGGAATCTTTTCTTCTTCGATTCCGGTAATCTCTATCCATTGGCCGTTTCGCAGCTTTTCGGTGAGGAGATCTATGTCACGTTCCCGGCCCTGGACCTCCATTTCCACCCTGCCGTCCTCCAGATTTGCAACCCATCCGGACAGGCCCAGCTTACCGGCCGCCATATATGCCGTATAGCGGAAGCCCACGCCCTGTACTTCGCCTGAGAATATCATATGCTTTCTGATTTCCATAGACAACCCTTTCCTGAACATGGTATGAAAGCCCCTCCTCATTTTCCCTCCTCAAAGAATGCAGCACAGCATGTAAAAGCTTTTTCGTCTTACAGCTTCAGCTTTTTGAACAGGTCTCCCAGGGAAGTGGTTGCCTCTTCTTTGGAGCTGTATTCTTCGGCCTGATGCGCTTCCATTTCATCGGCTTCCGTGTTCTCTTCCACCGCTTTCATGCTCAGGCTGATTTTGCCGTCATTGGTGTTCAGCACTTTTACCTTTACCTTATCGCCGGTGTTAAGCACCTCGGAAGGTTTTTTGATTCTTCTTTGTGAGATCTGTGAAATATGCACAAGGCCGCTCAGGCCTTCGGGAAGGCTGATAAATGCGCCATAAGGCATCAGGCTCTCCACCGTCCCCTCAAGGATAGTCCCGGGCGCCAGCATGGAAATCTTATGGTTGATTTCGGCTTCCGCTTTTTCCTTTTCAATGGCTTTGGCGGAAAGAACCAGCTTATTCTTTTCCTGATCTACGGTGATGACTCTGACTTCAAGCTGTTTTCCAAGCCATGGCTCCAGATCCTCCACATAGGTTAAGGACAGCTGGGAAGCGGGGATAAAGCCGCGTATTCCTTCTACAAAAGCTACTGCGCCTGCTTTTACGATTTCACTGATTTTTACCTGGATGCTTTTCTTTTCGTCCATGTAGCCCTTCAGGATATCCCAGGCGAGCACCTGGACGGCTTCCTTCTTGGAAAGGAGGATGTTTCCTTCGCCATCGTCCGTTTTAACTACTGTGGCTTCAATGGTGTCTCCGGTTTTAACATCCTCCAGGATGTTAAAGTTCGGATCGCTGCTCATATCCTCCGCTTTAATTATGCCCTGGGCATAGTACTGCAGATCCAGAATCGCGCCCTCTTCGTTAACCGCGATTACGGTACCGGTGATGATGTCGCCTTCTTTGATGGAACGGAAGGATGCCTCCAGTTCCTTTGCGTAGTCTTCCATGGTTTCTTTTCTTTCTTCCACTGTTTCGTCCGTCCTTTCTGGGGTTTTTTATAATTATAATGAAAAGCTGTGTGATTGTCGAGGGGGATGGGGGGAATTCTTTTTTTTGAGAGGGAGATATAGAAAAACAGGCAGGCGGGGAGGGGGGTGGGAGGAAGCTTTTATGGTTTGGCTGGTTCTGGATCGAGATTGCCTCTCTCTACCCCGCCATTGCATTCATAATTTGGCGTTTGCTGGTTTTGTGGGACGAAAGGGTTCTTTCGCCAAATTATGAATGTAGGGCTTCGCCCTATAGAAAAAAACAAGCAGGCAGGTCTTTGTGAGTAAACTCCCACGCTTTGCCTGCTTGTTTTTTTCTGCATGGCTCATGGGTTAGCATATCCTCGGCAACCCCTCTCCTATTAGTTCTGATAGGATGCGGGTGCCGCCGATGGGGGTGGTTAGGAGGATTTTTCCTTTTTCTTTTTGGGAAATATGGCCTATGATGGCGGCGTTCTCTCCGTAGCGGCTTTTTTTCATGCATTCCAGGGCGAGGGGGGCATCTTCGCCGGCTACTACTGCGGTCATTTTTCCTTCGTTTCCCATGTAGAGGGGATCCAGTCCCAGGAGGCCGCAGAAGCCTTTGACGGGGGCGGATACCGGAAGGCGGTTTTCTTCAAGCTCCACGCAGCAGTCGGAAGAAACCGCAAATTCATGCAGGACGGTCGCAAGGCCTCCGCGGGTCACGTCACGCATCGCTTTGATACGGACGCCTGCCTCCTGCATGGATTGTACCATTTCGCCCAGAGGGGCACAGTCGCTCAGGATCTGGTTTTCAATTCCCATCCGCGCGCTGAGAATCGCTGCATGATGCTCTCCCAGATAGCCGGAAACAAGGACCGCATCTCCTTCCCTGCACAGGGACGCACTTATGTTTACACCCTCCGGCACAAAACCCACCCCGGCCGTATTGATATAGACTCCGCCGTTTCCTTCTATGACCTTGGTATCCCCGGCCACAATCGTCACGCCTGCTTCCGAAGCAGTTTGGGCCATGGAGGCCGCAATCCGTTCAAGCTCCCCGCTCTGTGCTCCCTCTTCAATGATGAATCCGCAGGTCAGGTATTTGGGCTGTGCGCCGCTCATCAGCAGATCGTTCACCGTTCCGCATACGGAAAGCTTGCCGATATCCCCTCCCGGGAAAAAAATGGGGTTCACAACAAAGCTGTCGGTCGTTACCGCAATTCTCCCGCTTCCCGGAACCACGGCGGAATCTTCCATTCTGGAGAGCACTTCATTATTGAAATTCCGGGCAAATATATCCGCAATCAACTGAGAGGTTGCCCGGCCCCCGCTTCCATGCGCCATTGTTATCTTCATTTTCTTACCTCCGGCGTATCACAGGCTTTCCCGTGATACTGCATTAATTGTAACAGCTGTTAAAGCAGCTGCCCTCCGTGGAAACCATACAGGCTCCCTGGGGTGTCTGCGGCGTGCATACCTTTCCAAACAGAGGACACTGGGAAGGCTTTATTTTTCCCGTGAGCACCTGCGCGCAGCAGCATGCGGAATTTTTTTCCCGATCCTCGGTCAGCTCCCGGCTGCCGGCGTCGAAGGCTTCGTATTCTTTCCGCAGCACCATGCCGGAACCGGGAATGATCCCCATTCCTCTCCACGCGGCATCCGCAGGTTCAAAATATTCGGCCACCGCCGCGCGGGCCTGAAGGTTTCCTTCTCTTGTCACGGCCGAAGGATAAAAATTTGCCACCCGGCCCTTCCCCTGAAGCTTAACCAGCGCTGCAATGGCAGTAAGGATCTGTTCTCCTTCAAAGCCTGCCACCACGAAAGGGATTCCGAATTGTGCCGCCAGCCCCTCAAAGGCCTTGCTGCCCGTGATCACACAAACATGCCCGGGCGCGAGGAAGCCGTCTATTCCGCAGTCTGCGCTGCCTGCACACATCCAGGATATGACCGGCGGCATCACCTTCAGCGAGGTGAGAAGGCGGATATTTTTGATTTCTTTTTCCAACGCCTTTTTCAGCAGCATGGCATAAACAGGGGCTGTTGTTTCAAAGCCCACTGCCGCAAAAATATAAATATGCTCCCTGTCTTCCTCCGCCAGCCGTAAGATATCCATGGGCGAATAAACCATTTTCACCCGGCAGCCCCCGGCCTTTGCCTCGCTCAGGCTGCACCTGCTTCCCGGCACACGCAGCATGTCCCCGAAGGTGACGATGATATTCTGCGGTTCCTTTCCCAAATCGATCAGCCTGTCAATATATTCCGTTACCGTGACGCAGACCGGGCATCCCGGCCCTGATACCAGCTGGATGGAAGGCGGCAGAAGGCCGGGGATACCGTTTTTGTTGATTTCAGCCGTATGGGTGCCGCAGACCTCCATCAGCTTCAACGGCCTTCCCTGATAGCTCTGCAGATATTCAAGAATTTCCTTCACCCGCTATTTCCTCCAATTCTTCAAAAAGCTCCCGCAGCTGCCTGCCCTCCGTTTCCGACAGGACCTGTAAAATACAGCCCGCATGTACGAGTACCTGATCTCCCGGCTTCACCCGGACAAGCCCTGCCTCCGCCCGAACCGTATTCCCCTGAAAATCCACTGCTGCTGTTGTTCCTTCCACTGATACCACCCTGCCGGGCAACGCTACACACATATCTGTTCCGCTCCTTCTTCCTACTGTCGGCAGAAGTCCGGCAGCTTTAAAATATAAAACTGTCGGCCCGCTGCATATTTTTACTTACTGTTTCATCGTAAGGGACGCCAGCCAGGCCTGTCCCAGCGCGATGCCGCCGTCATTTCCCGGCACCTGTTCGTTTACATATACCGTAAATCCATCCTTCTCCAGAAGCTGCCGGCACCGTTCCTGTAAAATCACATTGGCAAAAACACCGCCGCCAAGCGCCACCTTGTTTTCATGAAACCGTTCTCTCAGCAGATGGCACATCTCAAGCACCATCCCGGCCACCGCTTCATGGAAGCCCAGCGCCAGTGCCTGTATTTCCGGGCCGGGGGCATTTTTCTCCCCGTCTTTTCCCCGGTTTTTATCCCTTCCGAAGGGAACAAGCTCCCTGCACAGGGTACGGATAAGCTCACGGCGATCCGCAGTCAGTCCCTCCGGTGTTTCCCTTATGGGAAAAGGCAGCCGGACAGGCGCAAGTCCTTTTTCCATGGCCCCGGCCGCGGCGTTTTCCAGGGCTATTGCGCATTCGCCTTCATAGGTATTATACTCCCGGATTCCCAAAAGCGCACTTACCGCATCAAAGAGACGGCCCATACTGGTGCTTTTTTCCGTATTGATATGGGAGGCGACAGCGGCGCCCACGGTGGCTGAATTACAATCAGGCAGGAGCTTTACACAAGCTTCATCCCGTGGAGCAAGCCCAGCATGGAGAAGATGGCACACTGCCGTCAGGGCAGCATCCTTTGCCGAGGCATCCCCGCCGCAAAGCTCTGTTTCATCCAAATGCCCCGCCCTGACAAAGGAGGAATCTGTGCATATGAGGAACTCCCCGCCCCAGATACTGCCGTCCGTCCCATAACCGGTTCCGTCAAAGATAACGGCGATGCAGCTGTTCAGCCCGTGTTCCGCCATGACTGACGCCGCATGGGCATGATGATGCTGAAACAAAAGCAGCTCCAGGTTGTACAAAGACGCTATTTTTTCAGCCTGTGCAAAGGTAAGATATCCCGGATGCATATCGCATGCCACCGTTTTGGGATGCAGTCCGAAAAGCCGCTCCATCCGCTCTTTGGCGGCCATATAGGTCTGGAATACCTTATAATTTTCCATATCGCCAAAATATTGGCTCATATAGGCCCGGTTCCCTGAAGCAAGGCAAAAGGCCGATTTCAAATCCCCGCCCATGGCCAGCACCGTGCCTGTGCATTCCCCGGGAAGCAGAATGGGGGAGGGTACGAAGCCTCTGCTGCGGCGAAGCATCTGGGGCCGCCCTCCGGTAACACGCATCAGGGAATCATCCAGCGGCGTTACGATTTTTCTGGTATTCCAGGCTATGCCATCCAGGCAGGAGGGCTGCTGCTCCCACAGCTGCTGTATTTCTTCCTCGGTTGTAAGAATCGGTTCCTCCGTTACATTGCAGCTGGTCATAATAAGCGGCCCTGCCTCCTCCGTGAGCATCTGATGAAGCCCTGTACAGGGAAGGAAGGCGCCCAGATAACGGCTTTCACCGCCTACTGCATCTGAAAAAGCCTTACCGCCTTCTTTCCAGGAAAGAAGGACAATCGGCCTTGCAGCGGAACACAGAAGCTTTTCCTCCTCCGAGGACAGGATACAGTATTCCCGGATGCTGTCAAGGGATGGGAACATGACCGCAAAGGGTTTTTTCTCCCTGTGCTTCAGTATGCGCAGCCTCCTGACAGCGTCTTCAGATGCCGGCTGGCAGGAGAGCTGGTACCCTCCCACTCCCTTTAACGCCAGGACTCCGCCGTTTTTCAGCTGCCTTATGGCCGCCTCCAGCGCTTCGTCCCGGCTGAGCACGGTGCTGCCGTTATCCGTCCATAAAAGCTGAGGCCCGCAGTTCCTGCAGGAAATGGTCTGAGCATGCCTGCGTCTGTCCGCCTGCCGTGTATATTCCCGCTGGCACGCAGGGCACATGGGAAATTCACGCATGGTAATATGTTCCCTGTCGTAAGGAATTTCTTCAATAATACTGTAGCGAGGACCGCAGTTCACACAGCTGATGAAGGGATAGTGAAATCTTGCGTCCGATGGATTGTGCATCTCGGCAAGGCAATCCTCACAGACAGGAAGATCCGGCGGGAGCAGCGGAATGTCCGTTTCATTTTTCCCTTCGCTAGGCACGATATAAAAGTCTGCCGGGCAGTTCTCATCTTCCGGACTCTTTTGCGCCAGCTTCTTGGCACGCACCTCTTTTACCTGGGCCGCCGGAGGGGCAGACGAACGAAGGCGACAGATAAATTTATCCATCGCCTCCTCGTTTCCAAATGCATCTATCTTCACTACGCCGCCGCTGTTGCAGACGCTGCCGCTGATATGAAGTTCTTCCGCCAGGGCGGCAACAAAGGGTCTGAAGCCCACGCCCTGGACCACTCCCGTAATGGTGATTTCGTATCTCATGCTTTACCCTGTGCTTCGGAAGCGTTTGCTGCCGGGGCCGCATTTGCCTGCGCCGTATTTACCGGGGCGGCATTTGCCTGTGCCGCAGGCTTTGACGCAGATGCAGCCGCCGCCGGGGCAGCCGGCTTAACCACAGGCTTTACCACCGGATCGGGCATATTTGTTTTCAGGAAGCTTTCCGTTTTCTTCACGTCCCCGGGCTGTGTATAGGTTTGCTTCATGGAAAGGCATTTCTTCGGGCACACCTCTACACAGCAGCCGCACTGGATACAGCCAAACCGCTGGATTTCCCAGGTTTTGCCGGCCCGATCCACTGTAATGGCTCCGGTGGGGCATTTTCTGGAGCACAGGCCGCAGAGCACACAGGTGTCTATATCGATTTCCACGTGGCCCCTTGTCCTGTCAGGATATTCTCTCGGCTGCTCAGGATAAGGCCTTGTGGCGGGCTTGCTGAACAGGTTCTTGAGAACCGTACCCGTGAATTTCATGGTGTTCATGTTTTTCATATTAACCTCGATTCCTGCGGAGTTCATACCGCATTTTCCGTCACAGTCCGTACATCTTAACTGTGACGACTTTTTTCTTTCCTGCCAATGCGCTGCAGTTTGGCCAGCCGCACTGAATGCAGCTTCAGCCGCCCTGTAACGTCAACGCTCCGTACAGCTGATGCAGGGATCGATTGTCAGAATCAGAATCGGCACATCCGCCAGCTGGCAGCCCTTTAAAGTTTCCAGCAAAGCGGGCAGATTGGCAAAGGTAGGGGTGCGGACCCTGAAACGGTCAATAAATTTCGTGCCGTTTGCCTTTACATAGTAGATGGCTTCGCCTCTGGGCTGCTCTTCCCTCATGAAGTACTCCCCTTCCGGGAAGCCCTTGAAGGGTACTGCCACTTCACCGCCGGGGATCCTGGAAATTGCCTGCCTGATGAGATCGATGGACTGGAAGATTTCCCGGATACGCACGTCACATCTTGCATAGCAGTCGCCTATATCACTGGTCACGGGTTCAAAATTCAGATCTGAATAGGCTGCATAGCCCAGCTTCCTGTTATCCAGGGCGATTCCGCTGGCACGCATAAACGGGCCGACCGCTCCAAGATCATGAGCCTGCTGCTTTGTCAGGAAGCCCACATCGCGCAGACGGCTGTTAACAGCGGTATCTTCCAGGAAGGTCCTGGCCACCACCTTCAGTTCCTTTTCAATATCATTAAAATCAGCAATAAAACTGCGCAGCATGGAAGCATCCATATCCTTGCGCTGTCCGCCGATCTTGTTTACAGAAAAAATAACCCGGCCGCCGGTGGAAGCTTCAAACATATCAAGTACCTTTTCCCGGATTTTCCAGGACTGCATGAACAGGCTTTCGAACCCGAAGGCATCCGCCAGAAGCCCCAGCCAGAGCAGGTGGCTGTGGATTCTTGACATTTCACACCAAATGGTGCGCAGATACTGCGCCCTGGGCGGTATTTCTATGTTCATGATGTGCTCAACGGCTTCGCAGTAGCCCATACCATGCATAAAACTGCAGATACCGCAGATACGCTCCGCCACGTACACATATTCCGTAAATTCTTTTTTCTCAACGAGCTTCTCCAGCCCTCTGTGGACAAAACCAATGGAAGGGACTGCTTCCACTACCTTTTCATCCTCTAAAACCAAATCCAGATGAATCGGCTCCGGCAGAACCGGATGCTGCGGTCCAAAAGGAATCGTACTGCGTGTGGACATAATCTATTCTCCTTGTCATTACCCTCTGAAGGGTGCCTCTTGCTTGATACGGTACAGGTTTCCATGATAATCCAGGGTGATCATCTTAATGGGGATTCCAAAAAGATCATGGATTTCATTCTCATAAAGGAATGCCGGCTCATAAATATCACTGATGCTTACGATTTCCGTATCCGGTGAAATAACGAGCCGCAGCCCCACCATTTTATATTCTTTACCGAAGGAGTAGGTCACTTCCATTTTATCTCCCGCTTTCGCCGCGCAAATCTGGACGATCCGGTAATCCCTGTGCTTCAGCTTCAGGACCTCCGTAACCAGATTTTCCGGTTCCACCTGCATGATTTCGCCGTCAATCATTTTGCTCCTCCTTCCTGCTTCGCCTGTATTTTCTCTTCTTTCTTCCGCGCGGCGCGTTCCTCTCTCTTTTTATCCAGAAGAGCCACGGCCTTTACCACGCCGTCAATGATCGCTTCCGGTCTTGCCGCACAGCCCGGCACATAGATATCCACCGGAATGATGGTATCCACGCCGCCGATAATATTATAGCATTCTTTAAAAATGCCGCCGTTGCATGCGCAGATTCCCACCGCTACCACCACCTTCGGCGAAGGCATCTGGGAATAAAGCTGCTGTACCACCGGTTTATTCTGTTCATTAATTCCGCCGGTAATCAGGAAAATATCCGCATGCTTCGGGTTTCCCGTATTAATGACCCCGAACCGCTCCACATCGTATACCGGAGTCAGGCAGGCCAATACTTCTATATCACATCCATTGCAGCTGGAGCCGTCATAATGCAGCAGCCAGGGTGATTTTGATACTTTCATGTTACATCCTTCCTTTCCTGCTGCGATTACTTCATCAGCATGACTATCATCAGGTTAATCCCGCCGGCCGCCAGCGTCACGATCCAGGTCCATTTCAGCATGGTCTGCCATCTCACTCTGGGGAACACGTTATCGATCAGCGTTTCCAGAAGGAATGAGGCCAGACATACCAGAATGGCTGCAGGAATGCTCAACCAGCTGGAGTTAACGATGAAAAGTCCGATGACTCCCAGCAGGAACACATTTTCATACCAGTGGGAAAGAGTTACCAGCGCCAGGATATTGCCGGAAAGCTCCGTAGTCAGGCCTCTGACCATTTCCTGATGGGCATGGTGGGAGGTACTGATGTCATAGGGTGATTTCCTGAACTTAATGGTCAGGATATAAAGGAAGCCGATAAAAAATCCGGGCAGAAGGCAGATCGCGGAAATATTGCTCTGCGCAATCTCCTTTACGGAAAAGCTTCCCGTCGCAATATAAAATCCAATGGCCGTCAGAAGCACCATCGGCTCGTAAGCCATCATCTGCATCAGCTCTCTTTGCGCCCCCATGGAGCTGTACGGCGCATTGGCCGAGCAGGCCGACATAATAAAGAAAATACCCGCCAGCGTCAGTGCGAAGAACACCAGCAGAATGTCTCCGCCCCAGAAGAACAATGCCCCTGTGAACACAACAAAAACCAGGAATCCGCAGACAAGGAAATCCTGCACGCTGTTTACCACAACGGACTGCTTTGCAAAGAGCTTGTTGATGTCATAAAAGGGCTGCAGCACGGAAGGCCCTTTCCTGCCCTGCATCCTGGCAGCGACCTTACGGTCAATGCCTTCCAGGAGGCCGCCGATAAAAGGCGCGCATACGATATACAGAATGGCAAACCAGAAATATTTTGACATTACAGCGCACCTCCTATCGTCATAATCATCAGAATAATCAAAGCCCCGCTGGCCAGTACCAGGGAAGGCAGAAGAAGCTTGTTTTCCGCAAAATAATCCGGCATATACCAGTTTGCCAGATACATATGCTTTTCTTCACCGAAGGAATCCGTGAAGTTCCTGTCGTCTCCCGCATTGGCTCCGCCCATGTAGGACATGACGATCTTGTTTTTCTTTCCAAGTGTGAGAATCCGCACCGCTATCGGAAGAACGAGGATGGTACACAGCATCATGATCATGATGTACAGGTTGCCGGTTCCGATAAGGTTGGGCACGTACTGATGATACATTTCCATCAGGAAAGGCTCAATCAGATAGGTGGACACCAGAGGGAAGGTCAGGCACAGTGTAACCATGAGTACGCTCAGGGAAATCAAAGAGGTCCATTCGCTTTTCTTGGTCACGTTATTCAGGCGTTCCGAATGATGATGCACCGCTACCAGGGTGCCCAGCCACTTTGTCCAGTAAAAAAGTGTGGTGGCGCTGCCGAATACCAGGAAAATAACCAGCAGGATGCTTCCTGAATCCACATAAGCCTTTAATGCGGCCCATTTGGAAATCAGCATGCCGAAGGGCGCAAGGAACATACCTGCAATACCGATAATCATAACATAGGCCAGCCCGGGCAGCTTCACAATCAGCCCGTGCATATCTTCAATATTCCTGCTTCCCGTACAGTTCTCCACCGCGCCCACGGAAAGGAACATCAGGGACTTGGACACCGCATGGAACATCATCAGAAGGATCGCAGCCCACACCGCTTCATGCATACCCACACCGGCACAGGCTGTAATCAGCCCCAGATTGGAAATTGTGGAATATGCCAAAACCTTTTTCCCATCGTCCTGGGAAATGGCCAGCATGGAGGTTACAAGGAAGGTAAAGCCGCCGATGGTGGTAACCATCAGGCCCGCCAGATTGCCTTCCATGGCAGGCGCCAGACGGATTAACAGGTATACGCCCGCCTTTACCATGGTTGCGGAATGCAGCAGCGCGCTGGTAGGCGTAGGCGCCACCATGGCTCCCAGAAGCCATCCGGAAAAAGGGAGCTGCGCGCTCTTGGTAAGTCCTGCAAAGGCAAGAAATACCACCGGGATCAAAGCCAGGCCCGCTTTCGCATCCGAGCTTACCGCAAGGGCCACCAGATCCTGGATATTGATAACCTGGAGGGAAATCGCCGCATAGGCAATTGCCACCGCAAAGCCCAGGCCGCCCAGCAGGTTCATCCACAGGGCCTTAAAGGAATTCTCCATGGCCTCATCCGTCTGATTGTAGCCAATCAGCAGGAAGGAACAGATACTGGTGATTTCCCAGAAGAAATAAATCCAGATCAGATTGCTGGAGAAAATCAGCCCCATCATGGCTCCCAGGAACAGAAACAGCATACCGAAGAAAAAGTATCTTCTGTCCTTGTAATCCAGATGGTGTCTGTTGTAATCCTTCATATATCCAATTGCGTACACACAGATCAGACAGCCTACTATACCGATGATCAGACTCATGGCAATGGTCAGCTTGTCCGCAAAAATATGATCGCCGGGTATCTCCGTCCGGCCGGTAAGCTCCAGCCAGGTCATCAGCCCCGTCTGCGCAATGGACAGCAAAGCACAATAATACTTTCTGAATTTAAAGCTGTAATAAAATACAAGAACTACCAGCGCCCATTCCACTACCAGCATCAGCATATCGATACCGTGTGTGTGAGGCAGGTAGGAGACGGTCTCCCCTGAAACCAGGCTGGTTACCGCAAATAAAATGACTGCCGCTACTAAAATCCCGCAGAGAGTAAACTGGACGCATCTTCTGACCAGTCCGCTCTTTCTCATGCATGACATAACGAGCGCAGCAAAGAATGGAAACAGAATTAAAAAACCTATCATTCCCATATGGAATATCCCCCGCTTTCGCCTTATTGGACTATTATTCAGGCTTCCAGGTGGGTAGTACGTGTGCCGGACGTATTGCTCATCTTTTGAAGTTTAAATCAGTCCTTATCCATCCTACTTCTCTTGTCCAAAAGTGTCAAGTGACAAGTACAAAAATTTTGTTAAAACAAAAAACATCACGACACTATTCTGTGGTATAATAAGAAAAAAGGTAAATTTTTAACAAACGCACTGAAGGCCGCAAATACGGGCGGAAACGCTTCCGCCTGTGCTCTGCCTGCCGCATTTTCTTAATTAAAAGGAGGAATTTCCATGAAATGTCTGTTCAGCTATGCCAATGAATATGTAAAGGAATCTGACTGGAAGGATCTGGCTCTGGTTAAATTCTGCCTGTGTGCCACAGGCGTCATGATAGGCCTTTGCATTCCCAAAGGAAAAAAGAAAGTGCCTTTATTGATCGCAGGCGCTGTTTTCACAGTGACCTACATACCGCTTATGACAAAATTTCTCCGTATCATACTTCGTAAGGATGAAAATGCTGCATGCGAAGAAGAATAGGATAGGGAAAAACCGGACAAAAAGGGAACTGCCTGTGAAGAAAGGGCGGTTCCTTTTTTTGCCGTCACAAGGCTGCAGGCTGATCATAAATTTTTTTTATTTAAGCGGACCAAAATCCCCCTCCTGCCATCTAATCATTGTAATGACCAGAAAGTCCGGACGTTATTACAAGGAGAAAACTTATGAAAACACTGATTAAAAAAGCACAGCATAAGGATGCCGATGCCTTTGTGGAGCTGATGCAGGAAAACATGAAGGACATGTATAAGGTTGCCCGAGCCATTTTATCCAACGATGAAGATGCCGCAGATGCCATCCAGGACACAATCCTGGCCTGCTGGGAAAAGATACATACCCTGAAGCAGGAAGAATTTTTCAAAACCTGGCTCACGAGGATATTAATCAATAACTGCAACCTCATACTCCGAAAAAAACGAAAGCTTGTGCTGGATGACAGTATCATGGACATGCAGGCCGGCTGCGAATGCGACGGCTACGAAAACACCGAATGGAAAGAAATGCTTGGGTGTGTGGATGAGAAATACCGTGTCATCATTATTCTGTACTATGTGGAAGGTTTTAAAATCAGGGAAATCGGCGAAATACTCCATGAAAGTGAAAGCGCCATAAAACGGCGGCTTGCATCCGCACGCAAGCAGATGGAGCTGGCCTATTATCCCGAAAAACGGAGGAATGCCGAATGAAACAAAGTGAAAAAATCATTTCCGGTTTACAGCAGGATATTGTGCTTCCCGATATAGTATTGCAGAAAGCCGATGACGCCTTCAGCCGTATTCTGGCCGAAAACGAAAAAGGAAAACAGCCTGCTGCCAGCCAGGGCAGAGGAAAAAACAGCCGCCATAAAAAAAGAAAACGCTTCCCGGTCTGGGCAAGGGGACTGACCGCTGCCGCCGCAGTGTTAATTGCAGCCTTTGGCATCTGTGCCGCCAATCCGGTTATGGCTGCCAAAATACCCATTATAGGCCATCTGTTCTCTCTTTTGCAGGACAAAATCAGCTTTTCCGGGGATTATACCGGCTATGCCGAACCTCTGGACGGCAACGTGCAGACAGATCCGGAAACCGGAGGGGACTCTTCTGTTACCGGCAATCGGGGAACATCTTCCTACTCCCAGACAGTAAACGGCGTGACCGTAACCCTTTCCGAGGTTTACTGCAATCAGGAAGCTTTGAATATTTCCCTTATTATAGAGGGAAATGAAGATTTTCAGGACAAAATTATGACAAACCAGTTCGGGAAGCAGTCCCTCTTTCTTGATATGGATACTGATTTCAGCTTCCGGGATACTCCTGTTATGGCAGGAAGCGGCAATATTGAAGGCAGCTTTCTGGATGCCAGGACGTATGCGGGTGTCTGGCGGCTGGATTTAAAGGATGTTCTTTTCGACGTATCGGAAATCGACAGAATGACCAGCGAGGCGGAAGCAAAAGGCGAGGAATTCGTGGTGAACCAGGAGGTTCTGGACAAATATGGAAAAATGCTCACGCTGCCTGATGAATTCACACTGAATATCGATTTGAAAAGAATTGAAGGTATGCTTGCCAACCCGCCGGAAATCGACTGGGGTATGAGTAAGGAGGAGTTGGAGGCACTGTCTGATGAGGAGTTCCAGGCGCTTCATGACCGCATTTTTGAAAAATACGGACTGAACAAGCATCCCAATACCATGCAGCATTACTGGTTCGAAGGCCCCTGGACCTTTACACTGCCCATTAAGGTCAATACCGCCAATAACCGCACCATATCCGTAAATGATGTGAATGAAGCCGGTATCGGGCTGGAATCCGTCACGGTTACGCCATTTGAAATCCATATCAATGAAGTCTATCTGAACCATGACAAGGCGGACTATTTCCCTGTTGTTCTTGACGCCCAGGGAAAATATATCGACTCCGCAGGTTCCGACGCCGCCTTCCTGCCCGTGGCGGATCACGATATTTCCAGAATTACCGTTTATCTGTGCGACTATCTGGAATATATGGATGAACTGAAAGGGCTGAAGTATGAAGATAATTTCAGGGAACTGCTGGAGGAACGGGCGGTTTATAAAAAAGAGGTTGTGCTTGAGTGACAGGGTATCGTGAATGGGAATGCCCGGATTAGAAAACATACTGGTCAGGGCCTGTCAATGACAGGCCCTGATGCAATACAACCACAAATTTTTAATTCTGTTTTGCTTCCAGCTCATCAAAGGAATCCTGGCTCACCGGATAATAATAATAGAAGCCGGTGGCATAATCACAGCCAATGCTCTTTAAATACTCCGCCTGCTCTTCGTTTTCTACTCCCATGCAAACCACCTTCAGATGCAGCTGACCGCAGAAATTCATGATGCTTTGGATGACCGTTTTCCCTTCCGGCTTATCAACGTGACGGATAAGGTCGTGCCTTAGCTTAATGCTGTCCACGCCGCAGTCAAGGAAATCAAAAAAAACACGATCCAGTTCCAGCCCGGCCAGACAGATATGAAAACCATATCCGCGCAGTTTGCGGATTGTGTCCATAAAGCTGTCAGAACGGCTCATTTCGACCATCTGGTTCAGCTGTATTACAATTCTGTCCCGATCTATTCCATATTGCTCCGCAACCGTATTAAGTTCCTCCGCGAACTGTTCATCTCCTACGTTCTCAACCGTAAAATTAAACAGCAAATCCAGCTTTTTCCCCTTATCCGCCTCCTCTCTCAGGAAACGGCAGCCCTGACGGAAAATATCCATGTTCATTTTCCCTGTAAGCTGCTTACGTTTAATTACATCCAGGAAATCTCCCGGCTGCATAAGTCCCCGTCCCGGATTCTGCCAGCGTACAAGCGCTTCGGCTCCCATAATTTTCCCGCTGCCTATCTCAACAATCGGCTGGAGATACATAATGAATTCCTGATGCATAAGGCCATGTATTGCCTCATGTTCCATGGCATATCCCGTTACGGTCTCCCGTTCTACCATTTCATCGTATACCGCGCATTCCATAAAATGGTTCCGCGCAAACTCCGCTGCAATTTCCGCTCTCTGAATTGTTTTCAAAGGCTCCGTTTCAAGTCCTGCCATGCGGTAAATACCGGTATGCGGTTCCAGGAAGTATCTCTTCTGCTGCTTCTTAACCGCTTCCGCGATCCCTTCATGGATCTTTCCGATTCTTTCTTTTATACTGTCCACACTGGTATACTGCAGGAAAAACACATAATAGAATTCATTGAACCGTGACATTGCTTCCTGTTTTTCATCCAGCATCGGTTCACAGAAATCACGTATTATCTGCAGCACCTTTTCAGATTCCGGATACCCGTATATATGGCTGATCGTTTCAAGACCGGCATCCAGGAAAAGCACCGCATAATGTTCCCTGTTGCCGTCGTTTATCCGTTCTGAAAATTTCTGTTTCCAGGCCGTAAAATTATCCCCGCCCGTCAGCTCATCCCGATAAGCAAGCCGTATTACCTCCCTCCGTTTTCTTATGAGGTAAAGAAAAAGCGCAAGGACAGCCAGCAAAAGGATAATAATTGAAATCCACATGTAAACAGCAGGCTTCCTGTTCTCCTGGTAAACAGATCTTGCATACTGCAGCAGCAGGTTTTCCAATCGTGCATCATCTATGCCATCCAGCCCGGCTTCCAGTTTTTTCAGGTCTTCTTCCTGCATGCTTTCCGTATAAGCAAGACAAATATTTACCTTATCTTCCCCTTCCTGAAATACAAAACTGACATTACTCTTCCTTAGTCCCGCCTCTTCCAGTTCTTTTTCGGACAGGTCCAGTGTCCATACAGCATCCACCTGTATATTTCCTGCCAGCTCCAGGCGTTTGTCTGTTTCCGACGGATCCACATAATGGATGCCGAGTCCGGATTGTCCCGCCGCTTCTTCCAAAATATCCGGCAATACTCCCTGGTAGTTTTTGCTCTGGCTGTCATAATATTCAAGAGGCCAGGAATCCGGAATCCCTGCCATATATATCACATCCTCAGCGCCAAAAACAGCTCTGAGAGGCACCAGGAACCATAGAGCGGTAAATATGGCCGCTGCAGCAGGCCATCCCATAATTTTCCTTCTTTTCCCTTTATATTCACGCATTTTTGCCTTCCACCTTCTGTTCTTCCGATTGCTTCAGTTGAATTTTCTGACGCTGAATCTGTCCCCACACATTTTTCTTTTTCCGATAGCCGATAAATGCCGTCATTCTGGTGAACGCCTGTATAAAACGGAAAAATACGCTTTCCGAAATACACAGATAAATTGATTTAACCACATCCAGAAAGGACAACTTGATGTTCTGCGTATAAATCCTTGCAAAAAAAGCAGTAATTGTAAGTACCGCTCCGTAAAGCGCATAAATCATGAAAAACAGCACCATAAAAGGGACGTTTATCAGATTAACCGCATATGCAAGTATAATAGTGAGCAGACCAAAAAGCTCAATAAACGGCGACAGCAGTTCATAAAGAAGATAGTATAAATAGGACACATAGCCCACCACGCCGAACTCAGGGGCAAGAAACATCCTGCGATGCTTGCTCAGGCACTGGAACAGCCCCAGATACCATCTGCGGCGCTGCTTCTTCAAATCCTTAATGCTGGACGGACACTGGCTCCAGCAGATGGCGTCCGGAACATAACGGATACTGTAGGAGATTTTATTTATCCGGCAAAAGGAATGGAGCTTTACCACCAGTTCCATATCTTCTCCCATGGTATCGGTATCATATCCCTTCACAGCGGCTGCCATATCCTTCCTGAATAAACCGAACGCCCCTGAAATAATCAGGTTGCCGTTAAATTTATCCAGGAAAATACGGGATGCCATAAATGAACGGTCATATTCCAGAATCTGCATCCCCACAATCGGATTCCAGGGCATATGGTAGTCCACCAGTTCTCCTTCATTAAGAACCGCACAATTAGAAATACGTACCAGTCCTCCAACGGCTACTATGGTATCATCCTGTAGTACCGGTTTTACAATTTCCTTCAGCGAGTCCTTCTGCAGAACACTGTCAGCATCCATACAGATAAAGTATGGATACCTGGAGGCATTAATGCCCATGTTCAAAGCATCAGCCTTTCCGCCGTTTTCCTTCTGCACAAGGGTAACAGTAATACCATTCACTACCGTTTCATAAACGTTGATTACCCTTTTACAGGGAATCTGGCGGTTAATCGGGCGATTTACCTTTCTGAGCGAAAACGTATCAAGGAGCACCTGCGTTGTATTATCACTGGATCCGTCATCCACCACAACGATTTCATACAGCCTGTAATCCATCATCAGCAGGGATTTAACCGTATCCGCCACAGTGATTTCCTCATTATAAGCAGGAACGATAATAGTCACCGGCACATAATAATCATGTGATATTTCATTATGATATTTTTTCTTTTTGTTTTCTTTATACAAATCCAGTGAGCCATATATGACAGACAGCATCAGAAATGTGGAATAGCCCAGCAGATATATAACAAAAATGACGCCAACACAGCTGTAAAATAACTTTATCGCATCAAACATTTACCTGTCCCTCTTTCATTTCCTGCTGTCTGATTTGTTCCTTCTCCAGAACGTATCTGATAATTTCCCTGGCATACCGGTCTCTTCCGTTTTCCACATCGAAAAGCCGGAGCCTTGATATTCCCAGACCGTAAATCAGGGCCTCCGCGCAGTTAAGGCGAACATACCAGTTAGCCGCCTTCAGGCCTTCCTTCAGGCAGAAAACAGTATCCTCCCCCGGATAAGACGCAAGGGCGGAGGCGGCCATCGCCGCATACTCCCAGTCTATATATTCCTGATAACGGACGTAGTTCTGAAGAATTTCCCTGACTGGCTCATAGGGATATCTGCGGAAATAACGGATAGCTTCCAGCTGTATCTCCTTATCTTCATTTTTTCCTGACAGCAGCGTAAAAAACTGCTGCTGAAAGTCCCCTGTAAAAAAACGGATAAACTGCATGACCGGCAGAAAAAGTGTGGTACCAAACTCTTCCCTGTGGGCGAAAAGCAGCTTTGCAAGCTCCTTCCTGTCTCCCCGGAAGCTCAAAAGGCCATCGGCCAGCAGCTTACGGCTGTGGCTAATTTCATTGTCCTCCAGCTTTCTCCATATGGCCAGAATTGCACTTTCATTGCCAATGGCATAAAAAGCCCTCATTGCATTTTCACGGGCATTTACATCCTTGCCTGTAATCATATCCATGAGGAAATCCATAATGCCGTCAAAGCTTTCCCTTCCTTCATCAATTCTGAATTTTTCAATCAGATAGGCAAAATAAGCCTGCTCAATCGTATCCCTCTTACGGTATACGCCTGCCAGCTCCAGAAATACGCCCCGCAGGCTTCGCAGATATTCCGCGGTGTATTCCTCCGGCGCCTGTTGCTTTACAGTAAGCACGGAGTATTCAAACGCCCGCAGCTTTTCCGGATTTTTCAGTTCCTTCCTCAGCCTTTTGTAATGTGCGGCCTCAGGCTCCCCGGCCTCCTTCAGCCGTTCGATTTGAGCCGATATTTCTCCTACAAAGGACAGGCTTCTTTTTTCCAGCGCCCTTCCTTTATATTTGTCAGCAAAAATATAAAGGATATTGAAAACAAGCACGGATAGGCAGCTTGCCATATAAATATACAGGATAACCTCCGGCCGGAATGACAGCACATGCATGATGCTCCTCCTTTATACTACCCGGCATTTTTTGCCCATATTTCCTTTACAGCATAGTAAGACTGCTTCAGGCGCTCATGATACTCGGGATTTTTTCCCCATCCCACCAGCGGCATTTCTCCCATTCTGATTCTTGTCCCTTTATCCTCCGACGATCCAAGCCCCGCATATATACTGTCAATCTTCAGATTCTCAATGCCGTAATTTTCATAGTAATCATCGTGTATCTGCTGTTCTGCGGGATTGGAAAAATTAAGAAGCTGCCAGGGAAGGCGGATTTCGATTTCATTGCCTTTTACAATAAAATCCGATACGGAATTATAGTCTTCACTGTAAGGGTTCCCGTTTCCAAAGGTGAGGCGGCCTGTTTCGAATCTTTCAGCCATCTTATCTTCTTCCTGGACTGCATTAATTTTACCGAGCTGCATCGCCATATAAATATTGACAAATAACGGTGAATCTTTATCCGGGACATTAAAATAGGGATTTTCTTCCCCGTAATCTTCTGCAAAAATTACCCGGAATGCCTCGTATCGCTCCTGAACCAGCACCTTGCTGTTATCTTCACCATCAAGAACGATCAGGAAATCTGCCTGACGGTCAAATTTAAGTTCTTCTTCTTTCGCATAATAGCTTCCTGTTTTCGGGGTAAAATCGACAGGAATATAGAGAATTTCCTTCGGATTCGGATGTTCCTGATGTATTCTGAAATATATAAATTTCTCGTCGTATTTCATATACAGCTGGGAGCTTCCATAATCTGCAATCAGCTCCTTCTCGCTCCATTCATCCACATCCCCATCCGTATAACATACGCTTGTCTCCTTGCCCGGATCAAAAGCCATAAGTCCGAAGAACTGTTCATTTGTCTGGAAATCACTCCAATATGCCGTTTTGGATAAATCAACATTAGCCATGGTATTCCAGGTCCTTTTAAACCATTCATCCTGCCAGGAAAAAATAACACAGCCGGCACATCCGGCCCTGCGGATGTCTTTATAGCTTTCCACAATAGCCGTCCCTTGTTCCTGTTCCGACATATAGCCCTGGGATCGAGCTGTAAATAAGTCAAGCTGTGCCCTTCCTCTGGAGGTAGGGACGCCGAATTCCGATATAACCACCGGCATTTTATGATGCCTGCAGAGTAATTCCAGATAAATGCCATAGGTGTTATAATCACCATCTTCCAAACGATATTCTTCAGCGAACGGGATTTCATTCTTCCAGCTGTCATAGTGGGCCAGATAATCCGGATAATAGGAATACACATGATAAGAAGCAAACTGTCCTGATTTAAAACGATCCGTAGAAAGAATATGCTCCACATCCACGCTGGCGCACTTCATAAAAAGCTTTTTGACCTCTTCCGGATAATCCAGTGGATCTGTTGTAGGCCAGTTGGAGAAAGCGATAAGCCGCTGTTCTTTATATTTTTCACTTTCATACCTGATGATTTTGTCTCCGACTTCAGCAAGCATAGCTTCAAATGGCGTGGCTTCTTCGGACGTATACATATAATCCCCATGATAGCTGTTATTTTCCGGCTTCATATGATTCGTATAGGCGACGGTAACATCTTCCCATTCTACGCCCAGAATATAACCCAGCACCCAGTCTGAAATATCCTTATTATAAACCCCACTGGCACTGGTCGCCTGGTAACCCAGATTGATTTTACGCCTGCCGTGAATAACATCCACAAGCGTTCTGCAATCTTCCAGGAGCGCCTCTCTAAAGGAGTCATCATAGGCATCCACATGTGAATTCTGGACATAATCGTTCACCCATACACCATGCAGTATATATAAGGGATTAGGATTATCCTTGTTATATTCGTATACCGCCTCGTAAAAATCCGGTATCTGTATAGTATAAACACGGATGGTATTCGCCCCCATCTCCTGAATCATACCAAACCAGCGAAGATACGTTTCCTTATCAATCGCAAACTCTGTGGAAAAATATCCCGGTATTCCTACTCCCATGTCAACGCCCCGGATTTCAAAGGGCTCCATTCCCTTTCCCGTATCAGCCAGGATTTCTTTTCCCTGCGTAGTCGCAAAAAAAGAGACCTCCTGATCTTTATTTAAATCTATATATACACCCCATCGGTAATACGCCATATCAAGCAAAAAAAGGAGAAGGATTGCCGTAATTGCCGCAATTAAAAACTTTTTCAATTGATTGCCCCCAATCAGTGGTTAAACTTCTTATTTATCGATTCATGGCTGTAGGAACGCAAATCCTCAATATGCTCATCCATCCACCTCATACGCCTGACCAGACGCGTTTCATATTGTTCCACAGCAGCTTCATAGGAGCCTATTTTCCGCTCATCCTCATACAGCAGATCCTTTTCCGGCAGGAAACTGTATCCCCATTTTTCAAAATTGCGTTCTATGGCCGGGCCCAGATAACTCTGTACCCCGGCGATATAGCTTTCCATCGCTTCTTCACTGAGTATCCCCTTACGCAGCTGATGGTATCTTGTTATCACCTTTTCCATAAAAGTTTCATCCTTACACAGCATGAAATACCAGGGACGGTTCTGCATAAAGAAGCCTGCCATCGGAGTCTGATCTTCTATATAATTATCACAACAGTTATTGAAATCCCAGACGCACATTTTAAGCTTTCCGCTGACATCCTTATAAAAATAAGTGGAATAAAGACCCGCGTCTGTATTCTGGGTAACTTCATTTATGATAAAGTAATCGACAAAGCTGTCCACATCAATATAATTCTGATATCCGTATCTGGCCGTATCATAGTCAAAGGAATATAATGCTTTTTCAAATCTGGAAAAATCACGGCTGATGTATTCAGTCAGTTCCGGCGTTATCCGTGATGCTCCCGGATATTTTACCTCCAGCTTTCCGTTGATTCTCAAAGCATAGCTTGTAAAATTATCCAGGTACTGCACATCATTGACACTCTCACGGTCAGCACAGACAATATAACTGGAAATATTGGACTTTCCGTCATATTTCGTCATTTCGATTCTGCCTTCTCCCATACTGATCTGCTCAGCCATTACATAAAGCCCCTGATACTCGTGATCCAGAAAGACTTCACAGTACCGGACATCCGGCGCCCATTCCATAATCTGCCCTGCCAGATTGTACCACATGTAATTACGCATCAGTGTTTTATCCAGATAAGGCCCGTGAAGCACCCATGTGCTGTCCTTTTCCATACCCATGACTTCCAGTTTGCGTTCCATGCCCGCATCATCCGTAAATTTGAACAGATACCCCACTTTATCAAACGTCCTGGAGGAATTGCCCCTGACGCGAATATTGATTTTAGATTCCAATACAGGCTGGGAGCTTAGCTTATTCAGTTCCCCTTCCCTGTCATAAATCCGCATATCCGCCTGTATAAAGCTGTTCTCAATATCTTTTACATGCTGCCCCTGCTCCGGCCGGCCTGGAATAACCACCCCGCCAGTTTCGATACTGACCACCGGCAGATGTGATGAGAAAGTATCCTCATCAATTGACAGACTGGTATCTTCTACCTGTGTATTGTATGACAGATGCTGCTGATACCGCTGCTTTTCCGGATCGATATGCCTGGAAAGCAGCAAGGCTGCCAGAAGCAGAAGCACTACCAGTCCTGTGTAAATTTTCCTGCTGTTCATTTTCTTACCCGCTTATTTCATCATTCTGCGTCACGACGTTCACATACTCAATAGATTCCAGCTCATACAGCATTTCAACGATGCTTTTTTCCTTTTTATTGGAAAGCAGATAAGTTTTCCGTGGCATTTCAAATATCAGCTCAATGGAATCCCTGCTGGTATTCTTGACACGCATCATGGCCTTTGCCTGAAAATAATCAAAAACCACCGCCTCAATTCTGCGTTCCATGTTTCTCGCGCCCCGGATGATGAGAAGTATCCTGTTGTCATTTTTTACTCTTCCCAGAATCAGAAGTACAATAAATACAGCGCCGCTGCCAATAACAGCCACTATATAATCCCCTACGCCGCAGCAGATTCCAACGATTATTGTCCAGAAAATATATGCGGTATCTCTGGAATCCTTAATCGCCGTACGGAATCTGACGATGGAAAGCGCGCCGACCATGCCAAGGGAAAGCGCTATGTTATTACCGATAACTGTCATAACCGTTGCCGTAAGAATCGTCAGGGTGATAAGTGAGACGTTGAATTTTTTGGAATAGACGCCGCCTGCATGCGTAAAATAATAGGATAAGTAAATGACGCAGGCCAAAATTGATGCTACAAGGATATGCAGGAAAATTTCTTCCGTAGACAGGGAACCAGATTCCTGAAATATTGTATAAATATAATCTTTCATGAGTTTTTCCTCTCTTATGCACGATTGTTGAATTAAATACGGGTGAATCAGTTTTCACCCAAAAGCTGCTTCCAGCTTCACAACAGCAGCTTCCCATTAAAACAGATAATGAAGCCCGGCGCTCCTGGATAAACAGTATTTACTTACTGATGTGGGGGTTTTCCCTTCCAGACTCACCATCTGTTTAATATAGCTGAGCATAAATCCGTTATACTTTACTTCCATTACCACAAGATACGGATCAAGTACCGGATTCTGATTCAATACAGGTGAAAACAGCCGGAAATCGCTTTCTGTCGCCTTAATTGCAAAATCAAAGGTAATTCTCGTTTTATTTTCACTGGCCACATAAGCCTTTCTCTGATATTCCACTATTGCTTTCGGCCTGTAGCAGAGCATATTCATCAGTCCATAGCACTCCATGGCAAAGGAATCTGTATAGTGAAGCAGGCAGGAATATTCTCCCCGTGACAGAGCTTCTGCATCCTCCCGGCCAAGGCGCAGAGAACGCTTTTTCTGATTTTCTCCCTGCTTCTGTTTCATTTCCAGCATGGCAAAATCAGAATCGGGTGAATATGTTCTCAGCCGGATTTTTCTCCGTATCTCAAGACCGTCTTCTTTTTCGTAAAAATCTCGCTCCTGCATGGTATCAAAATATAGACTTCTTATCGGATACCCCATCTTTCCATTATGTGAATCAGGATGCAGTACTTGTTCAAAGGTATGATCCAGCCTGCGGAACTGGTCATAGGAAAGCAGGTATTTCTTTTCCTGCCGAAGGACCTCATTCATGCATTCTCCTCCTTCTCCATAAGGTGCAGGCAGGGCTTCAGATAGTGCCAGGAAAATCCAAGATATTCGTAAGGATATTCCTGCCTGAGCCTCTCCCAGCTTTCCAAAACCGCGTCAAAGCCATCGTAATAATATGTATTCTGTTCCGTCAGGCTGTGATATCCGGGTTTCTGCATTTCAGTAATATGGATAATTCCTTTTTTATACTTTTCAGCGAGTTCCATTTCACCTGCAATCTGTCCCGCTTCATCCCTTTTGTCATAATTCATAACAGCAATACCGTCACAGCCTTTCTGTACCAAAAGCTCAAGCTGTTCCGTCAGGCCTGTTCTGTCATAAAAATTGGGGATACAGACGATAACTGCCAGTTGTTCCTTTTGGGCTTCTTCATAGGCATGAATACAGTTTTCAACATACTGCTGCATATATTCTTCCCTGTTATCTTCCCATTCATCCAGCAGATATGGCTCCACATCCCATACAATGCCTGTAAATCCTTTTCCTTCTCCGGCTTTTCGGTTCCATTCTGCGGTATTTTTTACAGCTTCCAGCATGGAAACTGCATTTTCCTGCAGGCCCCATTCAGATGCGCCGGCAAGATAATACACCAGCTGCCCTTTTTCCCCGCGCCGTTTCAAATAATCAAGTACCTCCGCCTCCTGCGCATCCGACGGGATCTGCTGGTATACCACATTGCAGCCAAGCCGTTCCATCACCTTTTCTACTTCTTCCTCCATTTCCGGCAGTATATACTCTTCTTCCCAGGAAAAAAGGCTTGTCTCACTTACCAATGCTGTCTTACTCTCCTTTCCAGGCCCGCATCCCGATAATACGATCGATGCTGCTGAAAGCCAGATTCCCGCTTCGGCAAATATGCAAAAATGTCTTTTCATAGCTTATGTCTCCGGTTTCTGTTTACGTAAACAAACCGCATGTTGTTTAAACATACGGCTTTTTTATCCTGAAAGGTATCAACTATACTCTTTGTCCCGACATAATTCAGGTACAAATCTTATTTTACATTATTCTTTAATGAAATTATAATACTATTTTATCGTTTTATACACCGAAAATAATGTTATCACATACACCTTGCTTATGGCAAGTGTTTTATGAAATTTTTCCCGTCTTTTTATTCAAAAAAGCAGCCCGGAGTTTTTTATCTTCTCCGGACTGCTTTTGGCAGAATACTCTGTATATATTTACTTACATTGTCCACTTAATTTTGCTGTTATTCTACCCGGAACACCCTGGGCGCCGCCAGGATTCCCATTCTCTTCAGCTGATACTCATAGCTGTAGCCGGCCCCCTCCGTTCTCCATGCATTCGGGCCTGCCCAGGCGTTCTTCTCGTCACAGATATGGACGGTTCCGAAGGCATTATAACGGTTGCCGTAAGACGTCAGCGTAATGCTGTGCCTGCCTTTTTTCAGATATCCCAGGGATAACTGGTACGGGGAGAGGGCAATTCTTCCTGCAGCTTCCCCGTCTACCTCCACCTTCAGAAGCGGCGCGCGGAACTTTTCTGCGGCAATCACATACTCTCCGTCCTCTTCTGCATCCAGCTGTGCTTCATAAATCATGTTTCCTGCATAGAAGGGGAATCCCTGTGTGCTGTAATCACCGAAGGCCACGGTATCCGGCAGCTTTGTCAGGCAGGCCTCGCTGCCCTCCGCTCTTACGCCGAAGCTGCCCAGCAAATAGCACCATTCCGGGTTGGTGTCCCTGGAATATGCTAGCTTCAGGATAAGCTCCGAGGTGCCTGCGGGTATGGCGGGCAAAGGGAACCTGCGGATGCATTCGTCCACAAAATAGCCGCAGTCCTTCTTTTCCACTTCCTCCCCGTTTAAGTATATGGTGGTTGCGCCTGATTCTTCGAGAGCCAGCGAGGCATCCGTCACCTGGATTTCCGACCGGATGGTGAACCTCATTTCCAGCACATGCTCCGGCTGTGCCTTTTCCGATGTCCAGGGCTGTGCAAAGGCTTCCATCCGAAGAGGATAACCTGCAGCCTTCCTGCATTCATTGTCCAATCTGAGAATCTCTTCCTTATCCTTCCAGGAGTCTCCGTCCTTCCCGTCAAAACGGTACTCCGCCATGTCCAGAAGAAGCACATTCGGCTCCGACAGACGGTAAGGCATACGGGTAGGAAGCCTGCGGCCCTCCGCCTTTGTAAAGCAGGCTGCGTGGCCTTCCTTTACACCGGCTGCAGTGCCGGCCGCCGGCACCTGCGTGGGAACCAGCTTCAGCAGCACGCTGGAATGATCATACATGCGGCGGGTAAATGATGTAACCCCGTTTTCTGTTCCTGCAGAAAGCGCCTTAATTTCTCCGGTCATGGTATCATATTCCCAAACCTCCCAAAGCCCTTTCAGGCGGAAGGTGATATTTTCTTCCGTGGGGATATCCTTGTTGACCGTTTTTTTGCCGTTTACAACGAACAGCCAGCGGCCGTCGCTGTCCTGGCGCATCTGGTAAAGCAGATGATCTGCCAGGCTGCCGTTTTCGCTGCGCAGTTCCACTTCCCTGTAATCTTCCAGCGCTCTTACCAGCTCGCTTCTGGAAAAACCGGCGCTGCGGCTGTTTTCATAAAGCGCTTTTCCTTCTTCATCCGGCACAGCATCCACCAGTTCGGGGGCTGCGCCAAGGAAAAGGAGGTCGCCTCCTGCCAGGCGGTATTCCTTCAGGCAGGAAACCGTAGTGGAACGCAGGGTTTCGCAGCCGGGAACGATAACCACATCATAGGCCATTTCTCCTACATGAAGCCTGCCATCCTCCGTTTTTTCATACTGTATGGGAAGAAGGGATTCTGCGATAAAGTCAAAATCCAGCTGGGAGAAAAGGAGCCATTCCGTCAGGTTCCGGAATCTGCTTTCCATCTCTTCCCTGATCAGGGCAGTCTGTTCTTTCGGCCCATAGTGCAGCCAGTAGCTTTCAATCGGATGGACAACGCCGATGCGTACACGGGCCTTCCCGCGGGTAAGGGCCGTATTCACCCTTGCAAAATGATCCTCTATCATGCGGTATTCCTTATACCAGGGGGACTGATAGAAGATGGAGGCCGGATAGTCCCTCTTTGCCTCACCGTTCATGCTGTCCCAGGAAAGATGATGGACACGCAGGGTCACTCCCAGCGCCGCCTGCCAGTCTCCCGCCAGCTTATGTCCCCTGAAATCAAAATCCCAGTTGGTTACGCCGTACAGCTCGCTGAGCACGCCGGGACAGCCAAACTGATGGGATGCAGACTGAGCCTGTTTCGCCGTGGTGTATTCCCGCCAGTCACAGAGCATATCGATGCCCGGCATCTGAAAACTGCGGTAAGAACGCATGGCTTCTCCCAAAGCGTTGGTCTGGGAGGTCAGCGTAGGCTCCTCCATCATATGTCCGGTGAGCATGATGTTGTGATCCCGGCACCAGTTCCCGATGGTATCCGCAAAGGAGGAGGCAAAACGCTCCGCCACAAAATCATGATAATGATACCGGGCAACGGACACCTTATCCTCCGGAAGCTCCCAGATAAGCTCCGGCACTGAGGCAAAGAAATCTTCGCCATAAGCCTCCCTGTATGCCGCCGGCAGCCCGTCGGTATAGGGAAGGATGACATCCTCTCCTGACTCGGCAAAGCTCAGCGTGGTTTTATGGGAAAACTGAGGCTCATCCGTAAAAATGGAGGGTACTGTTTTCCCGAATTCATCACCCACACAGTCCAGATACTGTTCATGCGTTTCTTCAATAAACCTGCGGATTGCCCTGGGATTCAGCGTATCCACATAGGTTTCGTTATTGTACCAGGGGCTTTCTCCGGCAATTTCTTCATACAGATACCAGACGTTGCTTCCTGTTTCCCCTTCCTGCAGCTGGCGGTACTCCTTCAGGCAGCCGTCCTCCAGCGTGATATCATAACGGGCAAGAAGCGTTCCGTTCCCCTGTACGGCAGCCTTGCTGGAGGAATCAAAACGTTCCTCCTCTCTTTTCCTCTCTTCATTGGAAAAAGGGGTGAAAACCAGATATCTGCTGCGGTATTCCACATCCTTTGTCACCTTTCCTCCGGCCGCGCCGGAAGGCCAGCGATCCTCGTCATACAGATAGGCGTACATGCCGTCTTTCTTTGCCTTATCCACACAGGCGCGCACGCAGGCCTTATACTCATCGCCCAGATAGGGCGTGTCCAGACCCGTACGGCAATGCATATGAAAACCGCCGATCCCCATTTCCTTGAAATAATCAATGTGCTTTACCAGCACTTCAGGCGAAAGCGCCTGGTTCCACGCCCAGAACGGCGCCCCTCTGTATTCATTTGTTGGATTTTGGAACAATTCAGCACTCAGGCTTTTTTCTTCTTTTTTTGGATATAACATAGCCCTTCCCTTCTTTTTTCGAATAATACAACAGAATCCATTGCATTATGTATTTTATTTCTGTAAGATAATCATAGAAAATATGGAATAAATGTAAATGGGAAGAAGGCATAAAATTGTAATTTGGAATGATAAAAAACAATTTTAATTTTCCAGGGAAGGGAGACGGAAGGCTTTATGGACGGATTGCTTTTGCAGAAGCCTGAAAAAGAGGCGGCAGGGCAAAAAAAGGCGGAGAACTTCATCCGCATGGACAGGATTGCCCCCTATGTCAGATATGTGAATTATAAAATATTTGAAGGAGGGACGCTTCTGCCGGAACGGATCATCTATGATCATGAGCTGATATACTGTCTCAGCGGGGAAGCCGTGTTTCTTTATAACGGCAGTGAATACCGGATCCGCAAGGGAGAGCTTTTTTATCTTATGCCCTATCTGCACAATACAATGATCGTTCCCGAAGGCAAAACCTTCCGGGCGCACTGTATCCATTTTGACTGGATTTCTCCTGAAGAACAGTATGATTTCCGGGCGGAGCAGGTCTATCTGCATATGGAGAATCTTCCGGGCACAGACAGTCCCGCCCCGGCGCTGTATAAAAAGCCCCATTCCACTCCGGGGAAAAATGAAGACAGCACGCCGGCCAATGAGGAGGTTCTGTTAAGAAGGCCGAATCCGGAGGTGGATCCCGCCTTTTTCCCCCCGCTGATAACCGGGCTGGATTATGATACAACGGCTCCTGTTTTCAAAGAGCTGTACCAGAACTATTCCCAGCTTGGCACCGGGGCCAGGCTGCGGGAGCGTTCGCTCTTTCTTCAGATTGCCGCCGCAGTCTGCGACCTGTCATCGCCCGCCGGGAAAGCGCCTTCGGGTCTGTTCCATGAAAAAACCATCAGCGAATCCGTAAACTATATCCAGGAATATTATACGGAGGATATTTCCCTTCCGCTGCTGGCCTCCCATTCCGGGCTGTCTCCCAAATATTTCGGGCAGCTTTTTAAGGAACAGACCGGGATGGCCGTCCGGGAATACCTGACAGAGGTACGTATCCGGAACGCCAGGCATCTGCTCTCCCACACGGACAATACACTGGAGCAAATTGCAGCGGATACGGGATTTCAGGATAAGTTCTATTTTACAAAGGTGTTTAAGAGACAAACGGGGATTACGCCGGGAAAATACAGAAAGCTTTATGGCCACCTGGATCGTATGAAGAAAGGGGAACTGGCACTTTCATGAGGATGGGATTATTTTTTGCAGCTGTGAAAGCTGCATGCTTCCGGCCGGCCAGTTGCATACGGCCGGAAGCATTTGCAAAGGAATACATTGGGTAATCTATATGATATAGTTGGTCAGCGTGCCGATTGGTGGAATTTCGCAGGTGACACAGTCGCCGGCTTTCATAAAGCGGGGCGGCCTGAAGCCCATGCCTACGCCTGCCGGGGTGCCGGTCGCTATAATGTCGCCGGGTTCCAGGGTCATGCCGCGGGACAGGTCTTCAATAATCTGCGGAAGGTCCGTGAGGAAAAAACGGGTGTTGGAGTCCTGCCTTTTTTCGTTGTTTACATAGCTTCTGACGTCTGCCTCCACAGGGAAGGGCAGGGCGGATTTGTGAAGGATTACAGGCCCCATGGCGGTATAGGTATCCAGGCTTTTTCCTTTGAACCACTGGCCATGCTGGTTCTGGAGCCTGCGGGAGGAGATGTCATTGAAAACGGAATAACCGAATATGTAATTTTCCGCTTCCTCTTTCGGAATGTCTTTTCCTCTCCGGCCGATGATGACGGCAAGCTCCACTTCGTAATCAAGCTGGTCGTCCAGATCGGGCCTGAACTGGATTTCCCCGCCGTCCCCCAGGATGCGTATCGCTCTTTTCGCAAAATAAACGGCTCTTGGGGCAGCTTTAAAATCATTCAGCGCTTCGCTGGCTTCTTTCTGGTGATCCCGGTAGTTAACGCCCACGCAGAGGATATCGTGTATGGGTTTATCTATTGGAGGAAGAATTTTCACCTGTGCGGCGGGAACCGAAGGGCAGGCAGCCCCAGTATGCAGCGCTGTTTTCAGCTGCGCCAGCTCGTCCCCGGTGATATTTTCTATCAGCTCCTGCATTGTGGCATAGCTGCGATGCGGCCAAAGGCCGGAAAGGGGCAGTATGTCCGTTCCGGCCTGGTTTAAAATTCCTATCTGTGTTTTGTCTGCTTGTTCGTAACGGATGAATTTCATGATGTTTCCTCCTGAAAATGAATGTTATCAGGCAGCTGTAGGTCGTAAGCTGCGGTTGGTTTCATTTTCAGTTTACTTCTGCGGAAACGGTGTGTCAATCCGCCGACGGGCCGAACAGTTACGGAAAAAGCTCAAATACGGCACAGTCACAGGGATTTAAAGTAATCTGAAGCGCTTCTGTCTGCTTTGACAGCAGTTTGCTTTCGGTAAGGCCGCTGTCATTGGACAGAAGAAGCTTTGCATTCTGTCCGGGCAGAAGCAGCGTTCTCTGCTCCTGTGCAAAATTTGCAGCAACCATGACCTGACGGCCGTTAAGACTGCGTGAAAAGGCAAAAATCCCGTCCAGCTCTTCAAAGGCGGGAATAAATTCCCCATAAGTAAAAATCTCCCTGTACTCCTCCGACTTACGCAGGGCAATCAGCCTTCTGTAGTAACAAAGCACAGAATCTTCATCATTTTCCTCATCCTGCACATTCACTGAAGTATAATTCGGGTTTACCTTCAGCCAGGGGGTTCCGGCCGTAAATCCGGCGTTTGCGCCGCTGCTCCACTGCATCGGCGTCCGGCTGTTATCACGGCTGAAACGGGCGGCCGCCTGCAGCGCCTCTTCCTCGCTCAATCCCGCTTCCAATGCAACCCTGTACTGATCCTTCGTGCTGATATCATCAAACTCTTCTATACTGTGGAACGGACAGTTCGTCATTCCCAGCTCCTGCCCCTGATACAGGAACGGTATACCGCGCAGAAGCACGCTGGTCGTTCCCAGCATTTTAATTCCCCTGGGATTTTGGGCATGCTCCGGCAGATAGCGTGATGCGCCCCTGGGCTCATCATGATTCTCAATAATATTGGCTTTCAGGCATCCTATACCCTGCCCTTCCAGCTGAGAAGCAAACAATGCAGAACGCCATTCCTTAAAAGATACCGGACGGCTGTCATACCATCCCTTTCCCCCGCCGGAAAGCACTGCTGCGGAGAAATCGAACATAGTGGAAAAATGACCGTCCTCACCGATAAACTCCCGCAGCTCGTCGTCCTTCATATTAAAGACCTCTGCCACTGTAAAAGCCCCATATTTTTCAAAGGTTTCTTTTTTCAGCTCCTCCAGCAGTTCTCCGACGCCTTCCACCTCTTCCACCATTTTGGTGCAGCTTACCAGCCCGTCGCTGCCGTCCGCCGGATAATCCGGGAAAGCAGGATCCTTCTTTATATTAATGATGGCATCAATACGGAACCCGGCCACGCCCTTTTCCAGCCACCAGTTCACCATATCAAAAAGCTCCCTTTTTAATTCAGGGTTCTCCCAGTTCAGATCCGGCTGCTCCTTTGCAAACATATGCAGATAATACTGATCCGTACCCGGCACCGGCTCCCAGGTACTGCCGCCGAAATAGGAACGGTAATTACTGGGCGCTTTCCCGTCCTTCCCCTTTCTGAAATAAAAATAATCCGCATATTTACCCTCCGGATCTGCCAGAGCCTTCTGAAACCATTCATGCTTATCGGAGCAATGATTGATCACCAGATCCATGATAATATACATGCCCCGCTTCTTCGCTTCCGCCAGCAGCTCATCAAAATCCTCCATCGTCCCAAACTCCGGGGCAATAGCATAATAATCAGATATATCATACCCCTGATCCACAAACGGAGACTGATAAACCGGAGAAAGCCAGATAATATCCACCCCCAGCTCCTTCAGATAATCAAGCTTCCCGATAATTCCCCTCAGATCGCCAATCCCATCCTCATTACTATCCAGAAAGCTTTTCGGATAAATCTGATAAGCCACCTTGTCATGCCACCATTTTTTCATCATAATTAAATTCCTCCATTTCCTTGCTTCCCAAAGAATAAGTAACAGTTCAGCCTTCGGCCGAACTGTTACTGCATCCGCCCATGATAAGTCGCCTTTGGCGAGGGGCGGATGCCTGCTGTCACCACGTTTTCTCACGGTTTGCGCATTCACTGCGCAAACCTGCCTGAACTGTAACAAGAATAACATAAGAAATAAAGAAATTTCTTGCATAAAACCAAGACATACTAACACAATCCTATGATCCTTCATCACCTCCACCAATCAAAGACCCCGCTGCAAGCATGGCTACTTGGCTCGTTGCTCGCGGGAATAAAAAAACGGTGATGTTTCTTACTGCCCCGGGACGGCAGGCTTCTGTCGTCCTTAGCAACTTGCCTGACAAGTGAGACGGCGGAAGCCGCTCACGAGGAGTTCAGTTGCGTTGACAGAAACCTGACGTTCCGGGACAGTTAAAAACACCCCGTTTTTTAAGTCTGGAACATAAAATATCCCCCGCACAGCCCGGAAAGGCCTGGACGGAACCGGTTTGGGACTGGCCGGCGCGGATCATGGCAGGGCGGCCGGGAGCACACACCAGGCCCCTCTACCCTTAGCTAATTCTAATACAATATCTTTTGAAGGGCACGGTATGCGGTGCAGAAGGCTTCCTCCCCGTCGGTCCTTCCGCGGCTTGCCGCTGATTTTTCCAGGTTCTTTAATCCGGCGAAATCAGCCAGATGGGGTTCCAGGCTCAAAAAGCCGTCAAACCCTTTTTTCTCCAGTCTGCCCAGGATTTCCGCTACCTGTCCGTCTCCTTCTCCGGCAGGCACAACGCTGCCGTTTTCAAAGAGGGCGTCCTTGATATGTACATAGGAAATATAAGGCTCCAGCATTTCATAGGCTTCCAAGGTATCCTGCCCGCACTGTACAAAGTTCGCGAAATCAAAGGTACACCGGAAGCTGCTGCCATAAAATTCCTTCATCAGGTCAAGGCAGCGGGGCGCCAAATCCCCATATATGTCCTTTTCATTTTCATGAAGCAGCACCAGATTTTTGGATGCGGCATAGTCCACCAGGCGGGACATCCTTTTCATCACTTCATCACGATATGCCGACACGTCCGCACCCTCCGGCATAAAGAAGCTGAACATACGAATTTTGTCAGTCCCGTAAATTTCCGTCAGCTCCGCCATTGCCTGAAAGGTTTTAAAATGCGGCTCAAAATCCTGGGTAATGTCTATTTTACCGATGGGCGATCCCAGGGCGGAAATGCGGATACCGGCGCCATCCAGCTTTTCCCGCAGCGCCTGCGCTTCTTTTGCTGAATAATCAGCCACGCCCTTTCCGTCTCCGCTGCGGAATTCTATCCAGGAGATACCCAGCTCTTTAAGCAGTGCAATCTGCTTATCTACAGAGGAATCTATTTCATCAGCAAAGCAGCTGATGGGTGAGTTGTGTAAAAGCTTGCGTTCCATATATAATTATCCTTCCTTGCTGTAACGCATTGTTTTCTTATAAATCCACAGGTCTTGCGGTCCGGGCGGATTCATAGGCGCCCAGCATCAGACGGATCGTTTCCCTCATTCCGGGAAGATCCTGCATAAAACGTTCCCCGGTGCGCACACAGCGGTAGAAATCCCCGATGCAATCCTTATGCCCGCAGCCCCAGTAGCTCTTTCCCAGCGCTTCCTTCCTGTCTATCTCAGGCTTTTCCACGCGGCCGTCCCTGTAATAATAGGTAACGTCCAGATCCTCGATCCGGATAGTCATATTTTCACAGGAGATTTCAATCAAAGGCGGCACATCGTCACAATAGGCCGTGGTAGCATAAAAACAGGCGGTGCTGTCCGCGAAACGGATATAAGCCTCCATGGTATCCTCCACCTCAATGATGCCCTTCAGGTGGTGGTTCTGTATGCCGGCCTCCACAGCCAGGGGAGTTCCTAAAAAATATGCCAGTAAATCCAATGTATGTACGGACTGGTTAATCAGCGCCCCGCCGCCCTCTGTGGCAAGGCTGCCCCGCCAGCCGCTCTCCGTGTAGTATTCCCTGCCCCTGCTCCAGGTGACAAGTCCTCTGGCCCCGCGGATCCTGCCCGCTTCCCCGGAAGCGAGAAGCTTCTTTACTTCCTGTACGCTGGGATTATAACGGTTCTGGAAGCACAGGCCCAGACGCCTGTCGCTTCCGGCCACCGCCTCTTCCAGCTGCGCAAGTTGCTCTCCGGAGATGACGGGAGGCTTCTCCATAAATACATGCACGCCATGGGTCAGGCCATATACCGCCATGGGGACATGCAGATAATGCGGAGTGCAGATGTGCATTACATCCGGTTTTTCCTGATCCAGCATTTCCTCCAGGCAGGAATAAGCCCTTCCTCCATATTTAGCGACAAAGTTCTCAGCTCTTTCCTTTTTAATATCCGCAAAGCCAGCCAGCTCGCTTTCTCCCAGCTGGCTGAGGCTTGCGGCATGGACGGTGGCAATGCCGCCGCATCCGACTATGACTGATTTCATAATGTCTCCTCTTTTGTCCCGTAGCTTCCTGCCGTACTGAAGGTCACTTCCTGTACGTTTTCCTTCACCCTGGAGGTTTTTCTCAGCTCGTTCAGCTTCTCCAGGAACAGATCCTCATCAAAGGGAATGTCCACGGGTTTGCCCAGCCAGCTGGATAAATGCATGGCGTTGGAAAGGGTCAGGCCGTTAATGCCTTCCTCTCCCCGGGCGATAAGCGGCTCGCCGCGCAGAATATTCGCCGCAAACGCGCGCAGCACACCCACATGCTGAGGGTTTTCCCCATCGGTGGTAAGAGTGACCTCATGTCCGGCAGGCTTGGCAAAGCCTTCCGTCGCCGTATAGCAGTACTCTCTTTCGCTGACCTCCAGCTCGTAGAAGCTCAGCTTGTCGTTTTCACATACCAGCTTTCCCCGTTCCAGGGTCACTTCAAACCGGTTGGTTCCCGGCGCATCCCCGGTGGTGGTAACGAATACGCCTGTGGCTCCGTCCGGGAACTCCAGGTATGCCGTCACATCATCCTCCACCTCAATATCATGCCATTTACCCACATGGCAGAAGGCCTGCACCCTGGAAGGCATGCCGCAGATCCACTGCAGCAGATCCAGATTATGAGGGCACTGGTTCAGCAGGACGCCGCCACCCTCTCCGTCCCAGGTAGCCCGCCAGCCGCCGGAATTATAATAGGCCTGGGTGCGGTACCAGTCGGTAATGATCCAGTTCACTCTTTTTATTTTCCCGTACTCGCCGCTGTGGACGATTTCATACATTTTCCGGTATACATGGTTGGTGCGCTGATTGAACATCATGGCAAATACCCGGTCGGTTTTCGCCGCCGCTTCGTTCATTTCCCGCACCTGTTTGGTATAGACTCCCGCAGGCTTCTCACACAGCGCATGAAGGCCGTGGGCAAAGGCCTCCATAACAAGCCTGGGATGTTCGTAATGAGGCGTTGCCACCAGGACCGCGTCGCAGCAGCCGGAGGCAATCAGAGCATCCCCGTCTTCAAAAATACGGACGGATTCAGGCAGGTTTTCCCTGGCCCATTCCCTTCTTGATTCTCTTAAATCAGCTACTGCCGCCAGCTCCATATCCGGCACCTTTCCCTCCAGAATAGAGCCGCAGTGGCCGCTTCCCATGTTTCCGATTCCGATAATTCCCAACCTGACTTTTTCCATAGATGAAAGTATCCTCTCTTTCCCCTGTTCGTTTTTATCTGTATCCGGCAGCTGCCAGATTGTCATAGCTTGTTTTCAGGCAGTCGAAAGGACTTCCCTGGCAGGTATCCTGCTCCACGAGCATGTATTCGCAGCTGGTATTCTCAAGCGCCTTCAGAATCGCCGGGAAATTAAGATTTCCTTCCATTACGGGGGCCATCAGCTGGCTGAAGCCTTCCACGGCCATATCCTTCAGATGCACGCAGGGAATCCTGTCGGAGAGTTCCGCGATCCACTGGCACACATCGCCGCCTGCCGCAGCCACCCAGTAGGTATCCAGGGTAAAGCCCATTTCTTCCGGCTTGAAGCCCTCCAGCAGATATTCAATAATCCGCTTCTCCCGATCTGCGCCGTTGTCCCTGCAGGGGGCAAGCTTCTGGAATTCAAAATTATGGTTGTGGTACATGAGCAGCTTTCCGGCATCCGCTATTTTCTTCGCCGGTTCCCTGAAATCATCCATAAAATGGGTGATCCATTCCTTCGTGCGGTACTTGTCCGGCATCGCGCCCAGCCCGATGTAGCGGCTTCCCAGGATATCGTGCTCTTTGATCAGATTTTCCGTATCATTGAGAATACGGTTCACATCGCTGTGGGTCAGTACGATTTCCAGCCCTGCCCCATCGCAGATTTCACGGACTCTTTCCGGCCTGATATCCTTCCCGATGCCTGATATCTGCACGGTTTTGTAACCCATTTCTGCAATTTTCCCTATGGTGCAGGAAAAGTCCTTTTCATTTTGCGTGTACGCCCTTACCGTATACAGCTGCGCTCCTGTCTTCATACTGTCATTTCCTTTCTGTGCCGGCTTTTTCCCATGTTTTCCGGGATATGTACTGCCCGACGGGCCCTTTTTACGTACCGGTCTGTTCCTTTCTAATATAGCTTTCCGGCCATATTTTTACCATTGTATATAGGAACTTTTTTATTGCAAAAATAGCGGTGGTGGATTATTCTGTAAAAAGATGCAGCTGTCAGGGTGTAAAACAGTTGCCAAAAGAAAGAATGCAAAGATCCGCCTGCCCTGCTTGTCAGGCAGCACAGGCCGCGGGAAAAAGCAATTTAAACGCAGGAAAGGAGCAGCTTAATCAATGAATCCAGCCGCTTTTATACATACGGATAAGGTCAGCCTCGGCTACAGGGAAAGCGATGAGGCTACGGAGGACTATTTCCTTCATTGTCACAATTTTTACGAGGTCTATTTCTTCCTGGACGGGGACGTGGACTATCTGGTGGAGGGCCGGCAATATAAGCCCACGCCCAACAGCCTTCTGCTGCTGTCCCCCCATGAGTTCCACGGGGTAAAAATAAACGGAGGAAAAACCTACAAACGGTTTTCCATCCATTTTCATCCGGATATCCTCTCTTTAGAGAGACGTTCCTTCCTTTTATCCGCGTTTCCGGCCTTTGAAAAACAGTCCTCCCGGAGAATTTACTATGAGCAGGTGGACCGGTACCGCATTCCCTGTTATTTTGAGGCGCTGGAGGACTGCGCCCTGAAAAATGAAGCGCTCCGGGATGCGCTGCTTCCTGTGTGTGTGGAAGCCCTGCTTGCCCAGATCGTTTCCATGGGAGATGCCTGCGAAAGCGCGCCCTCCCTGACCGGCGCGCCTGACACCGTTACCCGTATTATCTGGTACTTAAACCAGCATCTGAAGGAAAATATTACGCTGGATCAGCTTTCAGAACGCTTTTTTATCAGTAAGCACCATTTGAATAAGGTATTCCGCAAGGCTACGGGAACCACCGTTTTTGATTATCTGCTGCACAAGCGGATCACGGCGGCGCAGCAGCTTCTCATTACCGGCTACAGCGCCCAGGAAGCGGCTTCGCAGGCGGGGTTCGGCGATTATTCCGCCTTTTACAGGGCTTATACCAGAATAAACGGCCACTCCCCCCTTCGGGACCGGGGCGTCCTCCCTTCTCTGGATACCGGAAGGGATGCAGGACTTATGGATGTGTGGCTGAAGGAATGATTTTGTCCGCATCCGTCCTTATACAGGCGGTTACCGTGAATTTGCGGCCTGCAGTCTTTATCTCCATCCTGCCGTCATATTCCTCCACGATCTGCCTTACCAGCTTTAACCCCAGGCCGTGCAGCTCCTTATCCGTGCTCTTGCTCGTCCGGCAGACGCCGTTCTTGAACTCCGGCACCTGTTGTGCCGTATTCTCCACCCGCAGGATAAGGAAACCGCTGCGGCAGTCTGCAGAAATCTTAATAAAGCGCTCTGTATCCCCATCCGTGATTTTCTCCGATGCTTCAATGGCATTGTCAATCAGATTGCAGAAAAGGCTGCAAAGATCCAGCGGGTCCACACCTGTTTCCTTATCCACACAGGTAATAATGTGCATAGGAATATTTTTTTCCTCCGCCAATCTTTTTTTCAGCACCAGCACGGAATTCACAATGGGATTTTCGCAGTAAACAGCTCTCTCACAGGTGCGGATCTGACGGAAGGCATCCTCCAGCGTATTTCTCACCGTCCCGAAGTCTTCCTTCTCTTCCAGCATTTCATAAGCCTTGTCCAGACGGCTCATGCAGTCCCGCCAAATCCGCCTCCTCTCCTGCTCATACTGCACCCCCAGCCTGTGAATATCCCGGTTTTCCTGACGAAGCTCGTACAGCGTCTGTATTTCATTCTGGAGCCTGCGCACTGCAAGAAGATTCTCCACCGCATGGAGAACCATGGCATTTACGGTCCAGCTGAAAAAAAGCAGAACCGCTCCCGGGAAAAATCCCATTTCATCCCGGTCCCTGCATACATAAAAAAAGCAGGCCGCCATAATCAGCTGATAAACCGGAACCGCCGCCACCAGAAGCAGAGAACGGCTCCGTACCTTTTGCACTATGAATTTCCAGCCCGCCACGCCAATCATGACGCCGGCGGAAAGCAGGAATCCCGCATATATCCATTCCATCACACACCACTTTTCCCTGAAAGCAAAAAGGAGCCGATTTTCTACTTTTCCGCTCCATTTACCCGTTTCTTCAGTTCATCCATCAGTTCCCGGATCTGTTCTTCCTTACCGCCCTGCGCATAAAGCGCGTCCACCAGCTGCAGCTGGTTGGAGAAATCATGCCTCATGAGCCGCACCTCTTCCAGATAACGGCTGTTCTGCGCACAGTATTCCAGTTCTTTTCTCCGTTCTTCATTCAGGCGGTTCACTTGTTCTTCCATTTCCGCCCTCAGGTTCTGTCCGTCGATCAATCCTGCCGTAAGCCAGTCTAGCAACAGGCTGAACAGGACAATCAGCATTCCCGCGCCCAGAACCTCCCGGGAAAAATCGCTGCACATGTAAAACATACAGCCAAGAAGCGCCAGCTGGTATACCGGAATCGTTATAAGCAGAAGGATATTTTTCCTGCGCTTTCCCTGCACCCGGAATTTCCAGATAACCAGAACAAGCATGATAAAAAACATTTCAATGATACATGCAAACAGCGTTGCGGTTACATGCAGCTCATTCAGGACATATAACGCCTCATAATTCACCCTGCGGATACAAAACAGCAGCCCCACCGCCATAAGCTCGGTTACAGCCTGGATGCCGCAGCTTAAAACGGACCACAAAAGCGCCTCCTTTATTTTTATCCGGTACAACAGGAACAAAAAAACCGCCATAATGAACATCATAACTGCCGTATAAATCCACAGGGGCAGGCTTTGCACCAGCGGCTTTAGAAGCAGGCTGCAGACAGACATGCCCGCTGCCCCCACGATCCAGGCCGTCAGCCTTCTTCCCCTTCTCGGTATCAGAATCTGATAAAAAAGGAAACAGGTAATAAATCCTATGATCAGGGTCAGAAAACAGCCATAAATCTCTATCATATCAGCCTTTCTCCCAGGTTCTTAAGAAACTTGTCCTTCGTTTCCGTATATCTGGCTCTGCTTACAGGTATCACTCTGCCGTCAATCAATACGATTCCATCCAGCGTAAATTTCCTGATTCGGTCCATGTTGACCAGATAGCTCTGATGGCATCTCAGAAAATATTCCGGCAGCAGCTTCTCCATGTCACTCAGCTTCATGAGAACGCGGCTGCTTTCGCCTGCTTCATAAATTGTCAGATTCCTGCGGCTGCTCTCCACATACCATATATCATCTATCTTAATTTTAACAATTTCTCCACGGGACTGAAGCAGGAGGCAGCTCCTGTCTTCCTCTTTTATTTTCTCCAAAGCCTTGTCTATTGCATCTGTAAGCTTTTTCTCTTTTATGGGCTTTGCCAGGAAGTAAAAGGGATCTGCCTCAAAAATATCAGCCGCATATTCCAGGTAGCCCGATATGAATATGATCTTTACATTCCGGGTCAGCTGCTGCAGCGTCTTAGCCGCAGTAATGCCGTTATTCTGCTCAAAGACGATATCCATAATAACAATATCCGCCCTGTTGTCCCCGGAGGCCTGCCATTCTTCCAACAGACGCTGTACCTGACTGCAGACGGATATACTCACTGAGTTTCCATAATTTTTCTTTATCAGCTCCACAATAGTTTCAAGTACATCCGGATCGTCATCACATACTGTTATTTTTATCATGAGAATCTCCATGTGCTTATTTGTCTGTTCACAGCTCACACAAACCGGCCGCTATACATTCCAGGCAAAGGCTCTGCGGCAAGTGCGGCTTTAAGTTACTACACATTTAAATCATAACATATTTTTTTCACAGATACCATTCTATTTTGCCTGTAAAAGCCACACCTTTTGTTTCCCGGCATATCTTAAGGTATGGGAGTATAACTTTCCCCAAATTTTTTCCGAAGAAAGGAGGATACCTATGAAAAATGCTACTAAATTCTGCATTATCACCATTGTCGTCGGTATGCTGCTGGCGTTCACTATTTTTACACTCTTTGCAAACGGGATACTGACGCTGGCAAACCCGTCCCTTTTCTTTATCGTGCTCATCGCGTTCGCCTGCATCATACTGGCGGCAATACTGGCAGGATCTCTTGCGGCCAAAAATGAAGCCCGGCTGAGGGAGGCCTATTACTGCTGCGGCAATCTGGCGGTTACGGGAGGCACCTGTCTGACGCTCGCCGCATTTCTTACTTTCCTGAGTCCGGTTTCCACAGGTATAGTATTTGCCATCGGCATAGCCGTTTGTTTTTTCTTTCTCGTACTGCTCCTGGGCGGAATTCTCTGTTTCCTTCATTCCTATTTTTCCTACCGTTCCCCTTCCTGCGGCTCTCCTGCCGCTCCGGGACATACCTTTGGGCGGCCGGGGTATGAGGATCTTCCCCTCAGCGATGAAGGAAGCTGCCGAAGGAGGCCAATCCTGTAATATGCCCCCGGTTCTGGCGCAGGTTCTGTCCGCAGGATTCCAAAGAAAAAATCAGCCTCAGATTTCTCTGGGGCTGATCCTTCTTTTTGTTTCATTGCAGAATCGTTATTTTAATAGGTAAAAAGCTGTGTCCAGTAATTCACGCCGCCAATCTGCACATAGCCCACGCCGATAGAAGTGAACTTTTCATTCAGGATATTGGCACGGTGTCCTGCGCTGTTCATCCAGCCTTCCATAACCTGTTCCGGGGATTTCTGTCCCCAGGCAATATTTTCGCCGGAGCCTCTGTAGCTGACGCCCTGCTCCTTCAACGCCGTACTGAAATCTCTTCCGTCCGGTCTGGTATGGGAAAAGGACGTCTTGATTTCAACCGCCCTTACCTGTGCGGCCGCCTGTACGTTCTGAACAACCTGCAGCGGGGACAGGCCTGCTTTTGCACGTTCCTCATTTACCAGCCTTGCCACCTGGGCAGCAAAGGAAAGCTGGGTTTCATTATCCTGTGTTCCATCATTTCCCGTATCTCCGCCCGGTTTTTCCTGGTCGGGATTGTCCTGGCCCGGTTCGTTCTGATCCGGCTTTTGATCCGGCTTCTGCTCCGGTTTGCCCTGGTCCGGCTGATCGGTTCCCGGCTTATTCTGATCCGGCGTGCCGTTATCGGGCTTTCCTGTATCAGGCAGGCTGCCATCCGGCTTTCCTGTATTCTGATCGCCGCCGGGCGTTCCCGGAAACGTATCACAGGGAGGAATGATTACCGGGCAGTCGCCCCACTGGATGGAGCCAAAGGAATTTCCCAGGCCGTTCAGCTTATCCTTGATATCCTCCGCGCTGCTGCCCTGAATAACTATCATATTTTTATAGGCAGCGTTCTGTATTCCACGGCTGTTTCCAGCTGCGTGTGCGGTTAATGCCGAGCCGGGAGCAATCCCCACCGCCATTCCCAGAACAGATACCGTAACTGCGCCTGCTGTAAGTAATGTTAATTTTCTCATTGCTGTCTCCTTTACAATTATTACGAATTTGTTACAAATATGTTACAAACACATAATAATACAAAAAACAGCATTGTGATCGTGGAAAGTTATGGAAACAGCAGCTTTGGGTACTGTCCGGGCTGCTGGCATTACAGCCTGTGCTCCTGATAAAAGTCCTTCAGGCCGGCTTTTTATCTCCGGCGTAAGCTCCGTTTTCCTGACACCTTCAACTGCGCTCTCCAGCGCCGAAAGTCTGTGGATACACGCCGAAGCGTCTATACTTTGAATCTTCAGCCAGACCTGCGTTTTAATTTGCGGCCGAAAACAGGCTTCGCATCAGAGAATATGCGGGCTATGGGCTATAACAACAGCAGCCCCCATATTGCCGCACATACAATCCCTGCAAGCCCCAGCGCCGGTTGCTGCTCACTCAAGGAAAGGCCGGCCCAGTAGGAAGGGAAAATCCAAAGCAGGTACTTCATTCCGTCATGGATGAAAAATGCGCCGGCAGCCGGCAGCATTAACAGCGAGGACAGTTTCGCAGCCGCCATCCCTTCCAGCCTGTTTGATGAAAAACGCAGGATCAATAAAGCATACAGCAGGCCATAAGCGCCGCCATTAACCGCCAGGATTCCCACAGCCGGCCCCTGCAGCCTTTGCAGGGAAAAAGGAACCAGCAAAGCGCCTGAGGCCGCAGCCGCCAGAACCGCCGGAACGCCCAGCCGGGAAATCAGGTAGCCATTCCTGCCAAGCGGCGTAATACACAGATAGGAGGCCATGCCCTCATCCCTTTCTTCCAGCACCACCATTGCGGCGGCAAAGCAGAACATGGCCGGGGCAAGCATAGAATAGAACACATCCGTCAGTCCGTAAAAAGGGCTAAGAAGCTCCTTCTTTTGAAAATATGTACAAAGCAGTGCTTCCACTCCAGGGATGCCCAACCGAAACAGGATACCGCACACTACGGGAAGCAGACATGCCATTAGAAGCATACCGTCCTTTCCAATAACAGACAGCATTTGTAAAAAAGCCTTTTTCTGTGCCTTCATAGCTTCGCCCCTCCAAGACAGCTCCACATTTTATTCATCCGCAGCCATGCAAATCCCGCCAATAAAAGCAAAGTGAACACCGAAACCGGCAAAAGCTCATACCATACAGTCTCAGTTCCCAGCAGCATTTTCAGGCAGGCCACCGTAGGGAAAAATTCAACCGGGCCTTTAACTCCCAGAAGGCACAGCGCCGGAGGGACGAAGCATATCATCTCTATGGGGACCGTCACAAGCAGATATTGGTTCAGACTGCTTATGCCCGAGGCTGCGGCCATTCCCAGCAATGAAAACAGCAGGGAGCCATACAGCGTTCCCACAAGCGCCCAGGCCAGCCGCCGTGGTCCAAAGCCTGCAAAACAGCCCAACACTGTCGCGACGACCAGTGAAATCAGGGCAAAGGATACTGCCTTTGCCGCCATATATTCCCAAATCCGCACCGGGGAGAGCGCCAGAACCTGAAGCACTCTCTGGCTTTTCTCCAACAAAATGCACGCACCCATAAAGAAAAGGCCCATTGCCGCTGGATCGGAAAAAATCAGCACCGCTGCTGCCACACTCCGCCACGTAACCGGCAATGCCGATAAAAGCAGCAGATAAATAAGTGTAAGGGCTGCATATAAAAACCAAAAGCCATAGGTAATCTGAAACCGGATATCACCGGCCGTCAGCCGAAGAATTCTCATACCAGCGCCCTCCCTGTAATCTCCAGAAAAATATCGTTCAGATCCGGCTCACTGCTGTGCAGGGAGGTGAGCCGGTTTTCTGCCATCAGCCTGTTCAGTCTTACATCCTGCGAGGTATCGGATAAAAGGCATTCTCCCCGCCCTTCCCCGCCGTCCTGCCGTTTCCAGGTATAGGAAAGCCTAGCTGCCCCCCTGCCCATTATCAGGTTATGGGGCGTATCCAGCGCACATACCCTGCCATTTACTATAAAGGCAACCCTGTCGCAGAGCTCTGCGGCATCATGCATATTGTGGGTCGTGAGTATAATTGTTTTTCCTTTCTCCTTCTCTTCCAGAATCATATCCTTCATCACACGGCTGTTGGACGGATCCAACCCGCTTGTAGGCTCATCAAGAAAAAGAAGGCCCGGATCATGCTGCAGCGCCCGCAAAAAGGCAAGGCGGGAGCGCATACCTTTGGAAAAACCGGATACCCGCTTATCACCATCCTTTCCCAGTCCCGCTTTTTCCAGGCTTTCCTGCGGCGGCCTGCACACCCTGCCGTACAACGAGGCAAAATACTCCAGATTCTGACGCGCCGTCAGCTTTTCATACAAGGCCGGGAATTCAAAATCTACGCCGATATCTTCATAAAATGCCTGCGTCCGGTTCCTGCACTCCGTTCCATTCACCCGAACGCTTCCCTGATAATTCGTTATCAATCCAGTCATAATCTTCTGGACAGTGGTCTTTCCCGCGCCCGAAGGACCCAAGAAGCCAAAAATTTCTCCGCTTTTCACCGAAAAATTCATTTTTTCAATAAAAGGCTTTTTGTCATAGCTGAATGTGAGATCCTTTACTTCTATCATAACACTCCTCCTTTTACTATTTGACTACAATGTTATTAACAGTCAAATAAAATATAAAATAATGTCCGCCGCCTGTTTTGTGCCGGCAGCGGACACATTGGCTATATTTATTTTAATTCAGTATCCCTGTTTGTTTTTCTGCTGTCATATAACTCAAACAGTTGCAGCACAAGGCCCCTGAGCAAAAGTCTGAGTGAATCCGTATTTCCGGTCATTCCTCCCTCATGCCCATAAATCATTGCAGCAAAAACTGTCCGGAATGCATCTCCGAACTGTTCCGCAGCCTTCTCCGCCTCTCCCTCCATGCCAGGGAAAAGTCTGGCAATGACAGTCTCCGCCATTCCAGCATCCTCCGAAAAATGGGCGGCCAGTTCATCCTGGGGCAGCTTTCTTGCCAGAATTTCCAGTTCACCAGAGTTCATCAGACGGATCACCGGAGCCTCATCCGCCTGTCTGAAAAAATCCATCAGCAAATCCGTTATTGCCTCCACCTCCGGCTCTCTGCCGGACATACGCTCCACACGCTGCAGAAGCTGTGTTTCTATTTTTTCATGAAATTCCATCAAAGCTTCAAATAGCAGCTGTTCCTTGGAATCATAAAACAAATAGAAAGTCCCTTTCGGTATCCTTACCCGGCGCACCAGCTCATCCACCGTGGTACGGCGGATGCCATAAACGGACATACAGTTCATTGCCTCATCCTTCAAACGCCTGATGATATATTCTTTTTCCTGATCCGAGTATGACTTTGGCAATGGCAGCACCTCTTTTCACCGGCATTTTTATTTTTTGACCATTTTGTTTGTTTTAGTCATTATAGTTTTATTTTTCTGAACTGTCAAATGTTTTTCCAAGGCAGTTATTTATGGTAATATATGCCAAGTCTGCTGTTTTCCAGGCCAGTTCAGCAGTTACCTGTGAACACATGCTTCAGGTGCCTGCCTGCGACATCCGCCAGCCGGTAGACAGTCTCCACTTTTGTGGGCGGCCGATCCGTCATTTTCCATCTGGGGAAAAAACGGGTCACATGTAACGGTATTTTATCGTCAACTCCTGCTACCCAGGCCGCCAGCTGCTCCATCTGCCCCTCCGAATCATTTTCACCGGGGACAATCAGGGTGGTAAGCTCCACATGGCAGGCCGGGGCCGCCCTTTTGATAAACCGCTTTACAGTCTCCAAATCTCCGCCCAGGCTTCGGTAAAAGGCGTCCGTAATGCCCTTTAAATCAATATTCATGGCATCCGTAAATGGAAGGATTTCCTCCAGTACCTCTTCCGTCACGCTGCCGTTGGTCACAATAACATTTTTCATTCCCGCCCTGCGCACCAGCGCCGCCGTATCACGCACATATTCATAGCCCACCAACGGTTCGTTATAGGTATAGGCCACGCCGATATTTCCCTGCCTTTGAAGCTCCAGGGCTTTTTCCGCCAACATTTCAGGGGAAACATAAACCGTTTCAGGTTCCTCCTCGCACATGGATATCTCATAATTCTGGCAGAAGGGACAGCTTAGATTACAGCCGAAGCTGCCTGCCGATAAAATCCTGCTTCCCGGTGCAAACATGGCGAGCGGCTTCTTTTCAATGGGATCCAGCGCGAGGGCAGTCAGCCTTCCATAGTTTACCGGGCGGCTTTTCCCGTTTTCATTTTTTCTTGCCCGGCACCGCCCGATCTGCCCCGGCTGAAGCAGACAGTGATGCATGCATACCGGACAGCGTATCTGCCTTTCTGCCATTCAATGCTCCTTTCCGCCATGCGCGGCTCTTCTCCGCTTGCACACTCTTTTCTGCCATGCGCAGCTCTTTTCTGCTTTTGGCTGGTACTACCCCTTTTTACCGTGTCTGATCACTTCAAAACGTTCCAGGCTCACCTCATCCTCTTCCCGGATGCCTGCTTTTCTCCGGGCGATGGCAATCTGCTCTTCCACGCTGTCCACGCCGTCAAGATCGGGCAGCAGCAGCCCGCGTTTTCTCCCCTTTGTAACAATTACGCCATATTTCTTCACGTCCAGCTCTTCTTTGGAAGTGATCGCTTCAGGCTCTCCCAGCACGTCCACACTGTAAACCAGCCGTTCCAGTTCTTCCTCCTTCACCGGCTGGAATCTTGGGTCCTGTGTTCCTGCGCTTACCGCATTCCTGAGAATCTCCTCCGCCACACAGCCGGTAACCGGCGCAATGGTTCCGATGCAGCCCCGCAGCATGCCGTCTTTATGAAGGGAAACAAATACGCCGGCCCTGCGAGCAAGCATTTCGGATGGAAGTTCTTCCTCCGCCCTGGAAAGCGTCAGGCTTTTGCCGGTTCTGATATAGGTTTCCAGGGATTTCCTTGCCAGCCGCACATAGATATCCTCCCTGCCCTTATCTTCCACCGCTTTCCTGTGCTGCTTTTCTTCATACCGTTTCAGGAAGGCCCGGGCTTCATCCGTTCCCGTTACCGTATAGGTGCAGATTCCATAACCCACACCGAAGGGGCCTTCATAGGAAAGCCTGTGCGCCTCCACAGCCCTGCGATCCAGGCAGCCTGCCATAATGGTAAAAGAACGGTGTCCGCACTCACCTGCTTTTTCACAAAAACTCTCCGGATACTCCAGGAGTTCTCCAAAAGAAGCCCTGCCCATGGTTTCCATAATCCGCTTATCATAAGCCGGTCCTTCCTCTTTGTATCCGTAAGGGCCGTCCTCCTTCAGGCGGTGGGACAGATCCCCGCTGGCGATAATTACGGTCCTTCTGCCCAGCTGCTCCGCTGTCTTTTGTATCAGCAGCCCGGCCCGGTAATGTTCGGCAAGGGACAGGCCGGAAAGCCCCACGCGGACAAGCCGGTAGCCGTCATAATATTGGTTCACAAAATACAGCGGCACCATGACGCCGTGATCCAGCTGTCTGTCCCGTTCTCCCAGCGTTCCCAGCGGGAAACTTTCCCTGTCGGCAAGGCTGCAGAGCTGCCGGACAAATTCCGTGTCATACTCCGCCTCCAGCTTAACCTGCCCCGCCCGGAACTGTCCGAAATCTCCCGACGCCCAATGTCCAGAGGCCACATGAAAATAATCCGCATACATCACCGTATGCGGCGACAGCACCACAATCGTTTCCGGACGGAGGGCTGCAATTTCCTCCGCCGCCCTCCGGTATGCCTCCTGCGTGTCTGTTATCGCCTGTTCTTCACCTTTTCCGATTGCCGGAACAATCAAAGGAGGGTGAGGTAGCATAAATCCGGCTGTCACTGCCATATGATCATCTCCAATCCTGCAGTGTTTCACTATAAATCATAATAAGCGCCAAATTCCGCCGGATGGGGGATCTGGCTGATTGCCCTGCTTTCCTTCCGCTTTCTTTCCAGCCAGATCTGAATCAGCCGTTCCGGGAAGACCCCATTTTTTGTCAGATAATCATGATCCTGCTCCAGCGCATCCAGCGCCTCGTCCAGTGACTTGGGAAGTGACCGGATACGGGCCTGCTGCTCGGGGGACAGCTCATAAAGATTATAGTCATAAGGCCCCCAGCCATTGGCCTGCGGATCGATCTGCTTCTCCATCCCGTCCAGCCCTGCCATCAGAATGGCGGCGTATGCATAGTAGGGATTGGCGGTGGCATCCGGGCTTCTTAATTCGAATCTTTTCAGCTCCGGCGTTTTCGCATATGCCGGAATACGGATAACCGCGCTTCTGTTGGAGGTGGCATAGCCGATGGTAACCGGAGCTTCAAAGCCGGGTACCAGGCGCTTATAGGAATTGGTGGATGGATTCGTCCATGCACACAGGGAGGGCGCATGCTTCAGCAGGCCCCCGATAAAATAATGGGCCTCACGGCTTAAGGAAGAATAGCCGTCTTTATCATAAAAGACCGGTTTGCCATCCTTAAACAGCAGCATGTGCACATGCATTCCGCTGCCCGCCTCCTGATAAACAGGCTTGGGCATGAAAGTTGCGGTCCGGCCTTCTGCGGCAGCCGCATTTTTTACGATATATTTTGTAATCATGGTTTTATCAGCCATGTCCACCATTTCTCCCAGCTCCACTTCGATTTCCAGCTGGCCGGGGCCTCCCACCTCGTGATGGTGGTATTTTACACGGATTCCCCAATCCTCCATGAGCATACACATTTTGCTTCTCAGATTATAGGAAATATCCTGGGGCGCGGCGATGTGATAGCCGCCCTTATGCTTCACCTCATATCCCAGGTTGCCGGTATCCGCAAGTCCGGTATTCCATTCGGCCTGCCTGGTATCCACCGCATAGGAAGCGCCTCTGGGAGATACCTGATAGTTTACGGTATCAAAAAGATAAAATTCAAACTCCGGCCCGATCGCAATAGAATCCGCCGCGCCGGACTGTTTCATATACTCTGCGGCCCGCAGCGCCACGTTTCTCGGATACTGATCGAAGGGCTTGTTTTCATCCGTTCCTATGACACACACATCCCCTGTCATGGAAAGTGTGGGGATTTCCGCAAAGGGATCGATCACCGCGCTGTCCGGATCGGGAATAAAAACCATATCGCTTTTTTCGATGGGCGCATAGCCATAATTGGAACCGTCGAACCCTATCCCCTGTGTAAAAATACTGTCTCCAAAGCGCTCCAACGGTATGGTAATATGCCGCCATCGGCCATCCAAATCCACCATTTTAAAATCAATCATACGAATGCTGTTTTCTCTGCACAGCTGCAGCACTTTTTCACTCTTCCCCATAAAAAATCCCCGCTTTCTGCGGACTCAAGCCGCATTTTTATGTATATGGGCAGCAGGATGGACGGATACGTCTGCACCCCTTTCCTGACTGCTGCCGTTCAACCTTATTTTAACACAAAAAGCCCCGGCGGAAAACCGGGACTTTCTCTCTGAGTTCTGTATAATATTTTGCAGCTATGAATATTTTTCACGTCCTGGTACTGTTTATCCTGTCAAACAGCCTTGCACAGTCCAGAGTAAGGCTGTGAGGTACTACCGGGCTTTCAATACGCCCGTCCCTGATGCAGTTTACGGCTTCTTCAATTTCATAAAGGAAACCATTCTCCGTCACAGTATCCTGGAAATGCATGACAAGTTCATTGTCTTTATTATAAAGGAAAGCCTCCTCGGCAAAATGGGGATGGGGAATGACTATTTTCCCTTCACTTCCATAGATTGCCATTCTCTCGTGGAGCGCTGCTGCAAAGCTTGTGCGCAGAGACGCCATCAAACCAGGGTAGCAAATTGTTACCTGATCAGACAAATCCACTCCTGTGTCGCTCCATACTGCGGATACCTGCATGTTTTCGATGGAACGGCCCGCCATGTAAGTGGTAAGTTCATAAGCATACACGGTTATGTCAAACGCGGCTCCACCACCCAGTTTAGGACTGTAATAGCGGTTATCCTTATCTACAGGAGCGAGAAAACCGATAGCCGTATCTATGAAAGACGGCGTTCCGATTTTCCCTTCATCCATCCACTGTTTTGCCATCTTTATTGCAGGAAGGAAACGGCTCCACATGGCTTCCATGACAAATACTTTTTCCTGTCTTGCTTTTTCAAATACTGTTTCTGCCTGGGCGCTGTTTACAAACATTGCTTTTTCACACAATACCGGGACTTTGTGTTCCAGGCAGAGCATAGTCAGGGCATAATGGGCATCCGTGGTCACTGCAATATATACGCAATCCGGCTTCTCTTCTATCAGCATTTTTTCATAGCTGTCATAAGCCGCCTTCAGGCCGTTTTTACGTGCGAAGGCCTGCGCCCGTTCCATGGATTTACTCGCAACCGCCGCCACCTCGCAGTCTGCGATACGGTTCACCGCATCGCAGAATTTGTTTGCAATATTTCCTGCCCCCATTACTGTAAATCTGAAATTAGTCATAACAATACCTCCTCTGTCCTTTTATCCTGTACAAACGGTCATCTATTTTTCCTATCTGATGATAATAGCTTACTTTCAGGATAACTGCATTTTCAGGGAAAAGCAACCTGTTTTTTCGGCGCCGCGTTCCAGGCAGGGACCGCGGATACAGTCCGTAACAGCAGGAAGCGAATACTGCCTTTCATCCATATATTTTTTGTTTACCGCAGCTGCAGATTGACTCTTTACTATCAAAGTGATAATATTTTCATATATTTAAACAGGAGAATTAATTATGACAGATAAACTTATGGAATGCATAACCAATCCGGTAAAATGTAAATTACTGCTTGAAATATATTCTCAGGGACAGGCAACCGCGAAACACCTGTCCGATAAATACACCGATATCCCACCTGCTACCCTATACCGCCATTTGAAGAGGATGCTGCATGACGGAATTTTGAAGGTAGTTGAAGAAACTCAGGTGCGCGGCACCGTAGAAAGAACCTATGCCCTTGCACAGAATATCAATTCCAATATGGAAAAAATATTGGAAGAAAACTCCGGCGAACTTTATATGCAATATTTTATGCAGTATATCATGGGCTTTGCCAGACAATTTCAACAGTACTGCCAGTCCCCAAATATAAATATTAAGGAGGATATGACCGGCTTTTCTCTTTCCCCTCTCTATTTATCGGATGAAGAACTGACAGCCCTTGTAACGGAAATTTCTAAAACTATCAGTGCAGTAAAAAATAATGAACCAAATGCAGAGCGTAAATTACGGACAATTGGCGTAATCATATCTCCGGCTGAAAAATTGGATAACTAAAACTGCCGCCCTCAAATCAGGGCGGTTTCTATTGATCTTTTATTATCAATATGATAATATTAGCATTATGATACTATTATACCATTCACCAACTACAGGAGGTTAAATTTTGGACACTTTACTTAGGATTCTGCCTTTGCTTATTCCTGTTCTGATTGTGGATTCAGCACTTGCAGCAGCTGCTGTGGCTCATATTTTACGGCATCCGCATTATCATTTCGGCAATAAAACCCTGTGGCTTATCATTGCCACAGTCTTATTGCTTTTTGGGCCAATCTTCTATTTTATGTTCGGGAAGGAGGAAAATGAATGAATGTACTAACCATACAAAATCTTTCAAAAAGTTTTGGAAAGCAAAAAATCATAGACGGCCTCAGCATGTCTGTGCCGGAGGGAAGTGTTTTCGGTTTTATTGGCAAAAACGGTGCCGGGAAGACAACAACTATGAAAATGGTACTTGGCTTACTGCAGCCTGACAGCGGCAGTATCTTTGTCTGTAACGAACCGGTTCGTTTTGGGCAGACAAAGACAAATCAATATATCGGATATTTGCCCGATGTCCCGGAGTTCTATAATTATATGACGCCGCTAAATTACCTAACCCTTTGCGGGGAAGTGATTGGTTTATCAAAAACTGAGATTACGCAGCGGGGACAGGAGCTGCTTACCCTTGTTGGTTTAGACGGCGTAACGAAACAAATCGGCGGTTTTTCCCGCGGCATGAAGCAGCGTCTTGGAATTGCACAGGCCTTGCTGACAAAGCCCCGGCTTCTGATTTGTGACGAACCGACCAGTGCGCTTGATCCGGCAGGTAGGAAAGAAATATTAGATATTCTCCGCAAAATCAGCAGTACAACAACAGTCTTGTTTTCCACCCATATTCTTTCCGATGTGGAACGTATTTGTGACCATGCTGCTTTTTTGAATGACGGGAAAATTGCTGTCTGCGGCACCCTTGCAGAAATTAAGGCTTTGCACGAGCATGACAGTCTGCTTTTGGAATTTTCAACTGATAATGAGCTGCGGATTTTCAGGGAACAGGAAACTGTAAAACCTCTCCTTCCCAATTCAGAGGGAACCAACAGGGAAATCATTATTCACAGCCGGAATATGGAAAAGGTGCAGCACTCACTTTTCCTGGTCTTTGCCGAAATGGGGCTTTGTCCTGTCAAAATGGAAATTATGGAACCGTCTCTTGAAAGTCTATTTTTGGAGGTGACAAAATGAACGGATATATTGCTTTTGTGAAAAAAGAATTTATGGAAAACATAAAAAATTATCGTTTTTTTATCTTGTTTGCGGTTTTCCTGACTTTTGGCATAGCAAGTGCATTTCTTGCAAAATTCACACCCGAGATTTTATCAGCTTTAGCTGCGGATATGGAAATGAATTCAGAACCCGTTGCATTGGATGCGTGGAAACAATTTTACAAAAATATCTCCGGTGTTGGTTTCAGTGCATTTATTATTTTATACGGAAGCTGTCTGTCAACTGAATACTCCAAAGGGACTTTAATTTTAATGGTAACGAAAGGGCTGTCACGTAAGGCTGTCATCCTAGCAAAATTTACTGTCGCAGCCATTCTTATGACCCTTTGCTATTGGGTCAGTTATGGTGCGGCTTACGGTTATACAGCTTACTTATGGGATAATACAAATCTGCCTGATGTTGCATTTGCAGCATTTGCCCTTTGGATAGCCGGTTTTCTTTATTTGAGTATTCTTATGGTTGGCTGTGTCATTTTTAAACAAACCTTTACAAGCATACTTTTTACAGGCGGTATTGCCGCCCTTATCTCTTTACTTGGCATTATCAAACCTCTTGCCGGCTTCAATCCGTTTATCCTGACTACGAAAAATGTGGATTTAATTTCCGGCATGGCTGCCGTATCGGATTTTCTGATACCTGCATTGATTTCCATTGGCATATCCATCTCAGGATTGCTGACTGCAATCTGGCTCTTTAACAGGAAACAATTATAAATGGATGCAGTCTCCATACAATAAGTACATTGATTTTATGCAATTGCGTAGTTTGTATATATACTGTATAATAACATCAATCAGAAATGTATGCGCTTACATCATAAACAGCTACCGGCCTTCGCCGGACAAAGAGCAAAATAAAAAAGGAATGGATTTGATATGAATATTTATGATATTTCCAAGCAGGCCGGTGTGTCCATCGCAACGGTTTCCCGGGTTTTAAACGGCAGCGACAAGGTAAGCCCCGCCACCAGGGAGAAGGTTCTGAAGGTCATGGAACAAAACAGCTACACGCCAAACGCCTTTGCGCGCAGCCTGGGGCTGAATTCCATGCATACCGTAGGGATTCTCTGCGCGGATTCCTCCGATGTATACCTGGCTTCCGCTATTTATTATCTGGAACGGGAGCTTCGCTATCATTCCTATGCTTCCATGCTCTGTTGTACCGGCTATCAGCTGGAAGAGAAGAAAAAATATCTTCAGCTTCTGCTGTCACGCAATGTGGATGCCCTGTTTTTTGTCGGCTCCAATTTCGTGGAGGATACTGAAAAAAATAATGCTTATCTCTTTGAGGCCGCCGGCAAGGTGCCGGTTTTTATTCTGAACGGTTATCTGGCAGGCGATAACATTCATTCCGTGCTCTGTGATGACAGTCTGGCAGTGAGTGAAATGACGGACACATTGATCAAGCGCGGTTCCCGTTCCCCTGTCTATCTCTACCGCAGCCTGAGCTACAGCGGGAAAAGGAAACTGGCCGGATTTCAGGAGGCCTGTGAAAAGAACGGCATATCGGACGGAAAAGGACGCGCATTTTCCTGCCCGGCGCCTGTCCACGATACTATGACATTCCTTGCAGGGCTGGAAAAAGATCTTACCTTTGATGCATGCATAACAGCCGATGATGAGCTGGCCGTGGGCGCGGTAAAATACGCGTTATCCCAGGGAAAAAAGATTCCCGCAGAATTTCAGGTGACCGGCTATAACAACTCTCTTCTTTCCACCTGCAGCACCCCTGAAATCACCACGGTTGACAACCGCGTGGAATTTATGTGCACCACTGCCGTATCTTTGCTTATGCAGGTGCTGGACGGCAAGGATATCCCTGCCCGGACTATGTTTTCTGCTGACCTGATTCATCGGGAAACGACAAATTAGATTTTGCGGGGAAATCCTTTACTTCCCTAAAACGTTTTGTTTCGAGAGAATAACTAATACCCTTTAACTCTATAACCATGTTTCTGGCAAGCTCTATCTCAGCGATGCTTCGCCAGAAATCATTTTTTTAATGGCCACCGCCGCATGAAATAAATAATGCCATTTATTGTCCCTTAACCCAGTTCAGCCTTTATATAAATAGTAATATACTTCGTGTGGTTCTCCTTTATAGTTCTGTACACGTTTATATTGCAATAGGAACGCACACTTTTCAAGTACTCTGCGTGAAGCATTATTGTCCCCTCTGCATATACCCCAGATTTCTTTTATTTTAAGTCTTATTAATATTTCAGGCAAAAAAGCTTTAACTGCTTCTACTGCAATACCAGTTCCTCTGTATCGCTCTGCTATCTGATAACCAACTTCCCATGAATCTTTTCCGAACTTTACAGCTTGTACATATCCTATATTTTCTCCATTCTTCATACAAACAGGATAGACATACGGCCCTTCATCATTCTTGTAACATTCTATTAAAAGCGTTACTTTGCTTGCGGCATCTTCTTTGGATTCAAATACCTCATCCGGCAGAAATTTCCGGGTATTATCATCCAAAGAATTAAGGTGCACTCGTTCATACATTGATTTATCAAAATGCTTTATTATTAACCTGCTGGTATGTATTTCTAATTGATTCATTCGCTTATACCTTCCGATTTCGACTTTTCTAATCTTATCTACCACAATGTTAATCTCTTTCAATGGAAAAAGCGATCCCTGCATATCTCAGAGATCGCTTTTTCAAGAACCAGCTTAAATGCAGCCTTTACCAACACCGTCCGCTCTAAATTCCATTTTTCTGGTTCTTCGTTCCATATCCATTAATGCTTATCTTTCCACTGTCCCCAATCGCCTAAAGCCTGCGGCTTTACAGGAAAATACTTCGTGGACAGGGCAATTACCGGCGCGGCTTCTTTCAGGCGTTCTTCAAAGCTCCGCCCATCGGTAAGCCCTTCCTCAGTCAGGACATTTCTGATTTTGCAGATATAGATCTCGCTTTCATTTCTTTCATCCAGGCGAAGTGTCTTGTCCACTTCCAGTTCAAACGTCCACGGGCCGCTTACCGGAACGGGTACATCAAGCACCGCTCCCTTTACAGACGGAATTTCCTTTGACTTATCAAAATCATAACCCGGATGGTTGCCGCAGTAATCAGCTGCAGGCAGCAGCGCTTCATTCACTACGGATGCGGAAAAAATGCCTGTCGCGCGTATTCTGTCGCGGGTCAGCTTGTTTTCCCCAATACAGGCAACAAATTTAAGCCCTTCGTCCCAGCAGTAGGTAGCCCAGCAGAAAACACCGTAATTCGGTTCTCCATTTTCCTTATAGGTGCCGTACAAATACAGGCACTGTGGGCAGAATTCATTAGAAACAGGTACGGAAACCTTTGCCATATGCATATCCCCCTTGCGTTCCCCAATCAACAGGGCCTTTCGCTCGACCCCAAACATACGTTTCTATCTCATTCTAAATCCAAACCGGGAAACAGTCAAGCTGTTTTCGGAAATTCCGTTACAGATTCCGCTTTATCCTTCTTTTCATCCGAAACAGCTCAGATACCTGAACTGTTTCGGCATGCAACCATTTAAAATGGCTGCATGACAGGACAATGCTGCAATACTACTTTTCTTCCAACTTGAATCCAAAGTAATTCACTGCATTATTATAGGATATTCCCTTAATCATCTTTGTCAGCGCCTTTTTATCATAAGGGTATTCTCCATTTTCTACCCAGCCGCCGATAAGATCGCAGAGGATTCTGCGGAAATATTCATGTCTGGGGTAGGATAGAAAGCTTCTGGAATCGGTCAGCATACCGATGAAGTTGCCCAGCAGCCCGAGGTTGGCAAGCGAGGTCATTTGCTTTTGCATGCCAGTTTTATTGTCATTAAACCACCAGGCGGAACCCTGCTGGATCTTGCCGATGGCATCGGAATTCTGGAAACAGCCCAGGATACTGCCGATCGCTTCATCGTCATTGGGATTCAGGCTGTAAATAATGGTTTTAGGAAGGCTGGACGCCATATTAAGCGCATTCAGGAAATCCGCCATCTGGCTGGAGGGCGCATAATTATTGATGCAGTCATATCCCGTATCCGGTCCAAGCAGCTGGTACATGGATGTATTATTGTCTCGTTTGCAGCCGTAATGGAGCTGCATCGCCCAGCCTCTCTGCGCATATTCCGCTGCAACAAAGGTCATAAACGCAGTTTTGAAGCCAAGCTCCTCCTGTCTCGTCACCCTTTCTCCGGCAAGCCGTTTTGCAAAAACCGCCTCCACCGTTTCTTCCGTTTCCGGGACATACATCACATACTCCAGCGCGTGATCACTTGCCCGGCAGCCAAGGCTGTCAAAATAATCCATGCGCCTCCGGAGAGCCGCCTTCAGATCCGCAAAGGATGCGATTTCAATGCCCGCGGCCTTTCCCAGTCTGTCCAGGTAATCGGCATAATCAGGCTTTTCAATATTCATGGCCTTATCCGGACGCCAGGCGGGAAGGACCTGCACCTCAAAGCTGCTGTCTTCAGCAATGGCCTTATGCCACTTCAAATCATCCGCCGGATCATCCGTGGTACAAATCAGTGTTACGGCAGACTGCCTGATAAGGTTGCGGACGCTCATGCTGTCCTCCTGAAGCTTTGCATTGCAAAGATCCCATACCTCCTGTGCCGTATCTCCGTTTAAAACGCCATAATAGCCGAAAAAGCGCTGCAGCTCCAGATGGCTCCAGTGATACAGGGGATTGCCGATTGCCTTCTCCAGCGTCTCCGCCCATTTCTGGAATTTTTCCCTGTCGGGCGCGTTTCCTGTAATATAGTATTCCTCCACACCATTGGAACGCATCTGACGCCATTTGTAATGATCGCCGCCCAGCCATACCTGCGTGATATTTTCAAATTTCCTGTCCTCCGCAATTTCCTGCGGGTTGATATGGCAGTGATAATCCAATACCGGCATTTTTTCCGCGATTTCATGAAAAAGGGTACGTGCGGTATCCGTACTTAATAAAAAGTCTTTGTCCATAAAAGGTTTCATAATTGCTCCTTTGCTCCTGTCTGCATACAGGCACGGGATATTTTTGGATCCCGCCTGGTTATGTAAATGCTTACATTTTTTCTTTCATTATATCCTGTTTTTCTATAAAAATCAAGCCACTGTTCCATCACTTCCCAACTGCTGGCTTCCGCCCATTTAAAAACGCTGCACAACTGGCTGCCTGCCCGCTGCTGCTTGTTCACGCAGATGGCGCAGCAGTTGGGCCATCCTGCCGGACAGCTGTAAAATCAATTTCTTTTCACTGTTTTTCTCATGAATTATTTCTAACAAATAAGGCAGAATGTATAAAGTTTTGGTGAGGAATGGCTTTTTTATGAAAAACGGGTTGACTGGCTGTAAAAAGAGGTGTACTTTAAATGTAAGCTCTTACAAATTATTAATTCAGGAGGAGTACATATCAGTATGCAGACATTTATCCGCATTCATCCCAAGGACAGTGTGGCCGTGGCGCTGCAGCCGCTTTCGAACGGAACCGTCATCAGGCTGGATGACCTGCAGTTCACCCTGAAGGAGGACATCCCCCAGGGACATAAATTTGCGCTTCTTCCCATATCGGCGGGCGAAGCGGTCATTAAGTACGGCGCCCCCATTGGAACTGCCATTACGGGAATCGCACAGGGAAGCTGGGTGCACACCCACAACCTGAAAACCGGATTGGGCGATGTCCTTACCTATACTTATCAGCCCGGAGCAGATTCCAATATGGGAAACGGACAGGACAAATGCATTCATGATTCCGAATACGAAGTTTTTTATGGATACCGCCGCGAAGACGGCCGTGCCGGTGTGCGTAATGAAATCTGGATTATTCCCACCGTAGGCTGCGTCAACAATGTGGCCACCTCCATTGCAGATCGGGCGCAGGGCTTCTTACAGGATAATCTGGATGCCATTGCCGCTTTCCCCCATCCCTACGGCTGCTCACAGATGGGCGGGGATCAGGAAAACACCCGCCGCATCCTGGCAGATCTGGTGAACCATCCCAACGCGGGAGGAGTTCTCGTTTTAGGCCTCGGCTGTGAAAACAGCAATATAGAAGAGCTGAAAAAATACATAGGCCCTTACAATGAAAACCGGGTTAAATTCCTGGTTGCCCAGGAATGCGAGGATGAAATTGCCGAAGGCCTTGCACTGATTAAGCAGCTTGCCGCCTATGCGGGAAAAGCCAGACGGGAGCCGATTCCCCTAAGCGAGCTGGTCATCGGCATGAAATGCGGAGGGTCGGACGGTCTTTCTGGCATCACCGCCAATCCTGCGGTAGGCGCTTTTTCCGATTTGCTGATATCCCTGGGAGGCACCACTATCCTCACCGAGGTTCCCGAAATGTTCGGTGCGGAAACGCTGCTCATGAACCGTTGTGAAAACGAACAGCTTTTTGCGCAGACCGTGGATCTCATTAATGATTTTAAGAATTATTTTAAAAACCACAACCAGACCATATATGAGAACCCCTCTCCCGGCAACAAAAAAGGCGGCATCTCCACACTTGAGGACAAATCCCTGGGCTGTACCCAGAAATCCGGTTCCGCTCCGGTACGCGGCGTTCTTGGCTACGGCGAAACGGTACAAACGAAAGGCCTGAACCTTCTAAGCGCACCGGGGAATGATCTGGTAGCCTCCACCGCCCTTGCGGCCTCCGGAGCTCAGATCGTACTCTTTACCACAGGCAGGGGCACTCCCTTTGCCTCCCCTGTACCTACGGTAAAAATCTCCAGCAATTCCCAGCTTGGGGAAAAGAAAAAGAACTGGATCGATTTTGACTGCGGTACTCTCGTAAACGGCGGTTCCATTACGGAGCTGGGAGAAAAGCTGTTTCAGTACGTCATCCGTGTGGCGAACGGAGAACAGGTAAAATCAGAAGCCGCCGGCTTCCACGATATGGCTATTTTCAAACAAGGCGTTACTTTATAGGAGGAAAAACAATATGGACAAATTATCTTATCAGACATTGCAGGAGGCCGGTTATGACGGTTATCTTCTGAAGGAAGCGCCCGAACGTGTGATTCAGTTCGGTGAAGGCAATTTTATGAGAGCCTTCGTGGATTATTTTATTGATAATATGAATGAAAAGGCAGATTTTAATTCCAAGGTGGTTCTGGTACAGCCCATCGCCCCCATTCCCGGCGCTTTTGATCTGAAAAACGCCCTCAATGAGCAGGATGGCCTTTACACCCTGTATCTGCGCGGTTGTGAAAACGGGGAAAAGGTGAATAAAAAAAGGATTATTTCCTGCGTAAGCCGCTGCCTGAATTCCTACACTGATTTCGATGCAGTCATGGACTGTGCCAAAAATCCGGAGCTGCGTTTTATTTCATGCAACACTACGGAAGCAGGAATCACTTATGATCCCGCCTGCCGTTTTGAAGACCGCCCCGCATCAAGCTATCCCGGAAAGCTGACCCAGTTTCTGTACCAAAGATTCCTTACCTTTGGCAATGAACCGGGAAAAGGCTTTATTATTCTTGCCTGCGAGCTGATCGATGACAACGGAAAGGAGCTGGAAAAATGCGTCCTGAAATACGCTTCCCAGTGGAACCTGGGTGAGGATTTCATCCATTGGCTCCAGAGTGAAAATGTATTCTGCTCCACACTGGTAGACCGTATTGTCACCGGCTTCCCCCGTGCCGAAGCCTCCGCACTGAATGAGGAAAACGGTTATGAAGACAATGCCATGGATACCGGGGAGGTATTCGGCTTTTGGGTAATCGAAGGACCTCAGTCCATCAAGGATGAGCTTCCTATTGAAAAGGCAGGCCTCCCCATCCTTGTAACCGACGATCATAAACCCTACAAACAGCGTAAGGTACGCATCCTGAACGGCGCGCATACTTCCATGGTTCTCGGCGCTTATCTGTCAGGACAGGATATTGTCCGCGACTGCATGGAGGATACAGTGATTCAGGGCTTTATGAACCAGGCCATCTATCAGGAGATTATTCCCACGCTCACACTGCCAAAAGAGGAACTGGAGGACTTCGCCGCATCTGTAACGGAACGTTTCAAAAATCCTTACATTGACCACGCCCTCCTTTCCATTTCCCTGAACTCAACCTCTAAATGGAAAGCGAGAGTCCTGCCTTCCCTGAAGGGATATATTGAGAAAACAGGAACGCTTCCTGCCTGCCTTACCGCATCCCTGGCTTTCTATATTGCCTTCTACAATGGAAAGGAACTGACGGAAAGCGGTCTTACCGCTACCCGCCCTGAGGGAAGCAAATATCAGATCAGCGACGACAGATCCATACTGGAATTCTACGACGCCCATAAAAATGACAGTCCCGAAGAGCTTGTCCATGCGGTATGCACGCAGACCGGCTTCTGGGGAATGGATCTGACCACGCTGCCCGGCCTCGAGGAAGCTGTCTGCGAAGATTTAAGGACGATCCGGGAAAAGGGCGCGTATGCTCTGATGCAGGATTGCCTGAATAAATAATTCACTATAGTACAGGTTAAATTCATTTAGCTGTGCAGAAACGCTGAGCACTCTTCCGTTTCTGCACAGCTTTTTGCTATCACAAGCCAGTACAAATACCTCTGTCTGCAGTTCAGGCAAAAATTTTTCATAGCAGTACATTTTTACCTTCCTTTCTGCTATAATAAAATATGTTAGTTTTTGTCCGTTGCCCTCGTGGATTAAAATCAATATAAAGGCTCTTACAGTTAAGCCATATTTGTCGAGGCTTATACAGTCATGGGAATAAATACCGGGAGCTGAACAAAACATACTTATTAATAAATTCGGAGGAAAAACGTGGGAATTTATCTGAATAGCAGCACTGCATATACATTATATAAAAATGAAACTAAAAAACCCTATTTTGTTGATAAGACACTGATACTGGAACAATTATTCCCATTGGTTGATGAAGGAACAAATTACATTTGTATCACACGTCCACGGCGTTTTGGGAAAACGGTTATGGCTAATATGATTGCCTCTTTTTTTTCAAAAGCTCAAGATGCAGCAGATGTATTTGATTGTCTGAAAATAAGTCAGGATGCGGATTACCAAATATACCGAAATAAATACAATGTAATTCATATTTCCTTTAATGATATTTCCAGGCAGTGTACGTCTTATGAACAATATATCGCCCGGATTGAGGAACGACTAATTAAGGATCTTCAAAAAGAGTTTCCTGATGCCAAACTGGCACAGGAGCAGTCTGCTGTAGATGCACTTACTGATATCTATACAGATGATTGTTCCATACGTTTTATTTTTGTATTGGATGAATGGGATTTTATTTTCCATCAGCCTTTTATTACAGAAAACGAAAAAATGGCATATTTGTCATTCTTAAGAAGTCTGTTAAAGGATCGTCCTTATGTATTGCTTGTATATATGACAGGAATACTTCCTATTGCAAAATATTCAAGCGGTTCTGAACTAAATATGTTTACAGAATTTACTATGGCGAAATCTCCGGCATTTAGTGACTATTTCGGTTTTACTCAGGCTGAAGTGGATGATTTGTATTTGCGATATCAGAATACTTGCAAAGATATGCGTGTTACACGCACAGGGCTGCAGCAATGGTACAATGGTTATCACACGGCATCCGGAGAGCAGGTTTATAATCCACGTTCTGTCGTACAGGCGCTTAGATTTAATGAACTTTCAAATTACTGGACCAGTTCAGGGCCATATGATGAAATTTATTTTTATATTGAAAATAATATAAGGGCTGTACGTGATGATCTTACCTTAATGGTTTCGGGTATGGCAGTTCCGGCAAAAATCTCAGAATATACTGCGACTTCAACTGACTTGAAAACCAAAGAAGAAATATTTTCAGCTATGGTGGTCTACGGATTCCTGAGTTACCAAAACGGAACTGTATCCATTCCCAATAAAGAACTGATGGATAAATTTTCAGATATGCTGAAGCAGGAACCATCTTTAGGTTATGTTTACCGTCTGGCAAATGAATCAGATCGTATGCTTCAGGCAACAATTGCCGGTGATACCGAAACTATGGAAAAAATACTGGATTTAGCACATGATACGGAGACTCCCTTACTAACCTACCACCATGAAACAGAGCTGACGGCTATTGTAAACCTTGTATATTTATCTGCACGTGATAATTATCGGATTGAACGGGAAGAAAAGGCCGGCATTGGATATGTCGATTTTATCTTTTATCCAGAAACGGACAAAAATGCTGATTGTATCATTTTAGAGCTTAAGGTTGATAATACACCGGATGCTGCAATCCAACAGATAAAAGATAAAAAGTATGCAATGCGTTTTCAGGGAAAAATTGGTGAAATGTCAAAGTATTCCGGCAGAATTCTGGCTGTAGGTATCTCCTATAACAGAACAAATAAGAAGCATAAATGTAAGGTCGAGGTTTTATAAGTATATTCATTTCAAACTGGGAAGCGGCATAGGTTAACTCAGCCTATACCGCTTCTTAGTTTACTCCAATTTTCAGAAATTCTCACAGTTCAATTCGAAATACCCCTGAGGATACCCGCAGGCCGGGCATCTTTCCGGCGCGCATTTTCCAAAAATCACATATCCGCAGTTCAGACAGATCCAGACCTCCTTGTCCTGTTTGCAGAAAATGGATCCCTCCCTGAAATTTTCGGCAAGCTGGGTAAAACGGAAATCATAATGTCTCTCCACCTCTCCTATCCTGCGGAAAACCTCGGCAATATCATGGAATCCCTCCTGATCCGCCGTACCTGCGAAGTCCCGGTACATCTGTTTCCATTCATATTGCTCGCCATTCCCGGCATCCTGCAGCATTTCCTCAAGCATGGGGAAGGTATCTTCATTGAGCATACGCAGCCAGATTTCCGCATGCGCCTGTTCATTTCCGGCTGCTTCGTCAAAGATATCCCCTATCTGTTGATAACCGTCCTTTCTGGAGATCTCTGCATAAAGCCGGTACTTTGTGCTTGCCAAACGTTCTCCGTCATATGCCTGCTGCAAATTTTTATATGTTTCGCTTTTCTTAAAATCCATTCTGTCGTCAGCCGCTTTTCTTTTATCATATGAGCGTCAGTCTGCGGCCGTTACCTTTTTTCTGAGAGAGCGGAAAATCTTCAGCTCCTCTTCTTCTGATATTGCATGATCGTAGCTGTATGAGGATGCGATCAGTCCGGCAAGCATCATGTTCATAACAATACTTACATTACCTTCCGAAATAAAAGGAAATGCGGTAAACCATCCAAACTGGAATCCGAAATTTCCTGCAGTATACAGAACTGTCTGACCTGCCAGGCAGATAAAGCAGGCAGTTGATATGGCCTTACCCATTGGATTATGTATTCTTAAAATAAGCTTCAGCATCAGCGCATACACTGCTGCCACACACAACAGCAAAAAGATTCCCGGTCCCCAGCCATATTGCAGGATCCAGTAAGCAATACGGTAATTGTTATGATAATGCTGCGGCAGGATATCGGTCAATTTCTTTGAAGTGTATTTCCAATGTTCTTCGCGGTAAATTCTATTAGGTATTTCTGTGTCCTCTTTGCCATCAAAATACCAATCCGCCATATAATAATCCTTCAAAGTTTCCTCCGGCAGCGTAAGCCCTCCAAAAAGCTTTGCCTGGGGCAGCAGATTTCTTATCAGGATACTGTTATAGGAGTCATCCCAGGCATTTTTCGCATGAAGCTCCGGCTGAAAGCACTGCAGTGAAAAATCACTCAGCATTTCTTTGTTTTCCATTCCCCATAAACCGGCGATCAGCATACCGGGGATAATTATTGCCGGTATCGCTTTTTGGGGAGAAATACGGAAATATTTTTTTACACCCATAAAGATCATGGAAATCAGGAATGCCGCAAAAGCAACTAAACGGTATGAAAAGTTAACCGTCCCCGTCGTTCTTGAATAAGAAAGGAATTGTATCCCGAAAAGGCACATAATAGCTATAATCCCTGCCGTTTTACAGCTTCTTAATTTATAAGCCAGAACCAACATTATCGGTACCGTCAATATAATCACCGGCAGAGAAAGCATGTATGTGGCCATAAATCCAATACGCCCCAGCCACCTTTCCAGCGCGCTGTAATTAAGCTCTGATATCACAATCATCAGGGACAGTAGCAAAATTGCCGCCGCCAGAACTCTGTTGCTGTATCGCACAATCCATGGATAGCCTTTCCAAAGTACCGCCGCAAACACCAAAAGCCCCAGAGGGAAATAAATGCTGTTCCCGGCTATCCAGAAAAGCTTCTCCTCAAATGAGAAATCACCGCTTCCATATTCCGCAATGTTTCCAGCAATTCCTAATAAAACCGCCATCACTACCGAAAGAATAAATACCCACGGCAGCTTTACACGGTGTGTATCATTCATCATGACTCCCAGTGCCGCAGCATCCCCCATGTCTCTGACAGCACAGGACATGGCCTCCTCTTCCGCCAGTCCTTCCGATTTATATTCCTCGGTCTTATCCTCCAGATGACCATACAGCTCCTTGCTAATCCGTCTGGCGGCCGGTTTATACTGAATCTGCGCTTCCACATCCTCCAGAAACAGCTCCACTGCATTGCGTTCTGTTGTGTCTGTGCCTGTATTTCTGCCTTTTTTTTCATTTTTACGCATGGCTCACACCTCCCAGCACAAGGTTAACCGCCTTTTCATAGGTTTTCCACTCTTCCTTTTTCCCCGTCAGCGTTTTCCTTCCGGCGGGGGTAATGCGGTAATAGCGCCTGATCCTTCCGGTTGGCGCCGGCTGTTCAAAGCTTTCGATATCACCCTGCAGCTCCAGCGTATGCAGAAGCGGGTACAGTGTCCCCTCCTTCAGGGAAAAGACGCTTTCGCTGCGTTCCTCCAGCTCTTTTATCATCTGATATCCATACATATCCTCTTTTTCCAGAAGCTTCAGCAGCAGCATGGAAGTTCCCACAGCCATCATTTTTTTGTCCATCCGCCTGTCCTCCTCAAAGCATTTTTCAGTAAAAATAATACCTAGATTATCTATGCTTGAATTATACATAGATAATCTAGGTATGTCAACCGGATTATTCCAAAACAACATTGTATCTTTTTTTCTCCTAATATATAATTGTTTTAAATACATAAAACAAGCTGTACAGACAAAAGGATACTGTAAATGTAACTGTGAAGATACTGAACAGTTACCTGCAAATAATCAAAAGGAGGCGCTCTTTATGGAAGCACACAGAAAAATACCCGATTGTCCCGTGGAAATGACGCTTCAGCTCATTGGCGATAAATGGAAGGTACTCATCATCCGCGACCTGATGTCGGGCACCAAGCGTTTTAACGAGCTGATGCGTTCTGTTACGGGTATCACGCAGAAGGTCCTGACCAGCCATCTGCGCGCCATGGAGCAGGACGGGCTTCTCACAAGGAAGGTCTACCCGGAGGTTCCGCCCAGGGTGGAATATACGCTGACGGAAACTGGACGCAGCCTGAAGCCTATCCTGGATTCCATGGTGGCCTGGGGAACCGATTATAAAAATACAACCGCCGGCAAGCAGTCTTAACCATAAGCCTGAAAATATGATTGCAATTTTACAAAGCCACTTTTCCCGCGCATCCCGGCCGTGCTGCAAAGCGGCATCCTGTCTGTACGCTCAGCAGCGCGGCCCGCGTATTTCATTCAAACATCCGCTCCGCCCATTTTTCTACGTTATCCCCGAATTCATCTCCCCACTGTTCTATTTTCCTCTCATACTCACCTTCCAGTTCCTCCAGCCGCTTCTCCACCTCCGGTGAAAATTGATCTGCCATGAAGTTACCGAAAAAAGCATTGATAAACGAGTCACTCAGATGCAGCCTCCACTGTCCGTTTTTCTTAACAGCTGTAACCGTAACCCTGACGCTGATTACGCCGTCCGCCTCCTCCAGGAAGGGAAGCATGCGTTCCTTATCATAGTCAAGATCGGCCAGATTTTTCAGCATGGCCTTTATCCCGGTGCCGCCATCCAGCATTTCTTCCATTACATATATCAGGTAATTGCCCGTTACATCCTTCATATCCCTGTTGCTGATGACCATGTCAATTTCCGCAGACTCGCCATTCTCCCTGACAGCTTCAATTTTCCATGTTAGATGCTTAACAAGTCCCTGGGCAAAACGGTAGTTGGACTGGTATCTTTTTCCCTTCCACAGACCGGGCTGAAGCAGTTCGTTAAAAACCCGGTATTCCCTGCTGACAGGAATGCCAAGCCAGTTTTTTTCCGTACTCACATAATTATCCGTGTATCGGTTCCAGGTTTCCAGATCCAGCTGTTTTAATGCTTCCATGGCATATTTTGCGGTATCCTGGGGGGATGTCTCTGTATCCGCCTTTTTTGCCGTGCATGCGCCCAGCGTCAGGCAAATACTTAAAAGCAACAGGACTGTCCATCTGATACGCGTTCTTTTTCCTGTTTTCCTTTTCATAGCGATTTACCCCTTTTCTGCAGTTTTTTGTCACCTTTATTGTATTCGCTTCCCGGGCGGCGTACAACGCATCCTGCACGAAAAGACGGCCGGACAACAAAAAAAGGCGCCCTGAAGCGCCTTATTCTGCCGCCGGTATCACTGCGTAAAAGCAAAACCAGCCATCCTCTTCTTTTACCACACAGGTTCCCCCGCATTTCCGGATCACTTCATTTACATTCAGCAGGCCGATTCCGTGGCCGGCGCTTTCCTCCTTTGTGGTGAGGAAGATATTTCCCTTTCTTTTTAACGTCCCTGCAAAAGGATTTTTGACGGAAAGGGTGAGTCCACCGTCCTCCAGAATCATTTTCAGCCGGATAATCCTGCCTGTGTCCAGCTTTTCACATGCTTCCATGGCATTGTCCAGCAGATTGACGAGCAGCGTGACTATATCCTCTTCCTTCATGGTAAGCCCTGATAAATCATTGACCGACATGGTAATTGTAATCTTTTTTTCCAGCGCATCCGCATACTTGCGGTTCAGTACCACGTTGACTGCGGGATGGTTCGTATTGACGTAATCCCCGCTTTTTTGAAGGCTTCCGACAAGCCCTGCAATATAGGAACTGGCCTCTTCCGTTTTTCCATCCGCCAGCAGACCCTGGACACAGCCCAGCTGATTTTTATAATCATGCAGGAAGCGTTTCTGCTGTTCAAAGCTGCTTTGCATTGTCCGGTACAATTCCATCTGGTTTCGTGTTTTTTCCTGCATGATGACAAACCTGCGCAGCTTGGCCTCCTTCACCAGGATTTCCCATATAAAATAAAAGGCGAGCAGGTTCATGATTCCGAAGCCCGCCGTCACTATAAGAAAAATACGGTTCTGCGACTCATCCCCATTCCAGGAAATCATGCCCACCGCCGTAATCGCAGCCATGCTGATTATAGGAAAATACCCGAACCGCAGCCACTTCGTATTCTCCAAAACGTACGCGCGGCCCTTCAGCCTCCGATGCAGCAGCAATACAAGACACAGCAGGATGCAATATGCCGCCTCCTCCTGAAGCCCGGGCAGCAGGTAATCCTGCCAGGGCAGCATATAGAGCAGTGAAACGGTGACCAGCTCCACGATCCATATCACGCCGCAAAACAGTACAGACAATATAAAATTCTGCAGCGGCTTTACCTGAAAATAAATCTGTGCCGTTACAAAAAGCAGAAGTATCAGGCGGAGGGGCTGCAGGAAATAGGGAGGGATTTCGGTGAAAGCAATCAGCATAAAACCGGCTGTCAGTACCGGAAGCAGCGTGTATTCCACCCATTTATGCCTCCATTTCCGACGCGCCAGCAGCGTCTCAAAGTAAATTTTTACGCAGATGCCCACCATGAGCGACAAAATAATGCATCGTATCACCTGTCCCATCACATCGCTCCTTTATATGCCACAAAGGCTTCCCTGACAGCCTGGAATCTAAGGCGCGGCACGGGAAGTGTTTCCCCCCAGTCCATCAGTACGGCATAATTGCTTATTTTCCGGATATGCTTCATATTTACCAGGAAGCTTTTATGGATGCGCAGGAAACCATATGCTGCAAGCTGCTGTTCGATATGATCCAGCTTGTCATAGATCTGATAGTTCACGATCTCATTATCCAGATAAGAAAAAAACGATTTATGTTTTCTGCTTTCCACATAAAGGATATTATCCGTATACAACGTCCTTTCCCCTTCCACGAAGGGGAAAGTCACCTGCCGGACCTGCATTTTTTTCAGTATGGCTTCCATGCATTCCGGCAGGGCCGCCTCCAGTGTGTCCTTCATGAGGTAGCGCACCGCATTCACCTTATATCCCTCCAACGCATAGCTGATGAATGCCGTAACAAATACAATACAGGTATCGGAATGAAACTGCCTGATACGCTTTGCTGTATCAATTCCGTCCATTTCCTCCATGTTGATATCCATGAAAACCACATCATAACCGACCGCATTTTCTTTCTCCGAAAGGAAATCGGCTCCTGATGAAAAAAGGCTCACCGTATATTCCATACCCCGGCCGGCAAACCAGGAATCCAGAAGCATATGTATTTTATTCCTGTAGTACTCCTCATCATCGCAAATGGCAATCCGAAGCATATTTTTTCCCCACTTACTCTATGAATACCTTAATCGTTCCATATTCCGGGAGGACACCGTCATCCGCCCGCAGCCTGATCAGGAATTCACCCTTTTGATCTGCGCGGGGCGTCCAGCGGATTTCCTTTTCTTCCTCCAGATATACGGCGCCCTCCGGCAGTTCCTCTGCTGTAACCAGCGTCTGTGCTTTGACTCCGTCAACCGCATAATCCTTCACTTCCACAGCTTCGTTATAAATCCGTCCGTTCAGCTCCTTTTGTGAAGCCTCCGCCGCCGGATGGCGCATCACCACAGGAAGTGTCAGCTCCTCTTCCGCTCTGCCACAAACTGATACGGGCATGGCAAAAAAGGGACGGTATACGGTGAGAGGCAGGGGATAATCCTCTGTAGCTTTTGTATAGGTATAGCCGTTTTCCGGACAGGGCAGCGTGGGAAAGCCGTAGCCCTCATCCTGCGGCGTGCCGGGAGCAGGCGCGTCGATTACTACCTGCTTTACCCTCCAGTTCTCCGGGAAGGTGACATCCTCCACGCTGGTTTTGACATAGGGCTGGTGCAGAATATACTCTCTGTTCGTGGCCCTCCGGTAATTGCTTTCCACCAAGGCTAACTGCTCCACGCCTTCTTTTACCATGGCTGATACCTCCGTCAGCCGCACACCGCAGGCATCATCAAGAACCACCGCATGGCGGCCGTCCTCCACCTTCCAGGCAAAAGAAACCTGCTCCAGGGACAATCCCTCCACATGGCGGGCGTAGAGGCCATAGGCGGGCAGGATTCCCCAGTTTTCAGGCTCCGGATATACCTGCGGCAGTTCCGGCACATTATAAGGATCCTCCTTCCAGCCGCCGGCTTCCTTATCCCAGTCCACGCGGGGCAGCAGCCCTTCCTCCTTCAGGAAAAATGTATTCACCAGCCAGGGAAGGCTCTGTACGCTGGGCCGGGTCCCGAACTGTGTGTATTCCCAGTTGGTATTCAACTGCCTCTGCTCCACCGCGTGCTCCATGGACAGACCTCCCCGGAATTCCACGGTGATATTTTTCATGGAAACGCGCTGTACCGGACTGTCCGCCAGCCCCATAATCAATATGGGATAACGGGGATCCGCATTGGTGATTTTCACATTGCTGATTTCTATATCTGCCACTCTGGCCATATGGCTGCTTCCGCTGGCATTGGCGAAGCAGGGAAGCTCCCAGGCCTCCACCTTTCTGTCCCGGTCAATACAGTATCCGGCGTGGTCATCATATTTTTTCCCATAATAAACGCCATCCTCTTCCACAACATTCGCGGGATTCACATACGCCGGTTCCTCCTGGCTGACAACGGTAAAAGCGGAATGGCCGTCAATGCTGACGACGCGGTCTTTTCTGTAAGAAGGGGTATCCCTTTTTGCCGGATAACAGGTATATTCCTCCCTGGCGGGAAGCACCCAGTTCCGGTTATCCAGACGCACATTTCCTTCCCCTGCTTCAACCGTTTCCTCCCGGCTGTTTCCCGTCACCGGAAAACGGCCTCTTTCTCCTGCCCTGATAAAAATAGGGGAACTGCTTATATTTTCCATCTCACAGTCTGTAAAAAGAATATCCGTCAGGTCAGAGCCGTCCACCGCTTCCAGTGCGAAGCCGCGGGACCGCTCAAAGCGGACCCTTCTCACCGTCACCTGTTCATAGCCACAGGTGGATTCCGTACCCAGCTTCACCCTTCCCGTGGGGCCGCCTCTGTCGGCAGCCACCAGCTTTTCCCTGGTGTATACGCCGGCGGCGACGCTCCCCGCATCGTAGCCGCTCACACGGCAGTCCTCAATAAGGACATTTTTCAGCGGCATGAACTTTCCTGCACCGTAGGACGCTTTCATGACCAGCGCATCGTCGGTAAGGGAATTAAAGGTGCTGTTTCTGATGGTCACATTTTGGCAGCAGTCCACATCCAGCGCGTCTCTGGTCGTATCCACCAGGACATCCTCCACCAACATATTTTCCACACCCTGCGCAATGATGGCAAAATGGCCACCTATGACAAGCTTGAAGCCCTTCAGCACCACATTTTTACAGCGAAGCAGGGAAATCGCTTTATTGCCGAACCATTCCCCGTCACTGCCGACTCCCGGTTCATTGCGCATCTTTGGCATTTTGGGATCGCCGCCCAGCAGCACATAGCTGCGGAAGCCATCCTCAAAACAGCTGCCGTCAATCAGGCCCTCTCCATAAATCATTACGTCTGAAATATCCGCCCCGTAAATCATGCTGTTGGCATAATAAGTATGTCCGTGATCCTGTATCCCGGCGTACAGGTTTACCTCCGGCTTATCATAATTCCCGCCTTCCCCTTCCTGCTTCTCATAGGAATGCCGGATATCGGTTTTGGCCGCCCGTAAGACGCATCCCTTTTCCAGGCACAGGTTCACCCCGCTGCGAAGCCTTATCGTATATACCTTATAATCGCCTGCGGGCACGCTGACCGTGCCGCCGCCATTTTGGGCCGCCTGCGCAAAGGCCTGGTTGACCGCCTCCGTATTCTTTACCGGATCGCCGCCCGAAACGGCCCCGTAAGCCGTGATATCATATTTTTGTGCTTTTTCCAAATCTGCCGCCAGCAATGAGGCGCCTGTCGCCGTTTTTACCGCCATCTTTTTCTCCTTTTTTATCCTCTTAACAGCTGTTTCGTTCTCAACATTTACTTTGTAACAGTTCAGGCTTTGGCCGAACTATTACTGCACCCGCCCATTATAAGTCGCCTTCGGCGAGGGGCGGATGCCTGCTGCCACCACGTTTTCTCACGTTTTGCGCAGTGAATGCGCAAACCTGTCCGGATTGTTACATTACTTTTTCTGCTTAACCGTCCTGTCCCGGAAAAAGAACAGGCAGGGCACTTCAAAAAGCAGCATTGCCGTCCAGCCTACGGCACAGGCGATTGTCACGCCGTAAATACCGAGAACAGGGGCGGTCAGATAGGTAACCGCCACACGAAGGCTTGTCTGGATGAAGGTGCCTGCCAGAGTAATTCCCATTTTTCCCCTTCCCCGGAAAAAGCCCTGCAGCCCATTAGTAAAGGCGGGAAGCAGATAAAAGAAAGCCATGGTCCCCAGATACCGGCTCCCCGCCTCCACAACGCCTGTACTGCCCTCTCCTGTCACAAAGGCCTTCATAACGGGTACTCTCCCCAGATAAACCAGCAGGAAAATAAATATCCAATACAGAAATTCCAGCAGCAGGCCTGTCCTTAGCCCCGCGCCCACACGTTCCCGTTTACGCTCCTCATCCTGCCTGGAACCCAGGTTCTGCGCCGTAAAGGTGGTGATTCCATGGGAGATGCTCTGTTCCGGCGTAAATGCGAAATCATCCACCCGGTTCACCGCCTGGAATGCGGCAATCACGTCCACGCCAAGGGGATTGACAGCTCCCTGAATCAGCAGCTTTCCTACCGGCTGACAGGCCTGCTGCAGCGCCGTAACGCTTCCATAACGGAGCGTGGTCTTCAGAAGCCGTCTGTCAATGCGGAATGTCTTTTTATCAGGGCTGAGCATGGGGACGGCTTTTCTGATATGATACCAGGTCAGGGCGGCTGACACGCCTTCCGCGACCACAGTAGTCACCGCCGAGCATACGATTCCAAATCCCAGCAGGCCGATAAACACCAAATCCAAAGCTGCATTAAGCAAAGAGGCAAAAATCAGGAACCTGACGGGTGTCCTGGAATCCCCTACGCTTTTCAGCGCCGCCGCCAGCGCATTGTAAAAATAGGTGAAGGGGGAACCAAGTATAATGATTTTCAAATAAATACATGCACGTTCCAGCACACCCTCCGGCACCTGAAGCAATACAAGCAGCGGTCTGGCCAGAAACAACCCGCACACCGCCACCCCAATGGTAAAATACAGGCCAAACAGCAGCGTGGTGGACAGTTCTTTTTTCAGTTCTTCCAGGCTGCCCGCCCCGAAAAAACCGCTCATCAGCACGCCGGATCCCATACAGATCCCGGAAATCCCCAGAATAATAATATTCATCACCGGCCCTGCCGTTCCCAACGCAGCCAGCGCTTCCTTCCCGATAAACCGGCCCGCTATCATGGAATCCACCGCGTTGTAGGCAAGCTGAAAAAGATTCCCCAGAATCAGGGGAATGGAATAGCGGACCAGATGTCCCATAATACTGCCTTTTGTCATATCAGAAGCTGCCATGCCACTTCTCCCTTAATCTAAATAACTGGTCCATCCGCCGGGAATGAACCAGTTAATATGTTTCATGCTTCAAAGCTGTGCGTCGCCCTGCAACTGTGTCCTGCAGCAGCATCCGCCTCCATCCTGGGAAACGCCTGAAATTACTTTCCGCTTATGCTTCCAGCAGTTCCTTTACGCATGCTGCTATTTTCTCACATTTGCAGTTTGCGAAGAAGTATTCGCTGAATCTGTCTCCTGCAATAGCGCCTTTAACCAGCTCCCTGTCCAGATTTTTCAAGATAGTGCACAGGTCGTTATGTGTAACCTTCTTTACTTCATCCAGGATCTTCTTATTGCGCTGTTCCGGAACAACTCTTTCCTTGGGATAGCCCTGTCCGCTCTCACCTTCAAACAGTTTTTCAAAAATATACTGAAGATTCAGCTCCGCGCCCCAGCCGAAGCCCTTTGCAAAAGGAAGCGCAATGGCATTGCCGTCATTGATCTGGGCAAACATATAGGCATCGGAAGGATCTACGATATGTCCGCACAACACGCCGGGGAATGCATTGCAGGCCAGCATGGCGCCTTCTCCTGTACCACAGCCCGTAACCACATAATCAGCTGCTCCTGAATTCAGCAGAATCGCTGCAAGAATACCATTCTGCACATAGGTAAGCTGATGCTCGTCCTCTGCGCTGTACATTCCATAATTAAATACCTCGTGTCCTTTGGGTTCAACGACTTTTTTCAGGACCTCTTCCACCTGCGCATTCTTTGCCGCCTGGCTGTTTTCATTAATCAGTGCAATTTTCATGAAATTTTACCTCCTTGTATATTGCCGGCCTATACTGTACCTGACTGTAAATACGTGGGCCGGCTGAACAGTTGTATTTAAGTATAACTTATTTTATTTACCAGCGCTTGTGTTTTCTTTTCCTTAATCATGCATATTCTGCTCTTCCATTTTGGTACTGTGCGCTTCCCGGAAAATAGTATCGAAGTTTTCCTGCAGTTTTCTCTGTCATTCCTGTATTTGAGCCAGCGCATTTTCGATATCATTTTCCACCAGCGGCCGCATGCTTTCCTTATAGGAGGAAAGATCCGCTACATGAAGCGCGTCCGCCATCCTCTTTTTTAGTTCAGGCTTATGCTTCGCAATTGTTGGAAGCAGCTTTATGCACTGTCTTGCGGTAATCGGTTTTTCATCCGTAATGTGCTGCAGATAGCTGTCAAAAAAGCGGTCAATGATGCCTTTTTCGTCCCATATGGCATTTTCAGCAATCAGAACAAGCCCTCTTGTACGTACAAAAGAATTTTTATTTTCCAGCATATTAAAAAACTCATTTAAATGGGTGTAAACCATACAGTCCTCATGGCTGGCATCTTGTAGTTCTTTCAATGCGGCGTATCCTGTATTGGAGTCCTTAGAATAAAGCAGCTGTATCTGTTCCCGGATATATTCCTCTGTTATTTTCATTATACTTTTCCCCCTTTTCCTCTGCTATGACAGTATCAAGGATACCTGAGTTTGCCTTCAGCGTTTCTAAAGTGCATAAGCATATTTCCTGAGTAATTTTTATAGGTTTCTTTTCCGTTATCTCATACATCTCCTGAATGAGATCCGGAATTCCATCGGGAAACTGAATCAGACAACCTGCATGATATCCATGCCAGGCATACGCGATTGGCTGCATTTTAAATTCTGAGAAGAAACATAACACGATGGCCTTACAGCTTATTACGGAATTATGATCGATTATCCCCTCGTTGATACGCATAACTACCTCGTATTCCTGTCCCGCGGGAATATCTGCATAAGCGAAGCCATGGATAAAATACAGGCAGTTTTCAGCATTTCGGTATTTTCGGAAGTTATCAATTAACTGAGGAGCAACATGATACTGTATACTGTTTGCTTCTATTTCAGGTATCAGTACATCGCGTGAAAAATCAGGATGGAACCGTGCCCACAGGATGAGTTTGCGATCCTGGATTTTTGAATCATCATGAGATAACATATATCCGCCTTTTCCGGCAATATGTCTTAACCGACAAATATAAGCCAATATTTAGTTCATCATACCATATCGGTGCATTCTCCTCAAGGCGGTTCCGAAATATTGTATGTCTCAAATCAGAAATATTGTATGCCGCGGAGCATACGGAAATTTCTTCATCCATCACTGACTGCCACAGCGAGATAAAACATTTGCTCTTCCTTTTTTTACCGGCTGTGATATAATAAAAAATTGGCGGTTGTTTTGCCGCCGGTTTTTGATACCTTTTGAAATATACTAAATTTTTTACATATATGGGCGGAACTATGCGTACAGACAGGGGCGAATGTGCATATAGTACACGCAGACAGGAGCATCAATGAATAAAACAGCACAGCAGACCACACTGATGACAGAAGGATCTATCTGGAAAAAAATTATAGCATTTGCCATTCCTCTTTTTCTGGGCAATCTGTTCCAGCAGCTGTATAATACGGCAGACTCCCTCATTGTGGGAAATTTCCTGGGGAGCGAGGCTCTGGCCGCTGTCAGTTCCTCGGGAAGCCTGATTTTCCTTATGGTTGGTTTTTTCAACGGAATCGCCATCGGCGCAGGCGTTGTTATCGGCAGATATTATGGAGCGCGTGAAATAGAAAAGGTGCAGAAGGCCATACATACTACGATAGCCTTTGGCCTTGCTGCCGGGGTACTGCTTACGCTCATCGGTGTATGTCTCACTCCGCAGCTGCTTATCTGGATGGGTACGCCGTCGGATGTTCTGCCCAATTCCATTACTTACTTCCGTATTTATTTCTGCGGCTCCCTTGCCTTTGTCCTGTATAATATTTTTGTAGGTATTCTTCAATCGGTGGGGGACAGCAGACATCCCCTGGTTTACCTGATTGTTTCCTCTGTTGTCAATATTTTACTGGACCTGCTGTTCGTAGGCGTATTTCGTTTCGGTGTCGGCAGCGCGGCTCTGGCAACCATCATTTCCCAGTTTGTCAGCGCGATTCTGTGTATCATCCGCCTTTCCAGGAGCCCTGAAGATTACAGGGTACATATCCGCAAAATCCGCTTTGACCTCTTCTTCCTGAAGCAGATTATTCAGAACGGCCTGCCCTCCGGCTTTCAGAACTCCATCATTTCCATTGCCAATGTTGTGGTGCAGGCCAATATCAACAGCTTCGGCAAAATGGCCATGGCAGGCTGCGGCGCCTATTCCAAAATAGAAGGGTTCGGCTTCCTTCCCATCACCTGCTTTGCTATGTCCATGACTACGTTTATCAGTCAGAACCTGGGCGCCAAAAAATATGACAGGGCAAAAAAGGGCGCGCGTTTCGGTATCCTTTGCTCCATCACTATGGCCGAGCTGGTGGGTATCCTGATTTATGCCTTTGCCCCTGTGCTCATAGCTGCATTTAACAACGATCCCGAAGTAATCGCTTATGGAACCACACAGGCGCGTACGGTTACGCTCTTTTATTTCCTGCTGGCATATTCACACTGCGTCGCCGGAATTCTGCGCGGTGCAGGAAAGGCAACGATTCCCATGCTTGTTATGATGTGCTGCTGGTGTATCATCAGAATCACCTACATCAGCATCGTCGTAAAAATCATTCCGGTAATCAATGTTATTTTCTGGGCCTATCCTCTGACCTGGACCCTGAGTTCCATCATTTTCCTGATTTATTTCCTGAAGGCCGACTGGATCCATGGCTTCGATGACTGATTAAAGTGATATACGCCAAAATTAGAACCATGCCGTCGCTATCCGCCAACCAGTTTCATAAGATAGTTCCATTAACTACAAAATTGAATTAAGGTGCAGTGAAGCCGGAAGATGATTTCACTGCACCTTTTTTAATAACTGTATTTCAACTATAGAATTTAACATTATCCCACAGCTTCCATATACCGTAAAACCCTGTTAATCCTGAAAATCAAAAAATGTATCCGGCCCTGTCTCTTCTCTCATTTCCCTGATAATTCCCTTTTCAATCGTTTCTCCCGGTTCGAGCTGACCGCCGGGCAGATACCATTGCCGTCCATCCGGCATGTGCTGCCGGATAATCAGGAGTCTGCCCTCTTCTACCAGGATACCAGTGAGCCGCACAAGATAAGGCGCCTTTTTTTCCACTCTTTATTCCCACCCTTTCCAAATATCCGGGCAGTAACCAATCGTCGCCTTTTTCCCGTTGCGTACAATCGGGGTTCTAATGACCTGCTGGTTTTCCAGAAGCTTTTCCGCTCTGTCCTCTTCCGATATATAACGAATCAGCGCCAGTGCATCCTTATCCCTGCATTTATCATCCAGCAGCTTATCCAGGCCGCCCACTGCCTGACAGACCGTGTTCAGCTCTCCCTTGCTCATTCCTTTTTCCTTCATATCAATATATTGATATTTAATGCCGCGTTCCTTGAAATAACGTTCTGCTTTTTTCGTATCAAAGCATTTCGTTTTCCCGAAAATCTGTATGTTCAACGATATAATTCTCCTTTTCATAGGAATCTGCTTCTGTTCACATATATCCCCACTGCTTCAGCACAGCTGTATGCGGCGGCGTGGCGCTGTCCAGTGTAAGGGTATCCGTTTCATATCTCACCACATGGCCGCAGCAGGATAAAAACTCCTCACAGGTCCTGAGCACCGGGAAACCGCTTTTCGCCGTCCGATAATGCATGGGTACCACCACACGAGGGCCTATTTTCCTCACAACCGCGCAGACATCGGAGGGTTCCGCCGTATAATAGCCCCCCGCAGGAGCCATGACAAGATCCGCCCCTTTCAATAGATCCATCTGCCACTCCAAAGGGGCGCACCCCATATCCCCCAGATGAACCACCTTCATTTTCTCCACATGGAAAATATGAATCCGGTTCCTGCCGCGCAGGCTCCCGTTCCTGTCGTCATGCCAGCTGTCAATGGTTTCAATCCGGAAGGGACAGGGAAGAAAGCTCTCTTCCATAATCACACTGCCCTCACCATGATGATCTCTGTGTTCATGGCTGAACACACACAGATTTGCCGTGGTATCCAGATCTTTCAGCCCCGGCACGGAACCATTTTCATAAGGGTCCACCACCAGCGCATACCCGCCGGAACTGATTTTAAAACATGAATGCCCCAAATACTGAATTCTCATACTTCCTCCTACTCGTATTGCGGAGCAAAATGTAATTCCTCTGACGAACAGAGGAATTTTCCTCCTTGGTTTGCAAAGCAAAATACAGGTTTCTGTTATCTGCTGTGCCCGCCGCCTCCATGGGATACTCCTCCGCTGGAAACATGGCCTCCGCCGCCTCCTCCGCCAGAGCCTCCGGAACCGCCGGTATTTCTCTCTATATGACGTCTTGTCACCGTCTTATGAAGGAACAGGTCACTTTGATTGCGCATCTGTGGATGCCCGCCCGATACATAAGTCGCCACCCCGGTCGTTTTCTGCCCCTTGTTTCTTCCCAGGTTGACACCCACATAAACGGCAGTGCAGGCCGCAGCCACAAAAATCAGGGCAGCAACGGGAATATGCACTTTCCCAGTCATATCATAATAAAAAAGGTCCACATATTTTTTATAGGCTTTATAGGGATTGCTGTCCACATCCTCCAGCGCCTTATCCAGCAGTTCATCAATCATTGTGCTGCTGAAACGGTCCTGCGCCTTACCGCAGGTGCTCAGCCAGGAATATACCTTGCCGTCGCTTTCCCTGTACCAGTTGTCCAGAAGCAGCACGCCGTCTCCCTGGGGCTTATTGTAGCCGAACAAATGCTCATCATAAAAATTATCAGCATACACCATTACATACTGATAAGGATACAGGTATCCCAGCTGTTCCTCATAGCCCTTCGCATATTCCTCCAGCGACTCATTCAGCGTCACCAGTACAATATCGCAGCCTGTCTGCGCCTCTCTTTTGGCAATCAGCCTGCGCAGGCTGTCCTCTTCTTCATCCGTCAGCTTATCCGCATAATCGAAGACCCGTTCCTGCGTCACCGCCTCCGTATTGCCCCTCTCTGCCGGCTGTTTCCCGGCCCCGGTAAGCTTCAGCGCCGCAAAAATCACAGTGAGGACAAGTATGATTATAAAATACACCCTGAAATATTTCAGATACCCTTTCATCCTACAGTCCCTCCAGTATTCCCTTCAAAAGCAGCAAAATCAGTGACATGCAGGCGAAAAAAGTACTGCCGTAGGCAAAAATTCTCCTGACCGACAAAGGTGCTTTTCCCACAACCTTGCCCGTCTGTCCGTTGACAAAGCAGTCATAGTTTTTCCCTTCAAAGCTGTACCGGTACCACCATACCGGAAGCAGCGCATAGCTGGACTGTATACTGTTCAAACTGATATTTTCCTGCTGCGGAATCAGCGTTGTATAGCCGTTCAGGGTGTTGTGCAGCATCACCGAAGCATCTCTGCCCGCCTTATCCCTGGCTCGCTTTTCCAGCGTCTCTGCGTCCTGGTTGTAAATCTCCCCCAGAAAGCCGGACATATATTCCGGCCTGAAATTTTCCAGCGCCTCATAGCCGTAAGGCTCCATCAGATCCATCACATTATCTTCCATAGCCAGGGAAGCATCCACCGGCAGCTTTTCAAAATCCACATCCATATCCCTGCTCACCTGGAAATACGAGGTTTCCGTAAATTCCGTATCTCCGCTGACCCACACGCGTACTCTGGTTCCTGTCCCCGCATAATGACAGTATGCCTTCATGTCGTACAGCCAGAAAGGGACATAATTTCCCTCCATCTTTTCCACTGTAGCCTGTGCAAGAAAGGTTTCCGGCGCAAATATCCGTCTGGAAAACTCATTCTCCAAACGCTTTACCGCCGTATTTTTCCCTATTTTAAAAGGCAGGATCAGGCGGGGTTCATATACGCCCTCCACCCGTTCGTCAAAAATCGTATAGTGGCCGCAGTACTCACACTTCACTGCGCTGCGGTAATCCCCCGCCTCTATCGGCGCGCCGCAGTTGGCGCAGGTTTCCATTCCTCCGCCCGGCAGCTTATCCTGTGTGTCCGTCCCGTCGCAGTAAGGACAATGCATTTCCTTCCTGTCCGGATCATAAACCACATTTCCGCCGCAGTTCCTGCACTTATAAATCATCGTTCTTCTCCTTATTCCCATAAATGCCTGATTATCATTGCCGCACATTTATTTTACCATTTTCCGCACTGTCTGTCTCCTGTTTTTTCACTCGCCAAAAAGCGGGAAAAATGATACAATAGACGTGCCTGAGAACCAGGCTCTATTTATCAGGGAAAGGAAGTATTTGAAATGAACCAGTTTAATCCTATGAAATTATTGCAGATAAAGGCCTCCTGGGAGCAGTTCAAGGCCAGGCACCCCAAGTTTCCCTCCTTCTTAAACGCCGTTTCCAAAGGAGCCGTAATGGAAGGCACGCTGCTGGAAATGACCGTTACCACAGCGGAGGGAAAGACCTTCAGCTCCAATCTGAAGCTGACTGCGGAGGATATGAAGCTGATCAATGATATGCAGGAAATGTTCACGGCCCAACAGGGAAATTAAAGGGAGAAGCTTTACAGCTGCCGGCCCTTTTTCCCATGTATCTGTCCGTTTAAATTAATCCGCTTAAGGCAGATTTACCAGCTCGTTCACGATTTCCTGTACCAGAAGCTGCTTGAACTGTACGGCAAAATCCGATATTTCCCGCTGAATAATTCCTGCCTGTTCCTTGATTGATGCCAAAACCTGCTGCGCCTCCGGTATCGACTGCTGCTGATACAAAAGGATAGCCTGCTCCTTGGAAGCGCTCAGGGTAATCATCTGATCATACATTGCGGCTGCAAACTGGCAGGCAATCACTTCTTCCGTACTACCGTTTGCGGCAGCCTGCTGCATTTTCACAAGCGAATCCTGCTTTTGCAGCAGCAGCTCCTGTTTCAGTGCGGCCAGGCTTGCCAGCTGCTGGTTTTCCAATATAATCTGCTGCTGGGGATCCATTGCATCCAGTGCATTTATCACAGCCAGATGCGCCGCCACCTCCTGCTGGATTTCCGCCGCTCCCTTGCTGGCGATCAGTTCCCCGTTATCATCCAGAACCTGAATGGCGCTGGCAGTTGCTTTCAGCCTTGCCAACGAAGCATCCATGACATTATACCTGACAAAATAGGGATCTCCCGCGCTTTCTTTCATGAACTCCAGCACCTTGCCGCTGGCGTCTTCCATAAATACCAGGCTGTCCCTGCCTTCAGAATTCACTACATAAACATCCCCGTATTCATCCGAATGAATAAGCTCCGCCGCATCCGCCTTAAGAGGCAGCAAAAAACAAACCGCAGCGACAGCTGCGGCCGCCGCCAGCTTCATAAAACCTTTCCTTCTCATAATAAAAAACCTTCCTTTCCTTTATTTTCCCGTAACTGCACCGCATCGTCACAGTTGCACGGCCTCTTACCTCTATCATACACGGTAAGCGGGAAAACACAAGAGCCGGTCAGCCATTTCTTTCCTTCCGTTTCAGGGCATTTACAGCTTCCCAATCCCTGTTCCGTTTAACCAAAAGGCAGATAACAAATGTCAAAATCCACCAGACTGTCTATCCCGTCTATTCTGCCTTTGCTGGTATACTGCCACGCAAACAGCGGCTGCTTTATTTCCGGCCGGTATTTATCCGAAGGTGGATTTTCATCAAAGACAAAGCTTCTGCTCACGGGATAACGGGCGACCCACATGGGACAGTCAAAAGCCCCGGCATCAAAAAAGCCTCCATCGTAGAAAAACTGCCCTGTATAAATGCCGAATTTATACCCTGCGCCTGTGATGGTATTTTCCGCCGTTTTTATCAGCCCTGTCAGCACATCCCTTCCCAGAGGCTCCAGGGACTTATCCTCAACATCCCACCATATCCTGCAGGAGCGTTTTCCCCGGGACCGGAGGAGCCGGATTACCTGTTCCGCCTCCTCCAGCGCCTCCGTAGGCAGGACGGCATAAGTATAACGGTAAACAGAATAAGGAATATCATTTGCATAACAGCCTTTGGCATTTGCCCAAAACTGACTGTCCGGTTTTCCGTCCCATTTTATGGAGCGGAGCACTGCAAATCTGCAGCCTGCTTTTTTTACCTTTTTCCAGTCAATGGTTCCCTGGCGCTCCGACACATCAATGCCTTTATACATTTTCTATCCTTTTTCCAATAAACTCTTACGCCTATTTTATGAAAAAAGGCCTGGGCACATGTCTTTGTCTTTCTGTATTTTTATCCCTTTATTCCCTGCTTCCCGCCTGAAGCAGATATCTGGCGGAAAAAGCTTTCCCCATCTGTCCAAAATAATTTCTGAATTCAGGGTCCGGCACCGCATTTCCCATTGCTCCCACCAGCATTTCGATCAGTGCTGCCGTTTTGCGGGCAGCCTGTTCACGCGTATCTCCGTCAAAATATATCCCAAGGAGCTCTTTCTCATCCCCGGATGTTTCCAGCTTCCACACCGGGCTGTCCGTAATCACACATTTTACCGCCTGGTACAGCACTGCTTCGCATATATTGTCCAGATACAGTTCCCGGTAATCCGGCTGAACACCTGCCAACACCCTGCATACCGCCTGTCTGTCAAACTGCTCCAGGAACCTCTTTTCCATACAAAGATGGGACAGATAACTGTAAATCCGCTCCGCGCCGCACTGTGCCTCCCCGCGTACCATATCCGGATAATCCAGAGTCAGGATATGATCCTGCGGGCAGAAGCGGATATCATATTTCAGGAAAAAGGCGGGAAGCCCTTCCAGAACTGTTTTCCGGTAATTCAGACAGCCATAATCTTCAAAATCCGTAATCAGGCCATCGTAAAGCCCCCTGGCCATTTTTACCTTTTCCGTCACATATTCATATCCCTTATCATAGGCCTGCCGCGCACTGAGGCTGTTTACTGCCGGCAGCACGCCGGCCGTATTCCATGTAAAGCATTCCCGGATGCAGTAAAGCACAGCTTCCATAAGCATTTCCGCCTTTTCATAGGGCACGGAGCTGCTTTCCCCGGATGTATATTTATTTGTCAGATAAATCACCACCGGAAGTATCTCTTCCAATCCGTAACCATACATACTGCCCTCATTTTCCCTTGATTCCCTGTCCTCTGCCACTTTCGTATCCTTCTCCTCCTTATTCCTTCCTTGGAAAACCCCTGTACTGGTCCTGACAATTACCAGAAAAGCTCCTTTATTACATCCATAAAGAGTTCTCCGTCCCATCTTTGCTCCTCGCTGAGCTTTTCATATTCTCCTTTTCCGCCGCTTTTCACATAGCCCCTGTCACCGGAACGAATGGCGCAAGCAAACCTTGGAAGGCAGGTGCTTTCCAGATATTCCGTGTCTCCCATGCAGATCTCTTCAAACTGTTCCTTCATAAATGTCAGAAGCTCGTCATCCGTCAGCAAATCCATCGCTTCATTCTTAAAGGAATAGAAAATATCCTGCAGCTCCTCCATGACCTCCCGGTAATTCTCCTGATTAATGTATTGGGAATCACAGAAGGTAAAAATCAGCTTATCCAGAATCCCTTCTCCGAACTCCACCCGGCGGTATTTTTTCAGGCTCGCATTCCTGCACAAAACCAGTTCATGCGCGTCCTCCTCCGTCAGGGACAAACCAAAGCTTTCCGTTTTTTCATTACATTGCATAAGAACGGAAAGCTCCTTTTTCTCCTTCCGTGACTGCAGCACCTCCAATAAACTTTCGTTCACCGCTGTCTCCTCCTTTTAAATCCCTGTTTCCTATTGTTTCTGCTGGAAATGCCTATTATACGTTCTGGCCGGTTCTATTACAAGCCTTGATATTTTCTCAATTTTGTAGTATAATAGTATACGTAAAAGAGAGGAAAGCTGTTGACAGCGCTTCCCTCTCTTTTTATGGTTTTTTATTTAATTCCGTTGTTTACAGCCACTGCTTTTCGAACATTTCCGCATTGATGGGATAACCGAAATAAAAGCCCTGAATCAGCTCCAGCCCCGAATTTTTCACCACATCGTACTCTTCCTTCGTCTCCACTCCCTCCAGGCATACCTTCTTCCCCACATCATGGCACAGCTCCGTAATTGCCCGGACAAAGGTGGCATTAAAGAGATCAGAAGTAATTCCCTTAACAAAGCCCCTGTCGATTTTTACAATATCCACCGGTATGTTTTTCAGTGAAAAAAGGGAGGAATAGCCGATTCCAAAATCATCCATGGCCAGGTTAATTCCCATTTTCTTCATTTTCTCCAGGATATCACGGGTTCCGGCATCCTCCTTGATGAGGTAGGTTTCCGTCAGCTCCAGCGTCACATTGCCGGGCTGGACATGGAGCGCTTCCAGAGTCTCCTGAATATTGGCAACAATATCCCCTTCCAGCAATTGCCGGTAGGAAAGATTGATGCTCATGTGAAAATCAGGCTTAAGCTCACACCATTTCCTGCACTGCTCCACCGCATGATAAAGCACCCAGCTTCCCAGCGGGACGATCAGGCCGCTCTGCTCCAACAGGGGGATAAATTCACCGGGCGATACATTTCCGTATTTGGCACAGCGCCATCTGGCCAGCGCCTCCGCCCCGTACAGGGTTCCGGTCTCAGACTCAACCTGTGGCTGATAACTGATGGAAAAACCCGCGAAACCACGGTCAATGCTTTCCCGCAGAAGCTCTGCCAGCTCCAGCTTTCTTTCCTTTTCCTTCAGGATATCCTCAGAAAATCTGGTAATCCTGTCCTTTCCCTCCAGCTTGGAATGCTCCAGGGAATAGTTGGCGCATTTGAGCAAATCCAGATAATTATCCGCATCCGTAGGATATACGGCATAGCCTCCTGAAACCGTGCAGTAATATTTCTTGCCGTTGTATTCCTGCTGTCCGTGGAATTTATGCTGGATGCTGTTGAAAATCCGCAGGTAATCCTCTTCCTCCCCATTGAGGATAATAATTCCGAATTCATCGCCGTCCAGCCTGTAAATACGTGCATTGGAGGGCAGTATAGAGGAAATCCTCTGGGCCGTAATCCTGAGCACTTCGTCACCAAAGGCTCTGTCAAAGAGATCGTTGATATTCTTAAAGGCGTCCATATCCAGTATCATGATCTGCAGCCGCTGCAAATCCGGATAGTCCACCATATATTTCTTAATATTCCCTTCAAACTCAAAACGGTTATAAAGGCCGGTCATATGATCCATCTGGCTCTTCTTCCCCAGATTGGTAATCATGCCCGCAAACAGATCCGGACAGCCCTGCGTGTCTTTTATCATCCGCCCCCTGCAGCGGAGCCATATCCATTCCCCGCGGGTGTTCCTTGCACGGTACTCTATATTGTGGGAATCTGTCCGGCCATCGGCAATCTCCTGATTGCTTTCCAGAAACACGTTTTCGTCATTGGGATGAATCAGGCCGCTCCAGAAGGCGGCTGCATTCTCCACGATTTCCCCCGGCAGGCCGAACTCCTCCACCATGGCTGGTGAATACCGGAAGGTTCCCGTCTTCATATTGCCAACAAAAATATAGTCCTCCGTACTGGAGGCCAGCGCATCATACAGATGCTCCTTATCATACACAAACTGCTTCGTCCCCATACGTCTCTGCCCGTCTTTAAGGAGTCCCTCCTTGGCACGCATGATATGGTAGCTCCGCTTCTGTATGTACATCTGCTCATCGGCCCGTCTGATGATATCCGACAAGGTATATCTGTCTCCCGGATATACCTCCATCAGGCCATAGCTGAAGGTGGCTTCATAAAAAATGGAATATTTCTCCCGTTCATCGTGGAGCCGCCTGCTGATTTCCCGCATCAGCTTCTCAGCCGCCTGCTGGTTCTGATTATAGAATACCAGCACGAACTCGTCCCCGCTGAGACGGAAAATGATATCCTGTTCCCCAAGACAGCCCTTTGTCACGCAGGCCATTGAGGTAAGGAGATTATCCCCTTCCCCGTGACCGTACTGATCGTTGATTTTCTTCAGTCCATTCACGTCTATCAGCGCCACGGTGAGAGTTATATTTTCCCTTCTGGCATCCTCTATCATCTCCGCCAGCTTTTCCCTGCCTGCCCTGCGGTTATAAATTCCGGTCAGGTCGTCAAGATCCGCAGCCTCCGACAGCTCTTCATATTCCGTAACATCCACAAAATTGCATATACAGTAGGTTCTTCCCTGCCACTCCGTCAGAGAATCATAATGCTTGTAAATGCGTCCGGTTAACGTATTCCTTTCATGCCGTATTCCTGCGCGGAAGCCGCCCTTTTTATCCCGTTCCGAACAAAAGGGGCATTTATCCGTCAGCCCCCTTTGTAAAATCTCCCAGCACCGCTTTCCTTCCGGATGTATCTGTCCAAATTCCCGCTTCATCGCGTCGTTCATATAAACTATTACATCTGTTTCCGCATCCTTTATAAAGATATTAGTGGTCAGCTGATTAAAGACGGAGGTAAAAAAGGCCTCGTCAAAATCATATGTTTTTTCCGTTGCCATAAAAACTCCTTCTGCGCCATACGCCGTTTATGCATATACTCATTGTAAGCTTTTATAACCGAATGTACAAGCATGATTTACGTTATTTAGCATTTTCTTTGTTACTGTTAAGCTATAGTCCCTCCGGAAGAAGTAATTATTTTTATTTTCAGCAGTATTCAGGCTCTGTCAGATTAATGCCGTCCGCTTCTGCGCCTTTTCCTGTTTTTTCTCCATCTGTATTTCCATATCTGTCTGCGGACTATAAGAAAGCCTGCGCCCGCTGCCGCCAGAGCGCCAAGGATACCCAATGGAATGTACCACCAGCGGAAGCCTTTGCCCTCTTTCTCTTTCTCCTGTTCCGGTTCGCTCTCCGTCTCATTCTGTACGGTTTCAGGCTCCGGCTTCACTATCATGGACTCAGGAAGCGCTATGACAGCCTGTCCCACGGTGCGGGTACCCAGAAGATATTCCAGTACCGCGCCGGTTACCTCCGGCCCTCTGTCCGCATTCAGCAAAAGCAGAGGCTTCAAATCCGAGAATTCTGCCTGGGAAGGGAGGACAACATAGCCGTCCTCCGATATCCGAAACGGTATTTTCTCCGTTTTCTCCGGGCTGTCCCCCTCCTTCACGGAAACCTCAATCTCTTCACCCTCCGTGCCGCTGGATCCGATATCCACCTTTTTAAAATTATCAAAACAGAAATCAAACAGAGTAGCGGTATCCACATATACCTGCCTGCCCTCCGTTTTCATGGTTACGCAGATCAACTCCATGTCATTGCGTGCCGCACAGGTGACAAGCGTGTTCTTTGCCACCACCGTATATCCGGTTTTTCCTGCAAACACACCGTCATAATGGTATTTGCCGCTGCAGATCATCTTATGGTGGTTGGACATGGGAATCAGATCCGGCTGTTTATCGGTGGGCTGAATCTCATAATAAACCGTTTTGGATACCGTACGGAAAATCTCATGCTTCAGCGCTTCCCTGGTAATCAGAGCCATGTCGTAGGCGCTGGATACATGCCTTTCATCAGGCAGTCCGTGGGGATTGACAAAGTTGCTGTCCTCACAGCCCAGCTCCCTGGCCCTTTCATTCATCATTTCGGCGAATTTCTCTATTGTTCCGCCGATATGTATGGCCAGCGCATAGGCGGCATCGTTGGCAGACGCCAGCATCATGCCGTACAGACAGTCCTCCACGGACAGCACCTCGCCCTCGTCCAGCGCTATGTGAGACCCCTTATCCTCCATATATACTGCTTCATGGGGAACCGTTACCTGTTCATCCAGTTCACAGTTCTCCATGGCCAGAAGGGCCGTCATAATTTTGGTAATGCTGGCAGGGTAATATTGGGCATGCATATTTTTACTGTACAGAATCGTTCCTGTGGAGACTTCCATAACAATGCCGGATTCCGCAACTATGGAAGGGCCAGAGGGCCATCCCGGTTCTTCGTCGGCCTGAACGGGGAGGCTGCCCAGTGTTTCCGATTCACCGGTCTGCGTCTCTGCGCTGCCTGCTTCGGCGGCTCCTTCCGTATTGTGAACCATTTCATCCTCAATGGTGCTGACTGTATTATCTGTCGCCAAAGCCGTCAGGGGAGAAGAAAAAAGACAAAAAGAGGCAAGCATAGCTGCCAAGACAGGTTTCCATTTATATTTCATCAGGGTATGTACTCCTTGTAGTTTACTACTTAAAAGATTACCTCCCCGGGAATTTCAAGTCAAGAAGATAATTCTCAATATTCCACAAAAAGTAACGTTTTGCGCCGGTAATTTCTGGAAATATGCTGGTTTGCGCAATTTCTTAATTTTTCATGAAGATGACCGGCAGTTTCCTGTCGGTCATACAATGATTTATTTACTGTCATAAATTTAATTTAACTCGTTGCCGCCTTCCCCCAGGCTGCCGCGGCTGTAGAACTGTTCATAGAAATCCATTTCCGGCGCGTAGGGTATCAGGTAGTAGTCCTGAAGCACCCGCATGCTCAGTTCCTTCAGCCTTTCTTCTTCTTTGCAGGTTTTTGCTTGCTCCTGAAGGGCTTTTATGTAAAAATGCCAGTCGCAGATGAATTTTTCATAGCGGCGCAAATCCGGAATATCCAGCCATTTGCGGATTTTCATTTTTGTCCGGTTTTCTTTCCTGCATTCATGAATCTGAAGGAAGTAGCGGAAGGAGCCGTTTTCATAAAGCCTGCCCAAAGGGAAACAGCGGCAGATGCCGGGACGGAAGGAATGGATGGAGCAGCGGCCTTCTTTATTTAAGAAGGGACAGCCTTCCTCTTCCCCCACAAGGTTCAGGCTGGGGAGAATCAGGCCTTCGTATACATGAAGGGCAATCCGGCCTGATGAAAGCAGCTGCTCAAAGGTACATCCCAGATGGGAGGTGAGCTGCCAGATATCATAAGGGTCAAGCACAATCGTTTCTCCCATGCCATGGCAGCACGCCGAACAGCCGGCGCAGTCCGAACACCCCACCTTGACCATATCATTGGCATCATATAATTTCCCGTCGGATATTTCATCCAGATTAATGTCTCTTTCCATTGCAGCACCGCCTTTATCTCACCGGCACAGCCGGGTTTATTCTGTATACCGCCTGGATTTCTGCAACAGGCGCAGAAACCAGAATGCACAGATATAATGTCGTCTTCGACGACATTATATCATATCCGCCCAAAACACACCACCGGAAAATACGTCATGCGGGCCATCCGGGAAATATGTGGCCAGCCGGAGGGTATCTGCAGGCGACATCAACCGGTCTGTCCGACAGCTCCTGCAGTAGTCTGATATTTAAAGGGAAAAGGTAACTCTCCAGTCACCCTTTACATTTCTTCCTGCCGTGTAAAAGCTTCCGTACAGCCGGTATTCTTTCAGCGCCTCCTTCGGGATCTTAAACATCATCTCGTCATAGTCCACGCGCAGGTCATTGGATTCCGTATGCTCTGCAAAATAAACAGCGCAATAAGAATCGATGCGTTCCCCTTTTTCATTCATCAGATAAACGAAACCGTGTGGATCAAGCGTTAACGATTCCTTCATACGGAGCTGAATATGCAGCATGCCATCCATATAGCCGGCTGCTGAAATATCCATGTTTTCCATGGGGGAATACAGGCTTTCTCCGGGAACAAGCATTGTAGTGGGGAGTTTTTTCTCCAGCTCTTCCATGGCAGTCTCATCTTCTATGGAAACGCCGAAGTCCTGCTGTGCCTCCCAGGAATAGCTGCCGCCCGTAATCACAGGATCGGTCAGCACTCCGGTAATCTCACGCTGTGCAAGGTCCGAAGGCTTCAGTTCTAAGGGAATGTCTTCCCTGGCAGTTTTTCCGCTGATGAATTCCCTTACGGAAAAAGTGATTTTGCCGCCTTTGATGTCACTGCCGCCCATGGCTGTTATCTCTATAAGGAAAGTGGCTTTTCTGTTTTCTTCATCATAGGCGACTCTGCTGCAGGTACCAACACTGTCAAAGCTGCGTCTGATGGCATAGCTGTCAAAAAGATCCGTCGTTTCATCGATTCGGTCTCCTTCCAGATCCTGAAGGGAAACATAAATCCTGGCAGTATCTCCTTCCAGGCCGGCGGATTCCACTTCCATCCGTATCCCATTATCAACACATGCCTCCCTGACCGGAATAAAGAACTGTGCCGCAGAAGGAGAAACCGAATAAAGGGCCTGGTAAAAAGCCGGACTTTCCGCGGCCAGCAGGGGAGTCCCCACCATGATGACAAGCGCAGCCGCGGCTGCGGACGCGATCCCTTTTTTCAGTCTGCTCTTCTTTCTTTTCTTTCCTGCCGGCCTGTCCTCCGGCTGACACAGCGCCTCTTCAATACGTGATTCGTCAATATGCCCCATTGCATCCCACAAAAGCTCAGATTTCATATCCGCACACCTCTTTCCTCCAGAAAGCATTTCAGTTTTTTACGGCTCCGTTCCAGAATCACCGCCGCATGATGCTCCGTGACGCCGCATTCCCTGCTGATACTTTTTACCGGCTGGGCAAACCAGTATCGGCGCAGAAAAACCAGTCTGTCACGCTCCTTCAGGGTATCCAGGAATTCCTCCAGATACTCTGCAAGCTCTCTGGCCTCGATCTGATCCTCCACCTCCCAGGAGGACGGCGCGGGAATGCAGTCTTCCAGTTCCTCCAGCACACAGGTCAGCACACAGGTTCTTTTCGCCGCCGTATTGAGCCGGTATTTTTTTACCGCCTGATTCCGGGCGATTCTGCATAGATAGGCCCGCAGCGCTCCCGGACGCCGGGGCGGGATGCTGTTCCAGGCTCCCAGATAGGTATCGTTCACACACTCCTGCGTATCCTCTTCATTTCCCAGGATATTCCATGCGATTTTCCGGCAGATGCCCCCATATTTATCCGCAGTTTCAGAAATGGCCTGCTCAGAACGTTCCCAGAACAGTTCTATAATTTTTTCATCATCCATTGCCTTCTCCCTCATTCTGCCGCCATTCAGGCAGGCAGACCTATGTATTCCGGCCGCAACAGGCATCTTGTCGGATTAACTGCTGCGAGCCTTCTTATATTAACTACGTTTTCTTGAGGAAATATCACAACGGACGGCAAAATTTCTGGAAACCGGACCGTTGCCGTACTTACCTTATAATGTCTGCGTCCCCTCAGCCCGCCGGCCCTTCTTTTCTGCAGCTTTGCGGGCCGGCGCTTTTCCCTTCTTCCTTTCGCAGTAGGGGGCGCTTTTCGTGTGTTTCTTTCTGCAGCTTTCACAATCGCCGTAACGCTCACATTTCGTTCTTGGGCAGGGGCAGGCGCCGCCGCATAGGCTGTCCTTTTTCTTTTCTTCCAACTATCGTCCTCCTGTGTGCTTCCAATTTCTGTTTGCCTTCAATTTTGCCCGGGCAGCCTTGCATCTTATAATCAGTCGTTTCGCCACCTGGTACTTATGCTGTTTCAATGTCAGTTTTTGAATGAGAATCTGTAATCATGATACGTTTTTCTCCAGTCCCAGTCAAATGTAAAATAGTGGGGAACGGCCGTTTTCATCCATCCTGCGGTTCCACGCCTGTGCCGCAGGTAACGCGGTTTTGGCTTATGCAGCTTCGGAGCAGGTTGTCCCGGCGCGTAAATTGTTGTAAAATGGTAACTGTCTGTAAGAAAGTGATTCAGGAGTGCCGGACTGTGGCGCACTTTGCGGGAAAGGAAAAGGAATGGCGAGGATACTGATTATTGAAGACGATTTGGAAATCAGCGGGCTTTTATCCGAATTTTTGCTGGAAAACGGATATCAGGCCTCCTGTTTATATAATGGGCTGCATGTTCCTGAGGTTCTGCAGGAATACAGGCCGGATCTGGTTCTTCTTGATCTCATGCTGCCCTACCGCAGCGGTGATCAGGTACTGACGGACATACGCACCGGCTGGGCCGTTCCCGTCATCATCATTTCCGCCAAAGGAACCACCCGCAATAAAATCGACCTTCTGCGCTCCGGCGCCGATGACTATGTGACCAAGCCTTTTGATCTGGAGGAGGTGCTGGCCCGTATTGAAAGCAATCTGCGGCGCGCCGCGTTGAGCGCAAAACCTGAGCGGCGGCTGCGCTGCGGTGAGCTGTTGTTGGACGAGGAAAAAAACACCGCTTTTATAAAGGACGCCGAGCTTTCCCTGACGGCCAAGGAATACCGGATACTGGAGCTTCTTCTGCAATATCCGGACAAGATTTTTTCCAAGGCCAATCTGTTTGAAAGCGTCTGGGATTGTGAATATCTCAGTGAAGACAATACGCTTAACGTCCATATCAGCAACCTGAGAAATAAACTGAAGGCGCTCTCCCCCGATGAGGAATATATTGATACCGTCTGGGGTATCGGCTACCGCTTACATAGAAGCTGAAGGGAAAAAACCTTCGGCTTTATTCTTTTTTTAATATTTTCCCGGTCCACTTAAGAAATTCTTTAACCTTTCGCCTTAGACTTGGGATTAGAAAGGAGCTGACGCTATGAATACTGCTGTTTTGGAAACAAACGCACTGACAAAAAAATATAAACATACCACCGCTTTGGATCATGTCAGCCTGCGGCTGGAAAAAGGGGAAATCTATGGCTTCATCGGCCAGAACGGCGCGGGGAAAACCACGCTTCTGCGGCTGATTACCGGACTTTCCTTTCCCACGCAGGGGGAACTGTCCTTATGGGGGAAAAGCACGCCGTCCGGGCTGCAGGAGCAGCGCAGGCGCATCGGCTGCATGATCGAAACACCCGCCCTCTACCCTAATCTTACCGCGGCGCAGAATCTGGAGGTTCAGAGAATCCAGAGAGGAATTCCCGACAAAAGCATCATCCCCGGCTGTCTGAAAACCGTAGGCCTTCAGGATACCGGAAAGAAAAAGGCCCGGAATTTTTCCCTGGGAATGAGGCAGCGTCTGGGGATCGCCCTTGCACTGTTAAGCACTCCCGAGTTCCTGATTCTGGATGAGCCTGTCAACGGCCTCGATCCCGCTGGCATTGTGGAAATCAGAAGGCTGCTGGGCCAGCTGAACCGGGAATACGGCATAACCATTCTCGTATCCAGCCATATCCTGGAGGAGCTTTATCAGACGGCTTCCCATTTTATCCTGATTGACAGGGGACGCATTATAGAGGAGCTTACGGACAGGGAACTGGACGAACGCTGTAAACGCTGTCTTTCTATCCGCACAAAGGATCCGCAGAAGGCCCTTCTTCTTCTGGAGCAAAAGCTGGATACGGAAGAGATGCAGCTTATGCCCGACGGAAGCATCCGCCTTTACGAGCATACGGATGAGCCGGAGCTGGCGGCGCAGATCCTATCGGATGCCGGAATCCTTGTTACCGGACTGCAGCAGGAGGGAGATACTCTGGAAGAATATTTTCTAAACAGGATAGGAGGGGGACGACATGGCACAGCTGCTGAAGGCTGAGTTGTATAAGCTTGCACATCAGAAAAGCTTTCCCGGGCTGCTCGTCTTTTCCCTGCTGCTGGGAAGCGTGATGATGCTTGACCGGAAGCTGCCCACATCTGCGGCAGACTGCTTTTCCGGCGCACTGTTCAATACGCCGCTGCTTTATTTTCTCAGCATAATATTATGCCCGCTCTTTGTGGGGGTGGATTTTGAGAACCGGACCTTACATGCCGCCGTGACCGCCGGACACAAGAGGCTTTCCTTGTTTCTCGCAAAAGGAATTGTTTTTCTCACCGCATCCTGCTGTATCCTGACAGCGCCGCTATTTGCTGCGGCTCTCTGGGGACATTTTTTCTTCGGGGGAAGCTGTTTTCCAGCCACTGTCCGGCCGGCGGCTGAGGCAGGCGTTATCTTTATGGCCGTATGCGCCATGGGAAGCCTTCCCTTTTTCCTGGCTTTTGTCTGCCGGGATGTGGGGAAAACACTTTCCCTGGGAATGAGCGCCTTTTTTCTGATGATTTTTCTGCTCAACTTGCCCGATGCACAGCTTCTGGCGCCTTTTATTCCCATGGGGCAGCTTCGCTTCCTCTCTTTGGGACAGCTGGCCATACCCTTCACACAGCTTGTTTTTGTGGATGCTGCCTGGGTTTTCCTCTGCTTTGCGGGCGCGGGCATTATATTCTGTCATGCCGATTTAAAATAGGGAGGTTGCTATGCTTAATCTGATAAAAATGGAACGGTATCAGCTGTTCAGGAACCGGATTTACCAAATAAGTACACTGGCTGTTTTCGTTCTTGGTTTTCTTATGGCGGATACCTATCTTATTGATTCCCCGGGGAATCCGGGCGGCGAGCCAAAAACTTTAACGGATATATGGAACAGCATGATTTATGATTCCACTTTTCTGCTGATCCTGCTTTCTTGCCTGCTCGCCTTTCTCCTAGGGCAGGAGTTTTCCTGCCGGACAATTGACCGGGAAATCACCGCCGGACATTCACGTTCCCATATCTTTGCCGCCAGGCTCGTGGTGCTGCTTCCAGCCTTTAATCTGCCTGCTTTTATTTATCCAGCCGCGGGCTGTCTGCGGGAGCTGTCCCATTTTGGCCTTCCGGACGGCGGCATATTTCTACAGACAGTGCTGAGAACCCTGGTTTATTCCCTTCTGCAAAACAGCGCATTTTTCCTGCTGCCGCTGCTCTGCTGCTTCCGGCTAAGGGACATGGCGAAATCTGTTGCCGCTGCCGCCCTGGTTACCTTTACGCTTGCTCTTTACTTAGGTTATGGCATGATGCTGGGATTTCCTGTCCGTTTTCTTCCCACCTTCCAGATCAGGGAGGCTGTCGTATTATCGGACTGGTTCTATCCGGAAGGGCTGATGGTGGCGCTGATCTGGTATGCAGTGCTGATTCCCGCGGCCTGGGGCGCTTTCAGGAGATGTGAACTGAAATAAGATACGTGACTGTAAAGTGTGTTATAAAAGTTATGGATATCCTGCAGCCGCCGCCTGGAGAATTTTGGGGCTGGGGCAGTTTAAACCGCAGGGAGGAAGGGGGCGGACGCCATCGGTCTTTACATCGTTTTTTTCGGTATTTTGTTCGTTTTTATCTGTACTAAATATTATCTGCTGAAAAAAGAAATCCGTCATCTGTCGAAGCAGCTTACCCTGCTCGCGGACGGCGAAACTGAAAAAATGCTGGAGCTGTCCCTCACTGATCGTGACCTGGAGCGCCTTGCCGGGCAAATCAACCGGCACTATGCCAGACAGCGCTCCCTTACGGCGGGTGCCCTGCGCCATGAGGAACAGCTCAGGGAGTCCATCGCCGGGATTTCCCATGATTTGCGCACGCCGCTTACCGTTATTATGGGACATCTGCAGCTGTTGGAGCGCACCTTTCTTTCAGAGGAACAGCTGCGCAGGACGGATACGGCGCTTCGGAAGGCCCGCCGTATGAATGAGCTTATTGAAGCGTTTTATGAGCTTTCTGTCCTGAATTCCGAACAGCTGCAGCCGCATAAAGAGTCTGTTAATCTCTCCAACCTGCTCATTGACTTTCTCACGGAAAATGCATTTCTGCTGGAAGCCGGAGGGATACATCCTGATATCCTGCTGTCCGAAAAATCTGTTTTCTTACGTACTGATCCGGGCATGCTGGAGCGTATCCTGCAGAATCTGCTGACCAATGCGGTTCGTTACAGTCCAGGGGATATCCGGATTTCCCTTTCAGAAAATCCAGAGGGGAGCATCATGCTGCGGATGGAAAATCCGGTCGAAGCAGGGGCGCGCCCTGACGTGGAGCGGATGTTCGACCGTTTTTATACAGGGGACGCCGCAAGGACACAGGGAAGCACGGGGCTGGGACTGGCTGTTGTGAAGCTGCTTGCGGAAAAGCTTGGCGGGGAAGTCACTGCAACGCTGACGGGGAATTGGCTGGCTGTCACGTTGAATTTGTATGCAGACCTGTAGCTTGACGGGTGCCGGGGCGGATAATGATTACATTGTGCTAAATAGATTTGACACCCTCGTTGATGCATATTACACTGAAGAAAAATGGAACGGCTCAACGTTCAAAACCTCAATAGTTTTATAGATACAGAACCGGAAATTTATTGGAAAGGGAAGCAGAAATATGGAAAATAATCAGGAAGTTCTCAATATCAGACCTGACGATGGCAGCGATATATGCGGAAAATTAGAAAGTTTAATAAATAGTTACCAATTCAGCCCGGTCGCGCTTTCTCCATACCTGGGTCTGCCTGCCGATGCCATTGAACGTCTTGCATCGGGTGACATTGCGTTTCTGCCAAAAGAGCCTGATTGCTGTTTTCAACTGTATAATAAAATCTTTTTTCTGTTCCTGACTGCAACAGAGGATAAAGACTCAAAGTTAAGCGCTTTTTTACAAGTACTCATTTCCTATCATCATTTATCCAGGGAAACGATTGCTAAAATGGCAGGAGTGGACGCTGCCGATGTAGACGGGCTGTTGTCCACTCCTTCTGGTAATATTTCCATAGAAGCAAAGTATAAAATAGCTGTGACCGTAATGTCCCTCCGTTTTTTTCTGAAGGACTGCGAACCGGATTGACAGGACTTACTCTACTACCTCTTTTTTGGGTTTTCTGCGGGAAAGCAGGAGAAAATAGCCAACGCACAATATAATCTGTACCACAGAGGAACAGGGGGTTGCCAGGCCCACCTTGAACAAGGATACCGGCTTGATTTTGCTCATGATGAGGGACACGGGGATTCTGACGCCGAATGCGCCCGCAATGCCCTGCAGCATGACGAAGAGTGTTTTCCCGCAGCCGTTGAAATAGCCTATCATGCAGAACATGACGGACACCAGCAGGCAGTCGATTGCATAGGCCTTCAGATAATCCGCGGCAGCCGCAATGACCGCTTCATCCCTGGCGAACAGCCCTGCCAGAAGATCCCCGTGGAAGAAGGAAAGCCAGGCCATAAACACGCCGACCACAAGAGACATTCCGATTCCGCACAGCAGGGCACGCTTGGCCCGATCCATTCTTCCCGCGCCCATATTCTGGGCTACAAAAGCGGACATAGACTGGTTAAAGGCCGAGGGCACCAGCATAATGAATCCGCACAGCTTCTCCGCCACGCCCACGCCTGCCGAAGGGATCACTCCCAGAGAGTTTACAATTGCCGTAATGGCAAGGAAGGAAATACTCACAAGAAGATCCTGGAAAGCAATGGGCAGTCCCAGGCGGAATACGCTTCCCATTCTTTTTCTGTCAAAAACAATATCCGTTCTGCGGAAGGTAAATGGAAGCTTCTGCCTCCGGATAATAAGTACGGAAATGATCACACTGAGCGCCTGGGCAAGAACCGTGGCAATCGCCGCTCCTGCCGTCGCCATGCCGAAAACGCCCACCAGAAGGAAATCTCCCGCAATATTAAATACACAGGCTATTGCCACTGTAACCAGCGGCATCCTTGAATCCCCGATTCCCCGGAAAATACTGCCCAGCACATTGTAGGCAACGATAAAAACCGATCCGGCCGAACAGATACGGACATACAGGACCGTTGCGTCAAAGGCCTCGATGGGCGTACGCATGATCTGCGCCACAGGCACCGCGCACAGTTCCATAAAAAAGGTGATTACCACTCCGATGATGGTAAAGAGAACGATACTGGCTCCGATGATTTTTCCGGCTTCTTCCGGCTTTCCTTCTCCCAGCCTCCGTCCAAGAAGCACTGTCGTACCCATGGCAATCCCCACCACAAACGAAGTAATCAGCTGCATCAGCCAGCTTCCTGTGGAAACGGCGGAAACATCCGCCGCCGTGGCAAACTGCCCCACCACCAGCATATCCACCGCACCGTACATCGTCTGCAAAAATAACGCCGCCAGCACCGGCAGCGCAAACCGGACGAGGGAGGTGAGAATATTTCCTTTTGTAAAATTCTGCGTTTCTTTCATATCTTCTGTTTCCCTTTCTCTGTATGTATATTTAGCTGACGCTTAAAAATCGCCGCACAAAAAACCGGATAAGAAGCAGGCATCTCAGCCAGCATCTTATCCGGTTACCATTTCCTTACGAATGGTTCACCCTCCGATGAACGGTGTCATTATATAACAGACTTTTTTCTTTGTCAATCCGTTTCCGGGTATTTTTGTTTCCGGACCTTTTGTCATCTGGTCATTTCCCCGGCCGACGGAAAAGCCCGGGAAAATGAAGCCGCAGGAACCCAAAAGGAGCGTAGGCGGGAATCATCGACACAGGCTTCGCCTGGAATCAGAAGCCTTTTTCCAGATTGTCCGGCAGCCAGCCTTTTTCCACGCACTTCCTGAAATCCCAGCCCTCCGGTTGGGAAAGCAGCTTGTAGCTCCAGAAGAAATATCCGCTTGCTGATTCCCATGCCATAAGCTGGGCATCACCGATAAGCCTGTAGGAAAGCTGTTTTTCCAATGCGGAATATTCTCTGCCGGGCTTCAGGTTATGGGACAGGCACCATTCTCCTATAATTACAGGAACCACTGCCTCCATTCGTTTCAGTTTTTTTACGTCTTCCTTTAATATGGCATTCATATAGGAAAGCTCATCCGTATCTTCATCGGGCTGTCCCATGCCCAGATACCAGTGCGCATCAAGCACCACATTTTCAAAACCTGCTTTCCTGAAAAAAGTATCCCATACCTCAAACCGGAAACCATCGTGGAACACGATTTTCTTGTCTGGAGGCAGGATACTTCGCAGCATATGATAGCCTCTGGTGTAAAAATCGTATAAAACCTCTAACGGTACAAAGGAGGAGCCTGCCGCCCTTTCCGGATCCTGCGGGAGATATCTGCTACGGATCATCTGCCACAACGGTTCGGATATGGGTTCATTCAACAGCTGAATCCCCCACAGCGCCGGATGGCTTTTATACCGCTCCGCCAGCATTCCAAGCACCTTGAGTACTCTGTCAATCCGTTCGGGACTCTGCGCCCATTTACAGACACCACAGATGCCGCCGTTATCAAAGCCGTTTTGGCTTTCCGGCGCCGTATGAAGGTCAATCAGTATCTGCAGGCCTGTTTCACCGGCCCAGTCAAATGCACGATCCAGATATTCAATACAGGGCACGTACGGTTCACAGTACACCGGGTCATCTCCAAATATAAAGTGAGGTACGGGTATGCGGACCATATTCAGTCCCCGCTCACTGATGTATATAAAATCTTCCCTTGTAATATAACTGCCTCTGTGTGCTGTCAGTCTTTCGATCAGCTCCTGTCTGGGGAGTTCCCTGCATAGCGCATCCTCGTCCTCCGCCTTCGTTCCTTCAAACAGCGCTGGACTCATCCATTTTTCCAGCACCAGCCAGTTACCCAGATTTACGCCTCTTATTTTCATGTTATTTTCCATTTCTGCTCCTATCTGCCCGCTGAAGCGCGCGTATTCGTCAGGCAGGATAAAACGGCTTTCTTCCTGCCAGACATACGGTTAAAATATGAAGGTTACGATGCTGTGCGCCGGGATAAAGGTCTGCGCTATTTCTTCATGGAACCGGAGTACCACCTTTTTTACTTCCTCCGATGCATTCATCGCCACAACGGCTATTGAGCCATCGGGATTTTGGAAAGCGCATACTTCCAAATCCGAGGTATAGACCGAGCTGCCGATTCTCTTTGCCCCACGTTTGATAAAACGGCTGAAATGGCCGATATAATAATAAGATGAGGCGTAATGCAGGCTTTTTTCCCCATGATCACACAGAAGCGGCGACTCGCCGAACCAGATTCCCTCTTCCTCCATCAGCTTCCGGAAGTCTTCCTTTTTCCAGTCGATTTCCAGGCCTCTTTCCAGGCGTTTCCGTGTAATGCTTTCCCACTGAAGCTGCTCATCCAGCCAGTGATCAGGACCTCCGTTTTCATCCAGCAGCATATTCCAGTCCACCCACGCGCTCACCCAGTTATTCAAATCCCCTATGATATCATGGGCATAGGCCTCTCCCGACTCCCACGGCAGCTTCTCTCTCCCCTTGCACTGTTCGGAGGCAATAAGAAGCTTTTCCGGATACAGGCGGTGGAAAACATCCAGCGCTCCAAAATGATCACCGGAATACCAGTGAACCGCTATGCCGTCAAAGGCCGCTCTTGACCGCTCATTGCAAAGTGTTTCCAGCCCTCTGTCCACCGCGCGCTCTTTATTGTGATCCCAGAAAAAAATCTTTCTGTCACCCAATCCTGCTTTTTCATAAGCAGGCTTCAGGAAACCTGTCACAAAATCCCGTTCTTCTCCTGCCTCATAATGGCAGGATTCCCAGCCCTGCTCTGCTTTTGCCTCATTCTGTACGGTAACGCCCCAGATGGGGATTCCTTCCTTTTCATAGGCCTGAAGGTATCTGGCCGTATAATCCGCCCAGACCTGTCTGCAGTCTGCCCGCAGGAATCCTCCCTTATCCATTTTCCCATTGGTTTTCATCCAGGCCGGAGGACTCCAGGGAGAAGCGAACAAGAGCAGTTCCGACGCCTTTTCCCGGGCTGCATGGACCATGGGAATCACATCCTCTCTGTCCCTGGCAATGGAAAAATCCTTCAGTTCAAAATCTTCCGGTGTATCGTCATAGGAATACATTTCCGTGGAAAAATCACAGCTGTTGATGGTAAGGCGGCAGAAGCTGTAGCCAAGCCCCTTTTCCCTGTCGAAATAAGCAGTCAGCACCTCTTCCCTCTGTGCTTCGTCCAGCTTTTTATAGTTCACAGCGGCGGCCTGGGTAAAAGCCCCTCCGAAACCCAGGATTTCCTGATACTTTACCTGATCATATACATTCAGGACGTGTCCCTCATTACCATCATTTCCTGGTTTGTCCGCTTTAAATACAAGCGGCGTCTCTTCCGAAAAGCGTCTGCCGTTCCTGATATCTGTCAAATATACCTTCACTCTTCTTTCCATAAAAATCCCTTTCCCCTTTCTTTCCGGCATAATACCCGGTAAAGGCGGCGGAAAATTTACCGCCGCCTTTGTACACTAAAACTTTTCTTAGCTTTAAATCTTTATTGCTTTAAATTCTTACTGTTTTAAGCCTGCAACATAAGCATCCAACTGCTGCTGCAATACCTCGCGTACCTTTTCAATACCGGCCGCTTCCATCTTTTCCTGATATTCCTTCAGCCCGCTTACCGGATCCGTATAGCCAAGCTCCAGAGGCCACCAGTACTGCTGATGCACATTCTGACAGGCCGCATACTCCGTTTCAATTGAAGAGGTATCCAGTACGAAAGAACGGTACTTCTGGCTTCCCACGCCATCCTTAATATATGCATCCCATTCCTTTTTCAGCTCTGTGGTACGCTCCGGTGTGCCGATGCCATCCCTGTTCAGTTCAGTGGTACGGGCCGCCCACATGGCGGATGCAGCATAGTTGTCAGGATCCAGTGTTTTTACCTCACCCTTGTCATTCAGTTCATAGGAAACATCCTTGATGCCATAGAAGAATGCGTCAAATGCTTCTCTGTCCGTAGTAATCAGGTTCCAGAGCGCCAACGCCCTTTCCGGATGCTTGGAGGTATTGGAAATAACCATGGCATCCTGTGTAAAGGACAGGTTCGAAACATCCTTCACCAGATTCGCATAATCAAAGGAATACTCCGGTTTGTCAATAACCAGTCCTGTAAAAGTATCCACATTATGGATTTTCAGCGCTGCCTTCCCGTTTTTCGTTTTTTCCGTATCCGTATCGGACAGGGCTGATTTGCTGAAAAAGCCTTTTTCATTCCAGCGATTCATCATTTCCAGGAATTCCGGGGTTTTGTCATATTCATAATAGGTGAAAAGCTTGGGATTTTCTTCCATGGGATCAATAAACAGAAAATCATTGGTTGATCCCTTAATAGCATACATCCCGTTATTGTACATATACAGGTCATCCATTTCGGAACCGGAGGAGCATACGTCGTAGGGTTCAAATTCAGGACGGTTGGCCTTTACCAGATCCATGTATTTTTCCATGTCCTCAAAGCTTTCCATTTTGCCGTCCCAGTCTGTTCCGTCAAGAATATCAGTGCGCCACATAGGGCCGTATGCGGAATAGGTTGCCAGCAGTGTGGGAACGCAGTAATAATGTCCGTCGATAGTAGCCTGCTGCTTGGCTGTTTCCGACTGCATGGCAAAATTATCAGGCGCATAGGTGGGCCAGAGTTCATCCAGATTCATGAACGCCCCCTTCTGTGCCAGCGCCGAAAAGTTCAGCCAGGTAGCGGCATAGGCCATATCAAAGGCTTCTCCTGAGGAGAACAGCAGCGGATACTTGTTGGGGTATTCCGCCCAGCCGATATAGTTGATTTTCAGCGTACAGTTCAGCTTTTCCTTAAAAATCTTATTCATGTTGTCCGTCAGCTCCTGTTGTTTTGCAGGCTCATTGCTGACTACGTACATTACCAGCTCCACCTCCTCCGAGGTATCAAGCCCTGTTTCCCCCGATGAGGCTGTCTCTGTGGAAGCCGTGCCCTTGTCCGCAACGGACTCCGCCGTGGTTGTGTTTGAACTGCTGCCGCCGCAGCCTGCGAGAAGTGTTCCCACCATGGCTGCCGTAAGCAGCGTGGAGATCAGTTTAGAAGCTTTTTTCATGTTTATAACCCTCCTTTTTTCATATATCATCCATCAGCCCTTCACGGAGCCGATTGTGACACCTTTAACAAAGTATTTCTGTACGAACGGATAAAGCAGGATAATCGGCCCTGTGGCCACTACCGCCATTGCCAGCTTCAGCGTGTTGGATGGCAGGCTTTCCACCCGGATACCCGCCTGGCTGGCGATTCTGGCCAGCGCCTGCGTCTGCTGCAGCAGGTCATAAAGCATGTACTGAAGCGGATATTTTTCCGAACTGTTCATGTAAAGCATGGCATTGTACCAGTCATTCCAGTAGCCCAGCGCCATGAACAGGCCGATGGTTGCAAGCCCTGATTTCAGAAGCGGCAGGACAATCTGGAGAAAGGTCCGAAACTCTCCCGCCCCGTCTATTTTCGCGGATTCCACCAGTGCAATGGGTACCGCCGCGACAAAGCTGCGCATGATGAGCAGATAGAAAATATTTACCATTCCAGGTAAGATAAGCGCCAGCAGGTTATCCTTCAGATGCAGGTACTGGATGTAAAAAATGTAGGTGCTTACCATTCCACCGTTAAACAACGTCGTAAAATAGAAAAAAAAGGAAATTACATTACGGTATTTAAAGTCTTTTCTGCTGATGACATAAGCTGCCATCGTAGTGATAAACAGTCCCAGCACGGTTCCCGTTACCGTAATAAATATGGATACACCGTACGCCCGTGCTATTTTTTCCGGATATTTGAATACAATCCGGTATGCTTCCAACGTAAACTCCTTGGGGAGCAGTCCATAGCCGGTAAAGCGGATGGCCTGTTCCGAAGAAAAAGAACCGGATATCAGCATGATAAAGGGCAATAAACAGATGATTGCCACAAGCCCTACCAGTATATAGCCGATTATATTGAATACAATCGCAGCCGTCCCCATTTTTACTTTCCTGGATTCCATAACCTGTTCCTTTGCTGCCATAATTTCTCACTCCCTCCCTAGAACAACGCGTAATCTTCGTCGATTTTTTTGACAACTGTATTTACCAGCATGATGATAATGAAACAGAGAATGGACTGATAGAAGGTGGCCGCCGCCGTCATTCCCAGATTGGAATTCTGCATCAGGGAACGGAACACGTAGGTATCGATTACATCGGTTGCATTATAGAGCTGCCCGTTATTTCCGACGATTTGATAGAACATTTCAAAATCGCCGCGCAGGATTCTGCCCACCTGCAGAAGAAGCATGGTAATTACCGTAGGCTTGATACAGGGCAGCGTAATGTACCAGATACGCTGAAAAATATTTGCACCGTCAATCTGCGCCGCCTCGTAGCACTCTCCATCGATTCCGGTAATGGCCGCTATGTAAATAATGGAATTGTAGCCGCACCACTTCCAGGCATTAAAGCAGCAGATGATGATAGGCCAGACCCACGGCATGGAATAGACATTGATTTTTTCCATTCCCAGCGAAGTAAGCCAGCCGTTAAGAAGTCCTGTTTCATAGTTGAAAATGTTGTAGACGAAAGCGCCGACGATTACCCAGGAAATAAAGTAAGGAAAAAAGATAACGGACTGGGTAATTTTCTTGTAGTATTTGCCTTGCATTTCAGAAATGATAATGGCAAGAATGATTGCAAGCCCCTGAGAGGTAATCAGATTCAGGAGATTGTAGAGAATTGTGTTTTTGGTAATCAGCCATCCTGTTCCCGACGAAAACAGGTAACGGAAGTTCTCCAGGCCATTCCAGTCACTGCCGAATACCCCCCTGTCAAACCGGTAATTCTTGAATGCCAGTATCAGGCCCGACATAGGCAGATATGACAGGACCAGGACCAGGAGCACCGCAGGCAGCGCCATGAGAAACAGCGCCCTGTTTTTTTTCAGTTCATGGCCAAAGTTCTTAAATCGCTCTTTCACGACTTCCATCCCCCTTCTTTACTGGTTACAGTCCGGCCAGGGCCGAACCGTAATCTTTTCTGTACACATTTCACTTTTTACTACCGCGTTGTGTACGTATTGATGATATAAGTATTGTATTATTCCTTGATAAAAATTGAAATATGACAAAACTGAGATTTACCGGATTATTTTATGCTTTGTGTGTATTTTGTATATTTATTTATAAATTATATTGCTTTTGCAATCATTTTTATTTTATATTTTTATTTGCTATTGGTAATTTGCATAAAAATTTAAAATTAGTACATTTTTTATGCTCTTTTTTACCATTCAAGGTTGCTGCCACCGGCCTCCTTAAACCCCAAAAATAACGCAGCAGGAATCCTGTCCCGGACTCCTGCCGCGTCTGCCGGCTATTTATTTTGCCGTTTTTTTATTTTGTTGTCTTTTTTCGTTTTAACTGTCAATATACAGAATCTTTTCCGCTTCCTCCGGGGTCAGGGCGGGCAGACGGACTGTAACCGTGGTTCCCTTTCCCACCTGGCTTTCATAGAAAACTCCATATTCTTCCCCATAGCACAGCTTAATCCTGAAGTTCACGTTCTTGGCTCCGTAGCCATGGCTTACTTCGCACGTATTTTCCTCAAAAATATGCGCTACCTGTTCCGCAGTCATCCCCAGCCCGTTGTCGGTGATACAAAAAATAAGATCCTTTCCTTCGGTCACCGCGGATATACGGATTCTGCATTCCACCATGTCAGGCACCCTGGCAATGCTGTACATAATCGCATTTTCCACAAAGGGTTGAAGGATGATGTTGATGCAGGACAGCTCCTCCACGCCCTCCTGCGCATCAATCTCAAGCCTGATGGCATTATCAAAATGGTAATTTTCTATCCTGACATAGGCACGTACATGGTTCAGCTCCTCCCTCACCCTGACGATCTGCCTTCCCTTATTCAGGCTGATCCGATAGAACTGAGCCAGATTCTGCGCAAGCTCCATGATTTCCGGCGCATTGTAATCCATGGCCTCCCAGTTGATCAAATCCAGGGTATTATACAGAAAGTGCGGATTGATCTGCGCCTGCAGAGCGCGCAGCTCGGCCGATTTCACGTTTTTACCCAGCCGGTACTGCTCCAGCATCAGCTTGCGCAGCTCCTTGGTCATATAACTGAAGCTGCGGAACAGCTCGCCGATTTCATCGCTTTCCTCTTCCGGTATTTCCAAAGAAAGCTGCCCTTCCTGTACCTGTTTCATCTTCGTATTCAGCGTTACCAGACGCTTTGAGTAATATTTTCCCAACAGCCAGGAAATCAGAAAGATGGAAAGCACAATCAACACGGAAAAAAAGATGAGCGTCATTCCCATTAAATAAGTCTGCCTGTAAAAATCCTGTCTTGGAATGATGGAAACCAGCGTCCATTCCGCCTGCTCCAGCTTTCTCTGACGGTAAAGATAGGCGCTTCCTCCCATCCGCAGCTCCTGCCATGAGGAATTCCTGCCATGGCCGGGAAGGCTTCCTTTTCCGGACAGCTCATCCAGATTTTCCTGACTGGATGCCGCCAGAATTTCCCCTCTCTGATTAATAAGGTAACTGATTCCCTTCTGCGTAACATCCGAATTCGCCACAATCCGTTCCAGTTCATCACTGGAAACACTCACCCTTGCGATACAGGAGGTGCCGCTTCCCGCCTCTCCGTATATTTTCTTCAGCATTGCCACACGCAGCTGCTTCTCTCCCACCAGCTCCGGGCCGCTTCTTTCAAGCCCTGTGAAATACAACAGCCCCTGATTGATTCGGCCGCACATTTCCCCATAATATGGTTTCTTCTGCAAATCGGATTCCGGGAAAAAATGGTATCTGTTATAGGCGTAAACAAGGCTGTCAGGCACATAAATTCCACATTGGTACATTTTATTGGAAAGCTCCAGCGAGGTCATAATATCATTGATCCTCCAGTAATCCCTCCACTGATCGCCCGCTTCCTGTCTGGTAAGGTAATTTCCCTCCTCCAGCATGTCCTGCAGCTCCCGATCCGCACCCACAAGCTCCAAAATATAATTCATATTCTGCAGATGGCTCTCCAGAAAGTTGACCGCCTGTTCAAAGGATTGATCTGCGGAATAGATAATCTGCGCTTCGTATCTTTTCTCAATCAGCATATAGCTGCAGGAAAGCAGCAGAATAAAAATCAGGATCATTGGGCCGGAAAAGGATACGGTAAGCTTAATCCGCATGGGCAGGCGTTTGAAATAATTTTTCATCCGGGACCATATTTTTTTCACAGGTTCTTATTCTCCTTATATTCTGAGGGCGTCATTCCTGTCTGTGCCTTGAAAATCCTGGCAAAATAGGCGGCATCCTCATAGCCCACAAGATCCGCCACATGATACAGCTTCAGGCTGTTGTCACGCAGCAGCTTCTTGGCCTGGTCAATCCGCATGTTGGTCAAATACTGGTTGATGGTGGTTCCGGTCCTCCTTTTAAAAAGACCGGACAGATAGGAGGGCGTGAGGTATACGGCATCCGCCAGATCCTTAATACACAGGCTTTTGTCTGAATACCGCTGCTTCATCACTTCAATTACCTGGAAAATCACCGCATTTCCTCCGGTACCTTCCCTTTCCCTTGCTTCAATAGCTTCCATGGCCCGGGCGGCAACAAAGGTGTGCAGCTCTTCCAATGTCTGCGCGTTGTCCCAGAAACGTCCGGATTCCCGGCGTTCCCTTCCTTCTCCTGTCAGCAGTTCCTTTTCCAGCTGTTGGATATGGCTGTAAAGCAGGAAATACATATTTTTTACCGAGCTGTTCAACGCGGCCTTTTCTGTTATAAGCTGTGCATAAATCTGCTCCAGAATACGGATGGCTTCCTCCTTCTCCCTCCTGGAAAGCGCGCCCACAAAGGCCTCCTCCTGTTCCTTTCCCACCTCAAAATACCGATCGGCCGGCGCTTCCCCACAAAATGCAAAGGAGGCAAAGCCCTTATAGGAAAGGCATCCTGCCGACTGGCAGGCGGACTGATAGGATGCATACAGCTTTCCGGGTTCCTCCACCATAGCTCCCACAGCAAGGAAATGACGGTATTCCCCTTTGGATTCCACGGCCATCACGCAGAGGGCACGAATCAGTTCTCCATCCCTGTCCAGCATGGACTTCGTGCCGGTTGCCAGCAAAATCAGTGTTCTGTTGTCGTGGAAATCCATATTACAATAGAATTGTTCTTCAGCCATAAATATCTGCAGTTTTTCCCGGTAGAAGCGGACAAACTCCCCGGCGTCGTCCACCGTTCCCGCCAGCTTTACAATCCCGATGCGCATCCGGGTATCCCCGCTGTCCCAAAGGCCGCTCCGGCGCAGCTGACATTCCAGCTTTTTTACATCCTCCGGCGTGGAAAGCAGGGAAAACAGAGCCTCCCTCTTCAAAAAATCCATGCTCTCCGTATAGCTGTCCTGCAACGCCTTCTGCTTTTTAATCTGAGCAATTCTTTCGATGCCTTTTTCCACCGCCCCGATTAATTCCTCCAAAACCACGGGCTTTTCCACGTACTGTATCGCCCCCAGCTCAATAGCGGCCTTCAGATACTCCTTGTAGGAATAGCTGCTGACAAAAATAATCTGGCAGTCCGGCAAAAGGCTGCGCAGCTGTCTGCACATCTCGATACCATCCATGCCCCTCATCTTAATATCGGAAAGCACAATATCCGGCTGCCATCTGGCGCATATCCCGAAAGCTTCATCTGCATTTTCCGCCGTTTCCACGGCATCCACGCCTATTTTTTTCCACGGGACATGCCGCATCAGGCCGCGCCTGGTTATCAGCTCATCCTCTACGATAAGCAGCTTTATCATGTATTTTTCCTCCCCTGTGCGCTGTCCGCCGACGGCGGCAGCTGCGTTCCTGCCAGCAATGTATCCCCGGAAAACCGGGGCCAATCATTTTCATCCGATGTAAAAATGTCTGAATTTCTCTGGATATTATAGCATAAGGAATATGGGGTGACCAATATATTTCGCGGATATGGAACTGCGTGATATGGAACTGTGCACGGAACGAAATGCGGGACGGGGAGGGAATGTATATGAGAATAGTTTTATTGAGTGGACAGGTATGGCAAAAAAATAAGAAGCCAAAACAGTCTGCATTTTGGCTCCTTATAATAATTATGATTCTGTCGGGTCAATATTGTCCAGTTCAGTCAATCGCATGATCAATCTGTACGTGGCCGCCGCTCCACACTTTTCGGGAGGTCCAGTCCGCATCTTCATCGGCCCAGAACGGGTCAGAGACGGGAAGGCCCAGCGGCAGGAATACGGCGCTGCACAGGTACAGGCTTCCCACATTGATATAGCCCTCCGCCAGTTCGGGCTGGCATCCGCAGACTCCCGGCTGCAGCCAGCCATTTTGATCAAACATTTCCTGGTTTTCCATACATCTGCGGATAACCGCGGTCAATGCACAGCGGACCTGGGCAGGCTTCAGAGAGCCCTCCAGCCGATGTTCCAGCGCGGCCTGGGACAGCATCTGAAAAGCGCCGAAACGATAACAGATGGAACGTCCAAGGATTGGATAGCTTCCGTCAGGCGCGATCATCCGTTCCAGAACGGAAGCATAACGTGCGGCCCGGACGGCTACCCTTTTTTCCAGTTCCCGGAATTCTTCCCCCAGATTTACGAACATTTCCGCCAGATCCAAATACATGGGCTGGATAACAAAGCTGTTATAGTAATCCCAGTGGAACATTTCTCCATCGCCATAGACGCCATCCCCTTTATACCAGCCGTCAAATACCCTGAGGGCGTATGCAATGCGCATTTTATCATAATCTTTTTCACCCAGCACATACAATCCGGCTTCCACCATAGCGGAGAAAAAAATCCAGTTGGAATTGCAGGCCACAATCTGCCTGGAGCTTCTCAGGGCCGCCGCCAGATTCCTGTGCACTCTCTCCGGCAGGCTGCCTGCCAGCTGTCTGGGGGCGCGTACCAGCGCATGGCACAGGAATGCCGTATCCACCAGGGGCTGGCCGCCTTCGTTAAAAATCATAAAGTCCGCGGATTCCGGATCCGTCGCTTTGTCTATGCAGCGTACTGCCAGGCGGCGGTAGGTTTCCTGAAGTTCCTTTTCCTCTCCTTCAAGTCCCTCCGCCTCCAGCCAGGGCGCCAGGCCGAGCATGCTCCTTCCGAAAGCCTCCAAAGGCGCAAAGGGCGCTCTTTCTCCATGAAAATCCAGCGGCATGGTCTTTTTCAGTTCTTCTTTTTCCAAAGCCTGCAGCACCGGAGTTACGATGTGCAGCATGGAATCCAGCCATATTTTTCTTGTATTGTTTTCCATAATCTCTCCTGTCCGCGCGCATAGCACGCCTTTTTATAAATATACTACCAGAGGAAGCAGTCCTTGTGAAGCAGGCGCAGGATCGCTTCTATGAAGAAATAGTCGCCGTAAATAATCGCTTCCTGTCCGGCATCGCTGTGGTATGCGGCTTTTCCCATTTCCAGGATAGCATCCTCTTCAGGGTTCCAGTTAGCAAAATTCTCTTCCATGGCGCGCAGGATACGGTATGCACCTTCCTCATACAGCCTCTTTTCATGTTCAGGCACAAAGGAGGCTATTTCCAGGAGGCCGCAGGCAGCGCAGGCTCCTGCCGTGGAATCATAATATACCGGTTCCTGGGGCGAACGGAAATCACAGAGCGGCAGATAATCGGTCATAGCCACGTTAGCTAAAAAATAATGCGCCACTTTTTTCGCCGCGTCCAGATATCTGGCCTCACCGGTGTGATGGTAGCTGAGGGCAAAGCCGTAAACCGCCCAGGACTGGCCTCTGCTCCAGGCGCTGTTTTCACCGTAGCCCTGGCCTCCGGGCGCTTCCAGGAGTTCTCCTGTCAGCGGATCAAGGATGCCGATGTGATTGCAGGAGCCGTCAGGTCTTAACAGCTTGTCAATGGCCGTATCCGCATGGATTTTTGCAATTGCAGCGAATCGGGGATCTTTGCTTTCCTCGCTCATCCAGTAGAGGATGGGAAGATTCATAAGGCAATCGATAATGATCCAGCCCACCTGGTTATCGCCGTTCCAGGCGCGGATAAAATTGCCCAGCGGATTGAATCTGGCTGCCAGAACATTGGCCGCATTTACACCTCGTTTTTTGGCTTCCTCGCTGCCGGTGAGGCGGTAATCCGCAACTGCGGTATGCAGCCACATAAATCCCACATCATGATACAGCTTTCCGATATCGGCCAATGCGGTATCCATCCTCTTTTCCACACCTTCGGCAGCTTTCCGGTATTTCTCATCCCCTGTGGCATGGTACATCTGCCAGAGCATTCCTCCCCAGAAACCATTGGTCCACCAGAATATGTCTTTTTCACCCCAGTCTGTTGTATATCTGCCGTTTTCCGGCACGTATGGGATTTTGTCGCCGACTCTGTCGCATTCGGCGCTCATTTTGGCACAGATTTTGCCGTATACCTCCTCCAGCCATTTCTGTCTTTCTTCTTTACTTTCCTGTCTTGCCATGGTTTGTACTCCTTTATGTATTATTATTGTAACAGTTCTGGCAGGTTTGCGCATTCACTGCGCAAACCGTGAGAAAATGTGGTGGCAGCAGGCATCCGTCCCTCGCCGAAGGCGACTATTAATGAGCGGATGCAGTAACAGTTTGACCGAAGGCTGAACTGTTACTTATTTTTTGTTTATTTGCAATTAGATGAGCCGGGCAGCGGGTGTCAGATACAATTGCAGAGAGACTGGCAGCGTTTTGCTGCTCTCCTTCTGTGAACCCGGAGAGCGGCAGCCTTACATTTATTTTTATAACAGCACTATACAAATCTGTAAAAGGCTGTAAAATATAACTGACAGGAATGCTGCGGATATCAGGGAAACTGCTCTTTTATCCAGATGTCCGGCAGGGCTGTCATTTTAACCTGAAAGGATATGTATCTGCCATGATTACTGTCGGCCACTGCGGTTATGATTCCAGGCACCGGACCAGGCTGGAAATGCGCCGTCCGGGAGGAACGCCTGACTATACTCTTCTGCTTATAAAAACGGAGGCTTTTTTCCGGATAGACGGAAAAACTCTGCAGACTCCGCCGGGGACGGTTATTCTGTATGAACCGTCGGTTCCTGTCCATTACGGCAGTGTAGGCGCCTCCTATAATGATGACTGGATTCATTTTCTGCCTGAGGACTGCGACTTACCATTCCTGCAGGAGCTGAAGCTTCCCTGCAATACGCCATGCACGCTTTCCTTTACCGGACAGCTCTCCGAATATGCCCGTATGATCGTCCTGGAAAAAAATTCGGAGCATCCCTACCGGGAACAGATTCTGGATTCCCTCATGCGGACTTTGCTGTATTCACTGGCCTCCCAGCTTTTGTCTTCTCCTGACGAAGCCATGGAAAACAAATATTATTCCGCAATGAATGAGTTGCGGATGTCCATTTTAAACACGCCTCATAAAAAATGGACAATTGAGGCGATGGCTGAGTTAGTGCATATCAGCCCTTCCTATCTGCAGCATCTTTACCAGGAGCTGTTTGGTGTTTCCTGCATTCAGGATGTGATTCAGGCACGCCTGAAATCCGCCCGTTTTTACCTGCGGACCACGGAAATGTCCATCCAGTCCATTGCAGAGCTTTGCGGGTATGAAAATGAGCTTCATTTCATGAGGCAGTTTAAGAAATTTACCAATATGACGCCCAGCCAGTACCGCAGTCATTATCTTTGTGAACAGCAGAAATGATGGGTGATGTTTGCTGTTTACAAAGATAACAGAAATTACTTCAAAAAAGCCTCCGCACCGTGTTTCTGTCGGTGCAGAGGCTTTTTTAAGCTTCTGAATTCAGTTTCTCCGGCAGAAGAAGCTGCATCCGGAATTCTTTCGGCTATTACGCAGCTTTGGGGCTGCGTCCCATTCGTTCCGGCTGGCTCTTCTTCTTTATACCTTATTTAGGTTCTGTGCGCAATGAACTATTCCCTGTTGAACTGACATATCCTGCTTTTTTGTTCAGCGCTGTTTTATCTGGTTACGCAGTCCACTGCAGTATAGCCGGCATCCTCCACGGCTTTCTTCAGGGTGTCATCCGCTACGTCCGCAGACAGCTTAACCGTGGCTTTTTTTGCTTCCAGATCCACATTCGCTTCCTGAACACCTTCCACGGCTGCAAGGGCTTTCTGCACATGCATCTGGCAGTGTGCGCACATCATTCCTTCTACTGTGATTACTTTTTCCATTTCTGATTCTCCTTTTCCGGACAGTTCTTCCTGTCCATTCCTTTCTTTTTCTGGTTTTATTGTGTTCTGGCTGGAGGGGTCTTCCTGAGTAACGGATTCCTCCTGTGCAGCGGTCAATAGCTGTTTTTTGACGGCAGATGGCTGCTGTGATTCCGGCGCAGAAATTGCTTCCGGCTGGTCAAAGGCAGTAATGTCTGTTGTTTTCCCTTTGAAGAAGCGCAGACGGAGGGCATTGGTTACAACACATACGGAGCTCAAACTCATGGCTGCCGAACCGATCATGGGACTTAAGCGCAGGCCGAAGGCCGGATACAGAACGCCTGCCGCCACGGGAATGCCCAAAATGTTATAAAAGAATGCCCAGAACAGGTTCATGCGGATATTGCGTATAACCGACTTGCTCAAATCTATGGCAGTCGCCACGTCGACGAGGGAATCCTTCATAAGGACCACATCCGCCGAATCGATGGCAATATCCGTTCCTGCACCGATAGCGATTCCCACATCCGCCCTGGTAAGTGCGGGAGCATCGTTGATGCCGTCGCCTACCATGGCTACCTTATGGCCTTTTTCCTGAAGCTGCCTGATAACGGATTCCTTCTGGGTGGGCATAACCTCTGATATGGCTTCTTCAATATCTAATTTTTTACGGATTGCTTCTGCCGTAATCCGGTTATCGCCGGTCAGCATTACCACCTTCAGGCCGGCTTCCTTAAACTGCTTCAGGGCAGATCTGCTGGAATCCCTGACGGTATCCGCCACAGCTATGATGCCCTCAAGTTCGCCGTCTTTTGCAAAAAGCAGAGGGGTCTTTCCTTCATTGGCAAGGCTTTCCAGTTTCTGTTTGGCTGTTTTTTGCATGTCTTCTTTTTTAAGAAGGCCGTTTTCCTGTAAAAAGGCGAGGTTCCCGGCCAGATATTTTTTCCCTTCCACAACGGCGCTGACACCCCGGCCTGCGCGGGCGTCGAAGCTTTCCGCCTGGGGAACCGGAAGCTTTTTCTCTTTGGCTTTTTCTACCACAGCCATAGCCAGGGGGTGTTCGCTCCCGGATTCCACCGCTGCTGCTTCTGCCAGGAAGGTGTCCTGGGTTATATTTTTGTTAAAAATAATCACATCGGTTACCGAAGGGTGTCCGGAGGTGATGGTTCCTGTTTTATCCAGCACAATGGTGTCGATGGAATGCAATGTTTCCAGGCTTTCCGCTGATTTTATCAGGATGCCGTATTCTGCCGCTTTTCCGGTTCCCACCATAATGGCTACGGGAGTTGCAAGGCCCAGGGCGCAGGGACAGGAAATTACCAGCACTGCGATAGCATTGGAAAGGGCAAACTCAAAGGTATGGCCGGTGGCTATCCAGGCAATTGCAGTCAGAACAGCAATAACGATAACCGTGGGGACAAAGATTCCGCTGACACGGTCCGCCAGGCGGGCAATGGGAGCCTTGGTGTTGCCGGCCTCATCTACCAGACGGATGATCTGTGCCAGGGTGGTGTCATCCCCCACTCTTGATGCACGGAAACGGAAGGTGCCGTTTTTATTGATGGTAGCGGAAATCACTTCGTCTCCGGGGTCTTTTTCCACGGGGATACTTTCTCCGGTGATGGCGGCCTGGTCCACATAGCCGTGGCCTTCTGTAACCACTCCGTCTACGGGGATGCTTCCGCCGGGTTTGATAACAACGATATCACCGGCAATGACGTTTTCCGCCGGGATCGTCTGTTCCTGTCCGTTGCGGAAAACCACGGCGGTTTTGGGGGCAAGATCCACAAGCTTGCGGAGGGCATCGGAGGTCTTGGCTTTGGAGCGGGCTTCCAGGTACTTTCCTACGGTAATCAGTGTGAGGATCATAGCGCAGGATTCGAAATAGAGTTCATGGGCATATTGATGGACGATGTCCATATTGCCGTGTCCGAAGCCATAGGACATTTTATACATGGAAAATACGCCGTATAGGAAGGCGGCAGCGGAACCGATTGCCACCAGGGAGTCCATATTGGGGGCCTTTTTTATCAGGGCTTTGAAGCCGGACTGATAGAAATGGCGGTTGATGATCATAATGGGGATGGTAAGCAAAAGCTGGGTCAGGGCTGATATCAGGGTGTTTTCCATGCCGTTTAGAATACCCGGTACGGGTAAGCCCAGCATGGGGCCCATGGCTACGTACATGAGGGGAATCAGTATGGCTACGGAGGTTATCAGGCGGGTTTTCATGCCTTTCTGGTTTTCCTCGGTAAGTTCACGGCGGTTTTCCCATTCTCTGCTTATTGTACTCTCTTTATTTTCATTTTGTATCGGGCAGGAAGCGCCGTAGCCGATGCCTGTTACGGTGTCAATTATTTTGGCTGTGTCGGCCTGGGTTTCGTCATAGGTTACGGTCATCTGGTTGGCCAGGAGGCTGACGTTGACGTTTTGGACGCCGGGCAGCTTGCTGACGTTCCGGGTGATGTTGGCCTGGCAGGCGGCGCAGGTCATGCCGGTGATGTTGAATTTCTGGGTTTGCATGGGGGATCACCTCTTTCTTTATTACTATCCTTATTTCTGCGGCGGGAAGCTGGCAAATGAGTTGGTGGGGAGCATTGGGGCTTTTGGGTTTTGGGACTTGGGACTTGGGAGGAGCTTAGAACTGGGATTTTTGGAAAACCCGGGGAGCTTTGAGCTTTCATTCATTTGGCGGCTGTCGCATTGTGCAGATTGTAATTAGGGTTATTGTCTGAATTATTTCAGTTTTTTAATCAGATCTATGGCTTCTTCTAAAATTTCTGTGTTGCCGTTTTGGATTTCTTCCACGACGCAGGTTTCCAGGTGGTCCTGGAGGATGATGTAACCAAAGCTTTGGAGGGCGCTTTCTACGGCTGCTATCTGGGTGAGGATGTCGCCGCAGTAGCGGTTGTCGTCCAGCATTTTTTTGATGCCGTTCAGCTGGCCTATCATGCGGTTTAGGCGGTTTTGGAGCTGGTGGGTGGCTTCGGGGGTGCGGGGGGTGTGCTTGTGGTGGGGGCAGGATGCCGGCGAGCCGACAGCGGCTGCGGAGGAAGCTGTCATTATGGGAATATCCTTTGTTTCTGTGGAATCTTGCATAAAATTACCTCCTTAATATATGATAGTCTCTCGGAATCTCTAAGCCAGTAAAATCAAGGCTTTCAGATTCTCTTTTT